>Ga0209717_1002834_pt1 | contig 16018 bp, 20 predicted proteins | sample AD_UKC048_MetaG_FD_184418 | JGI IMG/M metagenome (GOLD analysis project Ga0209717, IMG submission 184418) | Active sludge microbial communities of municipal wastewater-treating anaerobic digesters from USA - AD_UKC048_MetaG (SPAdes) (version 2) | ecosystem: Engineered > Bioreactor > Anaerobic >... | reverse complement strand
TGTCCACCAACACCCAAAGCCGTCGGGAAATACTCACCATCAAAGCACAAATCACAACAGCCGGCTAACGGCATAACAATCATCTTATGGCACAATTACAACAATTTCTTCCGTTCATTTTAATGTTCGTCGTGATCTACTTTTTCATGATCCGTCCGCAGCAGAAAAAAGCCAAACAGGAAAGACAATTCGAGTCTGAACTCAAAGCAGGTGATCGTATCGTCACCAAAAGCGGTATCCATGGCAAGATTGCCGAACTCGCAGAAACGACTGTCGTCATCGAGACCATGTCGGGCAAACTCAAAATGGAGCGTTCTGCCATTTCAATGGAACTTAGCGCTGCTTTGAATAAAAAAGCTTAATTTTTTAGGAGCTGTTTCCGGCTTTACGCTGTATCTTTTGCTTTTTAAAGAAAAAAGCAAAAGGATGCCGCTTCAATCCGGGCTAGGGCAGCGGTCAAAAAACAAAACGCCTCTTAAGCAAGAGGCGTTTTCTATTATCGGTATTTATCGTTTAAGCCAATTTGGTTCTTAATCATCGGCAGTATCTTTTCAATTCGTGACAATTTGGTCTTTTCCTGTTTCGCAGCATCGATGAATTCTACAAACTCAAATTGCTTGTAAGGCATAAAATTTTCAAAGCTGGCCTTTAAGTTATTTTGGTCCAAAGCGTCATTTAGTAATTCGGGCACCACAAAATTTCTGGATTTGGCTTCATTCGGTACGCTCTTCCCCGCTTTTTCATTGACAATCGCTTCATTGACATAAGAGAGGATTATTTTCTCTTCCACTTCATCCACCGACGCGAAACGCCATTGCCGCAGCGACTTTGTCACGCCTTCATTGGCGTTGACCAAAACTTTTTTGGGGTCGGAGAGAAACACTCCGTTGAAAAACCAAATCACAAAATAATTCTTGAAGCCACCAACACCGATCACGTTTTTTCCATTGAGGGTATAAACCGGCCCGCCCCATTTGGTTGTGGCCACCAATTCTGTTTGGTCTAAGATGCCTTGCAACAAAGCCAGTTCCTCTTCCCAAAGGTTGTTGCGGTTCCAGTTGTTTTTAGCTTCTTCGGCCTTCATTACGGCTACTTTTTATGTTTTTTGGATTCTTTTTTAGGTTTGGAGGTTCTTGAAAAGTCGGGTGCTGCGGTAAGTTCGGCAATGCGCACGATTACATCAATCGCCTTCTGCATGCTCTGTACGGGAACGTATTCATATTTACCATGGAAGTTGTGTCCGCCAGCAAAAATATTCGGGCACGGCAAACCCATATAAGACAAACGGCAACCGTCTGTACCGCCACGAATGGGTTTGATCAAGGGCTTAATGCCCAGTTCGCGCATCGCTTTTTCGGCCAAATCAACCACAAACATAACCGGTTCTACCTTTTCTTTCATGTTGTAGTACTGGTCTTTGATTTCTAAAATCACGATGTCCTCGCCAAATTGTTGGGCGAATTTCTTATTGATTTTGTCTGCGATTTTCTGGATCAGCTTTTTGCGTTTTTTGAATTTTTTGGCATCGTGGTCGCGAATAATGAGTTCCAGGACGGTCTCCTCGATACTTCCTTTTAAATGATGCAGGTGAAAAAAACCCTCGTAACCACTGGTTTCTTGCGGCGTTTCACCTTTGGGGAGCTTGCGCATGAATTCATTGGCGATGAGCATCGAGTTGATCATCTTGCCTTTGGCATAACCCGGATGCACACTTTTTCCTTTAAAGGTGATTTTGGCGCCGGCTGCATTGAAGTTCTCGTATTCGAGTTCCCCGATCTGGCTGCCATCCATAGTGTAAGCCCATTCTGCTCCGAATTTCTCCACATCAAACCAATCGGCTCCACGTCCGATTTCTTCGTCAGGGGTAAATCCTACGCGTATTTTTCCGTGTTTGATTTGTGGGTTTTGCACGAGGTATTCCATCGCCGATACGATTTCTGTGAGTCCGGCTTTGTCGTCGGCTCCCAGCAAGGTCGTTCCGTCGGTGGTGATCAGGGTTTGTCCTTTGTACTGTAGCAGGTCCTTAAAATAATCGGGCGAAAGCACAATGTTTTGCTCGGCATTCAGCACAATATCGCCACCTTCATAATTGGTAATGATCTGCGGATTGACATTGGCTCCGCAAAAATCAGGGCTGGTGTCGTAATGTGCCACGAAGCCAATTGTGGGAACTTCATGCGTCACGTTAGAAGGCAAGGTAGCCATCACGTAACCTTTTCTGTCTTTGGTCACCTCGGTCATTCCGATGGCTTTGAGTTCCTTGACCAGCAGGTTAGCCAAAACCAGTTGTTTTTTGGTGCTTGGCGTGGTATCTGAGTAAGGGTCGGATTCGGTGTCTATGGTGACGTAGCTGATGAAACGGTCAATGATGTGTTGCATATTTTAAAGGTAAATTGTGAATGATCAATTAGGAATGGCCAAATATACGAAATCCGTCCTTTTGCCGAACTCCAGGATAAGGGAAATTGGCTGCATTCGGTTAGGTTGTCCTATTGGATTTGTTGCCGCTTAACTCCAAATTTCAACCCCATTCAACTCGCCGCTCCGGCAAAAGCGATATTCCTGTAATAATTGGCACAGTGCAACATAGTCAACAATAGTATTTTTTTAGAAATCATCGCTTCAAAAGACGCACTGGCGGTAATGGTATAGTCGGTTCTAAAGGTGCGCCATTTAAAATTGGGCTGAATGACCACCAATTCTTCTCCCATTTTGGTGTACAACACATATGCGCTTTTGAGGATGCCTTTGTGCTTAAAAACGTAGTCGGTCGCTAATTGGTCAAAATGCGTTTGGATGACAATCTGGCCATTCCAGTGCATCTTGAAATTCAGCACGATCTTGCCAAAATGTTTGAGCTCGATTGAGGTTCCCCAAAAACCTTTGGATTCAAATTCGTAGGATTGGCCATCGGTAAGAAGGTTTGCTTTGAAGGAGGACCATTTTGGGTATGCCAATTTCCCAACTTCCCGTTCATTTTGCGTTAAAGAAAAATTACTGCAATTTTCTGATTTGATATGGTATGTTCTCATTGCTGTTGCCTTTTGTTGCGAGGTAACAAATCTAACCCCAAACCATCAAGGTTTCAGACTTTTATATGCCCCCAGTTTTCACCGCTTTCAATCCGCCTGACGTGGGTTTCACTGATGCCAAACTGTTTGGCGATTATTTTTAACCTGGTCTTGCGATTGGGATTGAGCAACATTTTCTTGATGTGTATTACTTTGGTTACTGTCAGTTTCCGGCCATCCGATTTGATGTTGTGCTCGAGCAGTTTTCGCTTGGCCTTAATTACATGAGGGCTTCGTTTGCCATGTGCGAGCATTTCCTGGTAAGTGGCCCACTGGAGGTTCTTGATGTCGTCATTGTCCCGAACGTAATCCAGGTGAAGCACGTACTTTTGGTCTTCGGAGGTTTTGGGGATAAAAAGCTCGGCGATTACTTTAGAGAGAAAGTAATACCTGTTGACGGTCTCGCCGTCTAATTTCACTTTGTACCGCAGCACTTTGTAGCCGTCTGAAAGGGCGCCTTTAAGTAACTTGCCATCTTCAATCTTGTCAACGAAACTGAGTAATCTTCCTTTGTTGGAAACCGCGTAACGCAATTTTGGACGTACGTCAAAGCGGATTTCCCTAAATTCTTCATTTGGGTATATCCTGATCATTTTAGAGTGGTATTAAATGATTCATTCCAAAAATACACCTTTTTTCGGTTTTTCATGTATTAAAGTTTTTCGGATATGAACAGGGTTTCAACAAACCGAACGCTTTGGGAATTGCAGTCTAAAAAAGGGTTTGGGAAACTATAACGTTACGGGGTTTATCCGTAAGAAATTTCTATATCAAATCGGCTAACTTGCATCGGTATTTAATCCTACATTATGAAAACTTCCAAATTGCTCTATTATCTTGATGACGATACAGACGATGTCGAATTCTTTAAAGAAGCCGCTGCGAATCTGGGTCAGGAACTCATGACTTTCATGAACGGCAACGATCTTTTGTACGCTTTAAAATATGGCGATAGAAAACCCGATATTATCTTTCTGGATGTCCATATGCCTATTTTAAACGGTGAGGAAATTTTGTCGATCTTGAAAAAGTCGGCGACCTATAAAGATATCCCTGTGGTGATGATATCGGGAGCATTTCCTAAAAAACTGGTACGCGATTATTTAAAAATCGGTGCCGATTACCTTATGAAGAAACCAGTAGGCAACGGGCTCAAAGACGCGCTCTCGCATGTGCTTGAAATTGATTTTACCACTTTTTTTCACGCTTTTCACTGAGATACTAAATGCGTGATATCTCATAAGCTTATTTAAAAAATTCCCCAAAGTGCCACAAGATTCCCGACGGGTCATGAACGAAATATTCTTTTCCCCAGTACTCTTTTTTAATTGTACTCACACGCACCGTTTTGTATTTTTCGGGCAAACCTAAAGCCGAAAGGGCTTTCCAATGCAGGTCCAGGTTTTCTACTTCAAGAAAAACCATGGTGTTGTCTATCCAATCTTTTACGTAAGCGTTTTGCAGGTAGAATGCGAGATTGCACGATTTAAAAACTGACATTTCGTGTCCCAGCCTGGTTTCCTCGAAACCGAGATCCCGATAGAACTCGCGCGACAAGTTAAAATCTTTGGCTCCGATGAATGGCCTGATAGACAAGGTTTTTTGTTCCATATTGTATTGTTGTTTTGCAATTGAAAGGTAGTAAAAATGCATAAAATCACCCATGCTTTAGCCTATTTAATAGCAAAAATTTAAACGGATTTTTCGACTTGTAGCGACACTTATTTAAAACCTTTTCGGGTCATTTTTGGTGCTTGGTTTCAGTTAAAAAATGCAATTCAACGTTTTTTGAGGTTAGTTGTGGGAAAAATAAATCAGGAAACACAACTGTAAGTATCTTAGCCTAAGAATTGTGAGAATGATAATCTATTTAATTGAATCGATATGAAAAATTATACACTACTTTTCCTAGCCATTGCGAGTGTATTTTCTTTTAGCTGCTTTGCTCAACGCGGTGATCGTTTTCTGTCCGAAAAAATGCAAAACGCAACCTTGATCCCAGATCACAATGAGGATTTGGCCGTGGTAGCCTATCATGTCGAGGAAAGAATCAATATGAATTTTGGCAGTAGGATTACAACCTACGAAGTTTCTAAGCCCAGCCTGATCAGTACCAATGACCTCGGGCAAAACAACACCCGCATCATCACACCAAAATATGGTCGTGTGAAGCAAGTGGTGCATACCGTTGTGACACTCGCGCCGGTAGCAGCAGTAATAAAGCCAATTAAGGTAGATATTTCGGTTCCCAAAGGGCATGTCAAATCGGTGAACATCGACATTTTACGCACCTACGAGCGCGTGCTAGAAAAAGGATATAAAACCGAGGAAATGGTGCGAAGGGTGGCCAATGCGCGTTTCTTCGACGGTGATTTGGATGTGGCGGCCAAATGGTACGCCCAACTCTACGAGATGAATCCCGATTGGGAAGCGGTTTATTATTACCGATATGCCGAATCGCTCAAGGCAATCAAACAAAACGAAAAAGCTCAGGAAATGATGGCGTTATTTGAGCTCAAAAGCAAATAGGAAATATAAAAAAACAGCAAAACCGATTGGCACCCACCAGTCGGTTTTGTTGTTTTGGGTTGGTCTATATCCTTACCGAACCTCTGAATCCGCGCGCCGCATAATACGATTCGGCACCGTTGTGGTAACAGAAAACGGTGTCGTAACGGCGATCGCAAAAAATCGCACCGCCGCGTTTGCGGATGGCTTCAGGGGTTTGCACCCAACTCGAGGTTTTGGTGTCGAATTCTCCCAGTTGCTGCAGTTCACGGTATTCGGCTTCTGTAAGCAAATTAATGCCCATGCCGGCGGCAAGCTCTTGGGCGCTTCCTTGCGGCTTGTGTTCTTTTCTGGCATCAAGGGCTTGTGGGTCGTAACACAAACTCCGTCGGCCTTTTGGGCTTTCGGCCGAGCAATCGTAGAAAATAAACAAGTCGCTTTTTTCGTCATAGCCAACTACGTCGGGTTCGCCGCCGGTTGCTTCCATGACCTCTAGCGTCAGGAGCTTATCGGGACGACCTTCGAGCCTTTGTTGGACTTTATCCCAGAGGATGCCTTTGTGTCTTTGGTTGTTTTTCTCAAAACGCAGCTTTAGGATTTCAAGCAGCGCTTTGGTTTGTTCTAAAGAAAGTTCTTTTTTAGTACTCATATTTCGTTTTCTACGGATTCGATTAAAGATATTTATTTATTTCTCGAATCCCAAATCACTGTCGCTCAAAAGGAGTTTTTTAATCAGGACGATTTGCCCTAGATGGTAATAGGCATGTTCAATCATGGCGTCAATGTTACGAGCGTAAGTCCCGTATTTCTGGTCGGTGAAAACCTGTGACAGTTGTTCATTGGGCATTTGTTCAATCAGCCGGGCAAAGATCTCGGCATCATTCCAGAACCTGGAGAGGAAATCTTCCCATTGCTGTTGCGATTCGATTGGATCAAAGTCGAAACTGAACTTGTCCCTGATGTCGAGCGTTCCGCCCAAAAAAACCGTGTTGATTCCGTTGACATAATAATGGATATGTTGCGCCAAAACAGCAATGGTGTTCAAGGTGCCTACTGGGTTCGTGGCAACTTTCCAGTCAAGCCCAATCAATTGGTCTTTGTAGTTGGTATTGGCTACCCAGGTTCCTGAGAGTAGCACTTCGCGAAACCTGTTGGCCAGTTGTTGGGTATTTTCCATGTTTGTTGTTTTTAATTGTTGATTGCGCTTGGCGGTGAATCATGGCTTGCGATCGTGGGCATCCGCCAGCGTCAATACATATCCCGATGGATATAATCCAGGAAATTATATACAAGACTTTTAGAATTTGTTGCGTGCTGATTTTGATTTCCATAATATCCAAAGTTAAATAGGGATGACGAAAAAAAAAACAACAAAAAATTATTGATAAAAAACAAGTATCATTTTAAAACAGATTATTTAAACTTCTTGCAATGGTGATACGCCACGATGTCAATGCCTATACTTGCGATGCAACAACCTAACCTTAAGCTTGATATTGTCATGTATTATTCCTAATATCAAGGCGCATGAACCAATCAAAAGCACCTTAAGCCCAATCTCAGAGTAGAAAATCCCGCCCACAATGCCTCCAATAAAAAAGAAGCTGATGATGGTAAGCCTGAGTTTTACCGAGGAGAAGAGGTTATATCGGGCGGTTGCCTCCCGATAGAAAAACAACTGAGAAAGTTCTATCCCCAAGTCGGTGAACAAACCGGTAAGGTGGGTAGTCCTCACCGTAGCGTTAGAAATTCGGGTCACCAAAGAGTTCTGCAAGCCCATGGCAAACAGTAAACTGCAGGCAATCAGGTCGGGGTTTTGGATGACCAGGTTTTTCCCAAAGCAAGCGATGAGTAACAAAATTAGACTTTCTATCGATGTAGGAATAATGTATACATAATTGTCATTGCGCCGCGATAGGATTTCTACGAGGAAACTCGACGTAAAAGAGCCCAAGAAGAAGCAAAAGATATACACGAAGTAAACGATTCCTTGCCAAAAATTGAGTTTGAAAACTTCATCCACGAAAAAAGCGAAGTGTCCGGTGACGTTGGTGGTAAGTTTAGCGACAGCCAAAAATCCGGCGACATTGACAATACCGGCTACAAAAGAAAGCAACGAGGCGATTTGTAAGTTGTGCTTTGCCGTTCTTTTTTTTCCTTGATGTATAAACATAATGCGTTGTGCTTTTGATCGCGTTTGCTTACCTGAAGGTAATATATATCACCCAAAGTTAGCGGGTTTTACCCATATATATTATGGCATCAATAAAATCTTGAATTCGGTATATAATTTCATTATTTTTGTTTAATGTTTTATGAAAAAAATTAAACAAATCTATGATGAGCACTTTTGATTTGAACGCTGAAGTAATCGATCGGATTATTGAAATGGCCTGGGAAGACCGGCTGGTTTTTGAATTACTGTGGCGTGATTATTTTAGGTTTATGATGGAGAAATACCAAAATAAGTTCTTTAGCAGGGCGGGAATCCAGGGCAATGAATTGCGATCGGATAGCCCCAACAAGGCACTGCTTCAAAGCTGGATCATGGGCCAAACCGGAGTAGATTTCGTCGATGCCAATATGCTTGAACTCCGTTTAACGGGATTCATGAGCAACCGGGGCCGACAAAATGTAGCGAGTTATTTTTGCCATGAGCTAAAGCTGGATTGGCGTTATGGAGCCGCCTATTTTGAACAGCAATTGATAGACTACGACGTATGCAACAATTGGGGAAATTGGGCTTATTTGGCAGGCGTAGGCAATGACCCTCGCGGCAACCGGATATTCAATATTGAAAAGCAGACCGCCGATTACGACAAGGATCAGGCTTATAGAAAGTTGTGGCTTGGCTAAAGTAACGATCGGTTTAGCGGTTGTCCAAAATTTTATTCGTAAAACGCAACTTCGCCGTTTTCTACATCATACAGCCCACCGACGATTTTTATATGTCCTTGCTGCTCGAGCTCGGCGATAATTGGACTTTCTCTTCTAATCCGCTCGATAGTGAGGTGCACGTTGATTTCGGTGACATTATTGACAAATTGCGTATTTGAGCCGTCCCTGTTTGCTCTGGTCTCCTTTTCATTGAAAATGGCCGGTTGGATTTTGTTGAGCAGTGTGGTGAGATTGCCCATTTCTACGTGATTGCAGGCACCAACAATAGCGCCGCATTTGGTGTGCCCGAGAACCAAAATCAACTTGGTGCCCACAACTTTTGTGGCAAATTCCATGCTGCCCAGGATGTCCTCGTTGAGGATGTTCCCGGCGATACGGATACTAAAAATATCACCCAGGCCTTGGTCGAAGATGAGCTCCGCCGAAGTTCGGCTGTCAATACAACTTAAGACGGTTGCAAAAGGGAATTGTCCGGTAGCCGTCTCATTGACCTGTTGCAATAGATTTCTGTTGGCCTTTAGGTTGTTTATGAATCGCTGGTTGCCTTCTTTTAAGATTTGAAGTGCCATTTGGGGTGACAAACTGCTTTGGGTTTCTTTAGAATGGGTGCGCATGGCTTTTTGTTTTTAGATAGAAAAGGTTCTGATTTCTTGGTCTGCAATGGCTTGGGGTGTTTTTGTCGCCAAGCCATTGGTTGATGTTTGTTGGTATCGCCTGGCGTAAAATAAACCTTCGGGTATACCCAACTTCATGTGCCGATATTGCAAATGTATATAAAACTATCACAAAAGATAGTGATACTATTGTAAATTAATGTTAAACAAGTTTTGCTAATATAAGAACTACCTACCGGACAGAACTGTTATCTTTGCCTAAACTTTAAGGAAATGGATTTTCAGGTTAAATTTGACATCAACGCTAAAATATTCTTGCGAAACCCCGAGAGTAGCGAGCTGGGGAAGCTCATGGTGAAAACAGCAATCGATTTAATTTACAATCTGGGTTTTGAGCACTTCACTTTCAAGAAGCTGGCAGTAGAAATCAATAGTACCGAGGCCACGATTTATAGGTATTTTGAGAACAAACATCGGTTGTTGTTGTATATCCTCAATTGGTATTGGAGTTATATGGAGTTCCTGGTTACATTCAAGCTAGACAACGTAACCGATAAAAAAGACCAATTGAAAATCATAGTGCATTTGCTCACGCATGAACTGGCCGAAAGCACCAATCAATTTGATTACAACAAGAAATTTCTCAATCAGATTGTTATTGCCGAAAGCAGCAAAGTTTACTTGATAAAAGAGGTAGCCCAAATCAACAAAGATGAGGTTTTTAAGCCTTATAAGGATTTGTGCGCTAAAATCGCTGAGGTTATTGCTGCGTATAATCCAGGCTACAAATATCCTCGGTCACTGAGTACGACCTTGATAGAAACGTCGCATCACCAGCAATATTTCAGTGTAAATTTACCAAAGCTGACCGACAATTTTTCCAAACCCAACACAGAGTTTACGAGTCAATTTATAGAAGATTTATTGTTTAAGGTTTTGGGATAAGTACCGTCTTATAAGGTATTTTGTATGTTGTATCTGAGCTCGCCTAGCAGGTGTTATGCCTTAGTTGTTCTTTCATTCTGCCGGTAAATACAGTTTCATTGTCCCTTTTTTAAACAACACTTTGTCCAAATGCCCCATTTTTTGTTTGTTGGTTGTCATCAAGTGCATATGTAGAAATGTGTCGTGGTGTGTAAAAATTGCTTTGTGCTCTGTAGAGAAGAAACCAATAATGTCTGCTTGTTCGTTTTGTAGCTCGTAATTTTTTTGACCTTTATGTGCTTCTTCTGGCGAACTAACTTTTGAACCTTTTGGTAAATTCACAACATGTATAGTTGCTTGTTCAACGGTTCCTGTTAGTTTAAACATAAAGGGTCGTGGCGAATTTTTGGTCACTTTGTCGATATAGGTTTCTAGTTGCTGAATTGTCTGAACGCTGTCGGGCAAAGTTTGTTGGGTCCATTTTGAAAGGTTTGCATAACCAAAAAAAGGGGCTTTTATATCGTAGGTTTCTTCAACTTTCATTGTGGTGTCGGAAGTTACGGTTGACTTATAAGATTTGCCGTCAACAATCAAAATTTCTCCAGCCAAATACTCAACCGGTCCAAGCCCGTATAAATTTGTCTTGTTCGCAATGGTGTCAAGGTTTATGTTTCCGTTTAGCTGTCCTTTCCACATTACGTTTTTCATTTGCCCAACAATTTTTACCTGTCTGGTTGTCTGTTGCGCTTTTGTTGAGCAGTTTATCAGCGTTAAGATGGTCAGGCTGAGAAGTGGTGTTTTTAATTTCATTTTTAATTTTTTTAAATGATCCCTGCTCCCAAAGCAAGCGAAGTCACTATTAACATTATTGCTATGGTCACTTGTAAAAATCTTAAGGTAACTTTCTTTAAAAGTTTGTTTCCTAAATAAGCCCCTGCAATTCCTGCAAGTGTTGCGCAAACTACCAAAGTCAGGTTGTCGGTCAGCCCTGATTTTGTAAATCTTGTGGCATACATACTGAGTCGAGTGAAGTCAACGAAGGTTGACACAACAACAGCTGTTGCAACAAATGATTCTTTTGAAAGTCCTGCTTTGATAAGAAAGGCACTTCTCAATGCTCCTTGATTGCCAGAAAGTCCGCCAAAGAAGCCGCTTAATGCTCCGCCGATGGCAAGTTTGTCTTTGCCAAATTGCAAAGTATTGAAATAGGGGATAAGGTCAATACTGGCAAAAATGATAAGCAGAACAGAGATAGTAAATTTCACTGGATACACTTCAAAGTGTTTTCCGAATGCGTTATACGAAAACAAAGGTTTCAGGTCGGTTATGTTTAGTAAGATCCATGAACCCACGATTGCTGCAATAACAGCCGGGATCCCAAAACGCATCAATACTTCTTTGTTGGCATTGCGACCCACCAAAAACAGTTTGAAAATATTATTAAAGAAATGAACCACTCCTGTTAATGCGATGGCCAGCTCTACAGGAAAGAAAATCATAAAAACAGGTGTCAGAATGGTTCCAAGTCCAAAACCCGAAAAGAAAGTAAGAATGGCGACCACAAATGCCGCCAATGGTATAATTACGATTTCCATTTACTATTTTTCTTGATTCAAATCATTGTCTATTTACCAATAGCCGCCGTCTTTGACCAGCAGAAAATATTACCAGCATAGACCAATCTGTCCTGCTGCCGTGCATCATTTCCCAAGATCCTTTATCGGCTAAAACGTCGCCTTATCTTTGTTGCAACGGCAACCAGCTTAATGATAACAAGGGTAATAGTCTGCAGTTTCTGTTATTATATGGATGAATTCTTATAAATTCATAATGAGCCAGAAAACTATACGTTCACATGCCCCCAATTTTCACCTCTTTTTATTCTGCTGACTTGCATTTCACTAATTCCAAATTGCTTGGCTAGTATTTTTGCCCTTGTTTTTCTATTGGGATCTTTCAATAATTTTTTTAGATGTATCACCTTTGTCAAGGTAAGTTTTGGCCCATCCGATTTAAGTTTGGTTTCGCGAACTTTTGCAGGACTATTAATAACTTTTGGGTTTTTGTCTCTGTGTTCATACTTTTCTTTCAGGGTAGCCCATCTTAAATTTCTGACGTCATCATTATTGCGGGAATAATCCAGGTGAATTACATACAAATCTTCTTCGGATCTTTTTGGAATAAAAAGTTCGGCAACAAGTCTGTATACAAAAAGTATTTTACTGACTTTTTTTCCTTTCTTATTTTTGATATTGTACCTTAACGTTTTATAACCGGTTGAATCTCCTCCAACAATTAGTCTTCCATTTTCTATCGAATCTGTAAAACTAATAATTCTTCCTTTGTTGGAAATTGCATATCGATTTCGCGTTGGGTAATCAATCTTGACTTCCCGAAATTCTTCGTGAGGATATAATCTAATCATCTTCTTGTGGTATTTGAAAGTGTTCAAATATAAACTAAATTACTCAAATGACAATGTCGCTTGGGGCGGACGGCAACTTTTTTTGCATGCGCAAAGGCAGTTTGCCAATATTTGCGTTTCGATTCTCCATACAATTTTCCCGCTCAAAATCTAAACTCAGAATCCGCAATAAAAATCCACAAAGAATTTCAAGAATTTTGGATTTTTAAGCAAGCAAAATTTCGCGCAAAAAAAGAAAGAAATGTTCTAGTCGAAATGGGAATTTTAGGTGATTGTTTTTAAGCGTTTCGTGTAGCTCGGTGCGATAAGTGCTAACGTTCTCATGCTAGGCGACGTTGCGGCCAAGCGGAACGATTATTTTCCGCTAAGATAGAATTTAATGGTGAAAATAGAGTAGAAGCTACTCAAAACCAGCAATGATCGCTTAGCAAGTGTTATGAGCTGTAGCTATTTATGCTATAAACAGTTTGATTACCTTTTCCTTGCTTCGTTATAAGATTTAATTCTGTTGCTTTTTTCAAATCTCTCGAAGCAGTAGCTGTCGATATATCTTTAAAAGTGTTCATGTAATCTTTTCTAGTAAATTGGTTTGATGAAATTTTTAAAAAATATTCAATCCTATCCATTTCTTTAAGAGTGCGATTATTAAAATTTAGAAGTTCACCAAGCGATTGATCAATTACATGCAACATATATTCGATAAATACAGTTGAGTTTCCAGCTTTATCACTTAGTGCTAAAGATTCATAGTATTCCGTTTGTGTTTTGTTGATTAAGGTTTCAAAAGGTAAAAACTCAAAAACTGGATATTTTTCCAATAGAATAATTGTTTGCCACAACCTACCAATTCTCCCGTTTCCATCAAGAAATGGATGAATAAACTCCATTTCGTAATGAAAGACACAACTTTTTATCAAAGCTATTTCATCAGATTTTTTTAGATAAGTAAATAAATCTTTCATCAAAAATGGAACATTTTCAAATGGCGGAGCAACATGTGCAACTTCTAAACCTTTTACAATTCCAACACTTTTATTTCTATACTTTCCCGGATTAGCAATTAATCCTTTCATCATGATTTGGTGCGCATTTAAAAATGATTTTTCATCAGAAGCTTTGAAGCTCTCTAAATTTTCATATACTTTAATTGCATTGAGAACTTCGGTAACATCTTTCTCAGGACCAATTACTCTTTTGTTTTCAATAAGCGCTGTAATCTGTTCTTGAGAAAGTGTATTTCCTTCGATTTGAAGTGATGAATGAATTGTCTTGATTTTGTTTTGCTTGCGTAGAGTAGGTGATTGCTTGTTTAGATAGTTAGCATTTACTTCTCCAATCTTCTCAGAAATTGAAGTTATAAGTTTTAAAATTGTCTGTGTGATTTCATATGGTGGGTTCATTGATGCTATCATTTGATGCTATCAAAGATATGAATTGTTTCCGGATTCCCAATGCTATAGCTAATAACGTTCCCTTGCTAGGCGACGTTGCGATGCAAGCGGAACAAGTTGTTTCCGCTAAGATAGAATTTCTACGTGAAAACCGAACTTGAACCGAGAAAAAAACCAGCAATTTCTCGTGACCGCTGTTACCAGCTGGCAATATAGTAACTATTGCTTAATTAGCTTTTGATAGTATATTTTTCTGTCAAATTCAATTTGTAAAACATATATCCCAGATTGCAAATTTTGAATATTGATTTTGCCATTACAATTGATAGTAGAAAACACAACCTTACCGGTAAGGTCTATAACAGTAACTTTATCAATGGCTGAATTGTTAGGATTTTGAATATTTACAAAACTATTGGTTGGGTTAGGGAATAGGGTAAATATTTCCTGCTTGTTAAAAATTGCTTTAGCTAACGGAATGCAACTAACAGGATTTAATCCCCATTCACTGTCACCACCCGGACCGTTGCCGGTATTAGTGCCGTTGCCTAATTCTCCCCTTTGATTCCAACCGCAAACCATAAGGGAGTCCGAATTATTAATTACTGCCGTATGTACCCCTCCGGCAGAAATACTCCTCCAGTTTGTTTGGGTACCTATTTGGATAGAACTGTATTGGTCATTAGGATAACCGCCGCCCAACTGCCCGTAATAATTATTGTCACCCCAAGCCCATAGTGTCCCATTGGCTTTCAAAGCCAAGGTATGGAATGCACCCGCCGACACATACTGCCAATCGCTCCCTGAGCCTATTTGAACTGGAAAGTTTCTATTAATAGTAGTTCCGTCACCAAGTTGACCCTGGAAATTTCTGCCCCAAGCCCAAAGCGTTCCGTTAGCTTTAATGGCTAAATAAAATCCACCTCCGGTGGTGACATACTGCCAATCATTTTGGTTGCCAATTTGGATAGGTACATTGCGACTAATATTTGTGCCGTCGCCAAGTTGCCCATAGTTATTTCGTCCCCAGCTCCAGATTGTCCCATTTACCTTTAGCGCAATACTTTGGTTAAAAGATATCGAAACAAATGCCCAATCTGTATCAGTTCCGATTTGCGTAAGAAGGCTTCTGTTTGTATTTGTCCCATCGCCAAGTTGCCCATATGTGTTGTCGCCGCAAGACCATAGGGTTCCATTAGTTTTTAACGCCATGGTGCTTCCGCCATCGCACGAAATCTGTTGCCAGTCAGAATCAATCCCTATCTGCACGGGAATATGCTTGTCTACAAAACTCCCGTCTCCCAATTGGCCGTAAAACGCACTTCCCCAACCCTACAAAGTCCCATTTTGTTTGATCGCTAATGTGTGAGTACCACTCGATGAAACGGTTTGCCAATCAGAATCATTGCCAACCTTTACGGGATAATTTTTATCGGTTGTTGTGCCGTCCCCAATCCCGCCGGCCTCATTTCTTCCCCACGCCCATAGCGTATTGTCCGTTTTTTTGCAATGGTAAAACTGTTGCTTGCGGAGACGATTTGCCAGCATTGCGCATTTGCCGCAGTGGAAATAATTATAAATAACAACGCTAGCTTTTTCATGATGAAAGTTTTATTAAAGTTACTGTTTTTTTAAACAATGCTAAGGATTTAATACAAATGACACCAATTGATATTGTGAGGTGAATGTTGGGTTAGCGGTTGTTTTATTGCAGCTGTTTAAAACTCATTTATTATTGGAGCCACAAGTAACCATTGGAATAGGTCTTACTGGACAACTCATCAATTTATTGCTTCACAATCTTTTTAGAAATCTTAACTCCTTCCATATTTATTTCTATCAAATAAATACCATTAGCAAGATTATTTATAGAGATAGAAGATTTCTTATCGATAACATATTTAGATTGTAAAGCCCTGCCATTCATATCACAAATCGTCACTATGGCAGCAGCAGTATTATCAAACTCAATGTTGATTGTTGCTGATGCAGGGTTTGGGTAAATCGATACTTGATCTTGGTGATGATGGGCAGTGCTTAATGTACCGGTAATTTTTCGGATGCGGTTGTTCCCGCGATCCGTGACAAACATCGTCCCTGCACCATCGACTGCCAAGCCCCAAGGCATGTAAAATTGCGCCATGCTTACCGCTCCATCGTTAGTGCCCGGGATACTTCCCGCGAAGG
>Ga0209717_1002822_pt1 | contig 16069 bp, 15 predicted proteins | sample AD_UKC048_MetaG_FD_184418 | JGI IMG/M metagenome (GOLD analysis project Ga0209717, IMG submission 184418) | Active sludge microbial communities of municipal wastewater-treating anaerobic digesters from USA - AD_UKC048_MetaG (SPAdes) (version 2) | ecosystem: Engineered > Bioreactor > Anaerobic >... | reverse complement strand
CGCCATCCCGCCGAAAGCCGGCGCCGGCCGGTGCTTCACGAGCGGCTATAATCGTCGACCCCTCACTCCTACTTCTTTCCAGGATCCAGCGATGAGCGACTACCGCATCGAACGCGACAGCATGGGCGAACTGAAGGTACCGGCGGATGCCTTGTACGGCGCGCAGACCCAGCGTGCCGTGCAGAACTTCCCGATCTCGGGATTGACCATGCCGCGCGAATTCATTCGCGCGCTCGGACTGATCAAGTCGGCGGCGGCGCAGGCCAACGCGGATCTCGGCCATCTGAAGAAGGCCCAGGCCAAGGCGATCCGCAAGGCGTCCGAACGTGTCGCCAGCGGCGAGTTCGACGCGCATTTTCCGATCGATGTGTTCCAGACCGGATCGGGTACCTCGTCGAACATGAATGCCAACGAGGTCATCGCGCACGTCGCCGCGGCAGCTGGCACCCAGGTGCATCCGAATGATGACGTCAACAACGGCCAGTCGTCGAACGACGTCATACCGACCGCCATACAGCTGAGTGCCGCGCTCACGGTCAGCGAGCGGCTGCTGCCCGCGCTCGCCCACCTCAAGAGCACCCTCGACAAGCGCGCGAAGGAACTTGGCAAGGTTGCCAAGACCGGACGCACCCACCTGATGGACGCGATGCCCGTCACCTTCGGCCAGGAACTCGGCTGCTGGTCGACCCAGATCGCCTCGAATATCGAACGCCTCAACGATGCCCTCAAGCGCGTGCGACGGTTGCCGCAGGGCGGCACGGCGGTCGGCACCGGCATCAACGCCGATCCGAAGCTCGGAATGGCGATCTGCGCCGAGCTGAGCCGCATGACCGGCGTGCGCTTCGAATCGGCATCCAATCTTTTTGAAGGCATCAGCACGCAGGATGCTGCGGTCGAACTGTCGGGTCAGCTGAAAACCCTGGCGGTCGGCCTGCTCAAGATCGCCAACGACCTGCGCTGGATGAACTCCGGGCCGCTGGCCGGTCTCGGCGAAATCGAATTGCCGGCGCTGCAGCCGGGCTCTTCGATCATGCCCGGCAAGGTCAATCCGGTGATCCCGGAGGCGCTGGCCATGGTCTGTGCGCAGGTCATCGGCAACGACACCACGATCACGATCGCCGGGCAGAGCGGCAATTTCCAGCTCAACGTGATGCTGCCCGTGGTTGCGCTGAATCTGTTGCAGTCGATCGAGATTCTCGCCAACGCGTCGCGCGCATTGGCGGACAAGGCCATCGCGGGCTTCAAGGTCCGCGAGGACAACATCCGCGAGGCGCTCGACCGCAATCCGATCCTGGTCACCGCGCTGAATTCGGTGATCGGCTATGACGTCGGCGCGGCGACCGCCAAGCAGGCCTACAAGGAAGGCCGTCCGATCATCGATGTCGCGCTGGAAACGACCCGTCTTTCGCGCAAGGAGTTGGCCAGGCTGCTCGATCCGATGGCCCTGACCAAGGGCGGGATCAAGGGAGGATCGGCCGGCGGTTAAGTGTCGCACCTCGGCGAATGGGCAGGCAAAAACATCGATGCTGGCACGAACCGTGAATGAATTTGCGGCCTTCGTGGCCTATGGCACATGCCCAAGCCGCCGCGGACCGCCAAGGTCCGCTGTTTGGATTTCAGAACTGTCAGGATTGTGGAGTACCCGATGAACAAACGTTTTCTTTTGCTGCTGGCGTTGGCCGCCAGCAGCGCATGGGCCCAGCGCAATGTGGATATCACCGCTGAGCAGTTCAACAGCGGTGGTGCCGACGGCACGCTGGTGGCGCTCGGCCGCGATGCAGCCGCATCCGGCAAGCGTCTGGTGGTGACGGCGCCGCAGCACTGGCATGCCAAGATCGCTGCCCGCATCCGCGCCGGTGGCAGTGCCGATGTCGTGCTCAAGGATGGTTTCTACGAAACCCTGCTGGTTCGTGTCGAGGACAAGGTCGAGGAGCCGGTCAAGCCGGAGCCGAAGCCGGAATCCAGGCCCGAGCCGGCGCGCCTGCCCGCACCGGCAGAGAAAGCGCGTCCAGTCGAGAAGGCGACCGAATTGCCGGCGCCCCCGCCGGCTCCGATTGCGATCGAGACACCAGCGCCGCCCCCGGTTGTCGAACAGGCTCCGCCACCGGCACCGGTTGTCGAGGAGCCGCCGCAGCCCGCGCCGACCGTTGAAGTGGCGCCGACGCCAGACGTCGCCGCCGCGTCTGCTTCGACGCCCGCCGCCGTGGATCCGAAGGCGCCGGTCATGCTGACCGTTGCCGAGCCGAGCGATGTCGATCCCGCACGCGCGTCGCTGGAAAAACTCTACAACGACGGCAAGCGGATCGCGCAACGCATCGAGGTGCCGGCCTTGAAGCGCGCCGACCTCATCTACACCGGCAAGGGCGCTGCAGTCGTCGTGCGTCGAGAGGGCGGCCGACTCCTGCGCATGTGGCTGGTGGGCTCGCTCAACGTCAATCAGATCGCCATTGGAACCGGCGGCGCGAACAAGTATGAAGTCTTGAACAGCAAGATCGAGTAGCTTTAATAACCGCGGCGGCGCCTGCAATGGGCGCCGCCGTTTTTTTTGCAAGTGTCAGCCGCTTGTCCGAAACGAGGCATTCCTGATCGTCTTCCCGGCATCGACGGTCTTCGGGCGTCGATGCCGGTGGCGATTGCAGCGTCGCTCAGGTCGACGTCTCGATCCGCGAGCGGCGCAACCAGACAGCAGTTGCGATCAGTGCGATTCCCGCCGCTGCCGCTATCCAGATCCCGGGTGTTGCGAGCACTGCGTAGACGCGGCCTGGATTGAAGATCTCGATCATGTCTTCGCCGCGGAACACGTGCTTCATGTTGCGCAGATCCGGATTGCCGTCGTCGATCCACCAGCCCGGAAAGATTCCGAACAGCAAGCGGGCGATCACTTCCTTGAACAGGAAATCCTTGTCGAAGTTCGGCAGCCCCATCAAGCCGATCCAGCCATTTGCAATCGCGGCGAACAGGGGAACGAGGACGGCCCAGAGGAACGGCTTGCTGCGGGCGAATGCCGACCAGAACAGAAGCCAGCCAGCAGTCGGCAAGGCCGCCAGGGCATCGACCGGAATCGTCAGCAGCAGGCGCCAGGACAGTCCCAGCGTGTGCGATGCGCCGATCGCCTGGAACGGACTGATGCCATGCAGGAGAGCCCAGATGCCGACGATCACAAGCAGGGCGACGTAGGCAATCGTTGCTATCGCCAATGAAATCAGGGGCGCCAGCAGCAAGGCAGCGGAAACCTTCGACAACACCGTCGACGTATCGGAAATCGGCAGGGATTTCCAGAAAAGCACGCTGCGGTCGCGACGATCGTCATACAGCGCGCCAAGCAGGTAGAAGAACAACACGAAGAAAAGGCCGATGCAGAGCACGCCGGCAAGCGCGACATAGGCGACATCCAGTCCCGTGCCTGCATGGACGTAGTCACCGGCGCTGAGCCGTGCGGCAATTTCCTTCCACGGAATCGCGCCATTGATCTGGACGCGCGATGAGGCACTCTCGGCGACGATGATGCCGAGAAGCGTGAGCAACAGCATCACGCCACTGATCCACACCGGCGTCCAGAAAAAGCCGCCCTTGTGTTCCCAGTATTCGCGTTTGACCAGCCAGCCGAACGTATTCATGCGTAGGTTCCCTTCATGGTGGCGACGAACAGGTCGGCAATGCTCGGCTTGTGCAATTCGCCAAGATCGGCCAGACGCCCGCGATCGACGCCGTCGAACAGAAAGATGGATTTGCCGAAGATCTGCCGCTCGTTGAGCGGGTGGAGCGCACGCGCGGCGTCGGCCTTGTCCGGATTGACCAAGACTTCGGCATAGCGATCGCCGATCTCCTCCATCGAGGCATTCAACGTGATCTTGCCTTCGCGGATGAAGATCAGATCGGTGAGGATGTGCTCGACTTCTTCGACCTGGTGGGTCGTGACGATGATCGTCTTGTTCTCGTCGAAGTATTGCGAGAGCAGATTTTCGTAGAAGGTCTTTCGATAGAGGATGTCGAGGCCGAGAGTCGGTTCATCGAGGACGAGGATGCGCGCGTCGATGGCCATGACCAGGGCCAGGTGCAACTGCACGATCATGCCTTTGGACAACTCGCGCACGCGCATGCCTGGCTTGACCTTGGTGCTGGCGAGGAAGGCTTCGCACTTCTCGCGCGAGAATCGTGGATGCACGCCGGCGACGAAATCGATCGCCTGGCCGACCCGGATCCAGCGCGGCAGGACAGCGACATCGGCGATGAAGCAGACCTGTTCCATCAGTTGTGGTCGCTGGGTCTTCGGGTCGAAGCCGAGGACGGAAAGATCCCCGTCGAACTCGCTCAGGCCGAGGATCGCCTTGAGCACGGTCGTCTTGCCGGCTCCATTCGGTCCGATCAGGCCGACGATGCGTCCGCTCTCGATCTCGAAATTCACCCCGTCGAGGGCGACGGTCGTTCCATAACGCTTGCTCAGGCCGCGAGCTTGGACTACAGCGCTCATCGCGATTCTCCCTCGAGTTTCGGTGCGTGCTTGAGCAAGGTGTCGATATCGATGCCCATGCGTTCGAGACGGGCGAACAGCGAGGGCCACTCCTCCTTGAGGAAGCGTTCACGCTCGGATTTCAGCAGGGCGCCGCGCGCCCCTTCGGTGACATACATGCCAAGTCCCCTTCGTTTCTCAACCAGGGCCTCATCGACGAGTTCCTGATAGGCCTTTGAAACCGTGATCGGATTGATCTGGAAATCCGCGGCCACCTGGCGAACCGATGGCAACGCATCTCCCTGTTTGAGCACTCCATCCAGGATCATCGCCACGACACGGTCGCGGAGTTGGCGATAGATCGGTGTGTTGTCGTTCCAGACCATGCTCATGACTTAATCCTTGATCGTGCGCGGCAGCGACTTGCCAAAGGAATAGTAGGGCATGTCCAAACGGGCATGCGGCAGCACATCCGGCAAGTTGAGTGCCGGGCTGCCGCCAGAAACCGAAGCGACGGCCACGGATGTCGTGGCAACCGGAACTTCGTGGTCGTCGGGCGTGACGATCACGAGCGGCAGGGTCGGGATCGCCGCATCCGCATGCACCGTGATCGTGCCGAGCATGGGAATCCGCTCTGCGGATACCGGGGCGCGGCCGGATTGCGCAATGGCAACTGCCCGGCTCGAATCGGCGTTGGCCACAGCGAGGACACCGACAGCACCGGCAATGGCCAGGGCAAGCATCAGGCGGACGTGGATCATTCGATTCATGGCGACCTCCTCGAGGTCTGTTGATGAGTTAGTGATGTAGCTAACTATAACACCTAAACTCAAGCTGTCAACCCGCGGCGGGTAAAATCAACGCATGACCGATGACCTATCCCGCCAGCAACTCCGCGACGCATCCGCATGCCACGCGGCTCCTGCCGGATAATCACCATTAAATCAGGTGGTTGGACTCCAGTCAGGGAAGTCGGATGAATGTGGGATCGGTCGATCGCGCCGTTCGCCGCGCAGCGGCACGGATACCATCGGCAGGGGATCGCTGCGATGATGCAGGCCCACTTGCCCTCTGCGGAGTACCGTCATGACCCGTTTCCTCCTGCTCCTGGTCCTGTTGCTTGCGAGCACGGGCGCCAACGCGTGCAGCGACCTGCTCGATGCGCAGTTCCGCCCATTGGCGGGCAAGGACAAGGTCGATCTGTGCAAGACCTACGAGGGCAAGGTTCTCCTGATCGTCAATACCGCGAGCAAATGCGGATATACGCCTCAGTACGATGCGCTCGAAGCGTTGCACGCCCGGCTTTCCGCGCGCGGCTTCGCTGTCCTTGGTTTTCCGTCGAACGATTTCATGGGGCAGGAGCCCGGCAGCGAGAAGGAGATCCGGGATTTCTGCACATTGACCTATGGCGTCAAGTTCCCGATGTTCGAGAAGGTGCATGTCAAGGGCGAAGAGGCGAATCCGTTCTACGCCAAGCTCGCAGCGGCATCGGACGGTCGCTATCCGAGCTGGAACTTCTACAAGTACCTGATCGATCGGGATGGCAAGGTGGTTGCCGATTTCGCCAGCAAGGTGAAGCCGGACGACAAGGATCTCGTGGCCAGGATCGAGGCGCTGCTGGACACGCCTGCAGCCAGGTAGGCGTCAACCGCACCGCCGCAGGAAAGCGGCCACAGCTGCCTGTCGCTGTCTTTTGACGATGCTCCAGTCGCATTCCACGCAGGGGCATCGGGCCCGGAGGCCGCTCCCGCGTGAAACGGGCGGAGACGCCGATGCTTCCACCGGCGTCTCCATTCCGTTTTCAGCCGCAGCTACTGGGCGGGCCGGATCAAGCCGAGCGCCTCCAGCTTCAGCACGATCTGCTGGACGGCCTGGTCGGGAGGAATGGCCGTCGTGTCGATGCGCAGATCGGGATTCTCCGGTACCTCGTAAGGGTCGCTGATGCCCGTGAATTCCTTGATTTTTCCAGCCCGGGCAAGCGCATAAAGCCCCTTGCGATCGCGCCCTTCGCAGGTCTCGATCGGCGTCGACACGTGGATTTCGACGAAGACGCCACCGGCAGAGACATTCTCGCGGACGATGTCGCGCGAGCCCTTGTAGGGAGCGATCGGCGCGCAGATCGCGATGCCGCCATTCTTGGTGATCTCGGCGGCGACGAAACCGATGCGCTGGACGTTGAGGTCGCGGTGTTCCTTCGAGAAGCCGAGTTCGCTCGACAGGTTCTTGCGCACGATATCGCCGTCGAGCAGGGTCACCGGCCGCGTGCCCAGTTCGAGCAGGCGGACCAGGAGCGCGTTGGCGATCGTCGACTTGCCGGAGCCGGACAGCCCGGTGAAGAACACCGTGAAGCCCTGCTTGTGGCGCGCCGGATGGGTACGACGCAGTTCCTCGATCACTTCCGGATAGGTGAACCATTCCGGGATGTCGAGGCCCTCCTGCAGGCGGCGACGCAGCTCCGTACCGGATATGTTGAGGACGCTGTCGCCTTCCTTCACCTCATCGGCGGGCATGTACTGGGCGCGCTCCTGCACATAGACCATTTCCTGGAACGGCACCATCGTGATGCCGAGTTCGGCCTGGTGTCCTGCAACCAGGGCCTGTGCGTCGTAGGGCCCGTAGAACGGCTTGCCGGAGCTGTCGTTGCCGGGACCCGCATGGTCGCGGCCGACGATGAAATGCGTGCAGCCGTGGTTCTTGCGGATGATCGCGTGCCATAGCGCTTCGCGCGGTCCGCCCATGCGCATGGCGAGGTGCAGCAAGGCGAGCGTCGTGGTCCGCTCCGGGTAATGGCGCAGCAGCTTCTCGTAGCAGCGCACACGCGTGTAGTGATCGATGTCGCCGGGCTTGGTCAGGCCGACGACGGGCTGGATCAGCAGGTTGGCTTCCGCGATCTGAGCGGCACGAAAGGTCAGCTCGACGTGCGCACGATGCATCGGATTGCGCGTCTGGAAAGCGACCACTCGCGTCCAGCCGAGTTTGGTGAACTGGGCGCGCAGTTCCGCGGGCGTCGAGCGCAGGTGGCCGAAATCGTAGTGGCGCGGCAATTCGAGTCCGTGCAACTTGCCGCCAACGTAGATCGGGTGGCTGCGTTCGAGCAGATGGCTGACGCTCGGGTGCTTGCGATCGGTCGTGCCGAAGACCTGCTGTGCTTCGAGCGCGCGGTCTGCCTCCCAGCGATCTTCCACGTCGAGGATCGCGAGGACGACGCCCTCCGGGTCACGCAAGGCGATCTGTCGGGCATCGCCGATCGAATCGGAAAACTTCTGGTCGACATCGAGCGTGATCGGCATCGGCCACAGATTGCCGTCGGCGAGGCGCAGGTTGTCGCGAACCGGCTCGTAGTCGCGGCGCGTCATGAATCCATCCAGCGGTGAAAATGCGCCGGTCAGCAGCATTTCAAGATCGCAGAGTTGGCGCGGTGTCAGGTCCCAGGAGGGCAGGCTGCCCGCGAGCCGCTTGAGGCGGGCGGCTTCGTCGGCGGAGACAAGGCCATCGACTAGATGGCCGCCATGCGGCGCGATCAACTGTGACATTGGGTTTCCTGGATTTGGGTGATGAGGGGGCAACGCTGCTGGCCCGCAGTGCAGAACGGTTCACCGCGACAAGGCGATAGCGATGCTTTCAGCTGGACGAGGAACCGGGTGATCCGGACAAGCGGTCACGCGAGGCGAGGACGGCTGCCGAAGCGCCGGCAATTATAGGGCTTCCAGCCATTTCGTGGGTCAGCGACGACGACGCAGGCACGGCGATCGCGGATTTTTGGGGAACGAGCGGACGCTCAGGCGAGCAGGGTCAGTTGCTCCTGCGCCTGCAGCCAGGCTTCCTCGGCCGTCTCCAGTTCGAGCGCGATGCTGGCTCGCCGGCTGGTCAACCCGGCAATCCGGCTCGACTGATTGCCGTCATACAGGCTGGAGTCGGCGAGTGCCGTTTCGATCTCGCCACGCTCGGATTCGAGCCGTTCGAGGTGTTTCTCGATGCGCTGGATTTCCCTGCGCAATGGTGCGAGCAGCGAACGCTGGTCGGCGCGTTCGCGGCGCTCGTCGCGCCTGGTCGTGGTCGCGCTGCCTGCCTCGCTGGACCGAACGGCCTGCTTGCGTCCGACCAGGCGGGCGTAATCTTCGAGGTCGCCATCGAATGGCCGGACCTGGCCCTCTTCGACGAGATGGAACTCGTCACAGCAACTGCGCAGCAAGGCGCGATCATGAGCGACGATCACGACCGCGCCGGCAAAATCCTGCAATGCTTCGGCGAGTGCCTCGCGCGTGTCGATATCAAGGTGGTTGGTTGGTTCGTCGAGCAGGAGCACATTGGGACGCTTGCGGATGACCAGCGCCAGCGCGAGTCGCGCTTTCTCGCCGCCGGAGAACTGACCGACCGGACTCAGCGCGCGCTCGCCGGAAAATCCGAACGCGCCCAGAAAGTCGCGCGCCATCGCCTCGCCGAGATCCGGCTCGACTCGTTGCAGGTGCTGCACAGGTGTTGCGTCCGCATCGAGCTGTTCGAGTTGGTGCTGGGCGAAATAGCCGATCGAAACACCCTTGTTCTCGCGCCGCTCGCCCTTCAAGACGGGGTTGGATCCGGCGATCAGCTTGACCAGGGTCGATTTGCCGGCCCCGTTCGCGCCAAGCAGGCCGATGCGTTCGCCGACGCGCAAGCTCAGCTTGATCCCTTCGAGAACCGTGCGACCGGCGTAACCCGTGTCGACCCGATCGAGCACGAGCAGCGGGTCGGGCAGGGCCAGTGGCGCCAGAAACTCGAAATCGATGCCGGATTCGACCCGGATCGGTGCGATCTCGGTCATGCGTTCGAGTGCCTTGAGTCGGCTCTGCGCCTGGCGTGCCTTGGTCGCCTTGGCCTTGAAGCGATCGATGAACGATTGCATGTGGGCACGTTCACGCTGCTGGCGTTCGTGCAGGACCTGTTGCTGGGCCAGGCGTTCGGCGCGCTTGCGCTCGAAGTGGCTGACCGAGCCGGCGAATATCTCGGCATCCTGGTCGGCGATATGGAGGACGTGGCTGACCACGGCATCGAGGAACTCGCGATCATGCGACACCACGATCAGGGTGCCCGTGTAGCGGCGCAACCATTGTTCAAGCCAGAGCACCGCATCGAGATCAAGGTGGTTGGTCGGCTCGTCCAGCAAGAGCAGGTCCGAGCGGCACATCAGGGCCTGGGCGAGATTCAGGCGCATCCGCCAGCCGCCGGAGAACGAAGCAATGTCGCGCTCGGCGTCGTCGTGTGCAAAACCGAGGCCGTGGAGAAGTTCGGCGGCGCGCGCGCGTGCCGCGTAGCCCGAGATCGCATCGAGGCGGGCATGCAGATCCGCCTGGCGCAGCGCATCGTGGTCGGCTTCCGCCGCGGCTAGCTCGCGCTCGAGACGGCGGAATTCGATGTCACCATCGAGGACATGGTCGATGGCCCTGGCTTCGAGGGCAGGCATTTCCTGGCGCACGTGGGCCAGGACCCAATCCGGCGGGCGCTGGAAATCACCCGAATCCGGCCCGATTTCCCCGCCGATCAGTGCCAGCAGGGTGGATTTTCCGCTGCCATTGCGCCCGGTCAGGCCAACCCGCCAACCCGGATGAACGGAAAAGTTCACGCCGTTCAGCAAAGTTCGGGAACCCCGGCGCAGGTTCATGTTCTCAGATCGCAGCATGGGGGACAGTCTAACGTTGCTCGCATGTCGCTCGGGCTGTTTGCCATCGCAGGCGGCCACCGCCACAATATGCGGCCCGCTTGACGCTCAAGAACCTGTCGGGTGGCCCGCAGCCGTCCTCAATCGTTTTACCCAGGAGTTCCCATACATGACCCGTTTTGTCCGCAAGACCCTCATCGCAACGGCCTTGACCTCGGTATTCATCGCCGGCAATGCAATGGCCATCGATGCTTCGCTGAAGACCGAGAAAGACAAGGTCAGCTACATGGTTGGCGCCGATGTCGGCCGCGGCCTTACCCAGATCAAGGACGAGCTCGATCTCAAGATCGTCATGCAGGCCCTGCAGGACGAGTTCAACGGCGGCAAGGCCCTGATGACCCAGGAAGAAGGCCAGACCGTGCGCCAGGAGTTCATGCAGAAGCTGCAGGCCAAGCGCGTCGCCGAGGAAAAGGTCGCCTCCGACAAGAACAAGACGGAAGGCACCGCATTCCTGGCCAAGAACAAGTCCAAGGCTGGCGTGAAGACGACGGCTTCCGGCCTGCAGTACGAAGTCGTCAAGCAGGGCACCGGCCCGAAGCCGAAGGATACCGATACGGTCAAGGTCGATTACACCGGCACCAAGATCGACGGCACCAAGTTCGACAGCTCGATCGACCGCGGTCAGCCGGCAACTTTCCCGCTCAATGGCGTGATCAAGGGCTGGACCGAAGGCCTGCAGCTGATGCCGGTCGGTTCGGAATACAAGCTCGTGATTCCGGCTGAACTGGCCTATGGCGAGAACGCTCCGCCGACGATCGGACCGAACGCAACCCTGATCTTCGACGTCAAGCTGATCTCGATCGAGACGGGCGCCGAGAAGGCTGCGCCGGCTGCCGCCGAGAAGAAGTAAATCGCAACGCGTGTCAAACTGAAGGCGTGCCGGTATCCGGCACGCCTTCTTCGTTTCTGCGGGATCGGCGGAGCGGCAGGGCCGGGCTCGCCGACCGCGTCGAACAGGAGTTGATCGAATGCGCATTGCGATTTTCGGGACAGGGTATGTCGGGCTGGTGACCGGAACCTGTCTGGCCGAGGTCGGCAACGAGGTGATCTGCGTCGACGTCGATGCGCTGAAGGTGGCGCGCCTCGAGCGCGGCGAGATCCCGATCTTCGAGCCCGGACTCGAGCCGCTGGTCATCGAGAACCACCAGAACGGGCGACTGCGCTTCACCACCGATGCGGCAGCGGCGATAGCCCATGGCGAAGTGATCTTCATCGCGGTCGGTACGCCACCCGAAGAGGATGGCAGCGCCGATCTTTCGCATGTGCTCGATGTCGCACGCACGATCGGAAGCAGCCTTTCCGGCCACGCCGTGATCGTCAACAAGTCCACTGTTCCGGTCGGTACGGCCGATCGCGTGCGTCAGACGATCGCACAGGAACTCGCTGCACGTGGCAGCGATGCGACGTTCGATGTGGTCTCGAATCCCGAATTCCTCAAGGAAGGTGATGCCGTGCAGGATTGCCTGCGACCGGACCGCATCATCATCGGCAGCGACAGCGCACGCGCGATCGCCGCATTGCGCGCGCTGTACGCTCCGTTCAACCGCAATCACGATCGCATCGTCCTGATGGATGTGCGCTCCGCGGAGCTGACCAAGTACGCCGCCAACGCGATGCTGGCGACCAAGATCAGTTTCATGAACGAGATCGCCAATATTGCCGAGCGCGTTGGGGCCGACATCGAACAGGTCAGGCTCGGCATCGGATCGGACCCTCGCATCGGCTATCACTTCATCTATCCCGGCGCGGGTTACGGCGGCTCGTGCTTCCCGAAGGATGTCAAGGCGCTGGAGCACATCGCCCGCGCGCATGACTATGAGCCACGCGTCCTGACCGCCGTCGAGGCGACCAATGCCCGGCAGAAGGAACGGTTGTTCGAGTTGGTCAGTCGCCATTTCGATGCGGATTTGAGCGCGCGGACCATTGCGGTCTGGGGACTTGCGTTCAAGCCGAACACGGATGACATGCGCGAAGCGCCGAGCCGGACACTGCTCGAGCGGCTGTGGGCGCAGGGTGCGCGTGTTCGTGCCTACGATCCGGAAGCCCATGAGGAAGTACATCGGCTCTACGGCAAGCGCGACGACCTGACGCTTTGCGAATCGCAGTATCAGGCGCTGGAAGGTGCCGACGGCCTCGTCATCGTGACCGAGTGGAAAGCGTTCCGCAGTCCCGATCTGGCGAAGATACGCAGCCTGCTGAAAACCCCCGTGATCTTTGACGGACGCAATATTTTCGACCCGCAGGCGATCGAAGCGCTCGGCATCGCGTACTACGGAATCGGTCGTGGACGCAGCGTGCTGCGAGGCTAGACCCATGTCGAGGCTGTACCTCGATGCCGGCCGTCGCTACCATCGCACCCCTCGTTCCGGCCGGTCTGACCAGCTGAACCCCACTTTGAAGCAGATTGATTGATGGAAAAGAAACGTGCACTGGTAACCGGCATCACCGGACAGGATGGCGCCTATCTCGCCGAGTTCCTGCTGGCCAAGGGCTATGAGGTCCACGGCCTCAAACGACGGGCATCGTCCTTCAACACCGAGCGCATCGACCATCTGTACAGCGAGCTCGATGAAACCGGGCCGTCCTTGAGCCTGCATTATGGTGACCTGACCGATTCGACCAGCCTGATGCGCGTGGTCCAGGAAGTCGAGCCGCACGAGATCTACAACCTGGCCGCGCAGAGCCATGTCGCGGTGTCGTTCGAGGAACCCGAATACACGGCCAATGCCGACGGGCTCGGCACCCTGCGCCTGCTGGAGGCGATGCGCATACTCGGCATGCAGGAAAGCTGCCGCATCTACCAGGCATCCACTTCCGAGCTCTATGGTCTCGTGCGCGAAACGCCGCAACGCGAGACGACGCCGTTCCACCCGCGCTCGCCGTACGGCGTCGCCAAGCTCTACGCCTACTGGATCACGGTCAACTATCGCGAAGCCTATGGCATGTATGCCTGCAACGGCATCCTGTTCAACCATGAATCGCCGATCCGCGGCGAGACCTTCGTGACGCGCAAGATCACGCGCGGCCTCGCCCGAGTCATCCACGGACTGCAGCAATGCCTGTACCTCGGCAATCTCGACGCGCGTCGCGACTGGGGACACGCCCGCGACTACGTCGAGGCACAGTGGCTCATCCTGCAGCAGGACCAGGCGCACGACTATGTGATCGCTACCGGAATCCAGCATTCGGTGCGCGAGTTCGTCGTCCTTGCGGCGCGCGAAATGGGCGTCGAGGTCGAGTTCAGCGGCAGTGGCGTCGATGAGGTTGCCATCGTTTCCGATGTGCGTACGCCGGGCGCGAAGATCAGCAATGGCGATACCTTGTTGCGCATCCATCCGCAGTACTACCGCCCGGCCGAGGTCGAAACCCTGCTCGGCGATCCGACCTTCTCGCGCGAGAAGCTCGGCTGGACGCCGAAGACGAGTTTCGCCGAACTGGTCCGCGAAATGGCCAGCGCCGACCTGGCACTGGCGTCCAGCGAAGCGGGTGGCGTGGTCGGTGCGCGGCACGGCCGCCACCTGATCGAGGACTTGCCGCGCGGATGAACACGCTGGAAGAACGCCTGACCGAGCTTGAGGTTCGCCTCGTCTTCATCGACGACGGGGTTGCGGCACTGAATGCCGCAGTGGCCATGCAGGATCAGACGATGCTCGCGATGCGTCGTGAACTGGATCGCTTGCGCTCCGACCTGATCGGCTTGCGCTCGACGCTCGGCAATGACGTGGGCAACGAGCCTCCTCCGCCTCACTACTGACTCATGCAGGTATTCATTTCCCATCATGGCTGAATCGCTGCGCGATCAACTGCTCAGAAGTGGACTTGTGCAGAAGCTCAAGGCGGAGGCGCGCGACGTGCAGCCCGCGCAACAGGCCCGGCGTCCAGGCAAACCGGGGCTGCCGACACCGGGCAAGCCGCCGAAGCAGGGTCACGCGAAGAATCCGCGTAGCCAGGAAGAGATGGATCTGGCCCGCGCGTACGGGCTGCGCGATCGCGCGGAGCGTGAAGAGCGCGACCGCGAGAAGCAGCGAGCCGAGCAGCGCGCGAAGGAAAAGGCGGAACTCAAGCAGAAACTCGCCGCCCTGCTTGCCGACAAGGCACTCAACAAGGCGGATGCCGAAATCGCCCGGCATTTCCCGCATGGCGACAAGATCCGCCGCGTCCATTGCACCGCGGACCAGCTCGCCGCGGTCAACCTCGGGCAGATCGCCGTTGTCCAGCACCGCGGCCGCTACCTGCTCGTCACCCGCGAAATCGGCGAGCAGGTTCGCTCGATCAGCGCAGAGGCACTCGTGCTGCTGTGTGATCCGGATGCTCCTGCCGATGATGACATCCCGCCTGACCTGATCTGGTAGGCGAATCGATCGGTCCAAGACGGATCGATGCCAGGCAGGTTCCCGCTGGCATCGTGGCGGGCACGCCTGCAGCGGATTCAGTTTCGATTGCAGGTGCAGCGGGAATTGACTTGCGTCCTGAAAAAGTATATTCCAGAGCGCGGAAATCGGCCGCTTTTCCTGACCCCGGACCGGCCGATTCCCCCCACCGGAGTCGATCCTCCAATCGGGAGGCAGGAAGAGCCCATGAAACGGATTGTCGTGTGTGCCGACGGCACCTGGAACATGCGTGACCAGCTTGACGAGTCCACCGGCAAGCGTCGCCCGACGAATGTGACCAAGCTGGCTCGCGCCGTGCTGCCGAGGGCAGGCAACGGTGTCGATCAGATCGTCTTCTACGACGAGGGAGTCGGCACCAGCGGCGGACTCGACAAGCTGACCGGAGGTGCCTTCGGTCGCGGTATCGAGCGAAATGTGCGCGATATCTATCGTTTTCTCAGTTACAACTACGAAGCGGGCGACGAGATCTTTCTGTTCGGGTTCAGTCGCGGTGCGTTCACCGTGCGCACGCTTGCGGGATTCATGAACCGTGTCGGCTTGCTCGGCAAGGGCGACGACTACTACGTGCCGGATGTCTACGCCGCCTACGAGTCCGATGAGAAACCGGGTTCGGCACGATGGGAGCAGATCTTCCACAACGTGAAACAGCGCCGCGAGTGCCCGTCGATCCGCATGATCGGCGTGTGGGATACGGTCGGTTCACTTGGCGCGCCGGGGCTGCTCGGTCGCGTCGTCAATCGGGACAAGTACCAGTACCACGATATCGCGCTGAACCGGCATGTCGAGAACGCCATTCACGCATTGGCGATCGATGAACAGCGTTCTCCGTTCGCCCCCGATCTGTGGAAGCGACCCGCCGGATGGCAAGGCCAGCTCGAGCAGGCCTGGTTTGCCGGCGTGCACAGCAATATCGGCGGTGGCTACACGCCCGACGGCCTTGCCAATGAAGCGCTGCATTGGGTGATCGAAAAAGCCGAGGCCCTGGGCCTGCGGTTCGATGCCAACTACCTCGAGTTCTTTGCTCCGGTCTTCTACTCGGAACTGAAGGATTCGATGACCGTGACCTATCGTGCGATGGGACGCAACGTCCGCGAGATCGGCGCGCATGCGGCGGATGGCGAGTCGGTGCATCAATCCGCAGTCGATCGCTACAACGATGCAGGATGCGCCTATCGACCGGACAACCTGAAACGCTACATCGACAGCGGCCAGGCACGCATCGTCGGCACGACCAGGATAGAACGCGGACGCAAGCCTTGAAAACGCGCATCGCCGACATGCGCAGCCGGGTCTGGTACATCGAGGCCCGCTCGTGCAGTCCGGGCAATGACTTCGCCAGTGAGGATGCCGCGTCGATGGGTAGTGGCGTGCTGGTCGAGATCGAGCATCGCGACGTGCCGAGAAAAGTCCTCCGCTACCTGCTGACGTGCGCCCACGTGGTGCGTCGGAAAATCGATGGATCAGGCGATTGGGGTGGCCCTGTCCACGACGAGATCCTGTGCTGGCGGCCGGGTCAGGGTTATACGCGAACCT
>Ga0209717_1002814_pt1 | contig 16087 bp, 16 predicted proteins | sample AD_UKC048_MetaG_FD_184418 | JGI IMG/M metagenome (GOLD analysis project Ga0209717, IMG submission 184418) | Active sludge microbial communities of municipal wastewater-treating anaerobic digesters from USA - AD_UKC048_MetaG (SPAdes) (version 2) | ecosystem: Engineered > Bioreactor > Anaerobic >... | reverse complement strand
CCTGGGAGGGCTTGTGCTGCCTCGTCAGATGCTTCGCTACGCCAATTTTGGGCTGGAGATGAACCTCTTCACAACAGAGCTTCTAAACAAGTCCTATTGGGGAATAGGGTTTCTCAGGGTCGACTATCTAGTCTTGATGATCAAAAAATCAATGGGACTATAGAAGCTTCTCATTATCAACAGGCTATTAATAGTATGAACTATCGGCTATTGAGTTTTATCGATAGAGTGAATGCTTGAACCAATCTACTTTACTTTATCAGTTTTGTGGCCTGTAATGCGTAGCTTTGATTTGTGAGGATTTAGTCATTTTTTCTTATAATTGAGTATGATCTTTTGGGCAATTTTTTTAATCAACATGATATATAAATTCAAATTTTCTTCATTTATATTAATGTTTCTCTGAATGGGGTAGTTTCTATTTGAATGTGTGCATTCACAACGAAAATCATAAATTAAGTTAGCTAAAATTTGTAAATCCTTCAAATCGGAGTTGTTTTTTATTAATTTTAAATCATTTAGAATTGTGAAAATTTCTTTATTGGCCAAATTGTAAGCTTCATCATGTACATTCAATTTGAAGTACCTTTCCAATACTAGTTTAGTTTTAGTTCTGTCATTCTTTTCACGATTGTATTTATCAATAATACTTATCATTTCTTCTAAATGAGTATCGTTTTGTGATGAAAACCAATCAGACTCAATAATAATTCGAATATCTTGAACTAATTCACTTTTGAACACCTCGTCGAATAAACATTCAACTACTTGAAAAAAGGCTAAGTATTTAAACTCACTTTGTTCCATTAAACATGCCCTATAATAATAGTTCAATAAATCTTTGTCGTATCTCTCATAATTAATTTTATAAAACTCAAGCATCTTATCGTCGTATTCATAACGATCACTGAATATAGCTTTGCCTTGCTGCTCATCAGTTTTTGGATTTAGAAACCTTATTTCAATTCCAAATTTGTGTTCAATCTCAAAGAAGATACTTTTACATATGTAGTCAGTTAATTTTAAAAAATCTGGACTCTTAAAATCTTGACCTGTTACCGAATTGATATTGTAAATTTTTATTGTTTGATAAAGCTCCCATGGATAGGATTCGAGAGTAAAAATTCTATCAAAGAAAAAATTAGAAAAATTGCTGATTCTATAATAAATATTTTGACAATCTGGTGGGGAAAAAAAATCCTTTGATGTTTCTTCCATTTCTTTCAGGACTACTTCATCGAATAAACTTGAAATAATAATCTCAAATTCATCATTTCTATATAGAAATTCATTTTTTCCATATTTAAAATCAATCAATTTTTTTAAATATAATTCAATGCTTTCAATTTCTTGAAAACGCTCTTTAAAGAAGAAGCTTTTAGTTTCATATTTAGGGTTTACAACAACCCAAGAATTTGAACCGCCTTTATCTTCAAAAGTGAAATGCTCATCAATTGCCTTGATAGCTTTTAATAGCTTTTCTTCCATTTACCTTTCTCTTTGTTGTTATTGCAGATGAAATAGCTTTAAGCCCAATCAAATAAATGGTGATTATGACTTTTTCATATGCAATGTACCGTATTTTTATTACTTTCAAAAGCTACAAAAAAAATTCATACCCCGCCCCCACCATTGCCACATCCAGCCCATAAGCTAGCAAAAGCCAGAGGCTGACCTCTACCGGGTTTGGCGCCGGATATGGATAAGGATTTTAATTTTGCTGTGGGCCGGAGCCGGGAAGCGTTGAAAAGGGTTCATCGGATTTTGGATCCGTTTTTTGTGGAGGGGGAGATGGATTTTGGGGTGAGGTTTGGTGGGAAGTGAAAATAAACCCATTAATTTGATTAGATTTAGCCTAGCCTTTTAAAGACTGAATCAGCCATGCAGTTGTCTCAATTAGGTTCGGAGCCATAGCACTAGCTGTTACCTCCACCAATATATCATAAACTATTCTTAAGCCTTCGTTTATAATCGACCACTTAGGGGATGGTCTATTTAATTGAGTTTCTATTCTTGTTATTTCATTTTTTATATCTTGCTCGCCTTCTTCGTTAAGACCTAGGCTCTTAATTTGGGCTTTCAAATCTTCAATGAATCCTTCAAGCTTAGCTGTGATCTCGGACGATATGTTCAATGTATTATGGTCGCCTTTGCTAATATTCATATTAGCGCCTTCTGCCAAGTTTATCGCTTGAACACTATCAGAGGCAAGATTTATATTGACTGTCCCGCCAGTTATTTGACCTATAGTTTTGTCAAATAATTTATCAATATTTTTTTTATCTTTCATTATGTCAATTTTTTCATTTTCGCCTAACTCGTCAACAAGTTCTAGCATAAATGTAAGTAATTTTGATTTGATTGAACTTAGAATACCCTCAACACTGTTAGGGCTAATCTTTCGCCATGCACTATCAACTTCCCAGCCATTTCCTAAAATTTTAGATATTTCAGTATGGATAAGATGAGGAATACTAACCATGTATTCTGAATCTTTCTCCATCATATGCTCTAGTTGAGAAACTGATGAGTTCATTGCCAAACTCATCAATTCGTCTCTTAGGTCAGCTTGTAAATATTCAATGGGCAATTGGCAATCGTTTCTAACTGTCGCACCTGCAAAACCTTGCTGTATTAAGTTCCCAAAAACTAATGTTGGTATTCTCCTGTAATCTGGAACTATTTTACCCTCACCCAGGTACCCATTTAGTTCATTATCCACCCATTCCTTTAATTTGTCATTTTTTATTTGGAAGGCTAATACTTGAACTTTCAGTAAAATGTCTTTAAGCTTGTTAGTAGGTTCAACAAGTTCCGATATAATTTTATTTATCCAATCAATTGTTTGATTCATAATTGTATAATTTGAAAATATTAGTAGACGAATGGGACTAAAAGCAATGGATAATGAATAAAACTTGGGACTAAAATACTTTTTTTAAAAATTGCCAGGATAGTTTTTTAGTTAAAGGTTCTATCCCTACGTAACACTTCATTAATGTTTTCAGCTTAGTTGTCTTTTCCTCTTTTTGTTATAACAGCTTGCTGCTGTGTCGCCGTGCGTTGGCTTTCGGCGGCATGGACGTACATCCGTTATTCGGTGCTCTCATTTTCTTAAAAGTATTGGAATGTCTGCTCCTGATAAATTATTGAGTGCTATCGCATTTCTTCCAAATCTAAAAGCGTCATTAATGTTTTTACCTGCACCAATTGCATCATAAAATCCTACCGAGAATTGAATAGCGGCGTTGTCGGGTACGGCCTTTTTCATTCCAATTACAAAGGGAATGTTTTGACATATTCCTTTTGCCTGTTCTTCCGAATAGCAAGAATTCAAGATTACGCATTCTGTTTTATCTTTAAAAAGATAAAACAAATCACTTAACGCATCCCCGCTAACTAAAGCTGGATCTCCGGCTGCATCTTCTAATACAATCCCCTCATAATCGCCATGACCAGAGAAATGAACAAAATTAGGCTCATGCCTAAGTATTTCTCTTCTCAAATCGTTGGGGCGAGTCGCGGTTGAAATTGACAATTCAAATTGTTCTCTACCATTTGAAAGCCTCAACCCATTGTCAATCTCTCTATATTCTTCATCAATTCTTAATCGAGTTGTTGCGAATGGATTTGCCCCTACGAATAGAATTTTCTTTTTTAGAGCACCTATCTGACTAAGTTTCATTTTCCCGTTGGTAGTTAAACTGTTACTTCCTAATAGTTCAAACAATTTTTCAAGTTTCTCATACTGTCCTCCTTCCAGGAGATGGTTCTTTCTCAAAAATTCTTGATTTGAAAGAGGAGTTTCTGTTTGCCATACAGTTTCCAGATTCCTAACTGGTTGATTTTCAAAAATTTCTTTACTTATTTCATATCGTATATTTAATGTTAAATTTAGAGGTGGCTTGTGATACCTGTCCTCGCTTCCTTTGCACAAAATATATATTACATATCTGTCATTATCTTTAACGACTTTACATTGATCTTCTCTGCCCCAACCCGATTTTATCGATAAATCGAAATCAATGCTATGCGGGTAAGCAAATTTAGGTAAAAACAATGAATAATAGTAAAGCTCGTAACTTTCTTTAACTGGAATATTGTCCCAATTTGTACTAAAAATAAAAGTATTTTGGTCTAATTGTTTAAACCTGCTTCCACCAATTTTTCTCATCTGAACATTCTCATAAACCGTAGAAAATAATTTCTGATACTGCTCATTTAAAAAATGGAAAGGCCCTTCTCTATGTGTCTCATACTCATCTGGGAAGGCAATCCATAAATCACCAAGGTTATAATCTTTGTTTAAAACAAATGATTTTAATTCACCTAATTCATTGATTTCTTCGACTATTATTCCATTCACTTGCATATTCTATATTTTTTTTGCCTCGAACAAGCCTCTGCCGCAACTAAGGATTAAGTGAAACCCGCATTACGTCTTTTACTTAATCCTTAGTTGCGCATATTACCGCTTTTGTTGTAACAGATTGTACATTCAAATATAAAAAATATTTTTCACAAAAAAATAACTTTCACGGGAAAATAATTTTTTCAAATCCAAATCTTATCTAAAAAATCATACTCCGCCGCCACCATCGCCACATCCAACCCCGAAGCCAACAAATACTTTTTCAACGTTTCCAACTTCTTCCACCCCCCCAGCTTTGCAATAAAATTCAGCGGCACCCCTTGCATGGCCAGGTTCGTGGCTGCACTCCTCCGTGCCGTATGCGTCCGTACAAAACTGCATTTTGGCCCCGCCTTGCCATTCTCTTTGGTCAGCGTGGTGATCCCCGCGATGCTTCCAATCATTTTGATTTTGCGGTTCGCCTCCTGGTTGGCGGTTTTGGCAATTGGCAGTTATACTTTTCCAGCAATCACATTTCTTCAAACAAATCAGCTAACCAGGCAGGATTCGAACCTACATCACTTGACTCAAACTCAAGTATCCTCACCATTGGACGACTGGTCAAAAAAACATCAAATTAGACGCGCAGAGGAGATTCGAACTCCTAACTTGGGATCATGAGTCCCACGTACTAACCCTTATACTACCGCGCAGGGTTGGGTCTTGATGGAAAGACTTGAACTTCCAACCCCTGACGTATCAGGTCAGTGCTCTAACCAATTGAGCTACATCAAGAAATGGTAATGAATTGGAATTGAATCGCCACTGCTTCACTTCAGCGGCGTGTGCCTGAGCGAAGTGGCGATTAGCGTTGTCGTTGAATGTGGATGCGAATGTTGTGAAGAATCATCATTTTTAAAGGTTATGCCCCAATAACCATGAGGGGTGTCGAAGAGTTCCCGAGGGTGGAATTTTTTTTCATCACAAGGATTGTGCTTTTGCGCCTCCGGCGTAGCACGACAGGAATAGGAGAACGGATGATGCGGATTTGGGCGGGTTGGAACGGATTGCCCGCCTTCGGCGTGATGGGTACAAAGTCCCCAAAAAATCCTTTTGGACTCAATCATTTTTGAGGCTTCGCCTCTTTTTGCCAAAAGCGACAGGATGGCAAAACGGATAAAACGGATAAAACGGATAAAAACGGATTTTTATTCCGCCTGAAGCAACGGGTAATAATATCATCTGGTTGAGTATAATAATGATTTTTTCCGTTTTGCTCATTTCGTATGGCGTTTTAAAAATTCGAGTACTAAGCGCCCTTTCAGGGTGGTCAGGTACTTTTGGTGGGGGCTTGTAGGCTTATGGGGTATGGTCATGGCGAGCCATTCCAATTCAACCAATGGCAACATCTGCTCTACATAGTTTTTCCTTTGGTTACTCAGTTTAATGGCCTTCAGTACTTCTTCCCTTGATTTACTGATTATACATTGTTCCAAGATCGTTTTTTGTTTTTCAGCTATCCCACCAGCTATACCTCCAGCAATGGTACCAGCTTGGTTACTATTCAATCTCTCAATAATCGTTTCAGGCTGAATATTAATGCTTTGTGACAATTTATCTTGGTTGCTAGCTTGGTTGCTAGCTTGGTTACTAGCTATACCTCCCCATGTTTTTTCCAACAGTAAATTGAGCAAATGATCAATACCCTGAAGGTGCCAACGAACCGCATTCAGTTCAATTTCAATTGGTGCTGCTGCTGAAAATACCGGATGGATAAAAAGCTCCACCTCAAAGTAGGTGTAGTCGTCGTCGGTCAGGAATTTTGGTTCAGGCGAGCCGTTCTCCCTGAGTTCTTTTAATGTTGTTGGAATCCCGGTAGCTCGTCCTTCGGTGAGTTCCAGTTCCTTCAGGAACTCACCCAGCCGGCGGTTTCGGTAGCGCCTGCTGCGCACCTGCCCCTGGGCGAATGCTTCGAGGCGAATGGAACGGTCGGGGCCGCCATGGTTCAGGAAAACAATGGAGTGGGGTAAATCCTGATTTCGATGGGTTCCCTTTGCTGGTAATCGCGGTGGTAAAAGGCATTGACTACAATTTCTTCAATGGCCTGGTAGGGATAGCTGGCGATGCGGATGCTCTCGGCCCGGTCGGTTGGTTTAATGACCTTTTCTTTGATCAGCTTGTCCTTCAGTATGTTGAGGGTTCGATTGATTTGAGCAGGCACAGGCCCTGTGATGGGTTCCAATTCGGTGTATGGCCCGGCAAAGCAAATCATCTATGTTTAGGTGTAATGCCATTTCAATGTTTTACTTAATGATGATACGAACCTTATTCCTTTTCCACCATTACACAAGTCATTGATCTAGTTCAACAAAACGCCATATGCTATTCTTAACCGGTAAGCATTCACTGTATGGTCGTTCGTGAGGACAAATTTAATAAAAGAAAGCAGGAGTCAAAGCTTTGAAATAACAATTTATGCACTTGAATCTGCCTATTGATTAATCCTTCAAACACACGCTGACGTATCAGGTCAGTGCTCTAACCAATTGAGCTACACCAAGAAATTGAAATGGATGGTATTTGCATCGCCACTGCTTCACTTCAGCGGCATGAGCCTGGGAGAAGTGGCGATTAACGTTGTCGTTGAATGTGGATGCGAATGTTGTGAAGAATCATCATTTTTAAAGGTTATGCCCCAATAACCATGAAGATTGCTGGAGAGTTCCCGAAGGCTATAATTTTTTTCGTCACGAGACAACGCTTTACGCCTGCGGCGTAGAGCGACAGGATTGGAAAACGGATGGAACGGATTAAACGGACTTTGACTCGCCTGCGGCTCGTCCTTATCCGCCGCAGGCGGAATAAAAATCCGTTTAAATCCGTTCCATCCGTTTCATCCGTTTTGCCATCCTGTCGCTTTTAGCAAAAAGAGGCGAAGCCTCAAAAAACGTGAAGCGTACAAACGTCGTGGTCGTAGGTACGTCGTGGTTAAATTAATTCAGAGCAGCGAAGTGATAATATATTGTTGCCACCGCTACGCGGTTCAAATTCTTTTTACGTGCCTTTGGCTATAAACCGGGCCACCGCTCACGCGGTTTTTCGCAGTATCTAAGGGCGATAGCCCTGGCCCGGTTTATAGCTGAGCAGTTTGGGTAGGGTTTTTGAACCGCGTAGCGGTGACAACTATATTACTTTTTATCACTCTCGCCTACGGCAAATGAAATAAGTCATTATTCGCCCGCAGATCGCGCAGATTTCCGCAGATAATGTTCGCGTTAAAAAAATCTGCGGAAATCTGCGCGATCTGCGGGCGAAAACATTTTTATTTAAGCCCGATGAAGTCGGGCAGCTAATTATCACCTAAGCTCTTTTCTTTTCCAACCGAAAAATCCCCTCCAACTGCCCATACACCTCCGGCAACACCGCCTTAAACTGCTGCGGAAAATGAAAATAATGCACAATTGTAGCCGGCAACAATTCCACATCGGGCCGATTGATCCATTGCTGGATGGCCTGAGCCGGAAAGCCACTGATGCGGCTGAAATCATGCCAGCGTTGTGGGTCATCTGTTGGCCAGGCTAATTGCGAGGAGCAAAGCACAAAAGCGCGGGCCCACTCGTGCAAACCCACATCGTAATATTCCTTGGGGCTCATAAAACCTTTCATCAAGTGCGGGGCAGAAAACAGTAAAACACCGTCTTCCTCAAATAACTCGGAGGTATGAACATGGCGTTGGTATTGAGGCGAATGGAAAGCCTGGGGAAAAACCACGACAGTTTCAAAAGGCGGCAATAAAAAATTGGGGCCTTGAAAGGTCAGGGATACCGCGCTGGCGGCGGCGGCCACTTTCAGGTCTTCACTGACTTCGGTGCCTTCTTCGGGGCTTTTAAAATCTGTGGCTATTTTGAACATGGCCACCCGTTGACGGAAGAGGCGACGATCGTCTTCGCTGCGCAATTGCTGGTAAAAAAAGCTGTGTTTTTCAAAAAAGGCCAGCAGCTTTTCCGGCAATTCCGGCGGATGGCGCTGGTACCAGAACCAGTCGATCTCGGGCGAAAAAATGTAAATCAAGGCCAACACCAGTACGCAGGGCACGACCATATAGGCGTAAGATGGATTGACCTGCAAGGCGAGGTAAAAACCCAGCGCCATGATCAGGACAAAAGGCAAAGACAATATTTTGCTGAATGGCATGATGTTCGCGTTTGTATATGTTTAGCGCCCCGACTTCGTTGGAGCTGTTCTTAGACTTCATCTGATGTATGTAAAGACTGATGCAGTCTGCGATTTCAATTTAAAAGTAGTTTTTTTTACCGCAGAGTAAACAGAGTATACGCAGAGTTTCGCGGAGTTTTTAGGGGCACCTGCGGTGCAGAGAGGTCAGGGAGGTCGCCTTTGCTGGAGCTTGGTTCGTTACCCTTGATCAAGTCCCGGCATTATACTTGATTTTGGCAAGACCTTCCTGGAGTCCGAACTCCAGCCACCGCAGGTGGCAAACTCCTTAGAACTAAAAAACTCCGCGAAACTCTGCGTATACTCTGTTTACTCTGCGGTAAAAAAAATGCGTAATGTGCGTTATGAAACTCCGCCGCAGGCGGGGAGCCAAACGTTTACTAGAGTTTAATCACCCGGTGCTCATCGAGCAGCGCCAGCGGATTCAGCTGCTGCCCGTCCCATTCGGCAAACAACCCAATGGGGTGGCCCGCACTACAGGCCAGCAGCTTCCAATTTTTTTCCTCCTGATTGCTCAAGGGAAGGTAATGGCGCTGCTGATCCAGGGCATAAAATTGATTTTCGTGCAAAATAATCCCAAAACCGTTCAGGATGAGCGGGAAAATTTGCAAAAAAGGATTTTTACTCAAAGCCGCAGCGTAGGCATGGGCAATCGTTTGGCAATCGGTAAAACCCGCCAAAACGGCAACAGGTTCAGCAGAAAAGGCAAATTCGCCCACCACCGCACGCAGGGGATTGACTCCCGGAAAATAGAACAAATCTGCGGCAAAGGCCGCACCCACAATCCATTCTTGCTCATAAGGTGCATCTCGAAAAGCATAATCGATTACCAAGGCGGGCTTTTGTAATTTTTCGGCCCAAAACCAGGTACGCCGCCAGCGCAAATCCTCTTCCACCCCAGTGTTTTGACCCATCACCAGCCAAATGTCGTGTTCGGGCGTTTGTTGCAGCAAATCAGCGCGACGAATGGTACGTCCACCCTGCAACAGCAACTCTTCCTGCATCGGCGCGGGCAAGGCATCCAGTTGTAAAAAGGCTTGGGCAAAGAGGTAATAGTCGGCCAGTTCGTTGAAAAACAAGGTTGGCCAGTCTGGCTCATTGCGCCGGTCGCGCAGGATGCGGAGGCGCCGCGAGATGGAACCCAACTTGGCGTCGGTCATCCGCGCTGCGATGGTATCCCAGGTAGCATTGGGTTGGCTTTGCAGGTGGCCAAAACCCTGGCGAATGGCATCCAGCACCCAAAGTTGGAGCTCCTTGGCTCCTTGGGCCATGGTTTCGATGCGCTTATCCAGGGGAGATTTCATGGGAAAGAGTTGAGGCGTTGAGGAGTTGAGAAGTTGAGAAGTTGAGGCTACCGCAGCGTTTTTGACAAGGACATTGTCTAAGACGCTGCGGTAGCCTCAACTGCTCAACTGCTCAACTTCTCAACCCCAAGCCATCAATCTTCGTCTTCTTCTTCAATCAGGATACCCAGGGCGATCATGGCTTTTTCCGAAGCCATTTGTTCGGCGCTTTTTTTATTAAAATCGTCGGCGGTGGCTACCCGTTTGTTGTTGATCATGACCGCAACTTTGAATCGATCGCGTTTTTCAAACTTATAACGGGCCAGTAGCTTGTAGGTTACATTTTTGCCACTTTTTTGGCACCATTCCAACAGTTGGCTCTTGTAGTTGTCGTCGAGGCGTTCCAGTTCGTGGATGTTGACATACTTGCGCAGCATGTGGTTGATCACGAAGGTTTTGGTGGAGGCGTAACCCCGGTCGAGGTACACGGCACCCACCAGGGCCTCTACGGCGTTGCCCAGCATGGAGCGGCTGAGTCGGGTGGTATTGTACTCGGAGAGCAGGAGTTCGAGTTCCATTTTGTCCCCAATCCGGTTGAGCGATTTTCGCTTCACCAGTTTGGAGCGCATTTTGGTGAGGAAGCCCTCATTGCTATCCGGGTATTTTTTGAAAAGGTATTCAGCAACGATGGTACCCAATACGGCATCGCCCAGGTATTCCAGGCGTTCGTTGTTTTGCATGGGATAGGCTTTATCCCCGGAGTTGCTGGTGGATTTGTGCGAAAACGCCAACTTGAAAATACCCAGATTCGCCGGGGTGTACCCCAATAAAGGTTTGAGCTTACGGGCCAATTCCTTATCCGGCGAAAGGTAATAGTTGTAAAATTTGAATAATAACCGCAAGGCCGTTTAGTTAAGAGTGTAAATAATACGACCCTGCAAAAATTTGATGGCTGTCAAATTTTTGCAGGGTGCTAATTATAAAATAAGTACAGAAACGGCCTGTAAAGAGTAGAATGAAAAGAAAGAAACTACAGAAAATTTAAGCAACAAAACCAAATTGGGCTTTGCCTGGTAAATCATGTTTAGCAATCGTGTGAATTGCCAAAATTGCTGAACATGAGTTCATATCACTGGGGGGGAATGGGTAGTTTTCGTTCTTTTCTCGATAGACTACTTACAGTCCTATTCTGCGAACTGCTTAAAGATCAAAGACGAATTATGGCCTCCGAAGCCGAAAGTATTGCTTAAAATCGCCCGTACTTTACGTTCCTGCGCTTCGTTGAAGGTCAGGTTCAGGCGATTGTCGATTTCTGGATCGTCGGTAAAATGATTGATGGTTGGGGGTATGAATTGACCTTTAATGGCCAGGATACCCGCAATGGCCTCAATGGCTCCCGCAGCACCCAAGAGGTGACCAGTCATGGATTTGGTCGAACTGATGTTGAGGCCGTAAGCGTGTTCCCCAAACACCCCTTTGATGGCTTTGGTTTCGGCAATGTCCCCCAAAGGAGTAGACGTGCCGTGTACGTTTACGTAATCAATTTCTTCCGGATTCATGTTGGCATCGGCCAGCGCCATCCGCATCACATTCAGTGCACCCAAGCCATCCGGGTGTGGTGCGGTAATGTGATAAGCGTCGGCAGTAGCACCTGCACCTACAATTTCGGCGTATATTTTTGCTCCACGTTTCTTGGCGTGCTCGTATGCTTCGAGGATCAAAGCACCACCACCTTCACCCAGAACGAAGCCATCGCGGTCTTTGTCGAAAGGCCGGGAGGCAGTTTTGAAGTCGTCGTTGCGGGTCGAAAGGGCTTTCATGGCGTTGAAACCACCAATGCCGGCTTTGGTTACAGCTGCTTCGGAACCTCCGGTAACGATGATGTCGTTGCGGCCCAAGCGGATGTAATCAAAGGCATTCATGATGGCATGGGATGCCGAAGCACAAGCCGAAACGGTAGCGTAGTTGATGCCTCGAAAACCGTATTTGATGGAAATGTGCCCGGCCGCAATGTCCGCAATCATCTTCGGAATCATGAAGGGATTGTAGCGTGGGGTACCATTGCCGGAGGTAAAGGTTTCAATTTCTTCTTCCAAAGAACGCAACCCGCCGATGCCGGATGCCCAAATAACGCCGATCCGATCGGGGTTGAGTTGCTCCAATTGAGCTGCCAAACCCGAATCAATCATGGCCTCATCAGCACTCACGAGGGCAAACTGGGTGAAACGGTCAATTCTTCGAACCTCTTTTTTATCAATAGCCACCTCGGGGTCAAAGTCTTTGACTTCACACGCGAAATGGGTTTTGAATTCTGAAGCATTGAACAGGGTGATCAGATTTGCACCGCTGACTCCTTTCTGTAAACCTTCCTGGTATGCCGACAGGGTATTACCAATGGGGGTAACTGCTCCCAAACCGGTTACAACAACTCTTCTCATATTCGGTATTGATTAGCAGAAACAAGAGTATTGTTATAAAAAATCCACAGGCTAAAACTTCAACCTGTGGATTTTCCCGAACACTGAATTTACTTCCCAGCGTTGGCCTCAAGGTAGGCAACTGCGTCACCAACCGTTTTAATGTTTTCCGCTTGCTCGTCCGGGATGGAGATATCGAACTGTTTCTCGAATTCCATGATCAGCTCAACGGTGTCCAGAGAGTCCGCACCCAAATCGGTCGTGAAGCTCGCCTCTGGAGTAACTTCGGACTCCGTGATTCCCAGCTTCTCAACGATGATTTTGGTTACTTTTTCTGCAATGCTTGACATGTTAGAAAGCTTTATTGATTTATAAATGCACCCGCAAAGAAACGTAGAACTCCATTGATAAACAAAGTTTTTAAGGTAAATTTTTAATAACTTGTACCAAGCAGTCCCGGGTATACGTTGGTTCAAAAGCCTGATTTTGTTGAATTCAGTGGAACTCTTGCACAATCCACTCCAATTCCCCACCTTTGTTGGGGGATAAGTTTGAGCACTAAAAGTTCGAATTTCATCAAGCTTTGACCCTTTGGACTGGATCATTTCTTTAAAGTAACAGCTATGCGCTCCTTTTTTATCGGCTTATTTTTTTGTGGTACTGCCGTATTTGGGCTTGCTCAAAGCACCGCATTCGGCATCAAGGGTGGTCTAACGGCGGGCAGACAGCGCTGGGACAATACCTTTGAACGGGATATGCTTTTGCGCTACCACGGGATTGCTTTTATCGAATCTGCTTCCGAAGATTCCCGCTTTGCCCTGTTTGCACAAGGTGGATACCACATTAAAGGGAGTGCCATCCGCACGCCGCGAAGTGCGGTAACGGGTTCCGGGGGCACTATTTTTGATGTTCCGGCCCAACAAATTTCTTTTGAGTACCGCAACGTATCCCTAACGGTGGGCGCCAAACAGCGCCTGGATCTGGATTTGGGTGAAAAAAAGCTGTACTATATGTTTGGCATCCGCGGCGATTATACCATCAATACCCTTTTGGGCCCGCGGCTTCCCAATGAGTACGATATTTATACGATCTACTATCCCATTCCTGGATTTGTGCGCAAGCTCAATTACGGGATTACCATGGGCGGAGGGATAGAAATTCCTTTTGACGAATTGGTCGGCGTACTGGTGGAATTTACGGTAAACCCCGATTTTTCCTACCAATATGACCAGCCGCCCTTGGAAAACATCATCAATCCCAATCCCTGGGCACCGCGTGGAAACATCAGTTTGCCGCAGCGCCGCAGCACCAACCTTACGTTTGAACTCTCGTTTGGTTTCCGCTTTTTGCGCAAGGTGATTTATATTGATTAAACGGTTCGGGGGTTCGAAGGTTCGGGGGTTCGAGGGTTAAGCCCGAACCCTTGAACCCTCGAACCCCCGAACCCCCGAACCTTAAAAGTTATGATTCTTCGCAGCGATAACCTGATCAAAGTATACGGCCGCCGACACGTTGTAAAAGGTGTGAGCATCAACGTCAATCAAGGAGAAATTGTTGGACTGTTGGGGCCCAACGGGGCAGGCAAAACCACTACCTTTTATATGGTGGTAGGTTTTATTCAACCCAATGAAGGCAAAGTATTCCTCAATGATGAGGAAATTACCAACTTGCCCATGTACAAACGTGCCCAAAAAGGCATCGGTTATTTGCCCCAAGAGCCCTCGGTGTTTCGAAAACTAACCGTAGAAGACAACGTCAAAGCGGTTTTGGAAATGACCACGCTGTCCAAAGCGCAGCAAAAGGACAAACTCGAAGAGCTCATGGACGAATTTGGCCTGCACAAAGTGCGCAAAAGTCGGGGGGATACCCTATCAGGAGGGGAGCGTCGCCGTACGGAAATTGCGCGGGCACTCGCCACCAGCCCTACCTTTATCTTACTCGATGAACCTTTTGCCGGCATCGACCCCATTGCCGTGGAAGACATTCAATACATCGTGGCCAAGCTCAAAACCAAAAACATTGGTATCCTGATCACCGACCACAACGTACAAGAGACCCTTTCCATTACGGATCGGGCTTATTTGATGTTTGAAGGAAACATCCTCAAAGCCGGCACCGCCGAAGAACTTGCCGCTGATGAAATGGTACGCAAAGTATATTTGGGGCAACATTTCGAATTGCGCAGAAAAGTAATTGATGTTTCGAGACAACCGGGCGAACATGAATCACAAAGGAACTAAGGTAGCAATAGGGCTGGTGCTGCTGCTGGTACTGCTGGTTTCTTGCGGAGAGAAGCCCCCACTCCGGCTCACCACGATTCAACGCGATCAGGTGGATACGCTCTACCTCCGGGCCATCAACAAAGGGGGCATAGCTGCTGAAATGGACAGCCTCTGCCAGGCAAAGCGGGAAATTGAGATCAAAATTTTGGTAGACTCCATGCTCCAGGTTCGCCGGGCAGAAGAACAAGCATTGAGGGATAAATATTCAAACTGATGCGTAGGATAGGAAAAAGATGGCGGATTTTGGTTAAATATTGCCAGCGCAGTACGCTGATGGCCATTCTGTTTCTGTTCTGCACCGCCTGCCTTTCAAAAAAAGAATACAGCGAAGAGGAGATCAAAACCCTGATGGATCAGGAGGTGAATCGGAAAATAACCGATTACCGCAACGCCAAAATCAAGGCCTGCCAGGAAGATGCCCTACGCGAAGCAACCCGTATTGTAGATTCACTGCTCATTGTCGAGGCTTATTTCGAACGCGATACCTTATCGAGGCCTCCCAAACCGGTCAAACCCAACGAAGATATCCCTAAAATCAAAGGGCCGGACACCATTCAGCTGAAGCCACTTTTTGAGGGAAAAAAGAAAAAGGTAAAAATTGATACCCTCGGAAAGAAGAACAAAGGGATACAATAGCGCAAATTTGGGGTGGTTATCAGGACGCAAAAGTGACTTGATATGGCTTCAATAGATCATGATATTTGTGACATGCAGAAATTGCACAACCTAAACGGTTCGTCAAATGTCACAGCTCATTTTTCCCTTCGAATTAACTTATCCCAGCGTTGAGACGCTCAGCGCAAAAACCAATCGACAGAGTCAGGTGATTTACCTGTTTGTACTTGGGTTGTTTTTCCTGTCCATCGGCGTTTTACCAATAATAAAAATCAAGGTGGGCGGGCAAGCTCTTGGGGTGATCAGGGATGTACAAGACAATACCTTAATTACTGCCTTGATCCAAGGGCAGGTGGTTGCCCACAATGTAGTTGAAGATAGACCAGTAACCAAGGGCGAAAAACTCATTTCTCTCCATACCGGAATACTCGAAGCCGAGCGAGAAAAATTATTGCAGCAAATCGAAGAAGCTGACCATGCCCGGCACGATTTAGCCATTTTACTGCTTAAATCGGAACAGAAACCAACCCTGCGCACCAGTATTTACCAGCAGGCTTTTAGTCAATATTCACGCGAGTTCAGCAATTTGGACATCAAAAAACAGTATTTGCTCACTGTCCTGGAAAGGGTGCACAAGCTCTACAAGGAACATGTTGTGGCCAAAGTTGATTTTGAAAAAGCGCAACTGGATGCAGATTTATCGGCCAGTGAATTGCGCTTACTGGAGGAACAACAACGCAAAACTTGGGAGCTGGAGTCCCAACAAGTTCATCAGCAACTGCTGGATCTCAAAAGCAAATTAGCGCTGCTGGAACGACAAAGCAAAGACTACACCATTTATGCGCCATGCGACGGGATATTGGTGCAAACGACTGGTCTGAAACCAGGAAGTTATGTCATGCCCGG
>Ga0209717_1002811_pt1 | contig 16091 bp, 13 predicted proteins | sample AD_UKC048_MetaG_FD_184418 | JGI IMG/M metagenome (GOLD analysis project Ga0209717, IMG submission 184418) | Active sludge microbial communities of municipal wastewater-treating anaerobic digesters from USA - AD_UKC048_MetaG (SPAdes) (version 2) | ecosystem: Engineered > Bioreactor > Anaerobic >... | reverse complement strand
GGCCATGATGGTCTCCAGCATCTTCAGATAGCGCTGGAAGTTGTCGCCCTTGCGGAACGGGAAGCCGGTGCCGATGAGCGAATCGGCCAGCCGGGTGCGCTTGCTGACGCGCAGGCGTTTGTCGTTGAGGAAGGCGCCGCGCCCGCGCGAGGCGTAGAACAAGTCGTTGCGGGTGGGGTCGTAGACCACGGCCTGCTCCACCTTGCCGCGGAAGGCCAGCGCGATGCTGACGCAGTACACCGGAAAGCCATGCAGGAAGTTGGTGGTGCCGTCCAGCGGATCGATGATCCAGGTGAACTCGCTGTGCTTGGCGCCATGCTCGCGGCCGGATTCTTCGGCCAGGATGCCGTGGCCGGGGTAGGCGGTGAGCAGCGTCTCGATGATGGCCTGCTCGGCCATCTGGTCGATCTCGCTGACGAAATCGTTCGGGCCCTTGCTGCTGATCTTCAGGATGTCCAGGTCCTGCGAGCCCCGGTTGATGATCGCCCCGGCAGCGCGCGCGGCCTTGATGGCGATGTTGAGCATGGGGTGCAGGGATTGCGACATGGGGTGTCCTGGAAAGGCGTGGAGCAGGGCGGCAGAAAGAAAGAGCGGTGGCGCGGCGGTGCACGGCATGGCCGCACCGGACAATCACGCAAGCCCCCTGGAGTTTACCCGCACGTGACCGCCAACACGCCGCTCGCCGCCCACGATGCCACCCGCTTCGTGCTGTTGAACACCAGCCATGCCGGCAACGTGGGCGCGGCCGCCCGGGCGATGAAGGTGATGGGCTTTTCCGACCTGGTGCTGGTGGCGCCGCGCTTTGCCGACGTGGCCAGCCACGAGGACGCGGTGGCCATGGCCAGCGGCGCGGCCGACATCCTGGTGCGCGCCCGGGTGGTGCCCACGCTGGCCGACGCGCTGGACGGCATCAGCTTTGCCTGCGCCACCGCGATGACGCCACGCGACTTCGGCCCGCCCACCTGTGCCCCGCGTGAGCGGCTGCCGGCCCTGGCCGCCGAAGTGGCCGCCGGCACGCAGACCGTGGCCTTCGTCTTCGGCAGCGAGCGTTTCGGCATGGCCAACGCCGACGTGTGGCGCTGCCATGTGTGCCTCAGCATCCCCAGCGCGCCCGACTACGGGTCACTCAACCTGGCGCAGGCGCTGCAGTGCATCGCCTACGACTGGCGCTGCGCGCTGGGGGCCTGGCCGGTGCAGGCCCGCACCGCGGCCACCGTGCCGGCCGACGGCGCGGCCGTTGCCGGTGCGCTGGACCACTGGCAGCAGGTGCTGGAGCAGATCGGCTTTCTCGACCCCGCGGCGCCCAAGCGGCTGATGCCGCGGCTGCAGCAGTTGATCCAGCGCGCCCAGCCCACGGCCGAGGAACTGCACATCCTGCGCGGCATCGCCCGCGCCGTCGGCAAGGCCGGCGGTTGATCAACCAGGCCGGCGGCTGATCGACCAGGCCAGCTACCAGGGCAGGCGCTGGCCGTCGTAGGCGACGAAGGCTCCGCTGTCGGCGGGCGTCAAGCCATCCAGCGTGGCCAGCATCTGGGCGGTGGCCAGGTCGGCCGGGCGGCCGATCTCGCCACCGCGGAACGGTGCCGACAGCCCGGTGCTGACCGTGCCCGGGTGCAGCGCCACCACCACGGTGTGCGGCTGGCTGCGGCGCAGTTCGATGGCGGCGGTGGCCAGCAGCATGTTCAGCGCCGCCTTGCTGGCGCGGTAGCTGTACCAGCCGCCCAGGCGGTTGTCGCCGATGCTGCCCACCTTGGCCGACAGCATCGCCAGCAGCGCGCGCTGCCGGTCCAGCAGCGGGCTGAAGTGGCGCAGCAGCAGGGCCGGGCCGATGGCATTGGCGGTGAAGGTGGCCAGCAGCTGGGCCTGGTGCAGGTCACCCAGCTTCTTCTCGGGCTGGAAGCCCGGGCCGTGCAGCAGGCCGGCGGCGTTGACCAGCAGGTGGAAGCGCCCGGCCGGCGCCAGGGCCGCGGCGGCGGCGGCCACGCTGGCCTCGTCGGCCAGGTCCAGCGCCGGGCTGGACCCGCGGTGCAGCCCCACCACCGCAGCGCAGCGCGGATCGGCCTGCAGCGCCTGCACGAAGGCCGCGCCGATGCCGCCGCGCGCGCCCACCACCAGCGCCCGGTAGCCGACGGGCAGCGAGGCCAGCGACACCGGCCCCGCCTGGGTCGTGCCGCCGCTCATGGCCCGGTGTCGCCGCTGTCGGCGTCTTCTGCTGCCGCTGCGCGGGCCTGCTGCTGCAGCGCGTCGCGCAGCGGCACCATGGCATCGCCCACCGCCGGCAGCGGCGTGGTGGCGCCCCAGCGCAAGGCCGGCATCGGCAGCGTCGGCATGTAGGGCGCGCTGAACACCCGGCCCAGTTGGCGCTGGTTGATCACCCCGGTCACCACCACGCCGGCCAGCAGCACCGTGGCCAGCGCGGCGTTGATGGCCCATGCGCGCTGCGGCAGCAACTGGCGCAGGTGGCTGCGCACCACCAGCATGCCCAGGAGCGGCAGCCCCCATTGGTTGTAGACCTGCCACAGCCAGGGCCAGCCGAAGGCGGCAGCCGTGGTGGGCACCAGCAGGTCCACCACCTCGTAGACCAGCAGCCAGGCCAGGGCGATCGCAGCATGGCTGCTGAACTCGAAGCCGTGGCGGAACAGCTTGGAGCCCAGCGCCCACAGGCCGCACCACACGGCCAGCCCAGTGGGCAGGCCCAGCAGCCAGGGCAGCCATTCGACCAGGTCGGCGCCGGGGTCCAGCTGCACCCAGCGGTGCAGCACCTGCGCCGCCACCCAGGCAGCCAGCAGGACCCACAGCGCCGCGCCGGCCACGCTGGGCTGGGCCAGCGGCCATTCAGGCGCCACCGGCGCGCCGGCCAGCCGCAGCCGCAGGCGCTGCCCGCCGATGGCCAGCACCGCGCCGGCGGCCGGCAGCGGCATCTGCTCACCGGCACGCAGGCGGCGCCGGCCGATCTGCAGGCCGTTGCGGCTGTCGCCCACCTGCACCTGCGGCAGGCCGTCGGCCCCCAGGGTCAGCGTGGCGTGGTGGGGCGCCACATGCGGGTCGTCCAGCACCCAGGTGTTGTCGAGCGCGCGGCCCAGTGTCACCGGCCAGGCGTGCACGTCCAGCGTGCGGCGCGCGCGGCCGTCGCGGTCGAGCAGCTCGATCAGCGCGAGGCGGGCTTCGGGGCGGCGGCCGGGGCGGTCTTCGGGCGGGTCTGCGGGGATGGCGGCGTGGTCGTCCAACCGAAGCCCTCCAGGTAGTGGCGCGCCAGGCGCTGCGCGTTGTCGAAGCTCAGGGCCTGGGCGTCCAGCCGGCCCTGCACGCCAGCGTGGCTGCTGTCCAGCGACGCGGTGAGCACGCTCAGGTCGAACAGCTGCGGCAGCTTCTTGTAGGCCTGCAGGCACACCACCGCGCGCAGCGGCAGCCCGCCGCCGGCCGCCACGGTGCGCTCGGTGCACTGGGCGGCCACGCGGTGGGCGTCGCGCCGGCCCACCACCTCGTTGTGGAAGCTGTCGTTGTAGCGCTGCTGGAAGCGCAGTGCGCCCAGGTTGCTGCCGTCGTAGGTTTCATGGCGCACGCTGATGGTGCCGGTGCGCAGGCGCTCGTCGACGAACACGGCGCTGTCCATCGTGCAGTCGCTGCGCTCGAACACCAGGCCGCGGGTGGCCGTGTTGGTGCCGCTGCCCCAGCAGCGCGAGAAGGCCTCCATCGGCACCGGGATGCGGTAGCGCGGGTGGCTGGCGGCGCGCCAGGGCTGCTGGATGAAGGCATCGACCAGGCCGGCCTGGTGCGCCAGCAGCTGGCGCTCGATCTCGGCATGCACCGGCTGGGTGATGGGCGTGGCGTTGCGCCCGCGCGCCAGCAGCGCCTGGGCCAGCGCCGCCGGCACCAGGAAGCTGACCTGTTCACCGTCTCGCCGGGCCGCCACGTTCACGCCCACCAGCCGGCCCTGCGCGTCCAGCGCCGGGCCGCCGCTCATGCCGCCGCTGAGCGACCCGCCGAAGAACAGCGTGGGCAGGTAGTGGCGCTCGGCCAGGCCGTTGTAGGCGCCTTCGGTGACGGCGAAGCCCACGTCCAGCGGGTTGCCCAGCGAGTAGATGCGCGCGCCGCGCTCGGGCTCGCTGCCCGGCCCGTCCGATGCGCGGAACGGCACGGCGCCGCGTCCGCGCAGCGGCGCCGGATCGGCCGGCTTCAGCAGCGCCAGGTCATGCAGCACGTCGAAGGCCAGCAACTGCAGCGCACCCTGCTGGCCGTCGACCGTGGCGTAGACCAGCCGGTGGCGCTGCGGTGCCAGCGCGTAGCTGCTGACCACGTGGTAGTTGGTGATCAGGTGCCCCTCGGGCGTGACCAGGAAGGCCGAGCCCACCGACGACTGGCTGTCCTGCGTCTTCAGCAGGGTGCGCACCTGCAGCAGACGCGGCTGCATCTCGGCGTAGATGCGCTGGCCGGTGCCCGACACCGCGCCGGCTGCCGACGCCGCCGGGGCGGCTGGTGGGGCGCCGGCAGTGGGCGGCTCGGCCGCTGGCAGGGCCAGGGTGGCGGTGCCCAGGGCCAGCGCCAGGGTGGTGCGCAGCCCGGCCAGCCACCCGGCCCGGGCGGGCGGGCAGCGGCGGGCAGGCGGGCGCAGAGGGGCTGACACGCAGGCAGTGTAGGCGTCGTGGCCTGCCGGCGCGCCCCTGCACGCTGCGCAGGCCCGCACTACACTGGCCAGCCGTTTGTTGCGAGCACTGCCATGTTCAGCCGCCTCCGTGAAGACATCGCCTGCATTCGCGAGCGCGACCCCGCCGCGCGCTCGGCCTGGGAGGTGCTGACCTGTTACCCGGGCCTGCATGCGGTGATCTGGCACCGCTGGGCCCACCTGGCCTGGACGCACGGCTTCAAGTGGCTGGGGCGCTTCCTGTCGCACATCGGCCGCTTTCTCACCGGCATCGAGATCCACCCCGGCGCCACGGTGGGTCGGCGGGTGTTCATCGACCACGGCATGGGCGTGGTGGTGGGCGAGACGGCCGAGATCGGCGACGACTGCACCATCTACCAGGGTGTGACGCTGGGCGGCACCAGCCTGGGCCGCGGCACCAAGCGCCACCCCACCTTGGGCAAGGGCGTGATCGTCGGCGCCAATGCGCAGGTGCTGGGTGGCTTCACCGTGGGCGACGGCGCCCGCGTGGGGTCCAGCGCGGTGGTGATGAAGCCGGTGCCCCCGGGCGCCACGGCGGTCGGCAACCCGGCACGCATCATCCAGGCTGACGCCGAGGCCCAGCGTGAACAGGCCGCCGCCAAGATGGGCTTCTCGGCCTACGGCGTGACCAGCGGCGACGACCCGGTGTCGCAGGCCATGAAGGGCCTGATCGACAACGCCAGCAGCCAGGAGCACCAGATCACGCTGCTGTGGCAGGCGATCGAGAAGCTCTCGTCCGGCGCGCGTGAACTGCCCGGCACCGACTGCGTGCCGCAGGACGCCCAGACCAGCGAAGTCTTCGACGCCGCCCGGCTGAGCCGGCTGGTGAAGTAGCCGCCGCGGCCCGGGCGATTCAGCCGCGGGGCGGCCGGACCGCGCTCTTGGGCCTGAACGCTTTGCACACCGTGTCGTCGGTGTCCAGATACGGCCCGCCGATCAGGTCGATGCAATAGGGCACCGCCGCAAAGATGCCGTGCACCGGCGGCGTGGCCTCGGGCAGGCCCTGCAGCGTCTCGGCAATGCTCTTGGGCTGGCCCGGCAGGTTGATGACCAGCGCCTGCTTGCGGATGACTGCCACCTGGCGGCTGAGGATGGCCGTGGGCACGAAGCGCAGGCTGATCTGGCGCATCTGCTCGCCGAAGCCGGGCATCTCCTTGTCGGCCACCGCCAGCGTGGCCTCGGGCGTCACGTCGCGCAGCGCCGGGCCGGTGCCGCCGGTGGTCAGCACCAGATGGCAGCCTTGCACGTCGACCAGGTCGCGCAGCGTGGCGCGGATGCCGTCCTGCTCGTCGGGAATCAGCCGCGTCACCCAGGTGATCGGGTTGCGCAGCGCGCGGCCCAGCCAGTCCTGCAGCGCCGGGATGCCCTTGTCCTCATAGATGCCGGCCGAGGCGCGGTCGCTGACTGACACCAGGCCGATGGTGACCGGGTCGTGGGCGGTGTCGGTGGTGTTGTGGGGGGCGTCAGTCATCGTCGTCGTCGGTGTCGTCGTCGGTGTCGTCGGCATGGGCCGGCTGGCCGGTCGCATCGGCCAGCCACGGCTTGACGAACTGGAACAGCTCGCGGTAGCCGCGGCCGTTGCGCTGCTCAGGCGCGGCGGCGGCGTCCTTGCGGGCGGCGCGCACCAGGCTGCGCAGGCGCTGCAGGTCGCTGCCGGGGAATTCGGCCGCCCAGCGGGTCAGGGCGTCGTCGTTGGCCACCAGCTCATCGCGCCAGCGCTCGGCCTCGTGCAGGGCCAGGGTGTCCTTGGCCGAGCCGAGCTTGAAGGCGTCGACCGCCGCCTGCAACGGCGCGGCATCGGCAAAGCGCATCTGCTTGCCGATGAACTGCAGCTGGCGCCGCTGGCCCTCGAAGCTCTTGGTCTTGCGGTACTGGTCGATGGCGTCGCGCAGGCCGTCGGGCATGGGCACGTCCTTGAGCCGGCTGCGGGGCAGGGCCACCAGTTCGGCACCCAGGGCCTGCAGATCGTGGGCCTGCTGCTTCAGCTTGGTCTTGCTGGGCTTCTCGAAGACGTAGGCGTCTGCGGGTTCGGGTTCGGGGCGTTGGCGCATGGGCCTGTGGGGCTGGGTCGGGCGTTGAGAAGGCGTGCAGGGGGCGGTGGCTATGATTGTCGCCCACCTCGCTCCCAGGCCTTGCCTTCCATGTCCGGTTCCACCACCTCCCAGGGGTTCGCCTTCAACCGCGGCCAGTTCCAGCAGATCATCGACGACACGCTGGCCATCGCGAAGAGCCTGGGTGCCAGCGATGCAGCAGCCGAGGTCAGCGAAGGTGCCGGCCTGTCGGTGTCGGTGCGGCTGGGCGCCATCGAGAACGTCGAGCGCAACCGTGACAAGAGCCTGGGCGTGACGGTCTACCTGGGCCAGCGCCGCGGCAATGCCAGCACCAGTGATTTCTCAGCCGCCGCGCTGCAGCAGACGGTGCGCGCCGCCTACGACATCGCCCGCTTCACCGCGGAAGATCCGGCCGCCGGCCTGCCCGATGCCGAAGACCTGGCCACGCCCGATGTCGCCGGCATCGACCTCGACCTGTTCCACCCCTGGGGGGTGGATGCCGACGGCGCCGCCGCGCTGGCCCGCCGCTGCGAAGACGCGGCCTTTGCCACCAGCCCCAAGATCAGCAACAGCGAAGGCGCGGGCGTGTCGGCGCAGCAATCGCACTTCTGGGCGGGCAACAGCCGGGGTTTCCGCGGCGGTTATGCCAGCTCGCGCCATTCGCTGTCGGTGGCGCCGATCGCGGGCAAGGGCGCGGCCATGCAGCGTGACGCCTGGTACAGCAGCCAGCGCAATGCGATGGACCTGGCGTCGCCGGAGGCCGTGGGCCGCTATGCCGCCGAGCGGGCCCTGTCGCGGCTGAAGGGCCGCAAGGTGCCCACCTGCGAAGTGCCGGTGCTGTTCGAGAACACGCTGGCCGCCGGCCTGCTGGGCAGCATGGTCGGCGCGCTCAGCGGCGGGTCGCTGTACCGGCGTGCCAGCTTCCTGATGGACAGCGTGGGCACTGCGGTCATGTCTGACCACCTGGACTTGGACGAAGACCCGCTGGTGCCGGGTGGCAAGGCCAGCGCCGCGTTCGACGACGAGGGCGTGCGCACGCGCAAGCGCCGGGTGGTCGAGGCCGGCGTGGTGCAGGGCTATTTCCTGTCCAGCTACTCGGCCCGCAAGCTGGGGCTGAAGACCACCGGCCATGCCGGCGGGTCGCAGAACCTGGTGCTGCGCAGCCGACTGACCCGCCCGGGCGACCATCTGGACGAGATGCTGCGCAAGCTGCACCGCGGGCTGTTCGTCACCGAGCTGATGGGCCAGGGCGTCAATGGCGTCACCGGCGACTATTCGCGCGGCGCGGCCGGCTACTGGGTGGAGGGCGGCCGCATCGTGCACCCGGTGCATGAGGTGACCATCGCCGGCAACCTGAAGGACATGCTGCGCCACATCGTGGCGGTGGGTGCCGACAGCTATGTGTCGGGCGGCCGCACCGTGGGGTCGGTGCTGCTGGCGCGCATGAAAGTGGCGGGCAGCTGACCACGCATCGCCGGCGCGTGGCCACCCATTGCAGAGTTGTCCGGGTTTCACCGCCCATGCCGGGGCGGTTGGCCTTCTAGAATCCGGCCGGTTTGATTGCAAACTTGCCTAGGAGATCTGCATGGAACGTCGATTGTTTGTCCGCGGTGCCGGCTTGGCCGGTGTGTTGGCCGCGGGCACTGCGCCTGCCATCGTGCACGCGCAAGCCAACCTGCGTTGGCGCCTCACCTCGAGCTTTCCGAAAGCGCTCGACACGCTGTTCGGGGTCAACGACATCTTCGCCGCCAAGGTGAAGGAGCTGACCGGTGGCAAGTTCGTCATCACCACCCATGCGCCGGGTGAACTGGTGCCCGCCTTCGGCGTGGTCGACGCCATCCAGGCCGGCACCGTGGAAATGGCCAACACCGCGCCGTACTACTTCTTCGGCAAGGACGAGACCTTCGCGCTGGGCTGCGCCATCCCCTTCGGTCTGAACAGCCGGCAGATGACGGCCTGGGCCTATGAAGGCAACGGCCTGAAGCTGATGCGCGATTTCTATCGCCAGTACAACATCATCAACTTCCCGATGGGCAACACCGGGGCGCAGATGGGCGGCTGGTTCCGCAAGCCCATCGGCTCGCTGGCCGACATGAAGGGCCTGAAGTTCCGCGTGGGCGGCTTCGCCGGCAAGGTGGTCGAGCGCATCGGCGGCGTGCCGCAGAACATCCCCGGCGGCGAGATCTACCAGGCGCTGGAAAAGGGCACGATCGACGCGGCCGAGTGGGTGGGCCCGTACGACGACCAGAAGCTGGGCTTCTACAAGGTGGCCCAGAACTACGCCTACCCGGGCTGGTGGGAAGGCGGCCCGCAGCTGGACCTGTACGTCAACACCAAGGCCTACGATGGCCTCAGCGCCGAGTACAAGGCCGTGATCGAGTGCGCCGCGGCCTACGCCCACACCGACATGCAGGCCAAGTACGACGGCAAGAACGCCGCCGCGCTGAAGACCCTGGTGGCTGGCGGTGCCAAGCTGTTCCCGTTCCCGAAGGACCTGATGGACGCGGCCTTCAAGGAATCGATGGCGCTGTACAGCGAGATCGCTGCCAAGAACCCGAACTGGAAGAAGGTCTACGACGACTATTCGAAGTTCCGCGCCGAGCAGAACCTGTGGTTCCGCTTCACCGAGGCCACCTTCGACGACTTCATGCAGCGCCAGAAGCTGTGAGGCCGTGGCGGCCTGGTGGCCGCCGGCTGTTGCCACCAGGCCCTGCATCGCAGGGCCTGTTTGCCCGGGCCCCGCATTGCGGGGCTTCTTCATGGGCCAGGCGGCTTGCCGCGGCGGCGCCGGCGGGCGGCTGCCGGTGTCTCGGCCGCAGCGGCGGCGGCCAAGCCGGCAGCGCGGTCCAGCGGTACGGTGGTGGCCAGCGTGGTGTCACCGGCCGGCTGCAGTGCCGGCGGAAAGAACGCCAGCTTCTGCGCCGCGGCCAGCTTGGCATCGCGGCCGGGTGACAGGTCACGCGCATGGGTGCCGGCCGCTGGCACCTGCACCACGCCGTCGATGATTTCCAGGTCGAACCACCAGCGCTTGACCGGGTTGCGCACGCCGCCGCCGCTGGCGTCGTCATGGTCGATCAGCTGGCGGCGGCTGGCTGGCACCTCGATCGACAGCCACAGCAGCCGGTCGGCTTCGACCAGGTCCTCGCGGTTGTAGGGGCAGGTCTTCATGCAGCGGCCGCAGGCCGAACCCTTCATGTTGGTCAGGCGGTACTTGCCGCACTTCTCGACATCGGGCTTCCAGAGTTCGTAGCCGTTGAACATCACCTTCGGACCGAAGGGGATGGCGTTGCACGGGCATTCGCGTGCGCACTTGCGGCACAGGTTGCACACCGCCTGCAGGCCGAAGTCGATCGGCTTGTCCGGCACCAGTGGCAGGCTGGTGGTGATGACCACCGACTTCGAGCGCGGGCCGATGAACGGGTTGAGGATCAGCTCGCCGATGCGTGACAACTCGCCCAGGCCGGCCATCAGCACCGCCGGAATGTGCAGCAGCTCGGAATGCGCGTTCGAGTGCACCCGCGACGAATGGCCCAGCCGCCGCAGATGGGCGGCCAGCACGCCGGCCAGCAGTGCGCCACGCAGGTAGGCGCGCATTGACTGCGCGCCAGAGATCCAGTCATCTCCCGAGGCGCCTTCCATGGTCTCGAAGCCCTGGTCGATCAGCAGCACGATGGCGAACGGGTGGTAGGCGTCGATCGGCCGGCCCTCGGTCTCGTCGTGCGAGTAGTACATCCAGGGCTCGGCCGCGCAGATGCCGACCAGCTCGGCGCCCAGGAAGTGCGCCAGCGCCTTCACTGCCAGCGTGTTGTGCGCCGCATCCTGCAGCGGTGGGCCGATGTGGGTGGGCGGCAGGGGCTCGCGGGTGCCTTGCAGCGGCACCAGGCCGCGGATCAGCGGCGTCATCGCCCAGGCCAGCGGGTGCTTGACGGCGAAGCGGCTGCGCTGCTGCCGGGGCTTGTCGCCCAGGTCACCGGCCAGTGCGCGGGTGAACAGGTCGGCACGCTTGGGCACACGCTGGATCTCGTCGCGCAGCACCAGGGTGGTGGGTTCGTCCAACCGCCGAATGCGCTCCATCGGGTGGCGGCCCTGGTGCAGCGGGCGGTGCGCCTGCTCGGCGGCGTCGAAGCCGGGGCGGGTGCCGCCCACGCCCATGTAGGCATCACTGTCGGGCCAGCCCAGCGGTGTGCCTGGGGCGATGGGCAGGTCGGTGGCCATGGCATAGGAGGTGGTCACCACGCCCACGCGGAAGCCGTTGCCGGTGAAGGGCATGGCCAGCACACCGTTCACTGCCACGGCAACGCCGGCGCGCTGCGCCAGCAGGCACAGGTCGACCTGGGGTGGGTCCAGGTCATGGCCCTGCACATGACCCTGCACATGGCCCTGCGCAGCCCAGCCCAGGGTGCGGATGTAGCCGGCCACCACCGCCGCCACTTCGGCACAGCGCAGGTCGGTGCGGGCGGCGTTGCTGCCGGCTGTCCAGGCCGCGCCGGGCTCGTCGGCATGGGCCTCGCGGCTGAACTCCACCAGGAAGACCAGCGCGTGGGTGTGGCCGGCGCAAGCGCCGTCGGCCAGGTCGCCGGACCGCAGCGCGCACACGCCGGCCAGCGTGGCGTCCAGGAAGATGGCCGTGGCCTTCAGGTTGTCGGCGCGGGCCTGCAGATCGTCGGGCACTGGCGCCTGGGCGGCGGCCACGGCGCCCGCCAGGTGGCCTGCGCACAGCGCCAGGTAGTCGGGCACCACCGCGGCCACGGCCTGGGTGGTGGCCGCGGTGCTGTCGCCGGGCTGGCGTGCCGGCCACTCCGGGGCGCCAGCCTGCCGTGGCAGCCGCTCGGCAGGCAACGGCCCCAGGTGCACCGGGCGATCACGATGAGAGTGCAGCCGCGCCATGGTCGGTGCCTGGTTGCGGGCGGCTGGCCGAGCCGGGCTACTTCTTGGTCGCGTCCTTGTTCACCGATTCCAGCAGCGCCTTCATCGGGTCTTCGTTGTTCTCGGTCGCCGACGGTGCGGCGGCGCCCGGGGCGCTGGCGCCGGCATCCATGCCAGGCATCGGCGCCGGCGCCTCCCGCGCGGGCATGCCCATGCTCTCCAGCGCCTTGTCGGCGTCGATCTGCACCGCGTTGCCGATGCCGTCTGTCACCATGCCCGGAAAGGCGATGACTGCCGCCACCATGATCACCTGCAGGCAGATGAAGGCGATCGAGCCCTTGTAGATCTGCGCCGTGGTCACGGCGGGGATGTTCTCGCCGGTGATGCGGTCCTTGTAGTCGGCCTTGGCCGCCACGCTGCGCAGGTAGAACAGCGCAAAGCCGAACGGCGGTGTCAGGAAGGACGTCTGCAGGTTCATCGCCAGCACCACACCGAACCAGACCATGATCGCGTCGACCGGCGTGCCGGGCGGGAACATGCCCGGCAGGATCTTCTCGGCCACCGGCATCAGGATCGGAATCACGATGAAGGCGATCTCGAAGAAGTCGATGAAGCAGCCCAGGATGAACACCAGGATGTTCACCACGATCAGGAAGCCCAGCGCGCCGCCAGGCAGCTTGTCGAACAGGTGCTCCACCCAGATGTGGCCGTCGGCCGCGTTGAAGGTGAAGCTGAACACCGTGCTGCCGATCAGGATGAACAGCACGAAGGTGGCCAGCTTGGCGGTGCTGTCCAGCGCCTGGTGCATCAGCGCGCCGCTGAGCTTGCGGCGGCCCATCGCCATCAGCAGCGCGCCCAGCGCGCCCATGGCGCCGCCTTCGGTGGGTGTGGCCACGCCCAGGAAGATGGTGCCCAGCACCAGGAAGATCAGCACCAGCGGCGGGATCAGCACATAGGTGAAGCGCTCGGCCAGCTTCGACAGCAGGCCCATGCGCGTCACGCTGTTGACGATGGCCAGCCCCAGCGCCAGGAACGATGCCACGGTCAGCGACATGATCAGCACTTCATCACCCGGCGACGGGTTGGTGCGGCCCAGCCAGGCCTTGAACAGGCTGTCATGCACCTGCGACCAGGCGTACGCGGCGCCGCCGCACACGGCCAGCAGCACCAGCAGCGACACATGGCCCGAGGCGCCGTTGGCTTCGCGGTAGATGCGAGCCTCCTGCGGCAGGGCAGGCACCCACTTGGGCTTGACGAAGGCCACCACCGCGACGAAGGCGATGTACAGCGCCACCAGCAGCAGGCCCGGCACCATGGCGCCGGCGTACATGTCGCCCACGCTGCGGCCCATCTGGTCGGCCAGCACGATCAGCACCAGGCTGGGCGGGATGGCCTGCGCCAGCGTGCCGCTGGCGGTGATGGTGCCGGTGGCGATGGTGCGGTTGTAGCCGTAGCGCAGCATGATGGGCAGCGAGATCAGGCCCATGCTGATCACCGCCGCGGCCACGACGCCGGTGGTGGCGGCCAGCAGCGCGCCCACCAGGATGACAGCTACCGCCAGACCGCCGCGCAGCGGGCCGAACACCTGGCCCACCGTCTCGAGCAGGTCTTCGGCCATGCCCGACCGCTCGAGGATGATGCCCATGAAGGTGAAGAACGGGATCGCCAGCAGGGTGTCGTTCTGCATGATGCCGAACACCCGCTGCGGCAGCGCCTGGAACAGGCTGGTGGGGAACAGCCCCACCTCCATGCCGATGAAGCCGAACAGCAGGCCGGTGGCTGCCAGGCCGAAGGCCACCGGGATGCCGGTGAGCAGGAACACGAACAGGCCGCCGAACAGCAGCGGCACGAAGTTCTGGGTGATGAATTCGGTCATGTCAGTTCAACTTGGCGGCGGCCAGCTTGGCTTCACGTTGAGCGGCTTCTTCGGCCAGGGCCTGGGCGAATTTTTCTTCCTCGAGCTTGTCGTCGAACTCGGTGAAGGGCTCGGCCAGATGGCCGCCCAGGAAGGCGAAGCGCTTGATCAGTTCGCTCACCGCCTGCAGCAGCAGGATGGCGAAGCCCAGCGGCACCAGCAGCATCACCGGCCAGCGGATCAGGCCGCCGGCGTTCTGGCTCATCTCGCCGCTCTCCCAGGCGCGCATGAACAGCGGCCAGCCCAGGTCGATCATGATGACCGACAGCGGGATGGTGAAGATGATGATGCCGATGGCGTCGATCCAGGCGTTGGTGCGCTTGCTCAGCTTGTTGCTGATGAAGTCGATGCGCACATGGGCGTTCTTCAGCATCACGTAGCCCACGCCGAGCATGAACACGGCGGCGAACAGGTACCACTGGATTTCCAGGAACGCGTTCGAGCCGATGTTGAAGGCCTTGCGCACGATGGCGTTGGTGGCGCTGATCAGCACGGCGGCCAGCACCAGCCACATGGTGAGCTTGCCGATCAGCGTGTTCATCGCATCGATGGCACGCGACAGTTTCAGGAACGGTTGCACGGAGACTCCTGCACGACGGTGTGGCGGGTGGACGGCGCGCCCGGGCGGGCCGGCATCCACGCAAATCTGCGCAGGCCCATGGCGAACCTGCAACGGAAGGCGCGACTGTACGCAAGCCTGAGGCCACACTGGCCGGAAAACCCCCGAACCCAGGGTAATCCCAGGCTGGGCTACCCCTGGCCCGCGGGGCGGGCTACATGAACAGGTGCTCGCCGGCGTTCTCGCCGCCCAGGATCACGTAGTTCACCTTCTTGAGATCGGTCAAGACGCGGCCGCCGGCGTAGCTGATGCTGCTCTGCAGGTCTTCATGCATCTCGCGCAGGGTGTCGGCCAGCTTGCCCTTGACCGGCTCGAGGATGCGCTTGCCCTCGACGTGCTTGTATTCGCCCTTGTTGAAGTCGCTGGCCGAGCCGTAGTACTCCTTGTACAGCTTGCCATCCACTTCCACCGTGGCGCCGGGTGATTCTTCATGGCCGGCAAACAGCGAGCCCACCATCACCATCGCCGCGCCGAAGCGCACGCTCTTGGCGATGTCACCGTGGTGGCGGATGCCGCCGTCGGCCACGATGGGCTTGCTGGCCACGCGGGCGCACCACTTCAGCGCGCTGAGCTGCCAGCCGCCGGTGCCGAAGCCGGTCTTCAGCCGGGTGATGCACACCTTGCCCGGGCCGATGCCGACCTTGGTGGCGTCGGCGCCCCAGTTCTCCAGGTCGATCACGCCCTCGGGCGTGCCCACGTTGCCGGCGATGACGAAGGCGTCGGGCAGCCGCTGCTTGATGTGGCCGATCATGCGGCGCACGCTCTCGGCATGGCCGTGGGCGATGTCGATGGTGACGTAGTCGGCGCCGATGCCGGTGGCCGCCAGCTGGTCGATCACCGCGGCGTCGGCCGGCTTCACGCCGGCGCTGATCGACACGAACAGGCCCTTGTCGCGCATGCGGCGGGCATAGGCCACGCTGTCGAGGTCGAAGCGGTGCATCACGTAGAAATGGCCGCTGGCGGCCAGCTGCTCGGTGATGGCTTCGTCGACCACCGTCTTCATGTTGGCCGGCACCACCGGCAGCTTGAAGCGACGCGGGCCGAACTGCACCGAGGTGTCGCACTCGGCGCGGCTGTCCACCCGGCACTGGCGCGGCAGCAGCAGGATGTTGTCGTAGTCGAAGATGTCCATGGCAGGGGTTCTCGTCGCGGTTGAGCCGGGGCGTTGTGCAGTGCCACGGCAAAGGCTGCGAGCGCTTGACCTGGGGGGGCCGGCCGGCTTGCGATGCCGCCCTGCAGGGGGCGGTGCAAGCAATGCACCGGACGCCAGAATGTGGGCCCGGTGGCCGATTCTACGCAGGGCCTGGCGGCTCAGCGGCAGCCATCGGCCGCCATCGCGATGATGCGGCCGTCGGGCGCCTCCAGCCAGGCGCGGGCTTGCAGCCGCTCGGGTTGGGCGGTCTCGGGCCAACGCAGTGCACGCAGGTGCGTCAGGCGCTGGCCCGGGTTGGCGCCGTCCAGTGGCAACGGGCCGGCCACGCTGCGCACCAGGGCGCGCGCTTGTGCATTGCCCTCGCTGCCGGCCGGCAGCTGTTCCACCAGCGCCATCCAGGCCGTGGTGCCTGCGGGCCAGGCCGGGCGCATGGGTGGCAGCAGGCTGAGCTGCACGCCGAAGTAGCCGCGCCATGCCGGCCCGGCGCCCACCCGCAACGACAAGCCGGGCCGCGCCGGCACGCCGGCACGCCGCAGCTGCTGCGGCGCCGTGGACGTGGGCGCGGCCGCGCCGGTGCGCTGCAGGCGGTCGCGTGCATCGTCCAGTGCAGCGGCGGCCAGCGGCGCGTCGGCGCCGGTCGGGGTGATCCAGTCGAGCCGCCAGCCGGGCTGGGCGGGCGCTTGGGTACCGGCCCAGCAGCCGGGGCAATCGGCAGCGATGAAGGTTTCCGCCAGCGGCGCGCCCGGCCCCGGACAGGCCGAACTGGCCGCCGTGCTGCAGGCCAGCGCAGCCAGCAGGCCAGCTCCTAGAATCAATGGATGCAT
>Ga0209717_1002806_pt1 | contig 16104 bp, 11 predicted proteins | sample AD_UKC048_MetaG_FD_184418 | JGI IMG/M metagenome (GOLD analysis project Ga0209717, IMG submission 184418) | Active sludge microbial communities of municipal wastewater-treating anaerobic digesters from USA - AD_UKC048_MetaG (SPAdes) (version 2) | ecosystem: Engineered > Bioreactor > Anaerobic >... | reverse complement strand
CAACAGCCACTTTGTCGGATTTTCGGCGCCCTTTCAAACCGGTGTTTTACCTTGCACCCTGCCAAAAATACAATGATCGTGATGAAAAAAACGCTTGTTCTTGCAGCATTGTTCTGTTGCGCCGGTTTCCTGTTTGCCCAAAAACAGATTACCCTGGATGATTGCTTCGTGTTTTACAAATTTTACCCCGAATCGGGCGCCCGTTACAAATACATGAAAGACGGGCTGCATTACATCGATTCGGAAGAAGGGAAATTGCACATCAGAAGCGTGCTGAACGAAAAATTCGATTCGGTGCTGACCCTGAAATTAACGCCCGCGGCTTCCGAATTCGATCAGTTTGTTTTCAGCGACGACGAAACCTTGCTGCTCTTGCGCACCCGGACGGAACCCGTTTACAGACACTCGGTTCTGGCGAATTATTTCGTTTACAACCTGCAATCCGGAGAAACGCTGCCGGTATACGAATCGGGCAAACAGCAGTTCGTTACGCTTTCTCCCGATGGTAAACGCCTTGCATTCGTTGCCGGTAATAATTTGTTTATCAAGGATTTAGTTAACAAAAAGACGACCCAGGTCACCAGCGACGGCGAAAAAAACAAGATCATCAACGGTTTGCCCGACTGGGTGTACGAAGAGGAGTTCAGTCCGGTCGACGGCGACGGTATGGTGGCAGCCAAATGGAGCCCCGATGGCTCCATGCTCGCTTTTATCCGCTTCGATGAAACCAATGTGCCCGAATTCCCGCTTACCTGGTACGATGGCGCCAACTATCCGCGCCGCACGGCTTTTAAATATCCGAAAGTAGGAGCGCCCAATTCAATTGTAAGTGTGCGCGTGTACGATGCCGATGCAGGCAACGACAAAGGCGAACTCATGGGACTCGAACCCGACGACTACGTACCACGCATTCACTGGACCAACGACAACAAACTGGTGATGAGCCGTTTGAACCGGATGCAGGATACCGTGGAATTGCTGGTGGCAATGACGGAACGTATCATTGCAGATCCGGAAACCCGCACTAAATGGATTCCGGTCAGGCCCATGCTGCGCGAAACCGACGCCGCATACGTCGAACTGGAATCCGAATATAAACTGACGTTTCTGAAGGCCGGCGGCTTTTTGTGGACCAGCGAGCGCAGCGGTTTTCAGCATATTCACCAGTTCTCCGGCGCACCGAACGACGCCGGCAAGGATATGACGCCGGGCAATTTCGACATCACGGCCTTTTACGGCGTCGATGATAAAACGGGCAAATTCTATTACCAGACGGCTACCCCCACGCCGCTCGACCGCGAAGTGTGGGAAGGCGACCTGAAAGGCGGCGCGCCGCGTTTGCTGACACCCAAAACCGGCACGAATGACGTGGTATTCAGTCCCACGTTCGAATATTTCACGCATACCTGGCAGGACGCCAACACGCCGCCGGTGGTTACACTGCGCAAACGTTCGGGCGAAACCCTGCGTACGCTGGTCAGCAATAACCGCGTAACCAGTCTGCGCCGCGAATACGGTTTTGTCGACAAAAAATTCTTTCAGATCAAAATCAACGACAGCATCGTGCTCAATGCAAGCATTATGCAGCCGGCTAACATGGATTCTACCCGCAAATACCCGGTATTATTTGATAATTACGGCGGTCCGGGCTCCCAAACGGTTTTGAACAGTTACGACGGATTCCTCGGCAGTTGGCAGCAGATGCTCGTACAAAAAGGTTACGTGATCGTCAGCGTCGACAACCGCGGCACTGGCGGCCGCGGGCGCGCATTCAAAAAATGCACCCAGTTGCAACTCGGTAAATATGAGACGGAAGACCAGATTTCCGCAGCCCGATACTTCCGTGCACAACCCTGGGTCGATCCGGGGCGTATCGGCATCTGGGGCTGGAGTTTCGGCGGCTATCTCAGTACTTCCTGCGTTTTGAAGGGCAACGATGTATTTAAAATGGCCATGGCTGTTGCGCCGGTAACCAACTGGAAATGGTACGATTCGGCCTACACCGAACGCTACATGCACACTACGAAAAACAATGCGGCGGGTTACAATGAAAATTCTCCGGTCAATTTCGCGACCCTGCTGCGCGGCGATAACTACCTGATCTGTCACGGCACGGCCGACGACAATGTGCACTGGCAACAAACTACCGAAATGATCAACGCGCTCGTAAAAGCCGGCAAACAGTTCGATACCTACTACTATCCCAACCGCAACCACGGCATTTCGGGCGATAATGCGACGCGGCATTTGTTTACCAAACTGACAGATTTTGTGCAGGAGAAACTTTGAGGCGGTTTTTTTGAACAGGATTTAAAGGATTAAAAAAGGATTGGAAGGATGACCACTCGAAAGCGGAATCCTTCCAATCCTTTTTTAATCCTTTAAATCCTGATTCAAACCTCAATTTTATTTCGCAACATACACCAGAAAAACGCACGGCAACTTCTCCAGCACCATTTTTTCCTTTTGCAAACGCTGTTTCCATTCCTTTACAGGCAGGGAGCGGATGAATTCGCCTGCACCGCTCAGGTCTTGCGCCATCCCGAAGGAGGTATTGGGTTGCAGCGTTTCCAGCGCCACGTCCAGCACCATTTGCGAGCGATAGGGTGTTTCGATGAATAATTGTGTCTGGTCATGCTGCCTCGACTGGTTTTCGAGCCGGCGCAAATCGGCCGCCAGTTCCGGGCGTTTGGGCGAGAGGTAGCCGTGAAAGGAAAAGCGCTGGCCGTTCATACCGGAGGCCATCAGCGCCAGCAATAAAGAGGAAGGGCCTACCAGCGGCACTACTTTCACCCCCATTTTGTGGGCCAGCGCGACGATGTTCGCCCCAGGATCGGCCACACCCGGGCAGCCCGCTTCCGACAACAGTCCTACGTCTTTTCCCGCCCGCACTGCCTCCAGAAAAGCCGTTTCGGCTTCATTGTCCTTTTCAACCGGGTGTTTGGCGCCGGGCTCCTCGTGTTGCGGAATTTCCGCAAACACCATTTCCTGCAAGGGTTTGGCAGGTCCCAGGCTTTTGATGAAATGCCGCGCCGTTTTCGCCCTTTCCACGATAAAAACTTCCAGCATACGCGCGATATCCTGCACGTATGGCGGTATAGTGTGCAGGCCGTTTTCGGCAATGGGAACGGGAATGAGGTAGAGGGTGGACATGGTTGGTTATCAGTTATTGGTTATTGGTTATTGGGGAGTTTCAGGCTGAAATGAAGAAAGGCCGGAATATGTTTCCCCTTACCGGAATAAACCGAATGGCAAAACTACAAAGGAAAAGAGATTCCGGCCTTTCTCCATTTCAGCCTGAAACTCCCCAATAACCAATAACCAATAACCAATAACTGATAACCAATAACTATTTTTGCCCCACCACATGGCAAACGAGACCTTCACCATCAAACTCCCCGCTTTCGAGGGGCCTTTCGATCTCCTGCTCTTCTTCATCGAGCGGGACGAACTGGATATTTACAACATTCCGATCGCGCAGATCACGGATGATTTTCTCTCGTACCTGCGGGAAATGGAGACGATGAGTGTCGACCTGGCTTCCGAATTCATCGTAGTGGCGGCCACCCTGATGCGCATCAAAGCCAAAATGCTGCTGCCCAGGAAACAACTGGACGAAGAAGGCAACGAAATTGACCCGCGCCGCGAACTCGTGGACCGCCTGCTGGAATACAAACGTTATAAAAGTGTACTGGAAGAGCTGCGCCGGCTCGAAGAAGTACGCGCGTTTATGAATCCGCGCGGCTACGCAGGTACGGAACTCCGCAAACTCGCCGAACATGCCCTGGCCGATGCTGAAATGGAATCCGTCACGCTGTACAAACTTCTCCGCGTCTTCGAGCGCCTCATGAACCGCTTCGAGGAAGAGAAGAAAGCGAAACGGGTGCATACGGTGTACAATTTCAACTACACTATACAGGAGCAGCGTGCGTACATCCAGAACAGCCTGAAAAAAGGCGAAAAAACCAGTTTCGAATCCATTTTCCTGGTGCTGGAAAACCGCATTCATGCGGTCGTCACCTTTCTGGCACTGCTGGAACTGCTGAATGCGCAGGAGGTGACGCTCATTCAGGGAGAAGGTTCCAATAATTTCTGGCTCGCGCCGCCGGAAGAGTGAACTTGCTACGACTTCGTACTTCGCACTGCCGACTTCGCACTTACCTGATTTTCACCACCTCGATCCCTTCAATCGTCTTCTCGAACCATTTCAGCGGGGCTTGCGTCTTATCGCCCGTTTGCGTATCGCATTTAAAAAACAGGTAGTACAGTTGCAGGCAGTGTTCCAGGCGTTGCAGCAGCGCATCGAGCGAGGTGTGCCGGGCGATGGTGATGGCCTGGTCGTGGCGCGCATTCAGCCAGATGTAATAGGCCTCGTCGTGCGTTTCTATAATATCCAGCACGACAGTATCGTCGGTATGGTTTTCCATAAATTTTCTGGCGAGCAGGCTGTGGTGCTTGCTCCAGTCGCGCGGGCGGGTCCGGTCTTCCGCGTACTTGAAAGTATCATGCGCCAGGGTGATGAGGCGCAACCTTTTCCGGTCCTCCATTGTCAAATCCGAAATGAGGTCGATATTATCGAACACCTCGCGCACGTGAAAACAAACGCGGCCTTCCGGATGGCCATAGCGCGGCTCGCCCCACAATAATCCGTAACGGAATTCGGGGAAGGTGAGCAGGCGTTCCTCCAGCGCGTTTTCGGGTTGGAGCAATTTTTCCAGTGCGTTCGGTTGTTCTAAAAAACGCTTCATCAGCGGCGTTGGTCGGTCAAAAACTGAATTTGGTCGGTCGAAGGTAAGAGCGCTTATCATAGAGTCAAAATTTTGGCGTTTCAGGCGCTGAATTTGTTGTCAACAAGAAAGCAGCCTGCAAGGTTAAGAGGACGTTAAAATATACGTTTTCGGCAGCAATTTGGCTGTTCATGCGTTTAAAAATCATCTTGTATAAACAAATTCAATTCAACTCACAACCAACAAAGGGTGTAATTATGAATAAGTTTTGGTCCACAGTTCTTGCCGGCGCTACAGGTGGCTTGTTGACATTCGGTGCAGCAAAACTCACTGAAAAACCCCAGTTAGTAACCAACCCCGAAACGCCTTCCTATGCCCGCCAGGCCAGTTATGGCGGCGCTCCGGTACCGTTCGATTTTACAAAAGCAGCCGAGCGTTCCATGGACGCGGTCGTTCACATCAAAGCCTCCGAAAGCAAGGAGTCGGCGATTCAGCGACAACGCGACCAGCGATATTCCGATCCGCTGCAATTCTTTTTCGGACAGCGCTTTCAATATGAGCCCCAACCTCGCTCCGGCACAGGCTCGGGCGTCATCTACACCGAAGACGGCTATATTCTTACAAACAACCACGTCGTAGATTTTGCAGACGAATTCGAGGTGACGCTGCACGACAACCGCGAATTCAAGGCCCGCCTGGTAGGCCGCGACGAGAGCACCGATATGGCAGTGATCAAAATTGACGCTACCGGACTGGCCGCTATCGAAATCGGAAATTCCGACGACGTGCGGGTAGGCGAGTGGGTGCTGGCCGTCGGTAATCCGTTCGACCTGACTTCTACGGTTACCGCCGGTATCGTGAGCGCCAAAGCGCGCGACATCGATATTATCAAAGGCGCCAGCGGTATAGAGTCGTTTATTCAAACCGATGCGGCAGTTAACCCGGGCAACTCCGGCGGCGCATTGGTAGACGTGGAAGGCCGGCTGATCGGTATCAATTCAGCGATCGCTACCCCGACGGGCGTGTTTGCAGGTTACTCTTTCGCCATTCCTGTCAACCTGGTGAAACGTATCGCCGACGATCTGATGAAATACGGCAGTTACAAACGCGCCTACCTCGGCGTAAACATCGCCACCATGGACAGTTATGTGGCCCGCGAACTGGCACTCGACTACACCCAGGGCGTAGCGGTGGTGGAAATTGCCGATACGCAGGGCTCCGCAGCCCAGGCCGGTATTCAGGCAAAAGACATCATTACGAAAGTAAATGGCAAAAATGTGACAACTACCGCAGAACTTATGGAGTACATCGGACGTTCTAGAGTAGGCGAGACGCTTAGTGTTTCCGTCATCCGCGATGGTAAATCGCAGGTAATACCTGTTCGATTAAAGACTAAAAGCGACGGTTAAGCCCCGGCTCAACTGTTTCCTGAAAATAAAAAGTTGGTTTTTCGTTTTGTTTTGATGTGTCTGCTCTGCGTAATGCAGGGCAGACTTTTTTATTTCCCGCCACAACCTTTTTGATGATTTAAGATTTAAGATCACATGATTTCAGACTTTAGATGGAGGACATCCCGGATAAATCTTAAATCTTAAATCATGTAATCTTAAATCTTAAATCAAAAATGAACCACCTCCAGCACGAGCGCTCCCCCTACCTCCTCCAACACGCCCACAATCCGGTACACTGGCACGCCTGGAAACCGGAAGCCTTCGAGCGCGCCCGTGCCGAACAAAAGCCCATCCTGGTCAGCATCGGGTATTCCACCTGCCACTGGTGCCACGTGATGGAACGGGAATCCTTTGAAAATGAGGAGATTGCAGCGTTCATGAACGAGCATTTCATCAATATTAAAGTGGACCGAGAGGAGCGCCCCGACGTGGACGCTATTTATATGGAAGCCTGCCAGATACTGACCGGCGGCGGCGGCTGGCCGTTGAACTGCTTCCTGACGCCGGAGGGAAAACCGTTTTACGCGGGTACGTACTTTCCGCCCCGCCCTGCCCACAACCGGCCTTCCTGGATACAATTGTTGCAGCACCTGAGTAATATATGGCAGACAGAACCGCAAAAAGCGATCGATCAGGCCGATAACCTTACCCGGCACATCGAGCACAACGACGGCGTCTTTCTCAAAAAAACCGAAGAACCCGCCGTTTCAGGCGTCGCCGGTTTTCAGCAATCCGACCTCGACGCTGTATTTACCCGCCTCCAGCAGGATTTCGACCCGCTCGAAGGCGGATTCGGCGGCGCGCCCAAATTCCCGGCCACCATGGCCCTCCAGTTTTTGCTTTCCTACCATTATTTCAGCCGCCGGCCGGAAGCGCTGGGTCATGCGCTGCTTTCCCTCGATAAAATGATACAAGGTGGGATTTACGACCAGTTGGGCGGCGGATTTTCAAGGTACGCCACCGACCGGGGCTGGCTGGTGCCGCATTTTGAAAAAATGTTGTACGACAATGCGCTGCTGGTATCGGTGCTTTCCGAGGCGTATAAGTATGTTCTTGAAAACAATCAATTTCCGGATGCTGCCCGGCGGGCGCAACTATACCGCGAAACCATTGAAGAAACACTTCAATTTATCGGCCGCGAAATGACGCACACCGAAGGCGGGTTCTATTCGGCGCTGGATGCCGATTCCGAGGGCGTGGAAGGAAAGTTTTACGTGTGGGAGCAGCAGGAGGTCGAGGCCGTGCTTGGTAGCGACGCCGGGCTTTTTTGCGCGTTTTACGGCGTGACGCACGAAGGCAACTGGGAAGAAAAAAATATCCTCTGGCGCCCCGCTTCCTTCGAGGCATTTGCGCAGTTCAACGGAATGGAAGTACACGACCTGAAAAAGCGGCTCGCCGCCGGACGCGAACTACTGCTGGCTGCGCGTGCCCTTCGCATACGCCCCGGACTCGACGACAAGATCCTGCTCGGCTGGAATGCGCTCATGTGTTCGGCGTATACTGCTGCTTACAAAGCCATGGCGGAAGAATCTTTTCGCATAACCGCCGTGCGCAACATGGATTTTTTACTGGAAAAATTCGCTTCTGCAAATGGAGACAGTCTTCTGCATACCTGGAAAGATGGCGAAGCGCAGTACGATGCTTTTCTTGAAGATTACGCCTTTTTGATCGCTGCGCTCGTAGATATATATGAGATAACTTTCGATGTGAACTATTTACGCAGTGCGGAAAAATATACCAGGCTGGTTTTGAGTTATTTCCTCGATCCGGTAACGGGGCTTTTTTACTTTACAGGAAGCGGCCAGACGGATATTGTGCTGCGAAAAAAAGACTTGCAGGACAACGCCACGCCTTCCGGCAATAGCACCATGGCGCACAACCTACAGCGTTTGAGCGTATTGCTGGGCCGGCCGGACTGGCGGGAAATGGCGCAGCAAATGCTCCGGCAGGTAGAAGATGCCGTGAAAAAATACCCGCGCTCCTTCGAGCGCTGGGCACTGGCGATGATGATGGAAGCACACCCGTACCATGAAATTGGCGTACTGGGTGCAAACGCGTTTGAAACTGCTGCGGCCATTCAGCGGTGGTTCCTTCCCAACGGAGTAATAGCCGCGTCCAGTCAAATAACGGACGAATTGCCCTTATTGGCCGAAAAGGTGGCGGGTAAAACCGATGCTTTGATTTATGTTTGTCGGGATTTCACCTGCCAGAGGCCGGTTACCGGATTAGACGATTTTCGCCAACTCGTCCGCCCCGCTGCCCACACTGATAACCGATAACGAATAACAGAAAACGAGCTATGAGAAAGACCTTTACGTATATCCTCTTGTTTTTTTCCGGATGGGTCGCAGCGCAACAGGCGCCGCAATACAGTATGTATATGCTCAATCCGTATGCTTATAACCCTGCCAATGCGGGGCTGGACAACTCCCTGATCCTCACCGGCGTATACCGGCAGCAATGGTCGGGCCTGAAAGGTGCGCCGGTCACCCAGCACATCAATGCGCATATGCCGTTGTATATGATCAGCAGTGGGGTAGGGTTGCGCGTGGAAAATGACGTCATCGGCGCCCATACAGTTACGCAGGCGGTCGTCAGTTATAACTACCAGATGGAACTCGGTCGCAACAGCCTGATTTCGCTGGGCCTCAGCGGCGGATACCTGCAATATGCCCTGGACGGGAGCAAATTGCGGGCTCCGGAAGGAACATATGTCGAGCCGGTTTTCTCCCACACCGACCTTCTGCTGCCCGACGGGAAGGTGCGCGCAGGGGTGCCGATTTTTGAAATCGGCGTTTTTGCCCAATTAAATAAATTAGAGGTAGGCCTGGCCATGCAGCCCGTTTATGCGCCCGCGCTCCGTTCCAATACCGCTTCCGGCGAGTTCAGTCTGCAAACCGTATCGCATTACAATGCTTCACTGGCCTATTCCCTGGAGGTAAACGACCGGCTGACGCTGCGTCCGGCACTTTTAGTTAAAAGTGACATAGCCGAGACACAAACAGAAATTTCGCTTGTAGCACGGTGGCGGGAAAATATCTTTGCCGGCGCTTCGTTTAGGGGCTTTACAAGTTCTTCCAAAGATGCTGCCATATTGCTGGCAGGTATTAAATTAAACGAAAAAACCATACTGGCTTACGCTTTTGACATCCCTTTGTCGGCACTGAACGTCGCTAACCGGGGAAGTCACGAACTGATGATACGGTATAATCTGAACAAGCAGATCGGGGCGGGAAAATTGCCGCCGGTTATCTACAACCCACGTTTCTTTTGAGTGCCTTCCAAAAAAAATCGGCATCGTATTTGTAAAATTGCGAATTCATGCACGGAAAAGCCAGTTTAAAAGTATTTTTGCCCGTCGTTTGGCGAAAGACAATAAAAAAAAATGGCTTGAATACAATGAAAAGTTAAAAAGACGTTTGTCTGTTGCTTTTAGAGTCTCGCTGACGCATTTCAGCCAATTTTATTTGGAAAACTTTTTCGCATAGAATTTAAACTTCTACCTTTACGACCACTTTTTCCAGAAACAACAATTAAAGTAGGAAACACGGGTGTTTAACATGAAAAAACTACAGAAATCTCTTCTGCTTTTGATCTTCGTCGCGGCTGCGGTCGCTTCTTGCGGCCGTAAAGAAAGCGGTCAACTGGTTGGCGTTGTCAGCCGTCCGAAATGGAGTGGCGTCAATCCTTACGGTATGGTATACGTACCATCCGGATCGTTGCACATCGGTTCCGGCGATGAAGACCTCAGCAAATCTCTGGTCGCACGTCCAAAGACTATCTCCATTCAGGGCTTCTTTATGGACGATACCGAGATCACCAACAACGAGTACCGCCAGTTCGTAAAATGGGTATCCGACTCGCTCGCCCATGAAACGCTCCAGCAAGTGGTCGAGGACGACGGCGGCGACAGCGACAAACCACTGGTCGATTGGGACCAGGATGTCGACTGGGAAGGCAATGCCGAAGAACTGCAGGACCTGTACTATCAGGGCAATGAGCGCTTCGCAGGTCGTAAAGAACTCGATGTAAGCAAACTGGTATTCGAATACCAGTGGTACGACTGGCAGCGTGCGGCGCACGACCGCAACAGCAACCGGACCAGCCACATCCACAAAGAAAAAATCCGGGTTTATCCCGATTCGCTCAGCTGGATTCGCGATTTCGCTTACTCCTACAACGAGCCGATGACCCGTAACTACTTCTGGCACCCTGCATTCGACGACTACCCCGTAGTCGGCGTAAACTGGAAAATGGCAAAAGCATTCTGCTACTGGCGCGGTAAAGTCTGGGATATGTATTCCGGCGGCGACGTGAACACGGAAGACTTCCGCCTCCCGACAGAATTCGAATGGGAATATGCCGCTCGCGGTGGTCGCGACGAAGCACCTTACCCATGGGGCGCCTACTACACCCGCAATGCAAAAGGTTGCCTGCTGGCTAACTTCAAGCCTGGCCGTGGTAACTACGCTGAAGACGGAGGCCTGTATACGGTAAAAGCCGATGGCTACTACCCGAACGATTACGGTCTGTACTGCATGGCCGGCAACGTATCGGAATGGACGGAAACGGCCTACTTCGAAAACGCCTACTCTTTCGTACACGACCTGAACTCCGACATCCGTGTCGATGCCAAGGAAGACGATCCAAAAACCGCCAAACGCAAAGTAATTCGCGGCGGCTCCTGGAAAGACGTAGCATTCTTTATGCAAACGGGTACCCGCAACTGGGAATACCAGGATACAACAAAATGCTATATCGGCTTCCGCTGTGTACTGACCTTCCTCGGTCGCTCGATCAATGACTTTTAGTCAGTTGAGTGTTGAGGTTGTTGAGCGTTGAGTCTCAACAACCTCAACACTCAACAACCTCAACATACTTCTCTCTCTCATAAAGTTCGGTAAATGGCGTTCGCCTGACCATTCACTCCGTCAATCTGTCATCTACAGACAATTCTGGAGGTTCCCATTTTTTCGAGCAAAATTTTCTTCGGATAAGTTCATGAGTGATTGCTACTTTTGCGGCGTTTTCGCCAAGATCAACAATTCTGAACCTTTTATCATCTGCTAAAAAGTTTTAAAAACAATGAGTTTCGTCAAATCAAAGTCATTCAAGTACGCCAAAAATTTGCTCATCGGTGTCGGTGCAGCGATCGTTCTGATGGGAGCACTTTTCAAACTGGAAAGCTGGGAATTTGCCTCCGAACTGCTCATCGTGGGTCTGACCACGGAAGCCATCATCTTCCTGATGCTGGGCCTTCTCGGACCGGAACCCGATTACTACTGGAACAAACTGTATCCCGGTCTTGACGACTACGATGCACGCCTGCAACCCCTGACTGCCGGTGGTGTGAACAACATGCCCGACGTAGCACCGCTGCACGGCGACGTAGTAGAACGCCAACTGGGCGGTATGCTCACCGAACTGCAATCCATGTCCAAAAGCATGAGCGCACTGAAGTCGCTGCAGGAAGTTGATTTCTCCGGTACACAGGAGCAAATCAAATCGATGAGCAACTTCTACACCAAAATGAACGAGGCAATGTCGGATATGGCAAAATCTGCCGAAGACGTAAAAGCATACAAAGATCAACTGGGCGCTCTGAACAAGAACCTGGGTTCTTTGAATACCGTTTACGGCAACATGCTGGCTGCTATGGCCAACATCGGTCGTCAGTAATTTCCGCCTTTCTCCATTTCCTATTCACAATCAAAAAGTAAAGACTTATGTCAATACCAAAGGAGCCGCGGCAATTAATGATCAACCTGATGTATCTGGTGTTGACCGCGCTGCTGGCACTCAACGTATCTGCCGAGGTAATGAATGCTTTCTTCTCGCTCGACCGGGGTCTCTCGTCCAGCCGTGCTATCGTTGAAAAAAACAACGAGCAACTGATGGGTAGCATCGACACTCAGGCAGACGCATACAAGAACGAACTGAACGAGAAGTATCGCAGTAATGCTAAACAGGCACAGCAAATAGCCGCTGAGTTTACATCCTACATCGAAACTGTGCGCACTGCTGTTTTTGATCTGGGTAAAGGTCCTTCCAAAAACGATCCGACTATTCCGAAAGATATCCGGAACAAGGACGTGACCACTCGTTATTTCATCAACGAGAAAAAAGGTGAAGAGATCGAAGCCAAAATCAATGAGACGCGCCAGAAATTGCTGGCACTTGCTGACAATGATAAAGGTGTAGAGTCATCTTTGCCACTGATGGTAGAAGCGCTTCCCGCCAAAACCACTGCCAACAACTGGGCGGAATTCAAATTCAAACAAATGCCGGTGGCTGCCGTTTTCCCGATTCTCGGTAAAATGCAGTCGGATGCTAAAAACTCCGCCACGGCAATTTTGAACTACTGTTCCAATAAAATGGGCGCGGAAAAAATCGTGTTCGACAAATTTACGCCCGCTGTTTCTCCTGAAAAGAGTTACGTGATTGCAGGTGACAAATATGTCGCGGACGTATTCCTCAGTGCTTACAGTTCTTCTGCGGATAACATCAGCATCAATGTAAACGGTAGCAACCTTCCGCTTAAAGAAGGTATTGCACACTACGAAACCTCCACCAGCGGTGTAGGCGAACGGACTTACAAAGTGAATATCAGTCTGAAAAACCCGGTAACGGGCAAAACGGATACTTATTCCAAGGAGTTCAAATACGAAGTAGGCCAACGTTCCGTAGCCGTTTCGCTGGATAAAATGAACGTGTTCTACATTGGTGTTGACAACCCGATCAGCGTTTCCGCTGCAGGTGTTTCCTCCAACGAAGTACGCGTTTCGGGCTCCGGTAGCGGTATTTCCGTGAACGGTGCAGGCGGCGGCGGCAAGTACAACGTACGCGTTGGTACGCCGGGTGAAGCCTCCCTGACTGTGTCGGGCGGCGGCGCTTCGCAAACCTTCAAATATCGTGTAAAACGTATTCCTGACCCAACCCCGCAAATCGGCAAGAAAAAAGGCGGCCAGTTCGGTAACGGTGAGTTTAAAGCACAAGGCGGTATTGCTGCCGTGCTTGAAAACTTCGACTTCGACGTAAAATGCGATATGGTCGGTTTTGAATTCACCTACCTGGCCAAACGCCAGGATGCTGTTACGGCTACCAACAGCGGTGCTCGCTGGGGTGCTCAGGCGGCAGCCATGGTGGAAAAAGCCAAACCGGGCGACGCTTACTTCTTCGACGATATCAAGTGCAAATGCCCCGGCGACGTGGCAGCGCGGAATATCGGTTCGATCGCTGTTAAGATTCGTTAATCGAAAATATTCGTCTTCAACCGGCGTTCCTAAAGCCGGTTGAAGACTTTTTAAGTTGTTACTAAACACACATAATTTTCATCACTCAACAATCCGTTGCGAGTCATGCAAACTTTTATGAAATGGACTTGCTTATGCCTGGCATTGTTCCTGATTTCCGGAACGCCGCTGCTGGCCCAAGATCCCGAAGAAATTGAAACGACCACTCCTGCCGACCCGACTCCTTCCGAGGAAATTACGGTGGAAGAAAACGGAGAAACGCCGCTGGACGATGTGGTGAAAAAAGAGATCATGCTGGAACGCAAGGTTCTGGCTTACCAGCCGATCCGCGAAAGCGACATCTTCTGGGAAAAACGCGTATGGCGCGTGATCGACGTGCGGGAAAAAATGAACCTGCCTTTCGCTTACCCGGAAGAACCGTTCTTTAAAATCCTGTCGGATGCCGCTTCCAAAGGCGACCTCCCGGTTTATACTACCGACGAAGACGGCGCTAAATTTAAAAAACGTATGAGCACCGACGACGTGCTTTCTCAATTGTCCAAAACGGACACCGTTGTAACGTTCGACCCGGAAACCTACGAAGAGAAGGTGGCCATCGTTCGCAACGACGTGAACTGGGAAAACGTTAAACGCTTCCGTATCAAGGAGATCTGGTATTTCGACAAGGAAACCTCCACCCTGAATGTACGTATCCTCGGTATCGCTCCGATGATCGACGTAACGGACAATGAAGGCAACTTCCGTTTCGAAAAACCCATGTTCTGGGTGTACTACCCGCAGGCCCGCGAAATGTTCGCCCGCCACCGCGTGTTTACCCTCGGCGGCAATACCAACGCTACCATTTCCTGGGAAGACATGTTTGAAATGCGGTATTTCGCCAGCTATATCTACAAGGAATCGAACGTACACGACCGCAAGATCGACGACTACGTTCAGGGTGTAGATATGCTGATGGAATCGGAAAGAATCAAAAACGATATCTTCAACTTCGAGCACGACCTCTGGCAATATTGATTAGAGGTGAGAGGGTGAGAGATGTGAGAAGGTGAGAGCCGTAGCGTACACCTTAAGAGAAGTGAGAGAGTGAGAGGTGAGAAGGTGAGAGCCGTAGCGTACACCTTAAGAGAAGTGAGAGAGTGAGAGGTGAGAAGGTGAGAGCCGTAGCGTACACGATTGTACGCTACGGCTTTTTGTTTTGCTGGGCTACGCCCCCCTCTGAGAATAATGGCAAAGCGGAAATGCAATGATGCGGAGAACGCGGATTTTTATGGCCGCAAGGCCAGCGTAGCCGAATAAAACAAAAAGCCGTAGCGCACAATCGTGTACGCTACGGCTCTCACCTTCTCACCTCTCACTCTCTCACTTCTCTTAAGGTGTACGCTACGGCTCTCACCTTCTCACCTCTCACTCTCTCACTTCTCTTAAGGTGTACGCTACGGCTCTCACCTTCTCACCTCTCTCACCCTCTCACTTCTCTTAAAAGGTCAACTCTACGCATCTCACTTCTCACCTCTCATTTCTCACTTCTCATCATAGTTGTACGGCAGCACCTTCGAGTCCTTCACCGTCGACAAAGTCATCAGCGTTTTCAGGCGCTCGATTTCTTCGATCTGGCTGATCGTTTTGAAGAGCAGTTGTTCGTAGGTAGGAATATCGCGGCAAACGATTTTCATCAGGAAATCCGCTTCGCCGGTGATGATATAGCATTCGGTTACCTCGTCGATCTGGGAAATTTTTTCGAGGAAGTTATTGAGGGCATTTTCCTTTTTCCAGGCCAGGGAAACCAATACGAATGTTTTCACATTCAGTCCCATCTGATGCGGGTTCACCTGTGCGTGGTAACTTTGAATAATATCGCTTTGTTCGAGTTTCTTGACGCGCTCGAGCGTTGGCGCCGGCGAAAGGCCGATTTTCTTAGAAAGGTCAAGATTCGTGATTTTGCTATTCTCCTGAAGGATTTTCAGGATTTTCAAATCTATTTTATCTAATTTCTCTGACATGGGACTTCTTAAAGTTGATGAAATTTTATTTCGGTTTTGAAAAGTTGGTCAAAGGTAGGACTATAAAAAATAATATGCAACCCGTAGGCGAATAAACCTTTGTAAATTTTGATATTGAACCACTTTTGTCACTTGTATGCAATAAAAAATGCCCGGCTTGTCTCAGAATTCTGAAAACGCCAAAAATTATTTGTTCTGAACCGTCCAGAATGCGACAAAAAAGTAAAAAGGCCGGACCGGCAGGATGTAGGCTTTAAAATGCCAAACAAAACCTGCCGATTCGACCTTTTTTAAAAAGATGTGCGCTAAAAATCAATTATGGGAAGATACCCATCGAGATGTAGTCGCTGGCAATTTTCTTCAGTGAGCACACAAACGCTGCCGTCCGCACGTCTTTAATATCGGGGTGCTGGGTGAACGTATCGCGAATTTGCTGGTATGCGGTAATCATCGTGTCTTCCAGACCCGAGTTAACGAGTTCGATTTCCGTGCCGCCGCGGGTCAGGAAATCGCGTTCGCGGGCATTGATCGACTTGCCGGTCATTTCTTCCACTTTGCTGATGATGCCTTCGAACTGATTGTGGTGGAATCGGTTCTCCAGGCGACCGAAGCGGTGGTGCGACAGGTTTTTCAGCCATTCGAAATAGGAAACCGTCACGCCGCCTGCATTGAT
>Ga0209717_1002799_pt1 | contig 16122 bp, 15 predicted proteins | sample AD_UKC048_MetaG_FD_184418 | JGI IMG/M metagenome (GOLD analysis project Ga0209717, IMG submission 184418) | Active sludge microbial communities of municipal wastewater-treating anaerobic digesters from USA - AD_UKC048_MetaG (SPAdes) (version 2) | ecosystem: Engineered > Bioreactor > Anaerobic >... | reverse complement strand
CACACGCCGTCATTTAAGGCTAAAGTTGCCTTGGAAGCGATCCGGGAGCAGAAGACATCGGCGGAGTTGGCCAGTCAGTATCAGGTTCATCCCGGTCAGATTCGTAACTGGAAGGCAACGGCTACCAAGGGGCTCATTGATCTTTTTACGGATAAGAGAAAGAGCAGGGATCAAGATCGGGAGGATCTGATCCAGGAGCTTTATCGACAGCTTGGCCAGTTGAATGCTGATCTCAACTGGCTTAAAAAAAAATCTGGCATTAAGACATAAAGAAAAGTTGTTGCTCATTGACAAGTTGAATAGTGAGTTATCCATCAGCCACCAAGCGGAGCTTCTTGGTATATCGCGGTCCAGCATTTACTATGAACCCGTAGTGGATGAATATGATTTACTCCTGAAGCGCCTGATTGACGAGCAATACACCCTGGTGCCGTTTTTTGGTTCCCGTAGGATGAAGGTGTCTCTGCGGCGCAAAGGGTATGAGGTCAACAGAAAGCACGTTCAACGGCTGATGAGGGAGATGGGGCTGGAGGCGATTTACCCAAAGCCCAACTTGAGTCAAGCGCATCCGGAACATAAGATTTACCCTTATCTTTTGAGAAACGTTTCCATAGAGAGAAAGGATCAGGTATGGGCTTCCGACATAACCTACATTTCACTTTCGCGAGGCTTTATGTATCTGGTGGCCATTATGGATTGGTGGAGCCGTTACGTCTTGGCCTGGCAGATGTCCACATCTTTGGAAACCTCATTCTGCCTGGAGACGCTGGAAATGGCGCTTAAGTTTGGTAAACCGGAGATATTCAATACTGACCAAGGCTCCCAATTTACCAGCGTTGCTTTTACCGGAATGCTCAAAGATCATGGGATTGACATCAGCATGGATGGCCGGGGACGGTGTATGGACAACATATTCACTGAGCGCTTGTGGCGAACCGTGAAATATGAGAACGTTTATCTTATGCATTATGGATCTGTTTCCGAAGGAAGACAAGGAATCAATGACTATTTCGCGTTCTATAATGATGACCGGCCACACCAGTCCCTTGGCTATCAAACGCCGGCGGAAGTATATTTTCAAAGAGCGAGGTGCTGACTAATTCATGGTTTACAACGGGTTTACCCACAGCCAAGTCCCGCCCGCCCTGCTCCGCTAAAAGGCAGCGGGCGGAATTTGGCTGTGGATAAACCCCGGCTCAAGGGGTATGAGCACATGCAGAAGAACATAAAAACCGCTCCAGGGTGTAACTTAACTTTTCGAAAAAACTGTCTTGACAAATGGGTCCACCTTAATAGAGGACTTGATCATCGTCAGCGTCGAGGGCGTACGCAGGAAGCGGAAGTGATGCCGAAATCGCCATAAAAACGGTTGATTACCGAGAGGGGGTGTGTTTCCCCGCACGTGCGGGGGTAGAAAGGTTCCAGAGGGCGAAAGGCGGCATACGTTTTTGACATTCCATTCCCCGCCAGTGCGGGGGTTGAAAGTGTGGCAGCCTGAAGATAGAAGTGTTACATGGCTGATATGACAAAGGCTGAAATCCTGGGAAAGCTCTTGAAACTATTGCAGACCAATAGGGATCTGAATTTCCTGATGTCGCTGCAAGAAAACGACCTGACAGAGCTACTGATTGCCGTCAGGGAGAGAACCGAAGATGCGAGGGAAGGGAGGTAAAACAAACCGGGGAGGATAGAGTACAATTTTGAGGATGAACTCATAAACTTAACCTGAAAGGTGCATTTTGTCCAATGTGGGGATACACATCTACGCCTCCGTTGGGCATGAAATACGGTGAAACTTATGCCTTGGGAGAATGTTGGGAGCTGCGGTTCCGGACAAATGCCATATGATAAGGACTGGATAGTGCAATGCTACGAACTTGCCTTGTCATATTTGAATTTCATTGTTGGCACAGCCCCGGAAGGGTGTGAACTTGGGATAATGTGGCATGAACATGAACTCGGTGATTATCCGTCAATCGGTTTGTTCTGGGATTATCCTCAAAGCGACCCACCATGGAAGTTTATAAGCAAATGTGAAAGTCTATTAGAGCGTTTTGATGAAGCAGTTAATTGGTCAGAAATCAATCCAGACGCCGTCGCTGAAGATATGGAAGAAGATAGTGAATATGAAGACGATGAATATTGAAAAATTGCCTTGGCAAAGCAGATTCACGCCGTCATCAAGAAGACGCGAGGCAAGGGAAGTAAATCAAACCGTGGAGGATAGCGGGAAATTTAGTGATCTTTTAAGCCTAACCTGAAAGATGCCTTTTGTCCAATGTGGGGATACTCATCTTTGCCTCCGTTGTAACGCACAGAATCCGTAGCGAACTCTATGCAGCGGGAGAGGACCTGATCGCCGTCAGCGTCGAGGGCGAACACAGTGGAGGGACTTTCAACCTATGAGTTTACGCCCATGCCGGGCGTAGGCAAGCCAGGGCCTACGTTTCCAACGCACACGCGGATGGCAAAACCAAAAGGAGGATAATGACGATCATCATGAACAAATCAGACCTTATCGCAGCTCTGGCCGCTAAAGAAAATTTCTTCGAGAAAAACGCAAAAGATGTAATAAACCTGATCTTCGATGGTTTTACCAATGCATTGAAGAATGGCGACCGGATTGAAATCAGAGGCTTCGGAAGCTTTTCGGTGAGGAATTATGAATCATACAGAGGAAGGAACCCGAAGACGGGAAAGAAAATTGAGGTGAGCGAAAAGAGGTTGCCATACTTCAAGGTAGGGAGGGAATTGAAGAAGAGAGTGGATGCTCCGAACAAGTAACGGCCCGAACAACAAGAAAAAATAGCTCAACATCGGCAAGGCCTGGACCACGCTGCGGACGGGCAGCTACTCATTTTCATAAAGCCTGATGCCTTCAATACGCAGCTTTTCAATCATTCCATTCAACCCATTTAAAGATTCTTTGAAAGATCCTCCTCAAACATCCCCCTAATTGCCGATCCAGATCGCGCCGCTTTCCAATAATACGCAACATTATCAAACATATAAACCACCAACATCTCCCTTCAAATCAGTTGGCACGCTTCCCGCATTATCTAAAGTCAAACAGACGCAAACAAAAAAATAAAAATAAATGGAGGACACAGAAAATGAAAAAGACATTAGGAACCCTGGTAGCGGCAATCGTTGTTGTTCTTTGCACCGGTACTTTCGCCCTGGCCGAGTATGCGGCGGCGGGTGTCGGCAACTTCCCTTACTTCCAGCTTGGATGCCTGATCGTGGGCGGCATGGTGATCATCAGCCTGAAACACAAGTACGAGAAGATGTACACGGGAGAGGTCGCTGGTGTTTTCGCTCTCTACACGGTCCTGATCGCCCTCTTCACCAATCCGGTGATCGAAGGCATCAAGAACATGGTCGGCTAATAGGCGGAGTCAGCAATCTTTAGAAAGGAGGATCGGACGATGTCGGCACTGCAACAAACCAAGAAGGCTCTTTACCACAAGTACAACCCCGTGATGATCGTGAGCGCCTACGGATTCGTCATCGCCATCGCCTCCTTCCTGTTCCTCTACCTGGGCTTCAAGATCGACCAGTACTTCGGCACGGCCCCCAACTTCATGTTCGGGATGTTTTTCCTGGCCCTCTTCCTCTCCATCGGTCGTCTCTACCAGGAGGCCTGGTTGAAGCGAAAAGAGGTTTGAAAAGGAGCCCCATCGAGACATAAAAGACACGTCGTTTAAAGATCTGTGTCCCAAATAAAAAACCCCCTGATGAACCGGTCGTCAGGGGGTTTTTGTTTTCCGGCACACCTACCCGACAGCTATGGTTTTCCCAGTTTGATTGAAAAAAGTGGCGGCTTCCTCTTGCTCCTGCTCTCACGAAGAGGCCTGGCTTGCTGTTCTGTTGTACCGTGTTCACGGTGGATTCTGTATGCTCCTACTGATCACGGCGCACACAAGGCGACAGTGGGAGGTAGTGTCCCGGAGGTCCCTCTGCAATCCTGCATTATAGGTCCTCTTAGTCCTTCCTCGAAGGGAGCAAGACCTCCATCCCGGCAAATCCTTTCCAAGAGGTGTCACTTTTTCGTTGACAAGCTCTATGGGTCGTGAATACGAATTATCTAACAAAAGAGGCATAAGGAGAAATGATCCGCAACTCCAAATCTGGTGCGTTCAAGATCGTTGCGGGTGAGACTGATGCCGAATGCCTGGTGCCCGATCAGGTTGAATACCAGTCACCATAACCACCATACCGGAAAGAGCCAGGAAGTCGCGAAAGGCCCTTCGCAATGAAGAGCGATAGAGGCATCCATTACCACAGAATCTGCAACGAATTCTATGCAGGGTCAGTCCTTTTTATTTGATATGTCGTTAAGCTTTCATGACATTAAGTCCCATCTATGGAAATGTGCTGAGATACTCCGTGGAAGTGCCGTGGATCGCACTGACTGGAAGGCTTATATTCTACCCTTACTTTTTTTTAAACGCATCTGCGATGTATGGGACGAAGAGACTGCGGAAGCTGCCAGTCTCTTTGGTGATGTGGAACCCATTGATTATCCAGAAATTCACCGATTTATCGTACCTGAGTCATGTCACTGGCGAGATATTCGAGAAACTCCATCAAACATTGGCGCCGCTCTATCGCGTGCGATGCGTGAAATTGAGAGGGCCAATCCTGACACCCTTTACCGCGTTTTCGGAGCGGCTGACTGGGGCAACCGAGAGCTGCTGACCGACGCCATTCTTAAAGACCTCATCGAGGGGCTTTCAGAAGCTTCTCTCGGCAATGCCGCCGTCAGTTCCGACATCTTAGGCGACGCATACGAGTACCTGATTGGCAAGTTTGCCGATATTACAAAACGGAAAAAGGCCGGGGAATTTTACACGCCGCGCAGTGTTGTGCGTATGATGGTGGATATATTGGCACCTAAAGCAGGTGAAAGCATTTACGACCCAGCCTGTGGAACCGGAGGCATGTTACTTGGAATCGTAGAGCACGTTCAACGCGCAGGTGGCGACCCGCGGACTTTCTTCGGCAAAATCTACGGCCAAGAGAAGAATCTAACAACGGCCTCCATTGCCCGCATGAATCTGGTGCTGCACGGTATTGAGGACTTTCTGATTGTACGTGAAGATACGCTCCGCCAACCGGCCTTTACGGATTCCAGCACTGGTGGTCTATCCACCTTCGATTGTGTCATCGCCAATCCGCCCTTTTCGCTCAAGGAATGGGGGCGGGAGATATGGGAATCCGATCCATGGGGCCGCACGGCCTTTGGCCTGCCACCGGAAAGTTACGGGGACTATGCTTGGGTTCAACATATGGTGGCATCCATGGCGGAACGGACCGGTCGTATGGCCGTGGTGCTGCCGCAGGGTGCGCTTTTCCGCAAAGGGGCTGAGGGCGACATCCGACAAAAGCTCTTAGAAAAAGATCTGATCGAGGCCGTCATAGGTCTTGCCCCGAACATCTTTTACGGGACCGGCCTTGCCCCAGCCGTCATGGTCTTACGTCGCGTAAAGCCCGCCGACCGAAAGGGCAAGGTCCTGATCGTCGATGCATCCAGTCTGTTTAGAAAAGGTCGCGCTCAAAACTATCTTGACCCGGAACACGCCCAGCAGATCGTCGAATGGGTCGGTACCTTCAGGGATGTGGAAGATCGTGCTAAGGTCATTGGTCTGGCGGAAATCAGGGCGGAAGACTGGACGCTAAATATTTCCCGCTATGTGCTGCCGCCCGTTGCGGATAACATACCATCCCTGCCAGAGGCGGTTGCAGCCTTCAAGGAAGCCCTTACCGAGGCCCGTACAGCGGAGGCCCGTCTGCGCGAGGTTTTGATCGAAGGGGGCTGGCTTAAATGACCTCTACCGCGCCGCATCTAAGTCAACAGGAACTCGAATCCTATCTGTGGGGAGCGGCCAAGCTGCTCCGTGGGCTGGTGGATGCCGGCGATTACAAACAGTATATCTTTCCGCTTCTCTTCTTCAAGCGGCTATCTGATGTTTGGGATGAGGAGTACGAGGCTGCCCTCGCGGACACCGGCGACGCTTCGTATGCCCGTGACACCGCCGATGACCGCTTTGCCGTCCCCGAAGGCGCTCACTGGTCCGATGTGCGGTCCGCCTCTCGCGACGTGGGGCGAGCTTTGCTCAACGCCTTTCGAGCTATTGAGGCCGCCAATCCCGAACGTCTCTCCGGTGTGTTCGGCAATGCCTCCTGGACGGACAAGGCGCAGATGCCCGACAGCATCCTCAAAAATCTCATCGAGAACTTTTCACAGCATACTTTGAACCTGTCCGCCGTTCCCGAGGACGAGCTTGGCAACGGTTACGAGTACCTCATTAAGCAATTCGCCGACGACAGCGGGCATACGGCGCAGGAGTTTTACACCAACAGGACCCTCGTTCATCTCATGACGCAGATGCTCGAACCGAAAGCAGGAGAGAGCATCTACGACCCGACGGCCGGCACAGGCGGCATGCTCATCTCTGCCCTGGCCGAGGTCAAAAGACAGGGTGGGGACGTTCGCACCCTGGGCCTCTACGGACAGGAAGTGATCCACATCACCGCCGCCATCGCCCGGATGAACCTTGTCTTGCACGGCGTGGAAGATTTCCAGGTCGTCGCCGGCAATACCCTGAGCAACCCCGCTTTCATCGAGCGGGACCGCCTGCGCACATTTGATGTGGTCCTGGCCAATCCGCCCTATTCAATCAAGAGGTGGAACCGCGAGGCATGGACAAGCGATCCATGGGGCAGAAATTTCCTCGGCACGCCGCCGCAGGGACGGGCCGACTATGCTTTCTTCCAGCACATCCTCAAGAGCCTCGATCCTAAAACTGGCCGGTGCGCGATTCTCTTCCCCCATGGCGTGCTGTTCCGCAATGAAGAAGCCGACATGCGGCGCAAGCTTGTCGAGTTGGACCTGCTGGAATGCGTCCTTGGGCTGGGGCCGAATCTCTTTTACAACTCGCCCATGGAAGCCTGCGTCGTAATCTGCCGGAGCTGCAAGCCACCCGACCGCGAAGGCAAAGTATTGTTCATCGATGCCGTTCATGAAGTGGCGCGGGAACGGGCGCAAAGTTTTCTCAAGCTGGAACATCAGAAGCGCATTTTGGCCGCCTATCAAACCTTTGCCGATGATCCCGGTTTTGCGAAGGTGGCGACGAAAAAAGAGATTCTGGACAAAGACGGCAATCTCTCGATTCCGCGCTATGTCCGACCTGTGGGAAACGGCAACAACAATGGCGCCGGAGATGTTCCAAGTCTGAAAAAAATGTGGGCGGCCTTTGAAGCCAGTGGTCGAGAGTTCTGGGAGCAGATGGACGCGCTGGTGGATATGCTCGACGGCGTTGTGGCCGGAGAGGCGGAAGATGCCTGAGAAGCTGAAACAAGGGTGGACAAGGGTTGCTTTTGGAGATGTGGTGCAATTATGCCGTGAACGGTCCGGCGCCCCCCTTGACGATGGTTTTGATCGCTATGTTGGCCTTGAACACCTCGAACCCGGCGATCTGAAAATTCGGCGCTGGGGCAATATCGCGGATGGCACCACCTTCACCAACGTGTTCCGTACCGGTCAAGTTCTTTTTGGTAAACGCCGTGCCTATCAGCGCAAAGTTGCTTTAGCTGACTTTGAGGGTGTTTGTTCCGGTGACATCTATGTGTTCAAAACAAAAAATGAAACCCTTCTGTCTGAATTACTGCCATTTATCTGCCAGAGCGATGGATTCTTTAACCATGCTATTGGCACCTCGGCGGGATCGCTATCGCCGCGAACAAACTGGGAGAGCCTTGCAAGTTATGAATTCGCCCTGCCGCCGCCGGAGGAGCAAAGGCTGATTGCGGAAGTGCTTTTGGCTCATTTGGAGACAAGGAAAGGTTTTCAGAACGCAGTTCGGTGTGCAGAGAGGCTCCGGATGTCGCTGCTACGATGGCACTTTTCAGATTGCGGATCGGAGTGCCTTGTCGCCCTTCGCAGTCTTGTAGACAACGGCGATGTTGAGTTGAAGACCGGACCATTCGGAACTGTCCTTGCAGCGAAGGAGTATCAAACATCGGGGTGGCCTATCGTGAACCCTACTGACATGAAGAGCGGCCGGATCTGTCATGAAGGAGGGCCATGCGTGGATGACGCAACGGCCAACCGCCTTGATGTCTATCGGTTACGAGAAGGCGACATCCTACTAGCAAGGAAAGCTGATCTCAGCAAGGCTGTTCTTGCTGCGACGGAACACACTGGTTGGATTGGTGGTTCGGACACAATTCGTCTTCGCTGCACTTCTTCAAAGGTTCTTCCGGGTTATCTTCATCTTGCTTTACAGACTGATGGCGCGGCGCGGATGTTATACTCCTACGCTCATGGAACCGTTATGCCAGGGCTGAATGAGAAAGCCCTTTATCGTATCAGTATCAATCTGCCAGATGGCCCAGAGCAGCAGGCCGTTGTCGATCACTTTCGTCTGATCGAGGCTCGTGAGCGTGAGTTGCTGGAGCGTGAAGTGGCCTGTGCAGTTTTAGGCCGAGTTGCGTCCGAGCAGCTTTTGACACCTGAAAGGAGTCTGATGTGACTAACTTCACCGAATCCAACACCGTCGAAGCCTACATCCGTGACCGGCTGGCCGGCCCGGTCAGAATCACACGTCCTAATGAGATTCAGGGACAGGTGGCATCCTTTGGGAAGCCCCGTCTCGGTTGGAATTTCGCATCGCCGATGGATGTGCCGCGACAGCCGCAGGAAGTAATGGTCGAACGATGGGTCCGAGAAGCCCTCATCCGCTTGAATCCGGAGATCGCCGCGCAGCCCGACCGGGCGGATGATGTGCTCTACAAGTTGCGTGCCATCATCATGGGCGTGCGCAGCGACGGTCTGGTCAAGGGCAACGAAGAATTTGCCGCCTGGCTGAACGGCGAGCGGTCGATGCCCTTCGGCCCGAACGGCGAACATGTCACTATCCGGCTGTTGGATTTCAGCGATTTAACGCAGAACAAATATGTCGTCACCACGCAATACACCATTCGCGCCGGGGCTACGGAAAAGCGCGCCGACCTCGTTTTGCTGATCAACGGCATCCCTCTGGTGGTGATTGAGGCCAAGACGCCGGTCCGGGCAAGCCAGAGCTGGCTGGACGCGGCGATCCAGATTCATGAGGATTACGAGCGCAACGTGCCGGAGCTGTTTGTGCCGAACCTGCTTTCCATTGCCACCGAGGGAAAGGAGTTCCGGTATGGCTCCATCGGACTGCCGCTCGATTTGTGGGGGCCGTGGCGTATTGAATCCGGCATCGCAACACCGGCCCTGCAAGAGGTCGCCAAGGGAGTCGATTCTCTCCTGCGGCCGCATGTCCTTCTCGACTTACTGGCCAATTTTACCTGCTATGCCACGGACAAGAAGAAACACCGGATCAAGATCGTCGCCCGTTACCAGCAATTCGACGGTGCTAACAAGATCGTCGATCGCGTTGTCGCAGGGTATCCGAAAAAGGGTTTGATCTGGCATTTCCAGGGATCGGGAAAGTCGCTCCTGATGCTTTTCGCGGCGCGCAAACTGCGTCTGCATCCGGCGCTTAAGAACCCTACCGTCATGATTATCGTGGATCGCATTGACCTGGACACTCAAATATCCAGCACCTTTTATGCCGCCGACACCCCCAATCTGGTTAAGGCCGACAGCCGGACAGAACTGCAGCGGCTCCTGGGACAGGATGTGCGGAAAATCATCATCACGACGATTTTCAAGTTCGGCGAGGCGGACGGCGTTCTTAACGACCGGAGCAACATCATTGCCATGGTGGATGAGGCGCACCGGACGCAGGAAGGCGATCTTGGTCGCAAGATGCGTGATGCGCTGCCCAACGCCTTTCTGTTCGGTTTGACCGGCACACCGATCAACCGGGCCGATCGCAACACCTTCTATGCCTTCGGGGCAGATGAGGATTCAGCTGGTTACATGAGCCGATACGGATTTGAGGAGTCTGTCCGGGACGGAGCGACCAAGCCGCTGCATTTTGAACCACGCTTGCTGGAAATGCATATCGACAAGGAAGACATTGACCAAGCATTTAGGGAAATGACCGGAAGTTTGAGCGATCTGGACCGGGATCAACTGGCCAAGACAGCAGCTAAGATGGCCGTGCTGGTAAAGTCGCCGGAACGTATCCAAAAAATTTGCACGGATATTGCGCGACACTTCCAGGAAAATGTTGCACCGAACGGATTCGGAGCGCAGGTAGTCACATACGACCGGGAAAGCTGTGTCCTTTACAAAAAGGCGCTCGACGAGTATTTGCCGCCGGAGGTGTCGGATATCGTAATGACGGTCAATAGCGGTGAGACGGAATACGCCGCCTACAACCGAGATCGCGAATCGGAAGAGAAGTTGCTCGACCGGTTCCGCGATCCTGCGGACCCGCTGAAGGTGCTGATTGTGACCTCAAAACTCCTGACGGGATTCGATGCACCAATTCTTCAGGCGATGTACCTCGACAAACCGCTTCGCGACCATACGCTTTTGCAGGCCATATGCCGCACCAACCGGCCCTATGGCGAGACTAAGACGCACGGGCTGATAGTCGATTACCTGGGCGTTTTCGATGATGTGGCCCAGGCCATCCAGTTTGATGAGGAAGGGATCACCCGTGTTGTCACCAACATCAACGAACTGAAAGCCAAGCTGCCGGAGGCCTTGCAAAAATGCCTGACCTATTTCGCGGGGGTGGACCGCACGGTTACAGGCTATGAAGGATTGATCGCGGCTCAGAATTGCCTTCCCGACAACAACACACGCGACCGATTCGCGGCGGACTACAGTTATCTAAGCCGATTGTGGGAGGCGATTTCGCCTGATCCAATCCTGAGTCCCCATGAAGCCGACTATCGCTGGCTGTCGCAGGTGTATGATTCGGTAAAACCGTCAACCGGAAGCGGCCGGTTATTGTGGCATGCATTAGGCGCCAAGACTATCGAACTGATCCACCAGCATGTGCATATCGACGCCATCCGCGATGATCTGGAAACGCTGGTCCTGGACGCGGACCTGCTGGAGGCCGTTTTGGGGACACCGGATCCGAACAAGAAAGCCAAGGAAATAGAAATCAAAGTGTCCCGATGGCTACGGAAACGTCTCCATGACCCACGTTTCAAAGCCTTGGGCGAACGGCTGGAGGAACTGAAGGTACGGCATGAACGAGGCCTGCTGACAAGTGTTGAGTTTCTCAAAGAACTCCTCAACCTGGCCCGTGATGTCGTGACGGCGGAACGTGCCCAGCCGCCGGTAGAGCGTGAGGTACAAGGGAAAGCTGCATTGACAAAACTCTTTGAAGAGGTGAAAAATCCTGAGACACCCATCATTGTCGCCCGCGTGGTGAACGACATCGACGAGATCGTGCGTTATGTCCGATTCGATGGCTGGCAAAATACCCATGCTGGGGAACGGGAAGTTAAGAAAGCTTTGCGGAAGACTCTTTTCAAGTATCGGCTCCACCAGGACCAGGAACTATTTAATAGGGCCTATGGGTATATCAGGCAGTATTACTGAGGCCCTATGAAAACATAGCTGCGTTTTCATGGGGCCCATTTCGAGTTGTATTCTACCAGTTTCCGCTAAGGTCTAACGAAACTATCACCGGCCGGCGGAACGCCGGTCCGCGTGGATTGTATGGTTGGGATAGATTTTATGATTCATATTGGATCTGCGGGAGCGAGCGTACAGAAACCTACGGTTATGATGTAACCTCCCGTTCCGCTTCAATATATTTATAGAGTGTTGGTTTGGAAATACCCATCATCTGGCAAATCTGGGAAACCGTGTGCTCCTTCTTATCGTATAGCTTCACCGCCAGTATTCTTTTGTTAAGATCCAGCGCCCTTGGCCTTCCCCCTCTTCTGCCCCGTGCCCTTGCAGCGGTAAGTCCCGCCTGAGTTCGCTCTCGGATCAGGTTACGCTCGAATTCAGCTAGGGCTCCAAAGATGTGAAAGATCAGTTTTCCCGAGCTCGACGACGTGTCGATAGCTTCATGCAAACTTTTCAGACTGATGCCCTTCGATTCGAGAAGTGTGACCATTTCGATGAGGTCCTTAAGTGACCGGCTGAGGCGGTCCAAACGCCACACCACAAGAACATCACCATCCCTTGCAATATCTAACGCTAATTTCAATCCAGGACGCTCAGCTTTTGCGCCACTTAACCGATCTTCCGTAATACGTTCGCACCCAGCCTGGGTGAGTGCATCCCTCTGGAGATCCAGATTTTGATCATCAGTAGAAACTCGTGCATAGCCAATTAGCATGAACAGCCTCAGGAAATTGAAGTTAATTTACCCATTATATGATGAACTAATTTTACATTGATTTATTTACCAAGATAATTTACCATTTGCAAGGGCAAATTGGGTGGTTTTTCAACTTTCCCCTATCGGTAAAGAAAACCTCCGTTTTATTTACTGAAGATATCAAAATGGATGCCGTATTTAATATGGTTTCAGAAAATAAATCTCTAACCAGAAGGAGGCGTTATCAGCCGATTTCTCTGCCACAGGAATTTTCCGATGAGGAAATGGCCAGGGACTGGACACTAACAGAGCATGATCTCCGGGAGATCGGCAAATACAGGAAGACTTCCCGCCTTTTTATATCCGTTCAAATTTGTTCAGTCCGTCTTTATGGCCGCTTCATTAACGAAGTGGACGTTCTTTCTCCAAGGATAGTCAATTATCTCAATGGGCAATTGGGATTATCTCCGTCGATAACCGTTAAGCTCCCTGACAGGGAAGCCACTTACATCGAATACAGAAAGAACATTCTTAACCACCTTGGATTCCGGAAATTCGATGCCGACGCACAGGCGGTTTTGCAGGAATGGCTTGAGCGGCATAGCGGTCAAGGCGTTATCCCTGATGACCTCTTCAAGCGGGCCGAAAGATATCTCCTTTCAGAACGGGTAGTATTGCCCGGTGCCTCTGTCCTTGAAAGGATGGTGATCGGAGTTTGCCTGACCGCCCATGACCAGATATTCGAAGAGATATACAGACATCTTTCTCCGGAGGTTATCCAATCCATTGACAAACTGCTGATTACGCCGGCAGGCGAACATCGCTCATTTTTTTATCAGCTTAAGGAGTATCCTCCCGCGGCAAAAGTGAAGTCGCTTAGGAATTATCTGCAACGTTACCGGACATTGACCGAAACAGGCATTAATGACATAAAGTCGCTGTTTATCGAGTCTGCTTTTCAGGATTATTTTTACAAACTGGCCAAGGGTTACAATGCAAGAGATATTAAACGTTTTAAGGATCACAAACGTTATTCCTTGATGACCTGCTTTCTCCTTGAAACCCGGAAAGTCCTTCTTGATCACCTTGTCAAGATGCATGACCAGTATATTATGGACATGTGTCGGCATTCCGGGGAAGCACTTGAGAAAAAACACAGGGAAATCCGCAAGAAGCAGAAAAAGGCCGTTGATACAGTCGTAGGCACAACCAGGCTATTTCTTGACTGGCCCGATGATGAGCCCATTTACAAAAGGAATTTACTGAAAGGCGATGATGAAAGGAAATTGAGGGAGTCAATCGACGATCTTAATGTATTCAGAAGACTTGAAGAGCGTGGATACGGTGACCAGCTGCAGGCCAGATACCCCAGCCTCCGTAAATACTTTGCAGAATTCATACATCTGCCTTTTGCCGCCGAGCAAGGAAGTAATGATTTGATGAAAGGTATAGAAATGCTCAGAAGGCTCGATTCAGGCGAGCTGAAAAGACTTCCTGATGATGCACCTTTAACTTTCGTTCCGAAGGAGTTGAGACGGGCGTTGAAAGACTATTCCGGGAACATCGCCCGTAATGCATGGGAGCTGGGGCTGGCCCTTGCCATCAAGGATGCACTGCGATCCGGCGATCTTTATTTGCCTCAGAGCAGACAACATGTATCTTTCTGGAATCTTATGCTCGATGAAGCACGTTGGCGTGAAACAAGGGAATCTTCTTTTGTAGAACTCAACCAGCCTCAACCCCAGGATGTGAAAGGAATCTTGGTTAAGCAGTTTGATAAAGCGGCCGCAGAAGCGGGTGGAAAATTCGGTTCGGATGATTTTGCAAGGATGGAAAACGGCAGGCTTCGACTGAAGCATGAAGATAAGGCCGCCATACCGATTACTGTTATAAATCTTCAGAAAGTCATTGATTCGAGTATGCCCTCCATCAGGATTGAGAACCTGCTGATGGAAGTGGACAAGCTCACAAGATTTAGCCGCCATTTCGTGCCCATCCAACAGCATAACACAAGGCCAAACAGTTTTTATAAAACCCTTCTTGCCGCAATCATCTCACAGGCCACCAATCTTGGCGTCGTTTCCATGAGTTCAAGCGTGAAGGATGTTACCGTTGACATGCTGCGTAATGTTCTCCAATTCTACATCCGTGAAGAAACGCTGAAAGCCGCCAGCGCTGAAATAGTCAACCAGCACCACCATCTGCCATTCAGCGCCATCCACGGTTCAGGGACGATTTCATCATCTGATGCTCAACGCTTTAAGGTAAGGGCAAGTAGCCTGTTGGCGTCTTACTACCCCAGGTATTACGGCTATTATGAAAAGGCCATAGGAATTTACACTCATGTTTCCGATCAATATTCGGTGTTCAGTACGAAAATCATTTCTTGTAGCCCCCGCGAAGCATTGTATGTTCTGGACGGCCTGCTGGAAAACAATACAATCCTCAAAATCAAAGAACATACGACTGATACACACGGTTATACCGAGATCGTCTTTGCGCTCTGTTATCTGCTCGGTTACTACTTTATGCCCCGTATCCGTGACCTGAAGGATCAGCAGTTATATCGGGTTGATAGAAACGTTAATTACGGCGAGTTAAGGCCGTTGCTCAACAAAACAGCAGACCTGGATATTGTTGAGGAGCAATGGGAACCAATGATCCGCGTCGCCAAGTCCCTCATTGACAGGACATCACCGGCACATGTGATTGTCCAGCGGTTAACCAACAGTTTTCCATCTGACCGTTTGTCCAAGGCGTTTACAAACCTTGGCCGGATAATCAAAACAGAATATATCCTGCGGTATATCACCGATCCGGCGCTAAGAAGAACCGTGCAGCTACAGCTTAACAAGGGCGAATACCGGCACAAGCTGCCACGCTGGATTTTCTTCGCCAATCAGGGCGAGTTCAGCACTGGAGATTATGAAGAGATCATGAACAAGGCAAGCTGTTTAAGTCTTGTTTCCAATGCAATCCTGTACTGGAATACAATCAAAATTAACAGCATTGTCGAGAGCCTCAAACGGCAAGGTGATGTAATTGAGAATGATACACTGTCCCATATTTCTCTACTGCCATACAAGCATGTTCTGCCAAACGGGACATATTTTATTGATGAAGATCAGGTAGGGGGTTTCGTACAGAAACCTACGGTTTCGAAATCATTTTTCAATTCATAACCGTAGGTTTCTGTACGCTCGCTCCCGCTGGTCCGGCATGAGTGAAGACATGATTCTGAGGACGGGAGGGAATACCAATCTTTCTCCTGAATAACGATCTATGAAACCATCTCGAAGGAATATTTTCATCTTTTGGTGCTCTCGATAAGTTCTTCCTTCTTTCTCCAGTGGCTTGAAAGGGTAATTCTCAGAAATTATCGCCTTCGCTTCTGAGATCATTCCTGCTCTTAGCGTTTTGAAAGCCTCGGCGATGATTTCGGTTTTGGTTGTCATTTATTGCTCTTTCAAAGCATAAAAATATTTTACCGAGAGTCGAATGTATCGGCGATCATTCCCGTTGGCTGGTTAGCTAACTTTGCCATGTTCATCAGCGCTGTAATTCTCGGATGAGCTTCTGAATAACTAAGTCCGCCCGATGGATGGGCCACACAGCCTGCAAACATTTTCTTGCCGGTATCTGTATCATTCTGTGACAGACTGCCATGCTGCGAATAGACAAAATAGTTCTGCATCACATTCAATGATGCCCTTTTTAAAATTATGCGGGTACTTTTCATTTAGAATTTTCATATTCTTATCGACTTCAGTCTCATTTTCACTCCATTGAAAGATCACCTTCCACAATTCAGACAAAGGAGTACATTTTGAAAAATAGTACAAGTCCTCTATGGTCAATCTATCAAGCCGGTCAATATCTTTTTGTA
>Ga0209717_1002797_pt1 | contig 16139 bp, 18 predicted proteins | sample AD_UKC048_MetaG_FD_184418 | JGI IMG/M metagenome (GOLD analysis project Ga0209717, IMG submission 184418) | Active sludge microbial communities of municipal wastewater-treating anaerobic digesters from USA - AD_UKC048_MetaG (SPAdes) (version 2) | ecosystem: Engineered > Bioreactor > Anaerobic >... | reverse complement strand
TCATGCTGATGGCCATGTTGGTTGCAGTGTAGTATTGCGGGTCAGGTCTTAAGAAAACGAAAGCTTCGTTCTCCGCCAACCTTTCAAAGCAATCCAAAAACTGCAATTCCGGAACGTTCTTAGAACTACCGATTACTGCCATTTTATGGCTCCTTTCAGTGATTTTAATGTTCACTACCTAATCTTAGAGAGAAGTTTCCCCTCCAGATATCAGTAGTTAAATTAGACCAATCATTATATGCAAAAAAGGGCTATAAGTCAATTATATTGATTAATTTATATCATTGATCGAACTGGCTAAACAAAAATAAAGTTATAAAATATTTGTATGCATGATTTACTTATAAAACTACAAAAGCAATTAAAACAAAATGCCAATTCTAAAACAAAAGAATCTGGACAAAGATTTTTTAAAGAAACTATTAAAATGTATGGCGTCAAAACAGCTACTGTAAGTAAAATTGGCAAAGAGTTCTTTAAAGAAATCAAAACCGAAAATAAAGAAAAAATATTTTCTTTATGTGAAGAACTTTGGCAATCGGGCTACATGGAAGAAACTTTTATTGCTTGCAATTGGTCTTACAATGTTTGGAAACAATACGAAAAGAAAGACTTTTTCATTTTCGAAAAGTGGATCAGACAATACATTAATAATTGGGCTTCATGTGATACTTTTTGCAATCATACAGTTGGTAAATTTATAGAAATTTATCCAGAATATTTATCTGAATTAAAAAAATGGACTAAATCAAAAAATAGATGGGTAAAAAGAGCTAGTGCTGTTTCGCTCATTGTTCCAGCTAGAAAAGGTCAGTTTTTAAAAGATGTCTTTGAAATTTCGGATCATTTATTGCTCGATCCAGATGACATGGTGCAAAAAGGTTATGGTTGGTTATTAAAAGTTGCTAGTCAAACTCATCAACAAGAAATTTTTGATTATGTCATGAAAAACAAAACCACAATGCCCAGAACTTCTTTACGTTATGCCATCGAAAAAATGCCATTAACATTGAAGAAAAAAGCCATGGCTAAATAAAATCATTCTTTATAAATTCACCGCTTCTAAAGCTTTTTTAATATCTGAGTTATTAGCAAAAACATCATATTTCAAAGCTAAAATTTCTTCTTTACTCATCCAAATAGTATCGAAAATATTTTCTAAGGTTGCAGGATTTTGATCAATATCTATTTTTAAATCACCAATTAATTGACATTGATAACCCAAACAAATAATTTGCACACTAAAACTTGGATCTTCAAAACTCGGAATGACAAAATCCCAGTTTCCAACTGCTTTACCAATAGAAATATTTAAGCCCACTTCTTCCATCACTTCACGATGCAATGCTTCGTATAAATTTTCACCTGGTTCAATCCCTCCACCAGGTAAATCATAAATAATTGTCTCTTCACCGTGACGCTTAACTCTTTCTTTAACAATTAAAATCTTGCCATCATGAACAATAAAAGCTTTTACTCCAGGACGAATAAATTTAACTGGTAATTTAGAATTTGGTGAAAAACTATTCTCCATCTAAACTATAGTCTTTCATCATTTGCTCAATTTCTGCTTGAGAAGGCATGTCAGCATTTGCGCCCTCTTCACTGTCAGGAGCATCAAACATCGGCATCTCTTTAATAGGAGCTGGTTTACTAATTTGTACTGCTTCGTACTTATATTCCATAACATTTGATCCACCTTTAAAACTAAATTCCATCTTACGAGCTAAGTGCTCTTTAGTATCAATCCAAACATGAGTCAAGCTGTCATCTTCGCCCATAGTATCGATAATTTCATATTTGTCACAACTCAAATTACCACAAGCTTCGTTGCCCACTTTCTTAATTTGCATGTCTAAATTATCTTCATTGTAAGTAGCTTGAATTTCTACCAAACTTTCCTTAGGATCACTGAAGTTGCCCTCAGCATCGCCAACTTGGTACCAAGAATTATCTTTTACATCTTTAAAATAAGTCACCCCGTCAAAAGAAATCATGCTTGATTCTAATTGACCATCTTTGTAACTATTTACCTCCATGTTGCTTCCGTTCATCTTCATTTCACTGGTGCTAGTGCCATATTCGCCTAAATTGGCCACTGTATTGATAATGACACCTTTTTCCATAGCTTTAGCTTGAGCAACAAAATAACTACAAATATCTTTATCATATTTACAATTAGCCAACATTTCTGAAACAACAGCTTTTTCAGCCACTTCTTCTACATTTTGCGGATTATTTTTTTGACTGAAAAAATAGTAGGCTCCACCAGCCAAAGCCAATACTAACACTAAAATAATAGGGAGTTTTTGCTTCATTGAAACCTTTTTTAGTTTATAGCTATCTAAGGCTCATTCTAAGTAAGATAGACTCTTTTGTAAAGAACGTTTGACTAGAACCAACTTGAAAAGTTATAGTGAAACATATGCAATGGTTTTTCTTCGCCGTTTTATCTGCTATTTTTGCTGCTTTAACCGCCATTTTAGCCAAAATTGGAATCAAAGATGTAAACTCTAATTTGGCAACTGCCATTAGAACGACTGTGATTTTAATTTTTAGTTGGGGCATTGTGGCTGCTCAAAAAAACCTCGGACAAATTGCCAATATTAGTAAACATTCTATGCTGTTTTTAATTCTGTCTGGTCTAGCAACTGGACTTTCTTGGTTATTTTATTTTCGCGCTTTGCAACTTGGTGAAGCCAGCAAAGTCGTTCCCATTGATAAATTAAGCCTGGTAATTACTCTCATTTTTGCAGCAATCATTCTCAAAGAGCAATTTACTCTTTACACTGCTTTGGGAGCAATTTTAATGACCGCAGGCGCTCTAATTATTGCTTTTGCTAAATAATTTTCTCTCGTTAGCACTATTTGACAAAGACTGCTAAATTTGCTTTAATACAACTTAGCAATCGACTATAGCGATTGCCAGCAAATATTAATTAATAAAAAAAGGAGCACAATTATGTCCATTATTAGATATAGTCCTCTACAAGCTATGTTGAGTCGCTGGCCAGATATTTGGGATGATGATGTTTTTGATCAAAATAACAGTCATCTCAATGTCTATGAAAGCAAAAATAAAGTGGTAGTTGAAGCCAATGTAGCCGGAGTGGCTGATGAAGATGTTGACCTCACTTTTGAAAAAGGCGTACTTTGGATTCAAGCTAAAAAACAAGAAGAAAAATCAGATGAAGAGCGTAAATATTATAGTCGCTCATCTTTTTCTTACTCATATAAAGTAGCCATTCCAGGAGACGTAGACTTGAGTAAAGAACCAGAGGCAGAAATTAAAAATGGAGTACTTAAAGTAGAATTCCAAAAATCTGCTTTGGCTCAGCCAAAGAAACTTAAAATTAAAAGTGGAAAATAAAAATACTAACCGCTGATGAATTAAAACCCCACCTCAATCGGTGGGGTTTTTAGTAATTAAACAATTTTTTCCCAGTTAAATTCTGGTTTACCAAAATGACCATAAGTTGCAGTTTTAGCAAAAATTGGTTGTCGTAGATCAAGTTTATCAATAATATTTCTAACCGACATATCTAATAAACTTAAGGCATATTGCTTAATTTCCTGATCACTGACTTTGCCAGTACCAAAAGTTTCCACGTTGAAAGAAACCGGTTTAGCTTGACCAATTACGTAACCAACCTGCAACTCTACACGGTCTGCTAAACCTTTAGCAACTATATTCTTAGCTAAAAAACGACACGCATAAGCAGCGCTACGATCAACCTTACTTGGATCCTTACCAGAAAAACAGCCTCCACCATGACGACCCATGCCTCCATAGGTGTCAATAATGATTTTGCGCCCCGTTAAACCCGTATCAGAAGCTGGACCACCAATTTCCCACGCTCCAGTACCATTAATAATCAATTTAATATCATTTTGATTTAAAACTTGATTAGGCAAATATTTTTTAACCGCTGGTATTATTACTTTGTCCCAAAGATCACTTTCTAATTGTTCTTTTTTAATTTGTGGATCATAAGGCACCGCCATAATGATAGTAGATACCTTACTTGGTTTTCCCTCAACATAGTCAATTACTACCTGAGCTTTACCATCTGGTCGTAAATAAGAAATAATTTTGTCTTCACGAGCTTGATCCAAATTACGCATCAATTGATGAGCCAGCATAATTGGCATCGGCATCAATTCTGGAGTTTCATTACAAGCATAACCAAACATAATTCCCTGATCTCCAGCACCACCATCATCTACACCAAGAGCAATATCTCTAGATTGTTGATGAATATATATTTCTAAATCTGATTTATCAGAGAAACCCCAATCAGGATTGGTATAACCAAGTTTTTTAATGGTTTGGCGAGCAATTTTTTCGTAATTAATTTTGCCAGAACAAGTTACCTCTCCGGCTAAAATAATTTTATTAGTAGTCACCAAAGTTTCTACAGCCACACGACTTTGAGGATCAATTTTTAAACAAGCATCAACAATGCTGTCTGAAATTTGATCACAAATTTTGTCAGGATGACCAGAAGCTACTGATTCTGAAGTAAATTGTTCCAACATATTTTCCCCTTCTTATTACAGATTAACCTTGGTATTTATTGGGGAGAAAATAAAAAACACTCTGCAAAGAGTGTTTGAATTTCTCAAACGAGCGAATCTCCCTCTTGCGAGCTAGATTTAGCACCGTGTTTTATACAAAATCGGTTGCTGAATGGGTCAAAAGGCTAGTTCCCTCACCATTTCTCTTGATTTGATTTGTTAATCTGAATTAATTTTAACAAAAAATTGAAAAAATATCATCTGCAAATCAAAATTGGCATCTAACTCTATCTAATCCATGAAAACAAGCTATAATGCTCTCTAGTATTAATTGTCTTGGACTTTTTGGTCCAAGAAAGAAGAGTCCATATTTATGTCAGATCAAAATGACAACATGGAAAACAAGAAAAAAATCTTCGTGGGTAACTTGCCTTTCAGCATGACCCAAGATGGTTTGCAAAGTTTGTTTTCCGAATTTGGCGAAATTACCCAAGTCAGTTTAATTACTGACAGAATGACCGGCCGTTCTAAGGGTTTCGCTTTTGTAGAATTTGCCGAAGAATCTGCTGCTGAAGCCGCCATCGCTAAGATGTCAGGCACCAGAGTAGAAGAGAGAGAGTTGGTAGTTAATATCGCTCGACCTCGTGAGCCAAGAAACGATGGTTTCCAAAGAAGAGACAATCGCGGTTTTGGTGGTGGAAGACCACAAAATAGAGATCGTAGATATTAATCTTTAGATCAAAATTTAGAAACGCCAGGATAAAACCTGGCGTTTTTTGTTGTTTTTATAACTCTTTTATCTTTAGTAGTGGTAAAATAAAAAATATGACTAATAGCATGGAAAAAAATAAATCTATAGGTTTAAATCCCAGATGGCAAGAAATTAGTCCTCCACCCCCGAAAGATTCTTCTACGAATGTACCTATTTTAGATGCAGCAGATAAGCTTGTGGCTCGTAGAGAAGAATTAGAAGCAAAAGTTATGATTGATGAACTAACTGGGTGCTGGAGACGCAGATATTTTTATGATTTTATCGCTCAAGAATTTGACCCTAATCGAGATGATGGGCAAATTGGCATTATTAATTTAGATATTAATGATCTTAAAAAGATCAATGATGATCCAAAATTAGGACATCAATATGGAGATGCATTGATTGTTAACTTTGTAAAATACATTAAATCACAACTAAGAAGGGGTGATGAAATTATCAGAGTCGGAGGAGATGAATTTATTATTGTTTGTCGTAAAGGAGCCGATGATAAAGACTTTAATGAAAATTTAAAAAAAAGAATGCAAAGTATTTATTTAAATTCCCCACAATCCGATGTTGATCCCACTAAGAATATTAGCTTTGCTTATGGAGTAGCCGTTTATGATAAAAAGAAAGATACAAATTTAGTTGAAACTGGAAATAGAGCTGATGCGCTCATGTATCTTCACAAAAGCCAAGTTAAAAATCAAAAATCCAAATTAAAAATATAAGATTAAATCTGACTTTTTCTGATATAATTTGACGATACAAGGAGGTGTCGCATAGTGGTCAATTGCACACGCTTGGAAAGCGTGAGCCGTAAGGCTTCGCAGGTTCGATTCCTGTCACCTCCGCACTATTTAAATTGAGAAACACTCAACTTAAATCATATTCCCTATTTGAACCACTGTATTGAGAGGCATAAGCAATTTGTGAATACGGATCTTTATGATTGGCGATTTTGAAAACTTCACAACCAGTAAATTTTTTAATCAAATCGATACTGGCTTGATCAATGGCGACTGGATTATCTCCATACAACACACCAATATCTTCTGACAGTTTAGGACTATCACAATTAGAGCAATCACAAAACTGAACAACTTTTTTAATAACGTTAATATAAAAAGTATTTTTTGGCATCAATTTAACTGCTGATATAGCTCCCACAGCCAAAGCTTCATCAAATATTTTTAATTTGGGTTTGAGAGCTAAATGAGGGCATTGTATTTGGCAAATTGAACAACCATAGCACTTGTCGTAATCAACCGTCATTTTGCCATTTATAATTTCAATGGCTTTTGCCGGACATAGATTGGCACAAGTTCCACAGCCAACGCACAAGCTTTCCTCCAATACTGGTTTAGCGCTGTCATGAATAAAAGATTTACTTTGAGCCGACAGCGCTCCCATACCTAAATTTTTAATTGCTCCACCAAAGCCAGCACATTCATGACCCTTAACATGGCTTAAAACAATTAAATTTTTACTTTCTGCTAAAACTTTCGCCACTTCAAAATCCAAATCGCCGATTTTTTGTTTAACATATTCATCTTCAATGAGAAATTTACTTAATTGATCAAAACCGTGTTTTTTGACAACTTTTTCATAGCCAGCTTTGCTATTACGTGGCGAATGATAAGTCACTGGAGTATCCACCAACAATGTCTCAAAACCCAAATCTGTTAATATTTTTAATAATGGTTTTATATCTTCTTTAGTAAAAGCATTAGGATTACCCGGTTCTCCAAAATGCATCTTGATGACTACTGGAGAATTTTTGCTAAAACGATTAGCAAAGTCTTCTTTCAAAAAATCTTCTTGAAAATCAAATTTATTAGAAAATTTTAGATGAGTCATAGCTTTGTTAGAATAACATGAGATTTATAATTACTAAAGAAGCCATAAGTTGCTTCCCCAAAAGATGCTAAAATAAATTCATGTTTATTAAACTACTTTTCCAATCACTAATTGTTTTTCTAGCCATCGATGCAACCTGGATTACTCAAGTTGCTTCCCCTTGGATGAAAAAAGCTGTTCCTCAACTCATGGCAGAGAAACCAAACCTGTTAGCCGCAATAATTTTTTACGTACTTTATCTATCTGTTCTGCTTGTTCTAATTATCATTCCAGAATTAAGTAACAAACATAATTGGCAAAGTATCGTACAAAAAGCCTTTTTATTTGGTTTCGCTGCCTATGCGACATATGATTTAACTAATTTATCAGTGATGAAAAATTTTCCATGGACCATGGCTGTGGCTGATATGTTTTGGGGTGGCATATTAACTGCCATAACTGCATTAATTATTTGGAAAATAAATATTTAAATGAAAAATTGGCATAAATTTTTTAATAAGTCATTCTTCATTCTTGGTTTTATTCTGTTAATTGCTATTTTTCTCCGTCTATATCGAATCGATGTATTGATGCGTTTTATTTGGGACGAAGGTCGCGATATGTTGGCTGTTCGCAATATTATCATTAATCATGATCTAACACTTTTTGGTCCTTTCAACGAAGTTGCTGGACATAAAGATTTCTTTGGAGTTTTTCATTACTATCTCATATTGCCCTCATTATGGTTAGCTAATTTTAATCCAGTTGGACCAGCAATTTTTACTGCTTTGCTTGGAGTAATAGCTATTGGTTTAACTTATTATTGGCTTAGAAAATGGTTGAATGAAAAAACTGCTTTAGCAATTTGCGCCTTGCTGGCCGTTAGTCCCTTAGTAGTCCGTTTTAACCAATGGGCTTGGAATCCAAATAGTGTAGGATTTTTCTCCATTATTTATTTAATTGCTTTGCAACAGTTCCAAAAACAAAAATATAAATTAAGGAAGTATTTTTGGATCGGTGTGGCTGGATTATTTCTAGGATTATTATTTCAATTACATTACTTTACAATTGCCCTAATTGCACCAGCTTTTTTAATATTGCTACAAAGATATAAAAAAAATTGGCTAGAAGTTTTTATTTTTTTTAGTGCATTTATTTTGCCAAATTTGACTTTTTTAATTTTTGATTTGACTCATGCTGGTTTCTATCGAAAAATTGTTTTGGAATCTTTCATTGGTGATAGCAATCAAAAATTTTTTATTTTTTCTTTAAAAAATCTCATTATTGGACCATTACAACATTTGTTTGATGTTTCAAGTAAATTTCTAGGTTCAAAAATATTGGGTTTGGGCTTAACAATAGCTTGGATTGTTTATTCTTGGAAAATATTAAAGGAAGAAAAAATTAATTATCAAAATGATAAAAAAATAAATGAAAAATCACAATTAATTTTAGCTTGGTTGCTTTTTCTTCTATTCACCAGTTTTTTCCCGAGCTTACTTAATGATTATCACAGTGCAGTACTTTGGCCTAGTTTAGCAATTGCGCTAGTTTTCACTTTACAAAAAATCTTCAAAAAATACTGGCCAATCGTTATTACTTTTTTATTAATTTGGCTAATTTATTCAAATCATTTTTGGCGTCAACCCGATTGGCAAGAAAATATGCCTCAATTACGTGCTGTTGGCTTAGCAATTGCTAGTGATGCTAAAAAACAAACAACTACAAACATTAATATTGCTTCATTAGTTGATCCAGAAACCCGCGGTATTCGTTTTCGTTATTTTATTATCCACGCTGGACAAAACTTGCTAGGTTTTGATGATTATCCTAGAAGTGAAATTCTATATGCCATCACCCCTCATTCCTGGCAAGAAACCACTAAAAATCCTGCTTGGGAACTAGAAACTTTCCGCGAGGCTTCTGCGACTGCTATTTGGAATAACGAAGAATGGACAGTATTTAGAGTGAGTAAAATTTAATAATATAAATTTAAATTTTATTTATAGTTTCTCTTATTTCCAATTTATATTCACCAATTTTTTCAGAACTTTTAAGTTTAGAGAATTCATTCTGTTTATAAATAAATTGTTTATAAATATCACCAATCAAAACAATTTCTGGTTCTTCTATTAAAAAATGTACTTGTTCAATTTGATTTTTCTGTTTCAAAAGTTCTTCTCCATATTTTCCGCTTTGATTGCTTCCAAAATAGCTTGGCAAGTAGCCATATTTATTCTTACCATACCAATTATATAAATATGCCCAAGTAATGTAATACTCATACGGACTTCCCCACACAGAAATTGAAAAGGGCTGATTATTAGTTAATTGATAAGTACGATCTAATACTTTTAACTCATTATTTAGCATGACACCTGTTTGAAAAGTAAAAATGCTAGTGCTTTGCTCACGTACTATATGCACAGCTTTTAATTGAGAAAGTGCATAAATAAGTAAAATAATAAAAACAATCAATTGATAAAGATATTTTTTTTGCAAAATTAAATAATTTATTAAAAAAGCTAAGAATATTAATAAGGCATATTCAACACCAATTAACATATGCGGGCTATTGCGAAACTGAATTACAAATAACCATAATGGAGCAAATATCCAACTTAATAAAAAATATACAAAGGATTTCTTTGATTTCTTAAAAAATACAACTAGTATAAAAATAAACAAAATAAAGCCATATAAAGTCATGTTTGGAGCAATGGTTTCTATAATTTTAGTTAAATAAGAAATCAATAATTCTTCAATTATTTTTAAATTAACTAATTCAGTTTTTCCATCTATTGCATTGGTTAAACTTTGCCAATTAAAAATTCCTGCTTTGAAAAGTTTAAACTGGGTTAAAAGCATGCTGCTAATTGTCAAAATATAACTAAAAATAAAGATCGAAATTTGTTTTAAAGAAAATATTTTTTTGATTGATAATTTTTTATGATTAATTAAATAAAATAAACCAATTAAAATAACACTAAAAAAATAAATTGAATAAAATGCGCTTTGCTCAATTAAACCTAAAGAACAACCAAGAAAAACAAACAAATACACAGGTTGATTTGTTTTAAATTGATAAAATAATTTCCACACTAAAAAAAAGAAAATTAAAATTGGTAACAAGCTCATCATTGGATTAGAAAGCCAAGTAGAATATTGTGCGTGCTCAAAATTAATGGCTAATAAAAAAGCTCCAATTAAAGCCATCTTTTTATTGTTAAAAACTTTTTCAATTAAAAAATAAATTAAAAAAATTGCTAAAGAATTAATTAAGCCAGAAGTTAAAGCGACCAAAAAAGGATTTCCATTAAAAATGGTATAAAGAAAACCAATAAAATAATAATAAATAACTCCATGATATATGGTGTCATTAGTCCCGCTGGCTGATGGTCCCTGAATCTTTATGTCGCGTTCTAGAAAAATCTGTTGCGCTACATGAGCATCTCTCGCTTGATCATACCAAAAATAAATTTGATTATCGGCAATCAACCACCACCGGAAACAAACTGCTATGAAAAATATTAATATTAAAATAAGTTTATTTTTCATCTAAATTCTAGTCCTCTTACTAAATTTGGATCTACTGGTTCATTTAGGGTTTTCTCATCTAACAAATATTTTTCTAAAATATACCCATATGGATATGCTTTAGTATAAACTGGTTCTAAATTTATATGTAGTTTGCTAAGTTGCCAATCCTTAGAAGTTGACCAAGGATTATCTGGATTATCAGTGGCTTTGACTAAAATAGTCACTGGCTGTTTAGAAAAATGAACAGCTTGAGAATGAGGATTTTCTTGTTGATAAAAAGCAAAAGCATATTTCAGCGGATAAGCAAACTGATCCTGAGAATAAAGAAAGTAACCGACTCCTGGCTCATTTAAGCTATCCTTGGCAATATTGGATAATAATTTCCAAGAAGAGCTATTAAAACGATCTGGACTATATGAGAAATTACCACGATTTTGAAAAATCGCAAAAACAACTAAAATCGTTAGTAACCATTTAGCCAAAGATGATCGATTAGCAATCATTCCTATTACTAATAAAAGAATACTTAAAAATGGATCGAAATAAAAACTCCAAACAGTGCCAGAAAATGCTAAAGTTAATATCCACCAAGAAAAGTACCAATAACCAGCCATTAAGCAAAATTTTTTAAGTTCATTGTTTTTATTGCGCCATACTAAAAATAAAAAATAAAACCAAACTAATAAATTGATCCACCAATTTTTTAAGCCAAATAAATTTATACCGTAATAAAAAGCTTGTTGAATTCTTTCAGTTAATCTTAAATAAAAAGAAAGATTTGATTTGGCAGTTTGTATATAGGTTAAAAAAGAATTAGTTTGCAAAAAGTCATGGCGTAAATCAAAAAGAAAAAATGTGGTAAATGGCAAAAAGAAAAATAAAATAGACCATAATTGTTGCCATCGTTTTTGTTTAAAAATTCGCCATAAAAAGATAGGGCTCCAAGTCACAACTAATGGAACTACAAAGGCCATTTGAAATTGGGCAAGTAAACCCATAATTAACCAGCCACTAATTGCTAATTTTAATTGTGGCTTTTGGTACCACTTCCACCATAAAAAAAATGGCACAAAAGCAAATAAATTAGCAAAAAAAGTATTAGTGGGACCGGCAGAACCAGGCAACTCTAACAAAATAAATAAAATTGCCATTAGTAAACTGACTGTTATATTTTTAGTTAACAAATGATTGAAATATAAAAATAAACCTGAAGCCAATAAAACACAAAACCACCAAAACCAACCCATTAACAATGGATCTCCGTGACTTAAAACAAAAGGAATTACATAAATATAATACCAAAGTGCACCGTGAAAAACTCCGGGAATGCTTGATCTAGGACCAATTAAAGTAATCTGCTTATTTTCAACCATATCGCGCACAACCAGTAAATCTCTAGCAACATCGGTGTGAACTAATACATCGCCATTCCACAAATATGAAGACATTACTAATATTAAAATAATTAAAACTAAAATTAAAAAATACTGAAATAGAGATAATTTATGGAACAATCTAGGCACCACCAAATTTTACATCATCAAGTAAACTATTAGCAAATCTTAAGATTTTATTCCCCTCGCTCCTTTTTTATGCTACTATCAAATCCTATGTCTATTATTGATCAAATTATTGCTTGGCTAGAACATTTATCACAAACAGTTAATTTACAAGTGTTTGTTGTCATTGGTTCATTTTTAGAAGAAATTATCGCTCCAATTCCTTCACCCTTTGTAATGACTACTGCTGCCGCTTTAGCGCAGGCTCAAAATTATGTTTTTACACAATTGGCTATTTTAGTAATCGTGGCTTCTTTTGCCAAAACTGTCTCAAGTTATCTAATCTATGTTGCTTTTGACAAGTTGGAAGATGTCATGATTAATAGGTTTGGCAAATATGTTGGTTTAAACCATAAATTAATTGAGCAAATAGGTTCTTTTTTAACTGGTACCTGGGTAGATGATTTTTTAATGATTATCGCCAGAGCCCTACCTTTTGTTCCAACTATTCTTGTTTCAGCTGGTGCTGGCGTCATTAAATACCATAAAAAATCTTTCATTATTACTACTTTCTTAGGTGTGATTATTAGAAATGCTTTTTATTTATGGGTTGGCTATGTAGGCTGGAGTCAAATAGAAAATTTATGGTTGACACATCGAGATAATCCATGGTTTATCGCTTTAATTGTTATTGGTGGCTTAGTTTTATTAAAAGCCTTAATTAAAATTAAGGACCACATGTTTGATAAAATGATGAGTTTGAAAAAAAGTAAAAAACAATTATAAAAATTTTACTGAATAATTCCGCCACCAAGCACGATATCTCCCTGATAAAAAACCGCTGATTGACCAGCAGTTACCGCTCTTTGTGGAGTTTTAAATTCAATTTTAAACAAATTCTCATCATGTGGAACAATCATTGCATCTGCTTCTTTAGCCCCATATCTAATTTTTACGCTAACTGGAGTTGGCTGAGTTAATTGATCGACTGGAATAAAATTCACATGTTTTACTATTAAACTTTTAAATAAAATATCTTCTTCTTCACCTAAAATGATTTCGTTATTTACTACATCAATCTTAGAAACAAAAACTGGTTTGCCAGTAGCAATGCCCAATCCTTTACGTTGACCAATAGTGTATTTATAAATACCTTTGTGTTGACCCAAAATATTGCCGTGCTTGTTTACAAAATTACCATAACGCATTTTAATCCCGGTTCTCTTTTCAATAAATTCAGCATAGTTATTATTAGTAATAAAACAAATATCTTGACTGTCTGCTTTATTGGCCACTTCTAAATTAAAATCTTGCGCTATCTTTCTAACCTCAGTCTTATCGTAATCAGCCAAGGGAAACATAATATTAGCTAATTGTTGTTGAGTTAAATGATAGAGAGGATAAGTTTGATCTTTGTTGCTACTTTGGCTTTTTTTAAGTAGATAACGATCTTTTTCCTTAACAATTTTGGCATAATGGCCAGTAGCAAGATAGTCAGCTCCCATTGATTTGGCCCAATCAAGCAGAGCGCCAAATTTAATATGATGATTACAAGTAACACAAGGATTGGGAGTTCTACCTAATAAATATTCGTTAGTAAAGTAAGTAATTATTTCTTTTTCAAAAACTTTTCTAAGATCGACGACATGATGAGGAATGTTAAGTCTTTTAGCTATGAGCTGAGCATCGGAAATAGCAAGATCTTGAGTGTTTTGCCAAACTTGCATCGTTACTCCAAACACATCGTAACCTTGTTTTTGTAACAAAGCTGCCACCACAGAGCTATCCACTCCACCACTCATTGCTACGGCAATTTTTTGCTTCATTTTTTTGCTCCGGATTTTTTATTTAGTTCTTGTATCAATTCTTCTATTTCATCTTCTTCTAAACCATGAGACATGGCTCCAGCTTCTAAAGTATCATATCCAGCAGCGTAACAATTCCCACAATAAAGTCCATATTCATAAAGTACATCATTCATTTCTGGATTTTGTTCGATGAGTTCAGCGATATTAGTGTTTTTATCAATTTTTTTCTTGTTCATATTTTTCAATAGCTTCTTGCAAAGCTTTTAACGTCAAAGTGGCGCAAGCAACACGACTAGTACTTAAGTTTAAATTAATTAATTCTAATAATTTTTTTTGATCTATTTTTTTAGCTTCCTTAATGGTTTTACCAATAATTTCTTCCAGTAAAAAATCGGCCCCAATAATACTGACGAAACACATTGCACCATCAAACTTAGCATCTTCAATAATATTATTTTTTATTTTTAAAGTTAAATGAAGATGGTCACCACAAAAAGTATTTTGTTTTTCAGTAGTGATAGAAGGATCGGAAAGATGACCCTTGTGAGTTGGGTCCTTATAAATTTCCATTAGTTCACTACGATAAAGATCATCCATAGTAAGCAATTGCCTTTTCTAAATTACTAAGTAAAAACTCCAAGTCTTGTTCGCTATTGTACAAATAATAAGAAGCTCTTAGTGTTGCTCCACAATTGCGACTTTGATGAAGTGGCATAGCACAGTGAAAGCCAGCTCTTAGCGCTAAACCATTTTTAGCTAAAAAGTCACTTAAATCATGAGCGTGAATTCCATCAACATAAAAAGAAACTAAACCAGTGCGTTCTTTTGCATCGGCAGTTCCTAATAATTTGACTCTGCTTATTTTTGCTAAACCATTTAATAAATATTTGCTTAATTTAATTTCATGTATTCTAATTTCTGCTAAACCAATTTGAGATAAATAATTTATTGCTTCTGCTAAAGCAACTGCTCCTGCTACATTGGGCGTACCTGCCTCGAACCTTTCTGGACAATCAGCATAAATAGTTTTATCCAAAGAAACTGACTCAATCGTTCCTCCACCTAATTGATAAGGAAGCATTTTAGCTAAGATTGCTTCTTTAACATAAAGAACACCAATCCCCATTGGGCCTAACATTTTATGTCCACTAAAAGCATAAAAATCACAATCTAAATCATTCATGTCCACAGATAAATGAGGAGTCGCTTGTGCTCCATCAACTACTAAAACTGCTCCGACACTGTGAACTATTTTAGCAATTTTTTTAAGATCATTAATCGTTCCTAAAACATTAGAAGCGTGAGCAATGGCCACTATTTTAGTTTTTTTATTAAGTTTGTTCTGCCATTCTTTTTGGCTAATAAAGCCTGATTTATCGCTATTTAAAATTTTTAAACTTGCGCCAGTTTTGCGAGAAACCATTTGCCAAGGTAAAAAATTACTATGATGTTCAAAGTCGGTCACTAAAATTTCGTCGCCAATTTTTAAATTCTCTAAAGCATAACTGTGTGCCACTAAATTTAGTGATTCGGTTGTACCTTTGGTAAAAATTATTTCTTTACTACTTTTAGCACCAATAAAATCAGCCACTTTTTGTCTGGCTATTTCATAAGCCTCGCTGGCTTGTTCACTCAGAGGATAAACACCACGATGCACATTGGCGTTTTCACTACTGTAAAATTCGGCGATCCTATCAATTACTGCTTGTGGTTTTTGACTAGTGGCAGCATTATCCAAATAAATTAAATCTTGGTGATTATTAAAAATGGGAAAATCTTTTTTTATTTTTGTAACATCTAACATAAATAGTCCTTAATTAGTTTACGCGCCGACTTTATTTTAATCGAATCTAAAACTTTATTAAAAAAAGCTTCTTCTAAAATCTTTTCTGCCTCAACTTTTTTAAAACCGCGACTCATCAAATAAAAAAGATCAACTTCGTTTAACCTACTACTACTAGCGCTATGTGAAGCCTTCACTTTATTATTAAAAATTTCTAAAATTGGGCGAGAGCGATTATAAGTAGCGTTGCCCAATATTAAACTTTGTTCTTTTAAAAATGATTTGGTTTGAGAAGCTAAACGATCAATATATATTTGGCCAAAATAATCAACTCTTGATGCATCAGCCTGACTTAAATAAGCATCAGTTAAACAACTTGTTTTTGATGCAAAATGTTT
>Ga0209717_1002795_pt1 | contig 16152 bp, 20 predicted proteins | sample AD_UKC048_MetaG_FD_184418 | JGI IMG/M metagenome (GOLD analysis project Ga0209717, IMG submission 184418) | Active sludge microbial communities of municipal wastewater-treating anaerobic digesters from USA - AD_UKC048_MetaG (SPAdes) (version 2) | ecosystem: Engineered > Bioreactor > Anaerobic >... | reverse complement strand
AATAATGAGCAAATTAAGACGCCAGCTTAGCGCAGGTATCACCAACAATGTGGAAACCCGCAATCTTGATGACATCAAAGCCAAGACCGGCAATCTGTATGAATCAATTGCCATTATTGGTAAAAGATCCAGCCAGATCAATATCTCGCTGAAAGAAGAACTGCACAATAAACTGGAAGAATTTGCCAGTCATACCGACAGCCTGGAAGAGATCCACGAAAACAAAGAACAGATCGAGATCTCCCGTGCTTATGAAAGAATGCCGAACCCGGCCCTGCTGGCAACACAGGAATTCATGGAAGACAAAGTGTATTACCGTAAAGGAGAAGATGAGCTGTTCAGCTGATCTTTTGTAACTTTTTATAGCAAGCGGCAGGGTTCCTGCCGCTTTTTTATTTAACAGCTATTTACCGCCACAGTTATGTCCTTTTATAAGGAAGTGGTATTTTTGATCAGCTATGTTGAAAGGAAAGAAAATCATGTTGGGAATTACGGGTAGCATTGCCGCTTATAAGGCCGTGGTGCTGGTTCGTGAACTGGTTAAAGCCGGGGCAGAAGTCCGGGTGATCATGACGCCTGCCGCCAAAGATTTTGTGACCCCCCTGACTCTTTCCACCCTCAGCCGGAATCCGGTACTGACCGATCTGTTTGATGAACAAAGCTGGTCCAACCATGTAATGCTGGGCCGCTGGGCTGATGTATTTCTGGTAGCACCCATGAGCTGTAATACCCTGGCAAAAATGGCCAATGGCATTTGCGATAACCTGCTGATGGCTGTATATCTCTCGGCCACCTGCCCGGTAGTGTTGGCCCCGGCTATGGACGAGGATATGTGGCAGCATCCTTCCACCCGGATTAATCTTACCCGGCTGGAAGAATTTGGAAACAAAATTATTCCCGTCGGTACCGGGGCGTTGGCCAGCGGACTCAACGGGGAAGGACGAATGGCTGAGCCCGAGCAAATACTGCAGTTCCTCGGGGAGCAGGTTTTTAAAAAAGGGGCTTTACAGGGCAAAAAAGCCCTGGTCACTGCCGGGCCCACATACGAACCAATTGATCCGGTTCGTTTTATCGGTAATCACTCTTCAGGAAAGATGGGAATGGCCCTGGCGCGCGAATTGCAGGCCAGGGGAGCTGAAGTAACCCTTGTACTGGGACCTGTGGGGGATGAACCGGAGTTGCCTGGAATAAATATCGTATCAGTAATGACGGCTGCACAAATGTATACAGTCTGTCTGCAGGTTTTTCCTGCATCAGATATGGCCATTATGGCGGCGGCGGTGGCGGATTATACACCGGTGCAAACAGCTGTTGAAAAGATTAAGAAAACCGGTGAATCGCTTCCCCTGGAACTGAAAAAGACCCGGGATATTCTGAAGAGCCTGGGTGAAATAAAAACAAAAGACCAGGTGCTGGTGGGCTTTGCCCTCGAAACCACTGAGGAGAAAAAAAATGCGTTGGCCAAACTGGAAACGAAGAATGCCGATATCATCGTGTTGAATTCGCTCAATGATGCCGGCGCTGGTTTTGGAAAGGATACCAATAAAGTAACCCTGTTTACCCGTGACGGTAAGGAGTTTCCTTTTGATACAAAATCCAAGCAGGCGGTGGCTGCTGATATTACGGACACAATAATCCAATTGTATTATGCGAAGTAGAATTATACTTGTTCCTTTCCTGTTACTGCTGGTGATGAATAGTTCCGCGCAGGAAATTCAGGCGCGTCTGTCAGTCATTGCCAGTAAAGTAAGTACGCAAATTGACCGGAAGATTTTTAATACCCTGCAAACCGGACTGACTAATTTCCTGAATGCCCGGAAATGGACCAATGATGTGTTTCAACCTTCGGAAAAAATCCAATGCAGTTTCCTGATCACCATTGAAAAAGATTTGGGCAATAATGTCTTTGAAGGCAAAATGACCATCCAGGCGGCCCGTCCGGCTTTTAATACCACGTACGATTGTCCGATGCTGAACTTCCAGGACGACAATATAATTTTCAAATACCAGGAATTCCAGCCGATTGAATTTAATGAGAACCGGGTGCAGGGAAATGATCCGTTGGTGGGAAACCTGACCGCAATAATGGCTTATTATGTCAATATCATACTGGGATTTGATTATGATTCCTATTCTCTTCGGGGAGGGGATCTTTATTTCCAGAAAGCATGGAATATAGTCAACAATGCCCCGGAAGGCCGGGAAATCACCGGATGGAAATCTTTTGAAAGCCTGCGTAACCGCTACTGGCTGGCGGAGAATATGAATAACAGCCGCTTTGCGCTGATGCATGATGTGCTGTATTCTTATTACCGATCCGGCGTGGATGTCTTTTTTGAAAACGAGGAAGCCGGCCGGAGCGGGATCATCAATGCACTCAATTTTCTCAATACCCTGAATACGGAGAATCCGAACTCCATGGTAATGCAGCTCTTTTTCCAGGGCAAGGCCAATGAACTCGTCAAAATTTTCAGTAAAGCCGGAGGGGAACAAAAGAGCAGGGCCAAAGAACTCCTGACCCGCCTGGATGTAACTAATGCAACTCAGTATAAAGCACTGTAATGAGAAAATGCCTGTTGCTGTTTATTATTTTTTTTGCGGTTGCCTGTAATAGCAAGACGGATGCCCCGGCTAAATTATTGTCGCGGGATAAAATGGAGGACATTCTCTGGGACCTGATGCGTGCAGATTTGTTTATCAATAATTATATGCTGATAAAGGATACAGCCCTGGATAAAAAAAAGCAGGGGATTGAATTGTACAGCCAGATTTTAAAGTTGCATAAAGTCAGCCAGGAGCAATTCAGGGAAAGTTTTATATACTACCGTTCCCAGCCGGAAGAATTGAAAGTGCTGATGGATTCCCTGAGTCATCATAGTGACAGCGCACAATTACAGAAGTCCGCTAAAACCCCAACGGCAGACAGTCTTCCGGAACAGGTGGTTATTCCAGAGAAAAAAGACACGGGAAAAAAGAAAATAATCCCTGTCAGGAAAATCGAATGAACGTTCGGTTGCAATTCGGCTCAAGTCCTTATTTTTACTGTCTAATCAAGTTTACATGAATAAAGTTGTCAGCGGGGCTGAAGAAGCCATCCGTGATATTGCTGATGGAGCCACCCTGATGTTGGGTGGATTTGGTTTATGCGGTATCCCGGAAAACTGTATCGATGCCCTGGTAAAAAAAGGGATCAGTCAGCTCACCTGTATTTCCAATAATGCAGGAGTAGATGATTTCGGGATCGGATTGATGCTGAAACAAAAACAGGTCAGGAAGATGATATCTTCCTATGTGGGGGAGAATGCGGAGTTTGAGCGGCAATTACTCAGCGGGGAACTGGAAGTGGAGCTCATACCCCAGGGTACTTTGGCTACCCGTTGCCTGGCGGCAGGGTATGGCATGCCTGCCGTGTTTACACCTGCCGGTGTGGGTACTGAAGTCGCCGATGGTAAAGAAAGCCGGGTTTTTAACGGGAAGGAATATTTAATGGAAATGGCCTTTGAAGCTGATTTTGCCATGGTGAAGGCCTGGAAAGGCGACACGCAAGGGAACCTGGTATACCGGGAAACCGCCAGGAATTTCAATCCCCTGATGGCCATGGCGGGAAAGATAACCATTGCAGAAGTGGAAGAACTGGTACCCGCCGGCACCCTGGATCCGGACCATATTCATACACCCGGAATATATGTACACCGCATTTTTAAAGGCAATGCTTACCAGAAACGCATTGAGCAACGTACAGTACGAAATAAGGGTGAATAAGAAAGTTTCTTTCATTCAACAATCAACTAATTTATGGCACTGAATAAAGAACAGATTGCGCAGCGGATTGCCCGCGAACTTCAGGATGGTTTTTATGTCAACCTGGGCATTGGAATTCCAACCCTGGTAGCGAACTATATACCTCCCGGAATGGATGTGGTATTACAAAGTGAAAACGGGTTATTAGGGATGGGGCCATTTCCTTTCGAAGGAGAGGAGGATCCGGACCTGATCAATGCCGGAAAACAAACCATCACTACGGTGCCGGGCTCTGTCTTCTTTGATTCAGCGATGAGTTTCGGCATGATCCGGGCCGGAAAAGTAGACCTGACCGTGCTGGGCGCCATGGAAGTGAGTGAGAAGGGAGATATTGCCAATTGGAAGATCCCGGGTAAAATGGTGAAGGGCATGGGAGGCGCGATGGATTTAGTCGCCAGTGCCCGGAATATCATTGTGGCGATGATGCATACCAATCCCAAAGGGGAATCGAAATTATTACCAGCCTGCAGTCTGCCACTCACCGGGGTGGGTTGTGTGAAAAAAATCGTATCGGACCTGGCTGTACTGGATATAACTCCGCAAGGGTTTAAGTTACTGGAACGGGCACCTGGGGTGTCGGTAGAAGAAATAAAGGCAAAAACAGCAGGAAAACTGATCGTGGAGGGTGATATTCCGGAAATCTCTTTTTAAGGCGATCCGGGCTTATTCTATCAGGTTGTTTTTTACTGCAAAGAAGACCAGGCCGGCGGTATTCTTGCTCCCAAAACGCTCCATAAGGCGGTCCTTGATGGCTTCCACGGTACGGGGACTGATCTCCATCTTCTGGGCGATCTCCGCGGCCGTAAATTCCATACAAATAAAACGGAGTACATCTTTTTCCTTATCACTGAGGGTGATCTCGCTATTGAGGGAGGGCACCACTTTCTGCCGGGAGTGCGATTTCTTCAGCAGGATGCGGTTCACAAAATTATTCAGGTAATAGCCTTTTTCATGGACTTCCATGATGGCCCGGCGGATTTCCTGTGGTTCGGCGCTTTTCAGGAGGTAACCATTCGCCCCGTTTTCCATCAGGTGATAGACAAAGCGTTCATCTTCGTACATACTCAGGATCAGCACTTTTATCTGGGGGTATTGCTTACTCACCGCCTTGGTGGCTTCGATGCCGTCTTTACCAGGCATACGCAGGTCCATCAGGATCACATCTGGCTCAGAAGCAGGCAGCCCGTTGAGCAGGTCTTCCCCGTTTTCTGCTTCCTGTACAAATTTTATATTGGAATAAGGGCGCAGGGAGAGAATGACTCCTTTCCGGAAGATCTTATGATCGTCAGCTATCGCTACCTTGATGGTTCCCATATATCAGATAATGAGTAAAAATAACAAATAGTTACCTATAAACCATACGACTGTGTTTATTCGTAGGGTTCATCCTTGGGGAGTTCGATGGTGACTTTGTAATAAGTCTGCGAAATATCCTTTTCAAAATTGATATTTCCGTCTACTACACGTAACCGGCTCGTGATATTCTTCAACCCCAGTCCGACATTACTCTTGTTCAGTTTTTCAAAATCGGCTTGCACCAGGCCGCGGCCATCGTGGTGGATACGCAGGTAGAACTTGCCGGCATGTACATTCTGGGTCAGGTGGATAAAACTGGAATTACTGTGTTTGAGAATATTGTTGATCAGTTCCTGCACCACGCGGAAGATGATCAGTTCTTTTTCCTCTTTCAGGCGGTCTTTGTATTCATGAAACCGGCTGCTGGCATTGATGGTGCCGGAGCCGCTTATTTTCTGGAAGAGGTCATTGATGGCCGATTCGAGGCCAAAGTTTTTCAGGGTAGGGGGCATCAGGCTATGGCTGATATTCCGGACCAACTGGATGGTATCGTCGATAATCTGCCGGGCCTGGAAGATGGACTGGAGCTGGGTGGCTTTATCCTGGTTCACCAGGTTCTCATTCAGGTAAAGGCGGGCAGTGGCGAGCAGGGGACCGGCATCATCGTGCAGATCGGCGGCCAGCCGCTGTCGTTCTTCTTCCTGCAGTTTGATGGAAGCATTCAGGAGGAGACGCTGTTGTGCTTTCTCCATATCCTGGATCTTTTCATTGAAGCGTTTAACCCTTTTCTGGTGCAGGATGATGAATATGATAAGACCCACCGTAAGCACCAGCATCCCCAGGGTGCCCAATAAGAGCACGAAGGAATAGCCAGAACTGGAAGTGGTTTGCAATAAGAACATAGTGGTGGGTTAGTGGTGGTGGGTTATATCAAATCAAGATTAGGGATGTCAGGCGTTCTAATTTTTTTTTCTGGAATTTCATTTTCATAAGAAGGGTATCCAAAAATTACCATTGTGAAAATTATATTTTTAATGATTTCGGGAATATATGTATAGTGCCAATAAGTTTCAATTTGCTCAATAGAAATATGATTGAAAAGGATGTTGAAAAAAAAGTTACATCCCAAATAAATTAAAAGTCCAACCAATAACCAAAAACTTGGGTATTCATAGACATTTCTTGAAATATTCGATCTAAGAAACTGCTGAAAAAAATAAAATGAGAATATAAGGATTAAAATTGTTTCAATACCAATGGGTACTGAGTCCATCCTCTGTGGTTTAGAGACTATATTATAAACGATTAGAAATGCAAGAAAAACTAATGAAGCGAGTGCAATAATTCTACGGACATTGATGCTCTTTAAATGGTAAACAATAACCCATGTTAAAAAAGAATACTCTAAATATGTGTAGAGAGGTTGTTTAAATCTTTTAAAAGTTTTCGGAATGTCTTTATAGAAAGTTATAAAAAAGAAGAATATTACACCATATATAGCAAGTGTAATAAATAGACCATTCTTTTTTTTAGGGGAAAAAAATAGGGCAAGTGGTATTAATAAATACGAATAGGTTAGTATATGCGAAAAAAGCTTTTCTATGTTTTGGATTTTCCCAAAAATAGAAAAACTTTTTCTAAGATTTACAATTAAGTACTGTAAATAATTACTCTTCCCAGAGAATTTTTACATCTTCTTCCCATACTCTTTTCATAACAGTAACATTTTAAGCCTTTTCCTCTAATAAATTGACAATGCGAATATTGCACTACCTGCGTTCCTATACAATCCTGCCGCATAGGGGGTAAAACCCTTAAAATCGGCTGAAATCCACTACGGATAAGGTTTTCAGCAGGTTTTGAACGTATGTTTCCGAAACAAAATATGGTAGTATTACCTAGTAAAAATAGTAAAAATACGGTTATAAAAATCGTAAGTTTACCGGGGGTTTCTCCGGTTATCAACAGCTGTGGATAAACTGGGGGGCTATAAAGGAGGCCTTAGAAGGTACCGGGGATTGGACCAGGCCGGGGTAAATCAGAAAAGGAAAAAGGAGTTGATTGACATTGGACTTCGCGTGGGCTTCAAAGGATTTGGAAATTTCATTCAGGACGGTCTCAAGGGACATTGGACGAAAAATAGGGGCTCCATCTTCTGTCAATCAACTGTTCAAAAGTATATCCACATCAGCATGTGTACAAGAGAAAGATCACGGCTTTTTTAAAATTCGGGATTTACGCAGCCATACGTATTTCTTCAGGTGACAAGAGGATTTATACGAATCAAAAAATGAAAATATACGTATAGGACCCTTCGCATTGGCTGGTTTCCCATTTTTCACCCATTTCCGGATATTATTTAAAAAGTTACCACACCCTGACGAAGGGCCACCAGGGCCAGACCCACCCGGCTCTTTACATCCAGTTTGACAAACAACTGATCCCGCAGGGTATCCACGGCCCGGGGGTTTAATCCCATCCGTTGGGCAATTTCCTTATATGTCAGGTCGCTGCAGGCCAGTTTAAGAAACTGTATTTCCTGGTCGTTCAGCACCGAACGCTGAATCAGGCTGTTGCCATCGGAATGCTGGCGGAACAGGTTGACCAATTTACCGGTGGTATGATTGGAATAGTAATACCCGTTCTGTACCACGGACTGGATGGCAAATTTCAATTCCGATGGATGGATATCTTTTTTCAGAAAACCCTTGACCCCCGCCTGGAGCAGGCGGATCAGGGAGAGCTCCGAATCATACATGGTGAGCATCAGCACCAGGATAGCCGGGTAATGCTGCTGCAGCCAACCCGCTGCCTCAAAGCCATCCATATCCGGCATATTCAGGTCGAGGATCACTACTTGCGGCGATACACCTTTGCGGATCGCTTCCGTCAATTCATTTCCGGTGCCGGCCTGTAGTATGACCTGGCAGTCTTCAAAACTGTCGATCAGCGAAGCCAGGGCATTGCGCAACAACACATGGTCATCGGCCATGGCGATTTTGATTTTGTTGTTTTCTTTCATGATAATTCGATGGGGATAGTAAAAATAAGGTTGGTACCGGATTCGGCTGAACTGAAGACCTGCATTTCTCCTTTCAGAATATGGGCCCGGGTTTCCATATTTTTCAGACCCGCATTGCCCCCGTTTTTATTCCGGTTCGGGTCAAAGCCCCGGCCATTGTCGGCAATCAGGATCTGTATTTGTTCAGGACAGTAATCCAGTTGTAATTGTACAAAAGAAGCTTTGGCATGTTTGATCACATTGTTAAAGGCTTCCTGGATGATCCGGAATATGATAAGTTCCTTATTGCTGTCCATAAATACGGGGCTGCCCTTTACTTCATACAGCAGTTCGAACTGATCGGCCTGGCGGATTCGTTGCATTTCTTCTTCCAGTGCCTGCAATAGTCCCTGCTGTATAATGATATCGGCATTCAGACTTTTGGAAATATCACTGAGTTGGGCGATTGATTTGCCCAATAGTTGGATGGAGGACTCCATTTTGATAACAGATTTTTCACGGTCATTCCAGTCAAAAGTATTGAGTTGGAGTTTAGCCAGAGTTAGAGATAAGCTTATGTTGTCATGAATTTCCCTTGAGATATGTTGAAATGTATTTTCTTGTATTTCGAGTTGGGTGTTAAGAATGGTTTTTTCGAAATCTTGTTTGATTAAGGTTATACTTTCTAAATGTCGCTGCTGTCTGGTTTTGTATGAATACAATAAGAATAGTATAATTGAAATCAGGAACAGAAATAAAATTGATGTTCCATAAAGAAAAATAATTATATCGTTAGTGTTTTTTTGCATAAAAATGCTTTTATGATAAAGAGAGTATTAATTATAAATGGCGTGTAATATAGAGTTGCTTCAATAATTGGCATGTACTCTGTTTTCTGTTTCAAAAAGTAAGAAATTAAAAGGTAGCATGGGATTGAGATTGTGCATTGGAAGAAAATACCAACAGAAATCCAAAATGATGGTCTTGAAAAAAGAGGTATATCGTAATTGGTTTTAATTAATTGGATAAAATACAATATTACAGGTGGAAGTAAAAGTGCAAATTCAAGTGAGTATAAAATAAAAGAAACTTGATTTTTTCTAAGATTTGAAAATTCAAACAGAAATATTATATGCAATAAAGCAACTATGGTATATAAAATGGGAATTATAAATAGGTGTGATTTAACTTTCTTAGAGAGTAAGATTGATTTATAATAGAGGTAATATAAATTGATCTCAAAAATTGTAATTAATGTATTTGTTACAGCTATAAACTTCGCATTTGTAGATTTCGAGATATTTTTATTACCAATAAATGAAAGGTCAACTAGTTGAACTATTAGATCAAAAGCAAAGAATAGTATAAAAAATTTACCAAATATATTTTTCCAACATTGTTTTATTCCTATAATAATTGCTGATAATTGAATAATTACAAGTATTGGTTGAGTGTAAAACCTCTCGGAAATTTCTTTCAAAATGAGTGAGTAATTCATAATGTTGATGGGATGAAGATATCTCTCCTATTTATTATTCGTGAATTCTGGTTGCCGTTTTTTTCCCATTTTTTCCGTTTTTTTTCCCCTCCATATCTGATTTGAACCCCTCATATTTGTTCCCGATAGCTCTTTAAGGCATGGATAGTCTGTAGTATTTCGTTGAACCGGCCCCCATGGGAATTTCAGTAAAGTACTTCATCATCATGTTGATTTTCCCAAGGTAACAGCCAATGCTGCCACTAGTTTTGGTACAGCAAGGGCGTGCTACGGGGATGCCGAAAACCGGGTTTTTGAACAGAGTAGGCATTTATACCTCTATTATGAAGAGAATACTGATTTTAATTTTTGCCGCTGTCCTGATTACCGAAAGCAAAGCGACTGTAATACCCGGTAATCCGGAGAACAGCCAACAGAAAGTCTACCTGGCTCTGGAACAGTTTTTTAAATCTTATGACACCGCCATCCTGCGGCGATTGAAGAAACCGGTGGCGGTGATTGATGAGGAGGAAGCGGCCCGGCCGGGAGAAGCGGAAATTATCTATATGCAGGGAAAGAATGCACAATTGATTCCCCTGCTGGTCGCCATCAACCCGGTAGCTTATAATCCCGCTGAGATGTCGGTGGCGGATGAAATGCTGGTCTATGCCGGGGTGCTGGAATTGTATAATCAGATGCAGGTGCCCGGTAACAAGCAGGTGACGGGTCGGGCAGGGCTTCCCTGGGCCTGTATCCGGGATGTGATACTCTCGGCCTTTAATATCGGGACGATTATTGTCGAATTCCAGGCTATGATTTCGGGCGGGGCCAGCTGGTCTGTCGTCCGTCCCTTTCTCTGGCAAAATCTCCGCCGTTACGGTGGCTGGTTTGCCGTAGCCGGAGTGATCTGGGATATTGCCACTGAATGTTTTAAACTATAAAGCCTATGCGATTTCTGATGTTTACCAGTATACTGGTTGTACTCCTTCATTTATGTAAGTTGATTTGGTTATGGTTCAAACCCGCTTTATTAAAAAGCTGGGGGTTTGACAGGCCCGAATCAAAACTGATGTTGTCCGCTTATTACCTGCTGAGTATCCTGGTGCTGGCGGCCTATCTGGCAGATGAATTTGGTTACCTCCGCTTTATTGCCGGCCGGTAATCCCGGACAGGTAACTGCCACCGGCAGTTACCTGTTTTTTGCTCATTGATAAATCCGAAAAGAACATTTTTTTACTGGTGAATTTCTCATGGTGCGGTTAGTGGTGATTGTTAGTTTCGTTTCAGCAATCGCCCTTGCCCGGGGAAGCCGAAAACCGGAACCAGAGTAGGCAACCATTTTAATTTATTAAGCCATGAAAAAGTGTTTTTTTATTTTATTATTGTCTTTTAGTTCCCTGTGGTCTGTGGCACAGGCATTGACCGATCAGGAGTTCCAGACCTTTAAAGAAAGTGTGGCTGTGATGGGCACATTTACCCGCAACCTGAATGCGAAAGCTTTTGTGAAAGAGATCCGGCTTGTCAATTTTTCTTCCCAGTTAAAAATGCCGGTGGGCTATGGGTTAAAGGGAGAAGTGTTGGCTGACAATGGAAAAGGCTATGACCTGAAAGCGGGTGATGGTATCTATACTTCTATAGGGACCTACCCGATCACGGCCAAACAAGCTGGAAATCCTATAAGTGTCAGTGTGCCGGTATTGCAGAAAGTAGTAGTGGATCAGGGATTCAAATATGAAGATGACCTTGACAGCAGGATGTCAATGGAGAAAATTAAAATCAAAGTGAAGTGCAATATCCGGTTTTGTGGTTGTCCATGTCAGACATTTACCTGTAATGCCTGTGAGTGGTTTGGCTGGAGTTGTATCACTTTTGACTGGTGTGAAGTGGAAGTGAGTTTTGAGTAAGTTAACCTGATTACCGGGCTTTTTGAGCCCGGTAATCATTAAACCAATAAGCAATGTCGAATTTCAAGACCTGGGTATTCCCCATAGTGGCAGCCATTCTGTCTATTGTATTGTTGAAACTTCCTTATCAGTGGATGTTTCCCAACTTTTCCGAATTCCACCAGGACCTTATGATCAGTGCATTAAAAGGGTTGTTGATTATTGGTTTTTCAGTCTTTTTAATCTGGCGCTACCGTTTATGGAGAAATGCCTGTTTCCCGTTAAACCGGCTGAGAAGTTTAACTCCTTTATACCCGGCTTTATTTCTTGTACTTCTTTTTATTTTAATTTCTGTTAAGTCTTACCGTGATTTTCCTGCGAATATTCCACTTATACTGGCTGTAGTTGGAATCACTATACTACGGACTTCCGCAGAAGAACTCATTTGCCGGGGTGTTATGCAATCCTGGTTTATGGGTCAGGGAAAATCCCCCAGACATAGCATTCTGTTTTCAAGTTTGATTTTTGCTTTTATGCATGTCTCTAATATCCTGGTGCATGGTGATTGGGTAAGCGTAATTAACCAGGTGATTTTTGCCTTTTTTATGGGATTACTATTTGGTTCAGTGGTACTGATGACAAGAAACATCCTGTTTTCCTGTCTTCTTCATACGCTCACTAATTTGCCGGCAGCATTTAAAAAATTTAATCCCGGGCCCGATCTGCCTGAGCTGGATGAAACAGCAGTCGTTTCGTTTGGAGATAGTGTTTTACAGGTAGTAGTTTTCGTGATCATTTTCTCTCCCCTGATCGCCATTGCCATTTATTACATCAACCACCGCCGATGGATGCCGGAACAGCCACCGGCCGCTGAAAATCAGGTCTAAAAGAAATATCCCCAATTTGTGGTTTCTACTAAAATTTGCGTAGTTTTACTCATGTCGGTATCCAATTAGAAATTTTCTTAACCCAATACCTCATGACGGCTCAGATAATAAAAGTAGCGATTGCAGACGACCATAAGATCTTCCGCGATGGAATCCGGATGGCGTTAAAAGAAAAAGATTACCTGAAAATAATCTGGGAAGCCGAAGACGGCAAGGACCTCATGCACAAACTGGTGCTCAAACAACCGGATGTGATCCTGATGGATATCCGGATGCCACATGTGGATGGAATCAATGCCATCGGTCTGATCCGGAAAGAATATGAAACCATCAAGATCATTGTACTGACCATGTACGATGACCAGGAGATGATCACCCGCATGATGGAAATGGGCGCCAATGCCTACCTCACCAAGACCACCGACCCCGAAGAAATCTACCAGGCCATCCTGACCTGTATGAACGATGATTTCTATTTCAATGAACTCGTCAATAAAGCGGTTCTGCTGAAACTCCAGCACAAGAAAACGGTTCGCCAGTTTTACCCCAACCCGGTAAAACTCTCTGAAAAGGAACTCCGCATTCTGAAACTGATCGCGGATGATAAAACCACCGAAGAAATTTCAAAAGAAGTATTCCTGAGTCCCCGGACCATTGAAACGATCCGGCAGAACATGAAACAGAAAGTGGGGGCCAAGACCATCGCCGGCCTGGTGATGTATGCCACCCGGAACAAATTATTGGAATAAATGAAAGACCGGGTTTTCCCGGTTTTTTTATCTCAACCTTTCCTGTATGAGCAATATCAATGATGTTTTTTTTGATGGGCATTATAAAGAGATCTGGAAGACCCTGATCCCGGCCGAACTGACCGTAAAGGAAATTGACTTTATGGTACCTCATTTTAACCTGCAGCCCGGAAGCCGGGTGCTGGACCTGATGTGCGGGTATGGACGCCATGCGCTGGCGCTGGGACGAAAAGGGATCGGAGTATTGGCTGTTGATAGCTTGCCAGACTATATTGAGGAAATTAAAACTATGGCCGGAGCCGAAAACCTGCCCGTGGAAACCGCCTGTTCCAGTGTACTTCATTTTCAATCCGGCGGGCAGTTTGACTTAGCGCTCTGTATGGGCAACAGCCTAAATTTTTTCAATGCGGCCGATACACAGTGTCTGCTGGGCAATATTGCGGGTCAGTTGAAAACCGGGGGGCATTTACTAATCAATAGCTGGAGCATTGCTGAGATCGCGTTCAATAAACCATTCACGAGCAGTTGGAGTCAATACGGGGAGTATACTTTTTTATCCAGAGGGCAACTGCTCTTTCAACCAACCCGGATTGAAGTAGAGACCATCACGATAGATGCGGCAGGAAAAAGGGAGGTAAAAGAAGGGGTGGACTATATTTTTTCCCTGAACGAGATAGAGACGATGCTGCAACAGGCCGGACTTCAACTGACAGAAGTTTATAGTATTCCCGGTCGGAAGAAGTTTACCCTGGGCGAACCCCGTGCTTACCTGGTGGCTCAGAAATCCTGAAACAGTATCGGGTACAAAGGCTAAGCCCCGGCGTTATGAAGACCGGGGCTTTTTGTTACTGTTATGAAAAGAAAAAGATTTTTAGGGGTTGCATTTCATAAGGAAAGGGTCTAATGGCTTTCTGGTTTTGGTTTTTTTTCAACAGGTTTTGGATCGGAAAAACGGGACCATATAAAAAAGAGAAAGTTGATTGCCGGAAAAGTGTATCCCGATGGAAATCGGGGTCGGTTTTTCAAGGGAATTGGAAAAGACTTTCTGGACGGTTATGGACATTGGATGAGATAATACAGGTCATCCGCTCAATCAACTTTCTGACACAAAAGTATATCCACAGTACATTGTGAACAAGAGAAGAACTGCCCTATTTACAATCTTCGGGATTTACCGGCCGGTAAGTAGATACCCTGATTTACCCTCGTAAACCTACGTTCGGAGGATCCCTTTCCGGTAGTTTCCGCAATTTTTAAATCAAGTACTTTCACTATGGTATATGTTGCAGGAATTCTCCAACTTGCACTCAGAATAAATACTTTAATCCAATAATTGTTTTACTAATTACTCTACTATTATGAAAAACCCCGATTCCAACACTGTTATTAAGGTGGCGATTGCAGATGACCATGCATTATTCCGTACCGGTATCAAGACCGCATTACAAGCAAGAAAAGATATACAAATGGTAGCTGAAGCCGAAAACGGCATGCAGTTACTGAATCTCTTACGTCATATCCAGCCGGATGTGGTATTGCTCGATATCCAGATGCCGATCATGGATGGACTGACCGCTTTACCCGAGATCAAAAAATTATACCCCGATATTAAAGTAATCATGCTCTCCTTCCTGAATGACCATTCGGTTATTTCAAAGATGATGGAGCTGGGTGCCAATTCCTATATTACTAAGGAATCCGGTGCTGAACTGATTTATGAAGCGATCCGTGGGGTGTTTGAAAATGATTTCCATTTCAACGATCTTACTAACAAAGCCCTGTTGAGTGGTTTGCGTACCAAACGCAGTCATGAATCCTCCATGCCGCAGGACGTACAGCTGACTGAAAAGGAAATCACCATCCTGAAGCTGATGTGTGATGAGAAAAGTACCAAGGAAATCGCGGATATCGTGGACCTCAGTCCCCGTACCGTGGAAGCGATCCGGGATAAACTCAAAACCAAAACGGGTACTAAATCCATGGCCGGACTGGTCATGTACGCAGTAAAAGCCGGATTGGTAGAACAAGCCTGACTCAGCTGAACCCCGACTCATTCATTATTCCTACATAATTGACAAAGCCATTTGCCAAACGCAAATGGCTTTTTTGTTACTTTGAGCCATGTACATTTCATTCAATGGGAAAATCACCCCGGCTGATCAACCGGTGCTACTGGCTTCCAACCGGAGTTATCGCTATGGGGATGGCTTATTTGAAACGATGAAACTGGACCAGGGAAAGATACTCCTGGAGGAGTTGCACTTTCAACGGCTCCTTACTGGCCTTGAACTTTTGAAATTTGACCGGCCCAAACTTTTTTCAACCAGTAAGCTCGCTGCAGAGATTATACAATTGGCGGAGAAAAACCAGGTGCGGGATCTGGGCCGGGTTCGTTTATCGGTTTTCCGGGGCAATGGCGGACTGTATGATGCCGACCGCACATTGCAATACCTGATCGAATGCTGGCCACTACCCGAGAGTTTTAGCCGGTTGAATGAAAACGGGCTGGAAATCGGGATCTATCCGGATGCTCCCAAGCAGATTAGTCTTTTCTCCGGATTGAAATCGGCCAACTTCCTGCCGTATACCCTGGCGTCCATTTATGCAAAGGAAAACAAACTGAATGATTGCCTGCTGCTGAACCAGGAGGGGCATATTGCAGACAGTACAATTGCCAATCTATTTGTATACCTGGAAGGGAAATTTATTACTCCCGGACCGGAACAAGGAGCTGTGGATGGGGTAATGCGAAAATACCTGGTCCGGGAAATGCGGGCTGCCGGCTATACCGTGGAAGAAGGGCCGGTGAACATAGCTGCATTGGAAGCGGCCAATGAAGTTTTTCTCAGCAATGCGATACATGGCGTGAAATGGGTGCGCCGTTTCAGGGATAGTATTTACAGTAATAAATATGTCTCGGAACTTTATTCCCGTTTCATTCAAACTATTCCCCGTTAAACTTGTTGCACCCTCATGAAACCTGTTGTGACTGTTTTCTGGTTCCGACGCGATCTGCGCCTGCACGATAATGCGGGTCTGTACCAGGCACTGCAATCCG
>Ga0209717_1002787_pt1 | contig 16191 bp, 10 predicted proteins | sample AD_UKC048_MetaG_FD_184418 | JGI IMG/M metagenome (GOLD analysis project Ga0209717, IMG submission 184418) | Active sludge microbial communities of municipal wastewater-treating anaerobic digesters from USA - AD_UKC048_MetaG (SPAdes) (version 2) | ecosystem: Engineered > Bioreactor > Anaerobic >... | reverse complement strand
AACCACGAATTCAAAAACGTTGTCGTATCGCACAAAGCGCTTATCGAAGCGGATATCGAAGTACAGAAAAAAGAAATCATCGGACAATTGCAAAAAGGACAAGTACTGGAAGGTGTGGTGAAAAACATCACTTCTTACGGTGTATTTATTGACCTTGGAGGTGTTGACGGACTCATCCACATCACTGACCTTTCCTGGTCACGTATCAACCACCCAAGCGAAGTTTTGGAGTTGGATCAGAAATTGAACGTGGTAATCCTTGATTTCGATGATGAGAAAACAAGAATCCAATTGGGATTGAAGCAGCTTAACGCGCACCCATGGGATGCATTGGACAAAAACCTTGCGGTTGGCGACAAAGTGAAAGGTAAAGTAGTTGTAATCGCTGATTACGGTGCATTTATCGAAGTGGCCGAAGGTGTTGAAGGTTTGATCCACGTTTCTGAAATGTCATGGTCTACGCACTTGCGTTCTGCCCAGGATTTCGTAAAAGTAGGTGATGTCGTTGAGGCACAAATCCTTACTTTGGACCGTGAAGACCGCAAAATGTCTTTGGGTATCAAACAATTGAGCCAAGATCCTTGGACCGATATCACTTCTAAGTACCCTGTTGGTTCTAAACACACAGGAATCGTTAGAAACTTCACCAACTTTGGTGTTTTCGTTGAACTGGAAGAAGGAATCGACGGACTCATTTACATCTCTGACTTGTCATGGACTAAGAAAATCAAACACCCATCAGATTTCGTTGCCGTTGGTGAGAAGCTTGATGTAGTTGTTTTGGAATTGGATGTTGACGGACGCAAATTGTCTTTGGGTCACAAACAAACCACGCCAAACCCATGGGATCAGTATGAGGATTCTTTCGCTGTAGGAACCATCCACAACGGAACCATCGCTGAGATCGTTGACAAAGGCGCTACGGTAGAATTCGGTGACGATATCGTTGCTTTCATCCCAACCCGTCACCTTGAAAAAGAAGACGGCAAGAAGTTGAAAAAAGGCGAAGTGGCCGATTTCAAAGTAATCGAGTTCAACAAGGAGTTCAAAAGAGTAGTGGCGTCGCACACGGCTATCTTCCGTGAGGAAGAAGAGAAAAACGTACGCGCTAACAACGAGAGCAACACATCGTCGTCTAACAACGCACCAGCTGCGACTTTGGGAGACAACAATGACATCCTTGCTGGTTTGAAAGCTAAAATGGAGAAGAACGAGAAGAAGTAATTTTTTCTCACTCAATAATAAAGCCTCGTAGAAATACGGGGCTTTTTTCATGCAACTGTTTTTGCTTCAGTAATTTGTGTACATTTACGTAACAACCAAAGCAAAATCAGCCATGAAAAGACTATACACGATATTATTTGTCTTAGTTGTCGCTATTGCGCAAGCGCAGATTATTAACTTTCCGGATGCTAATTTTAAGGCGGCTTTGTTGCTCTCAGGTCCAAACGTCAACTATTGCCAGGACATTGCAGGTGCAAATATTGCCATTGATACCAATCAGGATAACGAAATTCAATTTAGCGAAGCCATGACTGTCGACCGGCTCAACTTAAATAATTTGGGTATTGCCGATCTGTCGGGATTGGAGCATTTTCAGAATTTGACTAAATTGTTCTGCGCTCACAATAATTTGACCTCACTTGATGTTAGCCTTTTGTCCCAACTAACTTATTTGACCTGTACAAATAATCAACTGATTTTGTTAAACGTCAGAAATTTGCCCGCGCTGGCCTCTGTGATGTGTGGCCACAACTTACTGACTACGCTGGATGTTTCGGGAGCACCCGTTAATGAAGGATTCGATTGCCGCTCGAATCAGCTTCAAAGCTTGTTCCTAAAAAATGGCACCACACCGCAATTTATGTTCGTAATCCAGGACAATCCCGGCCTGCAGTACATTTGCGCTGATGAATCGGAGGTGGATTATGTAAAAACCCATGTCGATGCGTTTGGATACAATTGCACCGTGAATTCTTATTGTTCCTTTAGCCCGGGCGGTGAATTTTATAACCTGCAAGGCACGGTACGTGCAGATAGTAATGCTGACGGATGTGACGCCACCGACCTTGCCATTCCTTTTGTCAAACTTAATGTATCAAACGGTGTGGCGACTGGCGACGTACGTTCGGATCAAAACGGGAATTTTAATCTCCCGTTGCAGGCTGGCAGTTATACCATTACCCCCAGCATTGAAAACCCTTCTTATTTCAATATCTTCCCAATAATGGCTGCTGTCAATTTTCCCGCGCAGGGCAACCCGCTTTTCCAGGATTTTTGTGTCATCCCAAACGGACTCCACAACGACCTTGAGGTTATAATTATTCCTAAAACAATCGCGCGTCCGGGCTTTGAATCCAGATACACCATTCTTTACAAAAACAAAGGAACGACCACACAGTCGGGCATGGTGAGTTTTAATTTTCCTGGTGCTCAAATGCAACTCTTATCATCCACAGTTCCGATTACTTCAGAAACTTTTAATACCATCAACTGGAGTTTTGAAAATCTGGTGACGTATGAAAGTCGCGAAATTACAGTCGTTTTACAGGCCAACACGCCTGCTCAGATACCGCCAGTAGTGGCGGGCGAGTATCTTGGTTTTGGTGCCGACGTCACACCGATTGCCAATGACGAATACCCATTAGACAATCATGCCGAGCTTAAGCAACTCGTCGTCAACTCATTCGATCCCAACGACAAAACCTGCCTCGAAGGCGCCTCAATCACACCAGAAATGGCGGGCAAATACGTACACTACCTGATCCGTTTTGAAAATACCGGAACCGCCAATGCCGAGAATATTGTCGTCAAAGACATGATCGACACCTCAAAATTCGATGTCGATTCGCTGATTCCGCTAAACGGCAGTCACGAATTTGTCACGAGAACAAGCGGTAACAAAGTCGAGTTCATTTTTGAAAACATCAACCTGCCGTTCGACGATGCCAACAATGACGGTTATGTAGCTTTCAAAATCAAAACCAAACCCACGCTCGTTTTGGGCGACACCTTTAGCAACACCGCCAGCATTTATTTCGATTACAACTTCCCGATTGTCACCGAGCCTGCTGTTACTGTGATTGCCGTTTTGGCCAAACAAGATTTTGTGTTTGATAGTTATTTCAGGATTTACCCGAATCCGGCGAGCGGTATTTTGAAAATCGAATCCAAACAAAATATAGAAGTGCAATCGATAAGCATTTACAATACTTTGGGGCAAGTGGTTTTGGTTGTTCCTAATGCAAAGGCAACGAAAGTAGTTGATGTTTCTGGTTTGCAAACGGGTAATTATTTTATAAAGATCCATACAGACAAAGGCACTTCGAACGCCAAATTCATTAAAAACTAGATTGTTTACTTTAATCAAAGCCCTGCTATCATGCGGGGCTTTTTTTTGCGAAGCATTTTTTGGATTCTCCGAGGTTGCTTTTTGAAGAAAAGTCACTCGATAAAATAGAAGCTTTTGCATTATATCGGTTTTACCCTACAATTGAACGGGCGTTAGCACCAACTATGGCTTGTATTGTTATATTTAACGTCCCAAAACAAAACAAAATGAAACGAGTTTACTTTGGCCTCGCGGTGTTTTTTACACTTGTGGCCCAAGCGCAGGTAGTCAATTTTCCCGACGCAAAGTTCAAGGCCAAATTGCTGCAGGCCAGTACGAGCGCATTTATCGCTTTCGACGCCGACAACAATGCCATAGCCATAGATGTCAACGGCAATGGTGAGATTGAAACCACAGAAGCTTTGGCGGTGTATTACCTAACCGTTCAGGGAAACCAATTTGACCCAGCCAATATGATCTCTGATTTGACGGGTATCTCGGCTTTCACCAATCTAAGATATTTGTCGTGCCAAACCAATCTGCTGACCAGCTTAGACCTCACGGCACTGGCGAATCTCGAAACAATCATTTGTTCTAACAACAATATCAACCCTTTGAATGTAAGCGGCCTGTCAAACCTCAAAAGCATCACCGCCGGGAACAATCAAATCGCATCGCTCGCCGCTATCAATACGAGTGGCGCGGGCAACATCGAGTACCTTCGGCTGGACCAGAATTTGTTTGCCAGTGTCGATTTGACGGGATTCCCCAAACTCAAAACAGTCAATTTTGATCTTAATGATTTGACTGCAATCAACGTTACGGGATTGGACTTACTCGAAAGAATAGACGTTTCCAGCAATGAGCTCACGGCGATCGACCTGACGACGCTGCCCAATTTTAAATACCTCAATGCGACGGGCAATTTCCTGACGGCGCTTGACGTTTCGCAGAATCCTTTGCTCACGAACCTTTACCTGCGATACAACCAAATCACCTCACTCGACTTAAGCCACAATACTGTATTTTCTTATCTCAATATCCAAGACAATAACCTTAGTTCGTTGTTTATCAAGAACGGCCGAAATGAAGCCGTGGAGTTGAATTCGAATCCCAACCTGGCCTATATCTGCGCCGATGAATCAGAATTGACCAATGTGATGTTGTATTTCAACGCGCTCACCGAAGTGAATTCGTATTGCTCATTCGTTCCGGGCGGTACTTTTTATACCGTGGCCGGAAGCAATTTGTATGACCAGGACAATGACGACTGCGAGCTTACCGATACCGCCATCCCACACCTCAAAGTGGCAGTCACCAATGGCGCAACCAGCGGCACGACGATTGCCGACCAATCAGGCGATTACAGTATTCCTTTGCCTGCCGGTGATTACACGCTTACCCCTTCATTCGAGAATTCTGATTTTTTCACAATCAATCCAGCAACTCTGGCGCTCTCGTTCCCTTCGGATAACAGTCCGTACAACCAGCCGTTCTGCGTGACGGCCAATGGCACCCATCCCGACCTTGAAATCGTGATTGTCCCCCTGTTGCTTGCGCGGCCGGGTTTTGATTGTAGCTATCGGATCCTGTACAAAAATAAGGGCAACCAAATCCAGTCGGGGAATGTGGCTTTTGCTTTCAACGATGCGGTGCTCGATTTTGTGAGTTGCAGTCCCATGTACACGACGCAGATCATGAATTATTTGAATTGGAGTTTTACCGACCTGCATCCGTTTGAAACCCGTTATATCGATGTACGGCTCAACCTCAATTCACCGGTAGAAATACCTGCGGTGAATGACGGTTTCCTACTCAACTGTACTGCTTCGATTTCTGCCGGAATCGCCGAAGAAACGCCAGCCGATAACAGTTTCGTCCTTACGCAATACGCGTCCAATTCATTCGACCCCAACGACAAGACCTGTTTGGAAGGAAACAATGTTTCGACTGCGATGATTGGCAATTATGTGCATTACATGATCCGTTTTGAAAATACCGGAAGTGCGAGCGCGGTGAATATTGTGGTAAAAGACATCATCGATACCGCAAAATTCGATGTAGCCAGCCTGGTTCCGATGACGGGAAGCCATGATTTCAGGACGCGCATTTCGGGCAATAAGGTCGAGTTTATTTTCGAGGACATCAACCTTCCTTTTGATGATGCCAACAACGACGGTTTCCTTGTGTTCAAAATCAAGACGTTGCCCAATTTAGTAGAAGGCGAGAGTTTTAGCAACGCCGCAAGCATTTATTTCGACTATAATGCTGCTGTGGATACGGCTCCGGCAATTACCGCAATAGGAACGCTAACCCGTGAGGATTTTGTTTTTGGACATTATTTCAAGGTATACCCAAATCCTACGGCAGCGGTTTTGAACGTCGTGGCAAAAGGATCGCTTGCAATGCAGTCGGCACGCGTTTACAACGTGTCAGGCCAATTGGTGTTGGAGCATAGCGCTAAAGGTGAGCGATGTACTTTAGATGTCTCGCAACTTCCCGCGGGCAATTATGTGCTCGAATTGCAGACCGAACAAGGTTTTTCGCATACCAAGTTCCTTAAAAAATAAAATAAAGCCGGTGCAATTGAAACGCCGGCTTTTTAATTTTTCTAAAGGTTTATTTGTGTTTAATTGACATATCAATTACTTTTGTGTAAAACAGTACTTATGGAAAAACTCAACCAAGTCGTCTTTTACGCCATCGACAAAGCCATTAAGTCGTATCGGCAAATGGCACAGAAAAACATCAACAAGCACGGGCTCGACATCACCATAGACCAATGGCTGTTGCTGACCTCCTTACGAAACAACCCAGACGCTACCCAACAGCAAATCGCCGAAGCTGTGTTCAAGGATTATGCATCCATCACACGCATGATCGAAATCCTGGTGCAGAAACAAATCATTGTACGGCATTTTCATCCCGATGACCGGCGTCGTTCCTACCTTGAAATCACTTCAAAAGGGCTTGACGTTCTCACGGCAATAGACCCGGTCATTCAGGCAAACAGGAGCCAGGCGCTTGACGGTATTTTGGATGCCGAGATTGAGCAAGTTAAAACGGTGCTGCAAAAAATTGCCTCGAATTGCAAATAGCGGCATTGTAAAATATGTTTCTTTTAACAGATTAAATATTGAAACGAAGCAAACTATTGCAGTGGCTTCTAATATCTACAATACGTTAGGGCAAATCGTGTTAGTGATTCCGAACACGCAGCAAACCAAAACTGTTGATGTTTCGAGTTTGAAGACGGGAAACTATTTGATGAAAATCAATTCGGATAAAGGATGTTCGAGTGTGAAGTTTTTAAGAATGTAAAATTTATTTTTCAATGATTGCCAATACGAGTTCTTTATAACTTCTACCAATTGGGATTTGTTTATCGTTTATTTCTACATCGGTTGCCGAGAAAGCGAGTATTTTGTTTTTGGCTACCATATAAGAGCGGTGAATCCGGATAAAGTTGTTTTTTGGTAGAAGTGCTTCTACTTGACTTAACTGAAATTTAACCGTTATCGATTTATCGGCTGTGACAACATTTACATATTCCTTGACACTTTCAATGTAAAGAATCTCATCTATATATACTTTGATCTTCTTTTTGCTGACATTGAAAAAAAGGTATTCTCTTTCACTTTCTTTCACGGATAACGTTGGTGGCATTATTTCTTGCGACTGCTTTAATTTGTTAACCGCCACTAGAAACCGAGTAAATGCAACGGGTTTCATTAAATAGTCGATAACATTATGCTCATAGCCTCGCAGGGCAAACTCATGATAAGCTGTTGTTATGATGATGTTCGGTGGATTTTTTATTGTTTTTATAAAGTCAAATCCTTTTAATTTCGGAAGATTAATGTCTAAAAAAATTAAATTGATTTTCTCTTTTTGCAAAATATCTAAAGCATAAATCGCGTCTTCACAAATCCCAATAAGATTTAAAAACGGAACTTGTTGTATATAATCTTTTAAGATTTCAGCCGCCAAAGGTTCGTCTTCTACTATGATGCAATTATATTTTTCCATCGTTGAGATTTATTTGGAGTGTTACAATAAATTCATTGGCATTATGATCAATATATAATCGGTGATTCGGATAGAGCAGTTCAAGTTGACGCTTAATATTTCGCAAGCCAATTTTATCTTCTTCGGCTATCAATACTTCTTCTTTTGAATTTTTGATTTCATAAAACAACTGCCAATCTTTAAGGGTTAGATTAATTGTTATATAGCTTTCAAATCTAGATTCGCCGGCTCCATGTTTAAAGGCATTTTCCACGAAAGGCAACAGTATTAAGGGCGCAATTTTTTCTTTATAATTATCGATAGAATGATTAAAATTTACTTCCAGTCGATTCGTATATCGCAACTTTTCTAACTCGATATAGTCATTGATCATCTGAATTTCTTTTTCAATCGCAATGGATTCATTGGCGGTTTCATACAACATATATCTTAACATACCAGATAATCGCAATACAACATCGGCAGTTTTATCGGAGTTCTTTCTAGCCAAACCGTAAATGTTATTCAAAGTATTGAAAAGGAAATGCGGATTGGATTGTGCTTTTAAAAATTGCAGTTCTATTTCTAGTTTCTTTTTTAATAGTTCTTGTTCTGCTATTTTTTGCTTGATGTTTAATCGAATCAGTTTGATCGAAATCGCTATGCCGCTTACAAAAGCTAAAATGAAAAAACAGTAGCTGATGCTCTGTAGTGAAGTCAGACTTGTCCATAATTCAGGATTTTGACCTTTAATCAAGCTGTTTACAATAAGTTGACCGGCTAATGTAAACGAAAACAGCGCTAGTGTAAAAAGAACTACAACAATTAACATAGTCTTAAAAACTGACCATTGTTTTGATAAATATCGATCCGTAGCATAGAATAAACTATAAACAAGCGGAATCTTTACCAGGACAAAAACCAATTGAATCAAAACCGTCTCAAGGAATAAACTAATGACATTCTCATCATCGGAATTCGATGAGCTTGAGTCAAAATTTAGATAACTTTTATAAAGTATATACGTCACCCAAAATGCAATATGGTACAGGATTCTCTTTTGCATATTCAAAAGTAAGTATTATAATTTTGGAAAATAAAAGAAGCATAAAAGAGATCTTTTATCACTACGAACAACAGGTTTCTACACCTCAATGGCATAATTACTCTTGTGTTAGTTTTAACTGTGTTGCGATTGGTTATCAATCGAATCAGAAAAAATAGGCCGAAAATGATGTCTAATTTTAGACTTAATAAAATGGGTATAAGATGAAAACAAAAAAAATCAAATCATTCATTTTGGCGTTATTCTCAGGAATATTGCTCGCTAGTAATTTGATGAACGGTCAGACTTTTACGAAAGTAACTACAGGTGCTGTGGTAACCACTGCCGGAGATTCGAGAAGTGTCAATTGGATAGACGTGAACAGCGATGGCCTCGTGGATCTGTTTATTTCTAACGGTAAGGCCGGAGGGCAGAACAATAGGCTCTATCTCAATAGCGGCGCGGGGAATTTTACCGCAGTTGCAAACGATCCCATGGTCCTCGATGGCAAACCCAGTGATGGCGCTACCTTTGCCGATACAGACAACGATGGTGATCCCGACGCATTTGTAGCCAATTGGTACAACGAAAACAACCTGTTCTACACCAATGATGGCGCTGGCAACTTTACGGCAATTGACGGTGTCCCGATGGTCACTTCGGGCGGCTATAGCGAAACGGCTTCGTGGGGAGATTACGACAATGACGGCCTGCTCGACCTGTATGTGACCCGCAGCGGTGCCACGACCTTATTGCGCCGCAACCAACTTTACCACAATGATGGAGGGAATGCATTTACCAAAATTACAGTAGGACCGCCAGTTATACAGGCGTTTGTGTCGCGCAGCGTTAACTGGACTGATATTGACGGCGATGGCGACCTCGACCTGTTCGTGACCAATGAAGGTAGTAGTGCCAACAATGAAAACCTGTATCGCAATGATGGTGGTGGAACTTTCACAGCCATCACGACAGGAGACCTTGTCAACAACGGCGGCAGCACCATGAGCAGCAGTTGGGCCGACTATGACAATGACGGCGACCTCGATGTTTACTTGTGTAACGATGGTTCCGATAATGCGCTTTTCCGCAATGACGGTAATTTTAATTTTACAAAAATTACCGGCGATCCGGTGACCATGACCAATTCACATTCGTTCAGTGCTGCCTGGAGCGATATAGACAATGACGGCGATCTTGATTTATTTGTAACCAATGCTTACAATCCGGTCGCTGCCGAACTCAATAATTTACTGTACCGCAATAACGGTGACGCCACATTTACCAAAATAGAAAGTGGTGCGCCAGCCACCGACCTGTCCTGGTCATACGGTTGCGCTTTTGGCGATTATGATAATGACGGTTTTGAAGACCTTGCCGTAGCCACCGTAGCTTTTTCGGGCAATGACACCAACGATTTTCTCTATCACAATGACGGCAATACCAACCATTGGCTCACGGTCAAGCTTGTGGGAACCGTTACCAATCGTTCGGCCATTGGTACTAAAATATTGGTCAAAGCAACGATCAACGGGAATGTGGTTTGGCAAATGCGTGAGATTTCGGCGCAGTCGTCGTATTGCGGACAAAACGATTTGCGTGCGCATTTTGGATTGGGCGATGCCGACCAGATTGAAACGATTGTCGTTAAGTGGTTGTCGGGTGCAGAGGAAACCTATTCCAATATCAATGAAAATCAGTTCATCACGATTGTAGAAGGGCAGGGGATTTTAGGATTTAACCAAGCTACACCAAAGTCAAACCTAAGGATTTACCCCAATGCCGCCACCGATTTCCTCCATATCGATCGAAGCGATCGCAGTGATTGGGCCACCATCGGGATTTACAACTCGCTGGGGCAACGGCTCTATGAGAAATCGGGTGCAGAAAAATTGGCTGTGGTAGACGTTTCTGATTTTCCGTCAGGATATTACATGGTTAAGGTAGATTCGGGAAATGCCACCGATTGTGCCAAGTTCATCAAGCGTTAAGAGGTAAGGTTGGCCAGCAATTTCTTGTCACCTACTATCCACAAAATATCTTCTTTCTCCAGTATCAAGTGCGAATCGGGATTCAAAATCCTTTTGCCGCCGCGCTCAATGCCCACCACAAGCCCCCTGGTTTTTTCACGCAATTGCGACTCGCGGATGCTCTTTCCGATAAAGGCTTCGTTGGTGAGTTCGAGTTGTTCTAAAACGATAGTGCTGCTGACCTTGTTTGGTGATGGTTCCGCTTCATGTTGGTCGAGGTGCTTTTTGAATTCCTTTAGTTGCGCGTCGGTGCCGATAACGCATATTTCATCGCCGGGAAACAATCGCTCATTGCGGCTGGGGATGTTGATCATCACTTCGCCACGACGGATGAAGGCGATATTGATGCCGAGCAGTTCGCGGAACTGCAATTCCTCGAGTGTTTTTCCTGCCACGTTAGAGGAAGGCGCAATGTCAAAAAACGCCATATGTTCATCCCAGGGAATCAGGTCACTACGCGTAATCTTGGCCTTGGTGATTTCGCGGTCGTTGAGGTTGTTCATGAAACGGCCCTCAATCTTATGGTAGAGTTTGTTGAGTTTTTTTGGAAAAATAATATAAGCTGCAACGGCAATCACAAGCGCAATGAGTGCAATCTTGGGCGAGAAGAATACATTGAGCAGTAACCCGAGGAAAAACAACGAAAGCACAAACCTAAACAGGATCATCATAAAAATCGGGCCGCGGTATTTGCGTTGTTGCATCAGGATGATGACCTGCTCGATAGCCACCCTGCGCAGTGACAATGCCCACAGAAATGGTGAGATGGCCACAAGTGTGATGAGTGCGCCAAGAACATGTCCGAAGCGATTACCCGACACCAAGGGAAGCAAATAGGTAGACGACAGCAATATAGCCGCGACGATGATAATCGAATGGATGGCAATCTGTAACAGATACGCGCGCAGCACAATCTGCCAGTTGCTCACCGATTTGATCGATTGGGCGTTGGCGCTGAAGCGTTCGATGCGTTTGATCCATTTGCGGGGCAGCTTGTGAGAAAGGTATTCGGAGAACGGTGTAGACCAGCGCACCATAAACGGCGTGGTGAACGTTGTGACAGCCGAAACGGCAACCACAATCGGGTACAGGAATTCGCTCGTGACATTAAGCGTGGTGCCCAAAGTGGCAATGATAAAAGAAAATTCTCCGATCTGCGATAGGCTCATTCCGGTTTGTACCGATTGTTTCAACGGTTGTCCAGAAAGCAACGCACCAATGGTAGAACTCAGCGACTGTCCGAAAATCGTAACTAACGTCAGTAAAGCCACGGGCAGCGCATACTCATATAGTGTGCCCGGATTAATCAGCATCCCAACCGACACAAAGAAAACCGCACCAAACAAATCCTTGACGGGTTTGACGAGGTGTTCTATATGCTCGGCTTGCGTCGTTTCGGCAATGACCGATCCCATGATGAACGCCCCAAGGGCAGGCGAGAAACCAACATTGGCGGCGAGGGTAACCATGACCAAACACAGCGCTATGGATAAGATGAGCAGCATTTCATCGGTAAGCAGACTTTTGGCTTTGCGCAATAGCGTGGGAATAAAGAAAATACCGCCCACAAACCACAAGGTTAGGAAAAACGCTAGTTTCAATACCGACGCAAACAATTCTGCTCCCGAAAATTGTTGGCTTACGGCAATAGTAGAGAGCAAAACCATCATCAAAATCGCCACGATATCCTGAACAATCAGCGAGCCGATGACGATGCCTGAAAATTTCTGCGACTTGACCCCGAGTTCGTCAAAGGTTTTCAGGATAATGGTGGTAGATGATACAGAGAGGATGACGCCCAGGAACAAGCTATTCATCTTGCCCCAATCTAACGCCATTCCTACGCCGTACCCAATGGCAACCATGCTTACGATTTGGGTAATTGCGGTGATGGAGGCCGTTCCGCCAACTTTCATGAGCTTTTTGAAACTGAATTCGAGCCCCAGGCTAAAAAGCAGGAAGATGATTCCGATTTCTGCCCAAACCTCGACACTCTTAATATCCTTCACCGATGGGAAAAAATCAAAATGGTTGCCCGCCAAAAAACCAGCAATAAGATAGCCCAACACCAAAGGTTGTTTGATTTTTTTGAAGATCAGGACAGCGATTCCGGCGGTCATCAGGATCAGGCCGAGGTCGCTGATGAGTGGATGCAAATGGGTGGTAGCTTCAGAAACGGCGCTCATAAATGTTGAATTGGATTTTGGATTGCTGTAAGGTATGAAAATTAGAGGAGCTTCTCAAACGCCAAAAGCCCTACTTAACTAAATTATAACTTAATAGACTGAAAAGCAATGTAGTGATTAAGATTTATTCGTATATTTTTGATAGCCCTATAATTTTTAGGGGTGTATTTTTGCAATTTGACAAAAATATTAAACAGTGACACTTTATTCAAGGGGTCTTTTTGTTTTTTAAATATTTTCGTTTGGTAAAACTCCGTCTTATGAGAAAATTAACCCTTACCGCCATTCTTATCCTGATTCTGGGACTCACTTTTTTTTCAAACGTTATTTTCCCTGTCGTTGCCGTTAAACCGGCCAATGCAGTATTTGATTCTGGTGACACGGCCTGGATGATTGTAGCTACTGCACTGGTATTACTTATGACACCCGGCCTCGGCTTTTTTTACGGCGGTATGGTGGGCAAGAAAAATGTTATCAGCACGATGCTCCAGAGTTTTATGGCGATGGTTATAGTCTCTATTCTCTGGGTTGTGGTGGGTTATGGCCTGGCATTTGGCCCATCGATTCACGGGCTGATTGCCAATCCAATCCCCAACCTGTTTTTTCACGGCGTTACGGCGCATGAAGCCTGGCCGCTCGCGCCAACGATACCGCTATTGCTTTTTGCCTTGTTTCAGGCCAAATTTGCCATCATCACACCCGCGCTCGTTACCGGCGCTTTTGCCGAGCGCATCCGGTTTTGGGCCTACCTGTTGTTTATGGTCTTGTTTATCTTGGTGGTTTACGCACCGCTTGCCCATACCACCTGGCATCCCGATGGGTTGTTCTTTAAGATGGGCGTACTCGATTTTGCCGGAGGTACCGTCGTTCACATGAGTGCAGGCTGGGCCGCACTCGCCGGAGCTTTGTTCCTGGGTAGGCGCAAGGTTCAACAAGTCAATCCCGCGCGCATTACCTATGTGTTATTGGGTACGGGATTGTTGTGGTTTGGTTGGTTCGGATTTAACGCTGGCTCGGCGATGGGTGCCAATGGTTTGGCGGCGCAAGCACTCGCCACCACAACGGTTGCGGCAGCCGCAGCTTCTATGGCTTGGGTATTTTTCGATAAGATTATGGGGCACAAACTATCGGCGATGGGCGCATGTATAGGGGCTGTTGTGGGATTGGTTGCCATCACGCCCGCTGCGGGTTATGTGAGCATCCCACATGCGATTTTTATCGGAATCATTTCGGCGATTGTGAGCAACATCATGGTTGAGAAATTCCCGAAAAGCAAAATCGATGACGCGCTCGACGTATTTTCGTGCCACGGTGTAGGCGGTATGGTGGGCATGGTCCTAACCGGTATATTTGCTTCAAAAGAAGTCAATCCCGCGGTAGTAGACCAAGGGCTTTTGTTTGGCGAAACCAAATTGTTCTGCAACCAACTCCTTGCATTGGTTTGCGTTTCGGTGTTTGCGTTTGTGGTGTCGTATGTTTTGTTTTATGTGGTCAACAAGATTACACCGTTGCGCGTGAGTGAGGAGAAAGAGGCATTGGGGCTGGATATTTCGCAGCATGGTGAATACCTGTAGGTTGGCAATGCTTGTAGACGTAAGCGGTTAATATGGATAGCTTGGATGGTCTTAGCAATTACAGCTTAGAATAAAATCAACGTTCAGATGAGTTGGTAAATGGAAATCTTTAAATGCCCAAATAATTCGACGGCGTAATCCGTAACAATTCTTCCTTAATCGCATCCGAAACTTCAAGTGTCGCAATAAAATCGTGGATGGCTTTTTTGTCGATTGCAGAGTTGGTACGTGTCAATCCTTTCAAGGCTTCATACGGATTCGGATAGGCTTCCCGGCGCAAAATGGTTTGGATGGCTTCGGCTACGACGGCCCAATTTTTTTCGAGGTCTTCGGCAAATTTGGATTCGTTCAGGAGTAATTTATCGAGACCTTTCAACGTTGCTTCAAACGCAATCAACGTGTGCCCGAATGGTACGCCGATGTTACGCAGAACTGTACTGTCGGTGAGGTCGCGTTGCAATCTTGAAACTGGGAGCTTGGCAGAAAGGTGTTCAAAAATCGCATTGGCAATTCCCAAATTCCCTTCGGAGTTTTCAAAATCAATCGGGTTGACCTTGTGCGGCATGGCCGAAGAGCCGATTTCTCCGGCTTTGATTTTCTGCTTGAAATAATCCATCGAGACATAGGTCCAGATGTCGCGGTCTAAATCGATGACGATATTGTTGATTCTTTTGAGCGCATCGAAAAAGGCGGCAAAATGGTCGTAATGTTCAATCTGAGTCGTAGGGAACGAGTGGTGCAGGCCGAGTCTGCCTTCAACGAAATCGGCTCCGAATTTTCGCCAGTCGGTGTCGGGAAAGGCCACATGGTGTGCGTTGAAATTCCCGGTGGCACCGCCAAATTTGGCTGCAAACGGGATGTTGAACAACAAGCGCAACTGTTCCTCGAGTCGCTCTACAAAGACACCGATTTCTTTACCGAGCCTTGTGGGCGACGCAGGTTGTCCGTGTGTACGCGCGAGCATCGGGATGTCCTTCCATTCGATGCTAAGGTCCTTGAGTTTGGCGATTACTGCGATGAGCAATTTCAGGTAGACGTTCTCGAACGCTTCTTTGGCCGAGAGCGGAATTGCGGTATTGTTGATATCCTGAGAGGTCAACCCAAAATGGATGAACTCTTTGTAAGCCGTCAATCCTAAGTTGTCGAACGCGGTTTTGATGAAATATTCAACGGCTTTTACGTCGTGGTTCGTGGTTTTCTCGATATCCTTGATGGCTTGCGCATCGGCCGAAGTGAAATTTTTGTAAATGTCGCGCAGGCTGTCAAACAATTTTACGTTGACGCCTTTGAGTTGCGGTAGCGGCAGTTCGCACAAGGCGATGAAATATTCGATTTCTACCAGTACGCGGTAGCGGATCAGCGCTTCTTCGGAAAAATATCTGGAAAGTGAAATGGTTTTGCTCCTGTACCTTCCGTCGATAGGCGATACAGCGTTGAGTTCGTTGAGGGTAGTCATGCTTGTGTGTTGTTGTGAGCAACAAATATAGGTCTTCTAACGCAAAGCCAAAAGTTTACTTTGGAGTATTTTCATGCCTTTTGACGCGACTTCTGCAATCACTTCGAGCGGATTCGACACGTACGGAATCGTTGCCGGTTTCGGGTCGACGTAAAAAACCGGGACATTCGGGTTGGCATATTGCATGAGCCCTGCGGCGGGATAAACCTGTAGCGAAGTCCCGACGACCGCAAAAATATCGGCTCGCTGCGCGAGGCTGATGGCTTCATCCAAAGCCGGAACCGCTTCGCCAAACCAAACGATGTGCGGACGCAATTGGTGGCCGTTTGCATCTTTGTCACCCCAATGTAAGTCGTGTTGCCAGTCGAGGATGTTTTCGTGGTTCCTGACACTCCTTATCTTGAACAATTCGCCGTGCAGGTGTAAAACCCGGGTGCTTCCGGCGGCTTCGTGCAGGTTGTCTACGTTTTGGGTGATGATGTGAACGGTAAAATCGTTTTCAAGCTCGGCGAGGATACGGTGGCCTTGGTTGGGTTGCACTTCGTGGAGCTGACGGCGGCG
>Ga0209717_1002780_pt1 | contig 16221 bp, 14 predicted proteins | sample AD_UKC048_MetaG_FD_184418 | JGI IMG/M metagenome (GOLD analysis project Ga0209717, IMG submission 184418) | Active sludge microbial communities of municipal wastewater-treating anaerobic digesters from USA - AD_UKC048_MetaG (SPAdes) (version 2) | ecosystem: Engineered > Bioreactor > Anaerobic >... | reverse complement strand
TGATCTGCTCTTGATTACTATAATTTTGATAGCTACTCGCGCATATTGCACAAGGGCTAGGGGCCAATTTAACTGGTAAAAACGGCCGTTTTCGTGTAAAACACCCCTTGTTGCACCATGCTTTCCCGGCATGCTGCCGCGCAACCTATAAAAAAACATTCACTCAGGGGGGGATTCCGGGATGGCAACTCTTATTCCTTCCATAGGTTCCTGCGTCTCCCGCATGACGGGCGGGGAACGCCGCCTGGCCGAGCGGCTGGAGCAAAAGCTGGACGACGACGGCATCCCCCTGCTCAAGCCCATCAGCTGCGGGCGCGAGGGCGAGGCGCACCAAGAAGGCCATGCGTGGGGCGATATGGCCATCCTGTGTGCGGACTGGAAAACCATGAACTTGTGCGCCGATGCGCTGGCGCAGCGCAAGCTGCCATTCAACGTGCGCAAGCGGTCGGGCGATTTCAACCCCGGCGCCAACGCCATCCAGGTCATGACCATGAAGGTCAGCAAGGGGCTGGAATTCCCCGTGGTGGCGCTACCCGGCGTGGGGCATATGCCTGCGGCGGGGGAGGATGAGAAGGATGCGGCGCGGGTGTTTTATGTGGCGGCTACGCGGGCCACACATCGGTTGGTGATGGGGGTGGGTGGGGATGGGCAACTCGGAATGCGGTTTTCCGAGTGATGATTAATACCCTTTAACCAAAGTTTTACTCAATAAGGTCTGAAGTGTTGACTGATCGATATGTGCAAGAGGTTGGCTCGAAGCCATTGATTGGTGATGGTACGAATCCTTTCTCCAACTACCTCTCGTTCCAAAACATTGTGCTGTTGGGTGACCCTGGGGCAGGAAAAACGCACCTGTTTACTGAGTTTGCGCAGCTCCAGAGTGGTGCTTTTCGCTCCGCACGATCATTCCTAAACATAAGTGCAGAAGCACTGCGCACACAGGATACTTTTTTCATCGACGCTTTAGATGAGCGCCGCTCCGATCGTGGCGATAACAACGCCACAGATGAAATCGTGAAAAGGCTCTTTGAGGTCAAGCCGAAGCAAGTGCGCATTTCTTGCCGTGCCGCTGACTGGCTGGGGGAAACAGACCTTGTTGCATTCAAGGACTACTTTGACGGTTCTGGAGGCTATGTCGTACTCAGTTTGCAGCACTTGTCGAGGGCCGAACAAGTTACCGTGCTGGGAGCGAACGGCATTGAAAGTGCTGAAGTCTTTCTAGACGATGCCGAACACAGGGGACTAAGTGAACTGCTTGGCAATCCTCAAACTTTAAAGATGCTTGCAGAGGTAGTCAGCAAGAGCGGGTGGCCAAGCACGCGCTCAGAATTGTTCGAGCAAGCTGTAAAGGTTCTTCTAACCGAGACAAACAAGGGCGCGAGCCAGAAGAAACAAGGCCGCTATTCCGCAAGTGAACTTATGCAGGTCGCTGGCGAAATGTGTGCAGTGCGGTTGATCGGCGACATCCAAGCCATCAGCCTTAATGAAAGTGACGAAGCGGCGGATATCCCCAGTTACCGCACCCTAAGCTGCGGAGATAGTGACAAATTAGTCGCCGCGCTGGGCAGGAGAGTGTTTACTGCCACTTCGGCGCCTGACACGGTCGACTATGCGCACCGGGTCATCGCGGAATACCTAGCTGCATGGTGGTTATCGGAAAAAGTCCGAGCGGGCCTTCCTATTGGAAGAGTAAGAGCGTTGGTTGGGGTGGATGGTCGGCCCGCCACTGAACTGCGTGGCTTGCACGCGTGGCTAGCGGTGAAACTTCCAGAACATGCCGAGTTACTGATCAATGCCGATCCATTCGGTGTCTTGACATATGCAGACGCTAGGGCGCTAACGCCAACAAATAGAAAAAAGCTACTGCGTGCACTCGCCAATCTGGCGGACATGGACCCATGGTTTCGCGAAGGACATTGGACTTCCAGTTCGCTCGCCGGTTTGGCTGGCGCAGATATGGTTGAAGACTTTCGATCAATTCTCACAAGTACGTCTCCTAATTTCAGCCTGCGAATGTTGGTTTTGGATTCCCTCGCGGTAGGTCAGCCGGTCCCCCAACTTTCCATAGAGCTCATTTCCATAGTGAAGAACGCCAACGCGGTTTATGCGGAACGCTCTTCAGCAGTGGATGCATTGATTTACATGGGTGACGCCAGCATCACAGCAGTCGCGGGTGCCTACCAAGATATGGGAGCGCTGGAAGATGATCTGCGGTTAAAGGCAGAACTATTTAAACGCCTCGGCGGTGCTGAGTTGAGGGCAAATCTCCTACCGAAACTTCTTTTTGAGATTTTGACTACCAAGGCAAGGGCTTCTTTCGACGTCATCTATGGAGTGTCAGCCAGCGTGCCTGACCAAGAGGTTGGTTGCACGTTGGATCAACTGGTCATAAGTTTGGAGCACTTGCCTGATGAATCAGTCCGAGAGGGTGTTTGGTCGTTTGAGTCGGAGTTCGATAGGTTGCTTTTTCGGGCACTTCAAATTGAAACCGAACTTGAGGGTGTACGACTTATTTCGTGGCTTGAGTGTCGCAAGAAAGTCGCTAATTTGTTTGGTGACAGCAGAGCGCAAGAAGTTCATACGCAACTGGCAGCTCACCCAGAGATTGCGAAACGGGGTATCACTGCAGCGCTAAAGGCACTGAAAGATGAAGAAAACATTTGGGCGTTCACACATCGACTCCGCGAAATAGGCCTATTGGGCTGGAGTGACGAGACGTTTCTACGAAGTGTGATTGCCGAAATGGAGACCGAGGTAGCAGCCGAAAGGAAGGTGCATCTCTACGATTTGGCGCTCAGTTTTGCCGTACATCAAATTGGTCCCGAAGCGAGATCAGCCTTTGAAAGGCTTTTTGATCTTGCCGAAGGAGATCCCCCACTCGAAGCAGTTCGAAGAACTTGTTGTTATTTGGAAATTCCAGCGTGGCGCGCGGAAGATGCGGAGAGAAGGAAGGAGCGCGAACGGTCGCGTGCTGATGGTCGCTTGAAAAATCGCGCCGATTTCGAACAACATGCTTCGAGTATCCGTAGTGGAGCGGACTTTGGCTGGCTCGGTTGGATCGCTCGGGTCTACTTCGCGATGTTTACCGACGTGAACCGAGAAGCATCTCCTCTTGAGAGATTAACAACAGAGCTCGGAGCATCAAATGCTGAGATGGCTATTGAAGGGGTGCTTGCCTTGGTTCGAAAGGAACAAGTCACGCCGACCAATGAAATTCTTCGCATGCGTGGGGAAGATAAATATTTCCCGTGGTGGTACGCAATCATTGCTGGTCTTGACCTATATGTGGCGCAAGGCGGTCGAATCGAGGATCTGAAAGATGAATTTCTTAGGTCTGCATTGGTGATCGACGCCTTGTTCACGACCTTTACGTACAAGGGCAACACCTCGTCTCAATATATTCACCCTTGGAAGACATTAATACTTCAAATCCGCCCCGCTCTTGCCGCAGATGCATATAGCGAGTTGGCGCGCTTTGACTTGGCAAGATCCGCGCAATCAGTATTTGGTTTGCATGATTTACTGCACCAGTCCGAGCTTCAGCCTTTTCGGCAAGCTACTGCGATGACACTCCTGACGAAGTTTCCGAATGCGCCCAATGTTTCGCTGAGACGCCTGATTCAACTAGTGATGTCGGACTGTGAACCATCTCTATTCGCTTCTCTTGCTCAGGATGTTGTCGCGAAGGGATTGGACCGAGACGACGCATTGGTACTTTGGCTGGCAGCGGGATATGTTGTAGCGCCGAGCGAGTTCATTTCGCACTGCGAGGCGCTGGACGAAAGTGGATTGGTTGCATTAGTCTGGGCACTGCGAGAGGTCAGTGGCTACGCGCGCCGATCCAGCAATCAAGCATCCAGACTTGACAATCAGCAACTTGAGCAGATATTGCGCTGGGTCGTAGGACGGTTCTCGCGCACATCGCGTCCCACAGAGGGCTGGGTCGGAGATGAAAACCCCTGTGATGCAACAGACTTTGCGTTGCGGTTGATTGCTTTGCTTTCCGCAGATCCATCAACCGCTGCCTCGCTTTCATTGCAACGCCTTGCCGTCGAGCCATCGGCAAAGAGCTATCTAGATGACATCAAACACGCCATGGCGCAACAGCGGGTTCGGATGATCGACGCGCAGTATCGGCAGCCTACCGTCCATCAGGTTGTCAGCACCCTATCGAATGGCAGTCCTTCCAGCATTGGAGATTTGCATGCATTGCTTCTTGACCATTTGGAAGATTTGAAGCCACACATAGCTGCAACCAATGTCGATGTGTTCAAGAGATTTTGGAATGAAGACTCGCATGGCAAGGTAGTAAGTCCCAAGAACGAGGAAAGTTGCCGCGACTATCTGGTCGAGCTCTTGCGAGCACGAACTATCCAGCAGAGTGTTGTCCTTGAGCCCGAAGGGCATATGGCTGTAGACAAACGCGCCGACATTGTTGCGTTGCTACCGGGAATGAAGTTGGTTGTAGAACTGAAGCGTGACTATCACTCGGCGGTCTGGGCTGCGATTCAGGAACAGTTGGAACGTTTTTACACAAGAGACCCAGAGGCGCAGGGTTACGGCATCTATGTTGTTTTGTGGTTTGGCTCAAAAAGAAAGTCGGCAATCCCTCTTCCACCACCACCCCACGAACGCCCTGACTCAGCAAGTGCTATGCAGGAGATTTTGCAAGCGCTAATTCCAGAGGAAAGGCGCCACAAGATTGCAGTCGTTGTACTCGATGTGTCGGGGGAAATTCCCACTGTCATCTGAAATTCCATGTCAATGTATTCGCTATCTTATTGATAGCTGTCAACGGACACTCTACCGGGGCTACAGCCCTATTGGATTAATAGACACTCATACAAGCTGGCATGCTCAGCCACATACCCGTCGAATCAAAAAAAGGAAGAGATCCAATCCCATGCACGAAATCATCTGCCCCCACTGCAACAAAGCCTTCAAGATCGACGAGGCGGGGTACGCCAACATCCTCAAGCAGGTGCGCGATGGCGATTTTGACAAGCAGTTGCACGAGCGGCTGGAGCTGGCCGAGCGGGAAAAGCGCGACGCGATTGCCTTGGCCGAGGCCAAGCTTGCCAACGAATTGCAAAGCGCTGCGGCCCGCAAAGATGCGGAGATTCAGGCCTTGCAGGCCCAGCTCGCGGCCGGTGAGGTGGCCCGCAAGCTGGCGGTGACCGAGGCTTTGGGCGCGGTCAGCAAGGAGCGCGACACCCTGGCCAACGAGCTGGACCAAGCGCGCAAGGCTCAGCAAGCTTCCGCGCAGCTGGCCGAGGCTAATCTCCAGTTGGCGGTGAATGAAGCCGTGGGTGTGGTCGCCCGGGAGCGCGATGGGTTGAAGAACGACCTCACTCTCATCGCCGTAAAAAATCAGCTGGAAGAAAAAGCCATCAAGGAGCAATACGCCTTGCAGCTGCGCGACCGTGATGGGGAGATTGAGCGGCTGCGGGACATGAAGGCGCGGTTATCGACCAAGATGGTGGGCGAAACCCTGGAGCAGCACTGCGAGATTGAGTTCAACCGCATCCGTTCGGCGGCCTTCCAACGCGCGCATTTTGAGAAAGACAACGACGCCCGCACCGGCAGCAAAGGCGACTACATTTTTCGCGACTCGGACGAGTCGGGCGCCGAGATCGTTTCCATCATGTTTGAGATGAAGAACGAGAGCGATGAAACGGCCACCAAAAAGCGCAACGAAGATTTCCTGAAAGAGCTGGACAAGGACCGCACGGAAAAGACCTGCGAGTACGCGGTGCTGGTGTCCCTGCTGGAGCCGGAGAGCGAGTTGTACAACAGCGGCATCGTCGATGTGTCGCACCGCTACCAGAAGATGTACGTGGTGCGGCCGCAGTTCTTTGTGCCCCTGATCACGCTGTTGCGCAATGCTGCTTTGAACGCGATGAAGTACAAGTCCGAGCTGGCGCTGGTGCGCTCGCAGAACGTGGACATCACCAAGTTCGAAACCCAGCTTGACGAATTCAAGACGGCGTTTGGCCGCAATTGGCGCCTGGCCTCCGAAGGCTTTGAAGAAGCCATCAAACGCATTGACGAAGCGATCAAGGACCTGGAAAAAACCAAGGAAGCGCTGCACAAGTCCGCCAACAACTTGCGCCTGGCCAACGACAAGGCCGACGATCTGACGATCAAGAAGCTCACCCGGGGCAACCCGACAATGGCGGCCAAGTTTGCGGAGCTGCCGGGGGGCCCGCCCGTTGGCGATGAATGAGGCCGTAGGTGTGGCCGCGCTGGATCGTGCGTCTATGCCCGGCCGCGAAAGATGCGCCACTGGTCTCGGGTGAACCAGCCAGTGACAACGCCGAGCACCGCATAGAAAGCAAACAAAGCCCAATCTACCGCTGGAAAGTGCCAGATATCGCTGGCCACGGCCAATGCGCTGATCAAACACAGTACGCCCGAAAGCAGCACCCAGATCAACGCCAGAAAACGCTCTACGCCGGTCTTGACGTTCTGCATGGTCTCCCGCGTTTCCTGCCAGGCATCGGCCGCGTCTGCCAACGGGCTTTGTGCCTGGGCCTCCAGAGCTTCGGCTACGTTGCCTTGTTGGACCAGCGCAGCAAAGTCACCGTGTTGCGGGCGACGGGCCCGCTTGCGCCACCACAGACCGAAAAAGACTGCGGCAATAAGGGCGATGATGAGGCCGGCATACAGCAACTGGTCTTGCCAGGGGACTGAGCCGGCGTGCAGCACGTAATGGAGCATGGCGGGTTCCGGTGGGCTTTTAGGCGCAGGTTTCGAAGGATAAGGCTGGGAATTTAAACCGCATGATGCCAAGTTTACGGAGTTGCCGGGCGGCGACAATGCTCCCATGACTGACAAATACCAAGCCGCCGCACTTGCCCGGGAAGCCTCGCTTTGCGAACCGTGCGCAGGCATTCAACGCAACTGGCGCCGCGCGCCGGGCCATGCCGAGCTGGTGCAGGCCCAAAACTGGAAAGAAGAGCGCGGCGGGCGCAGCGTGACGATTACCCAATACCGCTGCGACCACTGCGGTGCCATCTGGGAGTACGAGAACAACCCGGCCAACCAGAAGGCGGGCTGGTCGCTGCCGCGTCAGTGAGCGCGGCACACTCGCCATGAAAGCGCCCCCCAGACTCCAGTCCCTCATCGAAGAAGGCCTCATCGACACCGTGGTGCGCCAGCTCATGAGTGGCAAAGAGGCCATGGTGTTTGTGGTGCGATCTGGTGAGCACACCATGTGCGCCAAGATCTACAAAGAGGCCACACACCGCAGCTTCCGCCAGGCGGTGGATTACACCGAGAACCGCAAGGTCAAAAACTCCCGTTCGGCCCGTGCCATGGCCAAGGGCAGCAAGTTTGGCCGCCAGGAGCAAGAGGCCGCGTGGCAAAGCGCCGAGGTAGACGCGCTCTACCGCCTGGCGGCAGCGGGCGTGCGCGTGCCGCAGCCCTACAACTTTCACGATGGCGTGCTGCTGATGGAGCTGGTAACCGACGCGAATGGAGATGCCGCGCCGCGCCTGAACGATGTGGCCTTTACGCCTGCGCAGGCGCTGGCCCACCACGCCACGCTCATTCAAGAGGTGGTGCGCATGCTGTGTGCGGGGGTGGTGCATGGGGATTTGTCGGAGTTCAATATCCTGCTGGCGCATGCTGAGGGGGTGGACATACCCGTCATCATCGACCTGCCACAGGCGGTGGACGCGGCAGGCAACAACCACGCCCAGCGCATGCTGATGCGCGATGTGGGCAATCTGCGCGATTTCTTTGGCCAGTTTGCGCCCGCGCTGCTCACCACTGACTACGGACCCGAGATCTGGAGCCTGTACCAGGCGGGCTTGCTGAGCAACGAGACCGCGCTGACAGGCCGCTACGAGCGCGCCCATGCGGATGTGGACATGCAGGCGGTGCTGCGCGAGATTGATGATGCGCGGGCCGAAGACGCCGCGCGCCGGTTGCGCATGGCGACGGCGACCAATTAAATACTACAAATTTAATAGCTACTCGCGCAATGCCGGCAAGGGCTAGAGGCTGATTTGGCAGGTAATTTGAGGCCTATTTTCTTTCCAGCCCCTTCGCACGCAGCTGTTGCACTTCCAGCTCCAGCGCACGAATGCGCGCGTCGCGGGCGTCCAGGGCAGCGGTAACGTCCGCCGAATCCAGCCGAACCGGAATGTGCTGCGGGCAATTGGCGTCCCACGCCATCACCTTGAACACGATGACCTGTTCGGCACGGGCCTTGTAGCCCGGCGGCATCAGCCGTGCGGCCAGCGCTTCGTCGCCCTCCACCACGTGCGCCTCGCCCCAGATCTTGATGCGCTGGCGGTGTGCGTAGTCCATCAGAAAAAGCTGCGCCTTGGGGTTTTCAGACAGGTTGCCGCTGCTGATGTATTGCCGGTTGCCCGCGTAGTCCACAAAGGCAAGGGTGTGCTCGTCCAGCACGTGCAGAAAGCCGGGCGGGCCGCCACGGTGCTGGATGTAGGGCTGCCCCTGCGCGTTGGCCGTGGCCAGGAAGACGCTGGTCTGCGCCGCGATGAAGTCACGCAGCTCATCGGTGATGGTGGCCTGCCAGCCGCCCGATTGCTCCATGCGCGCATACGCATCGCGCGAGCCTTTGCGTGCCTGAATTGCCTTGACGGTGGGGGTAAAGGCAATGTCACTGGTGAACGTGCGTGTTTCAGTCATGGTGGCCTCCTACAAGTTCAGTTCGCTGAGGGATGGATGGTCGTCGGGCCGACGGGCCCCCTGCCAGCGGAGCTTGCGGTCAGCCTCCAGAATCGGCAGGTCGTTGATGCTGGCCATGCGCCGCTGCATCAGCCCCTGGGGGTTGAACTCCCAGTTTTCATTGCCGTAGCTGCGAAACCATTGGCCTTGCGCGTCATGCCACTCATAGGCAAAGCGCACGGCAATGCGGTTGCCGGTGAATGCCCACAGCTCTTTGACAAGCCGGTAGTCCAGCTCCCGGCGCCATTTCTGGGTCAAAAAGGTTTCGATCTGGGCTCGCCCTTGCAGGAACTCGCTGCGATTGCGCCAGACGCTGTCTGGCGAGTAGGCCAGGGCAACCCGTGCCGCGTCCTGGGAGTTCCAGCCATCTTCAGCCATGCGGACTTTTTGGGTCGAAGACGTTTCGGTAAACGGGGGTACCGGTGGCCGCAGAGGTTCGATGGTGTTCATAGTGTGTGCTCTTGCCTCATCACAGGAGTTAAACAGTTCGACAGACGGGGCTGGCGCCTCAGGCCGCGAGTTTTGCGCTGACCTGGGGGAAGTCGATGTCGGTCTGTGCCACGTTGTTGACGTAGTTGGTCAACACGTTGAGCGCCACGTTGACGACGATCTCGATCACGCTGGCTTCGTCAAAGCCGGCCAGGCGCAGGGTGGCGAGGTCGGCGTCGGAAACGCGGCCACGGGTTTGGGCGACTTGCAGCGCAAAGCGCAGCGCGGCTTCAACCTGTGCGTCTTCAGAGTGGCCGTTGCGGGCGGCGTCGAGTTCGGTGCGGCTGAGCTTGGCAACGTTTTGGCCCAGATAGTCGTGCGCCGAGAGGCAGTAGTCGCAGCCGTTGTATTCGGCAATGGCCAGTGCAATGCGCTCGCGCAGTTGGGCAGAGAGCTTGCCTTTGCCGATGGCGCCGTTGAGCGACAGGTAGCCTTCCAGCGCGGCAGGGCTGTGGCCCACGAGTTTCATCAGGTTGGGCGTAACGCCCAGCGACTTTTGCACAGCGGCCAGCAGGGGCTTCGATGCTTCGACGGTGTGTTCTGCGGTAGGGATGCTGATACGGGACATGGTGATTTCCTTCAAGGGTTGGATGTGTGTGGGTTGGTATTCATTGCCTTTGATTTGCGTCTGGGCAGCGAATGGGTGAACTGTATTGAGTTCATCAGAAGAATAGAATCACCGGAAAACCCAATTCACTCTTCCACCAACTGGAACAATATGGACCGTTTTCACCTGATGAGCGTGTTTGTGGCCGTGGTGGACGCCAATGGCTTTGCGGGCGCGGCGCGCAAGCTTGCGATCTCGCCGCCCGCGGTCACCCGCGCCGTGAATGAGCTGGAAAGCCATTTGGGGCTGCGGCTGTTGACGCGCACCACGCGCACCGTTCGCGTGACGGATGCGGGCGAGCGTTATGTGCAGGATTGCCGCCGCATCCTCGCGGAGATGGCCGAAGCCGATGAGTCCGTCACCGGGCAGCACGGCGCGCCACGCGGCAGGTTGACGGTCACCGCACCGGCGCTGTTTGGCAGCATGTTTGTGACGCCCATCGTGACGGAGTATTTGCAGCGCTACCCGGAAGTCACGGCAACGTGCATGTTTCTGGACCGCATTGTGAACATGGTGGACGAAGGTGCGGACGTCGCCATCCGCATTGGCGATTTGCCGGACTCCACCATGCAGGCCGTGCGTGTGGGTCAGGTACGCCGGGTGGTGTGCGCGTCACCGGCCTACCTCAAGGCGCATGGCATTCCGCTCTCGCCCGACGACTTGCACCAGCACGCCATCGTCTCGGCCAGCAGCGTCACGCCCAACCCGGAATGGCGGATGGTGGAAGACGGCGTGCCCCGCGCCATCCGCCTGCAGGCGCGCATGACCACAACGACCAACGATTCCGCAGTGGCCGCCGTGGTGGGCGGTTTTGGATTGACGCGCCTGCTGTCTTACCAGGTGGCGGACCATTTGCGCGCGCGGCGGCTCAAGACTATGCTGACCGAATTCGAGCCCGAGCCGCTGCCCGTGCATGTGGTGCACCGCGAGGGGCGCCAGGCATCACACCGGGTGCGGTCGTTCATTGATCTGGCGATCGAGCGCCTGAGAAATAATGCGTCATTAAATTAAGTAGGAGACAAACAAATGTTCAGTCATGTGATGGTGGGTGTGAATGACCTTGATGCGTCAAAGAAGTTTTACGACGCGCTGTTGGGCACGCTGGGCATCAAGCCCGGCATTGCCAACCACAGCGGAGTGGTCAACCGCTACTTCTACCGCTCCGCGACGGGCTCTTTTGGCATCACCGCCCCGCTCAACGGCGAGCCCGCCTGCCACGCCAACGGCGGCACGATTGGCTTCAACATGGCATCGCCCGAGCAGGCAGATGCCTTCCATGCAGCGGGCATTGCCAACGGCGGCACTACCTGCGAAGACCCGCCAGGCTGGCGCGATGGCTCCGTGGGCAAGCTCTATCTGGCTTACCTGCGGGACCCGGACGGCAACAAGATTTGCGCGCTGTACCGGCCTGCGAAACCAGCGGCCTGAGAGGAAGGCCGGATGAACACCGTGGAGCGAAAACCCTGCTGAACCAGGCGTATTGTTTTCACGCCAAAATCATCGTATGACTACTGCATCTCCCACTCCCATCAGCCACCCCATCGCCCAAAAATGGCCCGCACAGCACCCCGACCGGCTGCAGCTTTACTCGCTGCCCACGCCCAACGGGGTGAAGGTGTCCATCATGCTGGAGGAAACCGGTCTGCCGTATGAGCCGCACCTGGTCAGCTTTGAGACCAGCGACCAGATGTCGCCTGCCTTCCTGTCGCTCAACCCCAACAACAAGATCCCCGCCATCCTGGACCCCAACGGCCCGGACGGCCAACCGCTGGCGCTGTTTGAATCGGGCGCGATCCTGCTGTACCTGGCCGAAAAAACCGGGCAGTTCCTGCCGAAGGATGCTGCCGGCCGTTACGAGACGATTCAGTGGTTGATGTTCCAGATGGGCGGCGTGGGGCCGATGTTCGGGCAGCTGGGTTTCTTCCACAAGTTCGCGGGCAAGGACTATGAAGACAAACGCCCGCGTGACCGTTATGTGGGCGAGAGCAAACGCCTGCTGGGCGTGCTGAACCAGCGGCTGGCCACGCGCACCTGGATGATGGGCGACGCCTACACGATTGCCGACATGGCCATCTTCCCGTGGGTGCGCACGGTGACTGATTTCTACATGGCGGGCGAGCTGGTGGGCATTCAGGACTTTCCGCACGTGACGCGGGCGCTGGCAGCGTTTGTGGCGCGGCCGGCCGTTGCCAGGGGTCTGTTGATTCCCAAGCGCGCCTGAAATTGCTCCTGATTTAATAGCTACTCACGCATATCCGGCGAGGGCTTGAGGCCTATTTATTGCCTAAAGCGGGTATCATATTCTCCGGTGGCGAAGCCATTGAAGGGAGGAGAACAAAATGTCTCGCATGCGGGGATGGGGGTTGTTACTGGCGATCGGCGTTCCACTGTTGATTTTTTTCAGCTGGTCGCGTCTGGGTTCTGAAAAATCGCGCGTTAATCTGGAGCGATTCGAGGCATGGGCAGGGAGCAATCCCACGGGGTTGGCAGGGCCACTTGCCGAGTACTTCGTCAAAAACAGGAAGCTGGCCGGTCCAGGCGATGTGTCCGCGCCGCCCATACCCAAAAACATTGGGGTGAAGGCTTGGTCTGTTCAGCCAGACACCACTTTGCTGGTGGAACTGGATGCGCAGGCGGAGGGTCGGCCGGTGCTGCTGAAATATGTGCCCGTCGTCCGCTCGGCAACCAGTATCTTTTACGACTGCGTGAGCGCAGCGTCTGCAACACTTGTTGGCCGATTTTGCACGTCTGAGGTGGTGCGGTCTGAGTCCGGCATCCCCGCTCAATTAGCAGCCAATGCCCAGGCATTGCTGGCGATGCCTGCAGTGGTTAGCGCCTCGGGGGTCGATCTGCTGGCCGGCACAACGGCAGGCAGTGTGGTGGTGGTTCCGCAAAATGTGGCCGACCTGAGCCACTGTGGCTTTCAGTGCGTGAAGCCACAAAGCTGCGTGACGCCGCGCCCGCTGGCCTGCAGCAAAATGGTGGATGAAGGCAACAGCCGCCGGTTCGACATAGCGGCATCCGGCAGCGATTTTCCGGGCAACAGTTTTGCCACGCGCAGCGAGGCCGACAAGGCCTGCGAGCAGTCGCTGGGCGTCGGGTACACAGTGCTCAGAGCCGCCAGTATTGATGGCTCCACCAGGCTCACCGGAGGCAACGAGTACTGGGTGCAAAACGATGTGAGCCCGCAGAGCAACTGCTGGACAACCGACTACCGGTAAAAAAAACGCGCCCGAAGGCGCGTTTTTGCTGGTTTGGTGAAATGCGGGAATTACTTCGCCACCACCCGAACCATCTCCAGACACTTGTTGGAGTAACCCCACTCGTTGTCGTACCAGCTCACCAGCTTCACGAAGGTGCCGTCCAGCGCAATGCTGGCATCGGCATCAAACACGCTGGTGCAGGTCTCGCCCCGGAAGTCGGTGGCCACCACTTTGTCTTCGGTGTAACCCAGTACGCCTTTCAAGGCACCCTGGCTTTGGGCTTTCATCTCGGCACAGATCTCCTTGAGGGTAGCCGGGCTGTTGAGTTCGCAGGTGAGGTCGACCACCGAGACGTCGCTGGTGGGCACGCGGAAGCTCATGCCGGTGAGCTTTTTGTTCAGCTCAGGGATGACCACGCCGACAGCCTTGGCGGCGCCGGTGGAGCTGGGGATGATGTTTTCCAGGATGCCGCGGCCACCGCGCCAGTCTTTGTTGCTGGGGCCGTCTACGGTCTTTTGGGTGGCGGTGGCGGCGTGGACGGTGGTCATGAGGCCGCGTTTGATGCCCCATTTGTCGTGCACGACTTTGGCCAGCGGGGCCAGGCAGTTGGTGGTGCAGCTGGCGTTGGAGATGATGGCTTCGCCTTTGTAGGTTTTGTCATTGACGCCGTAGACGAACATGGGGGTGTCGTCTTTGCTGGGGGCGGAGAAGATGACTTTTTTGGCACCGGCGGCGAGGTGTTTTTCACCGGAGGCCTTGTCCAGGAAGAGGCCAGTGGCTTCGAGCACGATGTCAGCGCCTACTTCGTTCCATTTGAGGGCGGCGGGGTCGCGTTCCTGGGTGAGGCGGATTTTCTTGCCGTTGACGATGAGGGTGTTGCCCTCCACCGCGATGCTGCCCTTGAAGCGGCCGTGCACGCTGTCGTACTGGAGCATGTAGGCCAGGTAGTCGGGTTCGAGCAGGTCGTTGATGCCGACGACTTCGATGTCCGCAAAGTTCTGTACGGCTGCGCGCAGTACGTTTCTTCCGATTCGGCCGAAGCCGTTGATGCCTAGTTTGATCGCCATTTTCTTTCTCCTAAAAAATGAAACCTGAAATCCGCTCAATCAGCCTGAACGGTGCTGCCTGTGATCTCGCTCGTGATCTATTTACCCAAAACCTTTTGCACGGTATCGGCCACATTCTCGGGCGTGAAACCGAAATGCTTGAACAGCACCGGGGCCGGAGCCGACTCACCGTACGTGTCGATGCCCACGACCGCGGCGCAGCCGTATTTCCACCAGCCATCGGTCACGCCCATCTCCACCGCCACGCGGGGGATGCCGGCGGGCAGCACCGCGCTCTTGTAGGCCACGCTCTGTTTGTCAAACGTGGTGTTGCTGGGCATGGAGACCACACGCACCGCGATCTTGCGAGTGGCCAGCAGCTCTTGTGCCTTTAGCGCCAGCTGCACTTCCGAGCCGGTGGCGATGATGACGGCTTGCGCCTTTTTCTTCAGGCCCACTTCAGAAGGCTCGGCCAGCACGTAGGCGCCTTTGCTGATGGCATCCAGACCGAACGCATCGGTGGACGCATCAGATACCGCGTCTGACTCGCCCTTGGGCGCGTAGCTGATGTTCTGGCGGCTGAGCAGCAGCGCCGTGGGTTTGGATTTGTTGGCCAGCGCTACGGTCCAGGCCACGGCGGTTTCAGCCGTGTCGCCCGGACGCCAGACGTCCAGATTCGGGATCAGCCGCAGTGAAGCGGCGTGTTCGACGGACTGGTGCGTGGGACCGTCTTCGCCCAGACCGATGGAGTCGTGCGTGAACACGTGAATGACACGCAGCTTCATCAGTGCGGCCATGCGGATGGCGTTGCGGCTGTAGTCGCTGAACGTGAGGAACGTGCCGCCGTAGGGTATGTAGCCCCCATGCAGCGCGATGCCGTTCATGATGGCGGCCATGCCGAATTCGCGCACGCCGTAGTTGATGTGGCGGCCGCCTTTGCCCTCTGGCGTTTGCACCACGTCACCGGCCAGATCAAATCGCAGGCTGGGGGTCGCCTTGGTGTTGGTCAGGTTGGAGCCGGTCAGGTCGGCCGAGCCGCCCAGCATTTCGGGCAGCGCCGCAGTGAAGGATTCCAGCGCCAGTTGCGAAGCCTTGCGGCTGGCAACCGTCTCGGCTTTGGTGTGGGCGGCGATGACCGTGTCCACAGCGGTTTGCGCAAAGTTTTTGGGCAGATCGCCCTTCATGCGGCGCACCAGCTCTTTGGCCAGATCGGGGTGGGCGGCCTTGTACGCGGCGAACTTGTCGTTCCACGCTTTTTCGGCGGCGGCACCGGCAGCCTTGGCATCCCAATCGGCATACACCTCTTGCGGGATGACGAAGGGCGGGTGGTTCCAGCCCAGTGCTTCGCGGGTGAGCTTGATTTCTTCGGCTCCGAGTGGCTCGCCGTGGGCCTTGGCGGTGTTGGCGCGGTTGGGGCTGCCTTTGCCGATAGCCGTTTTGCAGATGATCAGCGTGGGGCGTTCGGCGCTGTTTTTGGCGTCGGCAATGGCGCGCGACACGGCAGCGGCGTCCTGGCCGTCGATCGGGCCGATGACGTTCCAGCCGTAGGCCACAAAACGCAGCGAGGTCTGGTCAATGAACCAGGGCGCCACATTGCCGTCGATGGAAATGCCGTTGTCGTCGTACAGCGCGATCAGCTTGTTCAGCTTCCACGCGCCCGCCAGCGCGGCGGCTTCGTGGCTGATGCCTTCCATCAGGCAGCCGTCACCCAGAAACACATAGGTGTTGTGGTTGACCACGTCATGGCCCGCGCGGTTGAACTCTTTGGCCAGCAGCTTCTCGGCCAGCGCCATGCCCACGGCGTTGGTAACGCCCTGACCCAGCGGGCCGGTGGTGGTCTCGATGCCCGGCGTGACGCCCACTTCGGGGTGGCCTGCGGTCTTGCTGTGCAGCTGGCGGAAATTTTTCAGCTCGCTCATGGGCAGCTTGTAGCCGGTGAGGTGCAGCACGGCGTAGTTGAGCATGGACGCGTGGCCATTGCTCAGCACAAAGCGGTCGCGGTCAAACCAGTGCGGGTTGGCCGGGTTGTGTTTGAGGTGGGAACCTGCAGCATCGGTCAAGCCGCTGCCCCACAGCGCAACGGCCATGTCGGCCATGCCCATGGGTGCGCCGGGGTGGCCGGAGTTGGCTTGCTGGACCGCGTCCATTGCGAGTGCGCGAATCGCATTCGCCATTG
>Ga0209717_1002776_pt1 | contig 16231 bp, 14 predicted proteins | sample AD_UKC048_MetaG_FD_184418 | JGI IMG/M metagenome (GOLD analysis project Ga0209717, IMG submission 184418) | Active sludge microbial communities of municipal wastewater-treating anaerobic digesters from USA - AD_UKC048_MetaG (SPAdes) (version 2) | ecosystem: Engineered > Bioreactor > Anaerobic >... | reverse complement strand
ACGGCGATCGGGTGCCGGTGGTGGCGCGCTTCTCGGTCGGCGGCGGCAACCCCAAGGCCAGCGACAAGAGCAAGTCGGCGCGCGGGCTGGCGCTGCAGTTCAAGCTGCCCAACGGCGAACAGTGGCTGACGTCGAACGTGTCGGCGCCGATGTTCTTCGTCAGCAAGCCCGAGCAGTTCGTGCCATTCCTGCAGGCCCGCATGCCCGACCCGGCGACCGGCAAGCCCGATCCGGCCAAGCTGAAGGCCTTCAACGAAGCCAACCCCGAGACCACGCTGCAGCCGGCGTACTTCGCCAAGGCGCCGGTGCCGGCCAGCTACGGCAGCGTCAACTACTGGAGCACCAACGCATTCGAGTTCGTGAACGCGCGCGGGGCCAGCCAGTTCGTTCGCTGGCAATTCGTGCCCGAGCGCGGCACGCTGGGCCTCACCGATGAGCAGCTGAAGACGATGCCCGACGACTTCCTCGCCGCCGAACTGCGCCAGCGCGTGGCCAGCGAACCGGTCGCCTTCGACTTCAAGGTGCAGCTGGCCGAGCCCGGCGATGTACTGACTGATCCCACGAAGGTGTGGCCCGACAGCCGCGTCGTGGTGCCGGCCGGTCGCCTGGTGATCGACCGGGTCGAAGCCGGACCCGGCGGTGCCTGCGACCCGATCACCTACAACCCGCTGGTGCTCCCGAAGGGCATCAAGCCGTCGGCGGACCCGGTGCTGCTGGCACGTCCGGCGCCGTACGCGGTGTCGCTGGGACGCCGCATCTCGGAGGGCGCGGCCGCCAAGTAGACCCACCGCGAGCGCGCAGCGGCGCATGCACAACACGCAGCGCGCGCTTTGCTTACTGGGTCAGCAAAGACCAGGCTGGCGACTTTCCACCCTCGACTCGGAGTCCTCCATGGCCGCCGCCACGCTCACCGAAAAAGGCCGGATCGTCATCCCGGCGGACATACGCGCCCGCTACGAGCTGACCCCTGGCACCCAGGTCGAATTCGTGGACGAAGGCGGCGTCATCCGGCTGCTGGTTCGGCGCCGGGTCGCTCCGTCCGATCCGCAGGCAGGCTACGGCCTGATCAAGATCGCGCCCAGCAAGGCGGGCAGCAGCGCCAGACGCCTGCTTGAATTCGACCCCGCGGCACGGAAGTCACCGTCAACACTCAAGCGCATACGCGACGAGAAATGATCCCCTTCGAGCATCTGCTGGGCATGTCGCGTGTCACTGTGGAGCGCTGGCAATCGGTCAAGGATGCGCTGGGCCTGCACCTGCGCGGGCTCGACTTTGCCGATGCGCTGCATTGGGCCAGCAGCAGCGGCTGCGATCGCCTGGTGACCTTCGACGATCGAGGCTTTGCGCGGCGCGCCCGCCGCCTGGAACTGACGCCCGAGGTGGCGCTGGCACGCTAGACGGGAAAGTCCGTTCAGGGCCATGAGCAGCGCATTCGTTACAAGTTAAAGAGATCAACACTTCTTGAGAACGCCATGCTCAGGAATCTGACAAGCAAGGGCCAAGTCACGATCCCCAAGCACATCCGCGATGCGCTGCAGCTGTTGCCCGGCACTCCCGTGGACTTTGCTGTGAGCGCCGCTGGCGAGGTGGTGTTGCGCCGCGCCGAGGGGCCCCAGCGTGCGCACGCGCCACGAAAGGATCGTTTCGACACGGTTCGCGGCCGGGCCGAAGTTACGTGGCGCACGGAGGACTTGATGAAGCTACTGCGTCGCGACGACTCAGAAAGCACCCCGATGCCGCCGTCGAAGGCTGGTCCCTGCTGACGCGCGATGCCCGCCGCTTCCGCACCTGCTTCCCCAGCCTGGACGTGATCGCGCCCTGATTCGCAGTTCGGCGGGCCGAGCAACGAATCCATCGGCCGACCCCGCCAATATCATCCCCCGATGGACCACCAGACCCCCGTCGCCGCCTTCATCCAACGCTGGCGGGGCGTCACCGCCTCCGAGCTGTCCACTTCACAGAGCTTCGTCATCCAGTTGTGCGAACTGCTGGGCGTCGAGGCGCCGCACCCCACGCCCGAGCAGAACTACATGTTCGAGCGGCCCATCACCTTCCAGCACGGCGACGGCTCGACCAGCGCCGGCCGGGTCGACTGCTACCGCCGCGGCCACTTCGTGTGGGAGAGCAAGAAGCTGAAACTGGGCAAGACGGCCGGCGTGCAGGCACAGCAGACCCTGAACACCCCGCCGGTCACCACCAAGGCCTTCGACGACGCGCTGCTCAAGGCCCGCACCCAGGCCGAGAACTACGCCCGTGCGCTGCCCGCATCGGAAGGCCGCCCGCCCTTCGTGGTGGTGGTCGATGTGGGCCACGTGATCGAGCTCTACGCCGAGTTCACCCGCAGCGGCGCCACCTACACGCCGTACCCCGACCCGCGCAGCCACCGCATCCGGCTCGACCAGTTGGCCGACCCCGCCATCCGCGCGCGGCTCAAGGCGCTGTGGACCGACCCGCTCAGCCTCGACCCGTCGCGCGTCAGCGCCAAGGTCACGCGTGCGGTGGCCGCCGAGCTGGCCGATCTGGCCAAGAGCCTCGAAGCCGCCGGCCACGCACCGCAGCCCGTGGCCGCCTTCCTCACCCGCTGCCTGTTCAGCATGTTTGCCGAAGACGTGGGCCTGCTGCCCGCCCAGGCCGATGGCACCGGCAGCTTCGTGCACCTGCTCAAGACCTACCGCGAACAGCCCGCCACGCTGGCGCAGATGCTCAAGGTGTTCTGGCAGGGCATGGACGCGGGCGGCTTCAACGCGGCCATCGCGCAGGACGTGCTGCGCTTCAACGGCAAGCTGTTCAAGGGCGCGGCGGTCGATGGCTACGTGCTGCCGCTCGGCACCGCGCAGATCGACGGCCTGCTGCGCGCCGCCAGCGCCAACTGGCAGGAAGTGGAGCCCGCCATCTTCGGCACCCTGCTGGAGCGCGCGCTCGACCCCACCGAGCGCCACGCCCTCGGCGCTCACTACACGCCGCGCGCCTACGTGGAGCGCCTGGTCCTGCCCACCGTGGTGGAGCCGCTGCGCGCCGACTGGGCCAACGCCCAGGCCGCCGCGGTGGTGCTGGCCCGCGAGGCCGATGAACTCGACGGCAAGAAGCGCGACGCGAAACTCGAAGAAGCCCGCGCCGAGCTGCGCCGCTTCCACCACCAGCTCTGCACCACCCGCGTGCTGGACCCGGCCTGCGGCAGCGGCAACTTCCTGTACGTGACGCTGGAGCATCTGAAGCGCCTCGAAGGCGAGGTGATGAACCAGCTCGAAGCGTTGGGCGAGACGCAGGACAAGCTCGGCTTCGAGGGCGAAACCGTCACCCTGCGGCAGCTGCGCGGCATCGAACTCAACCAGCGTGCCGCCGCCCTGGCCGAACTCGTGTTGTGGATCGGCTGGCTGCAATGGCATGTGCGCACCCGCGGCCTGGCCAGCGTGGCTGAGCCGGTGGTGCACGACTACGGGAACATCGAAAACCGCGACGCGGTGCTCGCCTACGACCGCGCCGAGCCCGCGCTGGACGCAAGCGGCCAAACCATCACGCGCTGGGACGGTGTGACGTTCAAGAAGCACCCCGTGACCGGCGAGGACGTACCCGACGAAGCCGCGCAGGTGGTGCAGTGGGCCTATGTGAACCCGCGCCCCGCCGAGTGGCCGGCGGCGGAATACATCGTGGGCAATCCGCCGTTCATTGGCGCGGGCGCCATGCGCGCCGCGCTGGGCGATGGATACGCGCAAACGCTGCGCGCCACCTGGCCCGAAGTGCCCGAGAGCGCGGACTTCGTCATGTACTGGTGGCACCACGCCGCTGCCCAGGTGCGCGCGGGCCACGCGCGGCGCTTCGGCTTCATCACCACCAACAGCCTGCGCCAGACCTTCAACCGCCGCGTGATCGAGGCGCACCTGAGCGCGCCCAAGAGCCCACTCACTTTGGCCTTTGCCGTTCCTGACCACCCGTGGGTGGACAGCGCGCAGGGCGCGGCGGTGCGCATCGCCATGAGTGTGGGCGCGCTGGCTGAAGAAGAAGGGCGCTTGCTCACCGTGGGCGAAGAGCGGGCGACGGACAGCGACGAAGTGGATGTGCGGCTAGAGGAGAGGCGCGGCTTGCTGCATGCCGACCTGCGCGTCGGTGCAAACGTCAGCGCTGCTGCAACGCTTCAGGCCAACAGCGGGTTATCGAATACTGGCGTCAAGCTCCACGGAGCTGGCTTCATCGTCACGCGTGAAGAGGCGGCCTCGATTGGTCTCGGCTCCGTATTGGGATTGGAGCAGCACATTCGCGAGTACCGAAATGGCCGCGATCTCAATGCCACCTCGCGGGACGTGATGGTCATTGATCTCGCTGGATTGAGCGTTGACGAAGTTCGGCAACGATTCCCGGCTGTGTATCAATGGGTTGTGGAACGTGTGAAGCCTGAACGTGACTTAAATCGTGAGGATTACAGGCGGATCAACTGGTGGTTGTTTGGGCGAAAAAATACTGAACTGCGCGCTGGTCTGAGGGGCTTAGAGCGTTACATCGCAACTGTTGAAACCAGCAAGCACCGCATGTTTCAGCTTCTCGACGCGAGCATCCTGCCGGACAACATGCTGATCGCCATCGCGTCGAACGACCCGGCCTGGTTAGGCGTGCTGTCGAGCCAGGTGCATGTCGAATGGGCGCTGGCCGCAGGCGGTCGCCTCGGCGTCGGCAACGACCCGCGCTACAACAAGTCCCGCTGCTTCGAAACCTTCCCCTTCCCCAGCGACGACACCGGCCTCACGCCCGCGCTCGCCGAGCGCATCCGCCAGCTTGCCGAGCAGCTGGACGCGCATCGCAAGGCGCGGCAGGCGGCGTTCGAGGCCGTCACGCTCACGGGGCTCTACAACGTGCTCGACAAGCTGCGCCGCGGCGAGCCGCTGAATGACAAAGACAAGGCGCTGCACGAGCAGGGCCTTGTGAGCGTGCTGCAGAGCCTGCACGACGAGCTGGACGCCGCCGTGCTGCAAGCCTACGGCTGGAGCGACCTGGGCGCCGTGCCGTGGGCGGACGAAGCGGCCCGCGCCGCGTGGACCGAAGCGCTGCTGGAGCGGCTGGTGGCGCTGAACGCGAAGCGCGCGGCCGAGGAAGCGGGCACGTTGCCGGGCAGTCCGCCCGGGGGCACCGTGCGCTGGCTGCGCCCCGAATTCCAGGACCCGGCGCGGCGGATGGCGGGTGCTTCCGTTGCGCCCCAGCCCGAACAAACGGGACTCGACGGCGTGGAGTCCCAAGCCGAGGCCGCCGCGAGAGCAGACCTGGCCGAAACCGAAGTGGTCGAAGCGCCTGCAGAAGGCGACGCCGGCGGCGCAGCCGCACCCCAGGCCGCTGCTGCCACCACCCAGCCCTGGCCGCCGACCCTGCCCGAGCAGGTGCGCGCGGTGGCTCAGTTGCTCAGCGCCAGCCCCGCACCGCTGCCGCTGGCCACCATCGAAGCCAGCTTCAAAGGCAAGGGCCCGTGGAAGAAAGGCCTGCCCCGCATCCTCGACACGCTCGAAGCCGTGGGCCGCGCGCGGCGCGACGGTGCGGGCTGGCGCGGCAGCTGAGCCGCACCAGCCGAAAGGCTGGTCAGCCCTTGCTGTCGAGCTTGAGGATCCAGTGGACCAGCCTGCGCGCGTCGGCTTCCTTGATCGCCACCTCGTTCGGCGGCATGGCCAGGCCGCTGACCTTGCCCTTCCAGTGACTGGCATAGGGGTTGGATCCGGTCATCACGATGTGAGTCAGTTGCTTTTCCGCGCCCTTCGTGCCCTTGTACTTGGCGGCCACATCGCTCCAGGGCGGGCCGACCGGCGCGAGACCGTCGGGGCCCTTCGCACCGCTCTCGATCTGATGGCAGGTCATGCAGCCGCTGTGGGTGGCCAACTCCAGCATGGCCTTGTCGTTGGCAGGATCGGCCCAGGCCGCGGATGAAGCGACCAGCAGGGCTGCGATGGAGAGGAGATGGGCTTTCATGGGCGCTTTCGTTGAACTCGTTGAGTGACTCCTACAGGATACACAGCGCCTTTTTATAGGTATTGACCCTTATCAATCGGGGCGACCGATAGAACGGCCTGGCCCCGGAAAATTGTCACGGCCTCGGGGACTGCACCATTGCTCCGGCAGGCCCGTTTCGCAGTGGTTGGGGCGGACAACGCAGAATCCACCGATGAAAGCACCCCCGCGATTGCAGCCCCTGGTCGACGAAGGCCTGATCGACAGCGTCGTGCGGCAGCTGATGAGCGGCAAGGAAGCCATGGTGTTCGTCGTTCGCTGCGGCGACGAGACGCGCTGCGCCAAGGTCTACAAGGAGGCCACGCAGCGCAGCTTCCGGCAGGCCGTCGACTACACCGAGAACCGCAAGGTCAAGAACTCGCGCCAGGCGCGCGCGATGGCCAAGGGCACGCGATATGGCCGCGAATCGCAGGAAGCGGCCTGGCAGAGTGCCGAGGTCGATGCGCTGTACCGGCTGGCCGCCGCGGGCGTGCGGGTGCCGAAGCCCTACAACTTCCACGATGGCGTGCTGCTGATGGAACTGGTGACGGATGCCCACGGCGACGCCGCACCCCGGCTCAACGACGTGGCCTTCACGCCCGACGAGGCGCGCACGCACCATGCGAGCCTGCTGACCGAGGTGGTCCGCATGCTGTGCGCCGGCGTCGTGCACGGCGACCTGTCGGAGTTCAACATCCTGCTGGCGGCCGACGGCCCAGTGATCATCGACCTGCCGCAGGCCATCGACGCCGCCGGCAACAACCATGCGCCACGCATGCTGCTGCGCGACGTGGCCAACCTGCGCAGCTACTTCGGCCGCTACGCGCCCGAACTGCTGGCCACCGAATACGGCGCCGAGATCTGGGACCTGTACGTGCGCGGCATGCTGACGCCGGAAGTGGTGTTGACCGGACGCTACGAGCACCAGACCGGAGCGGTCGACCTGAGCGGCGTGATGCGCGAGATCGACGATGCGCGCGCCGAGGAAGCCGCCCGCCGGCTGCGCATGGCCGATTCGAACTGACGTCGATCGATCGTTCCGGCCGCCAAATCGGCGAGCTTCAGACCAGGTGCTTCAGGAAGGTCGATCCACTGTTCATGAAGTTGAAGGCATGCAGGCCCAGGTCGTCCGAGAGGTCGCAGAAGGCGCGGATGCCGCGCACGCTGTTGCCGCGGGCGTCGAGCCGGGGCGAATAGGTTCCGATGCCGAGCTGCCGGTTGACGACGCCGAGGATGCCGCCACCGACACCACTCTTGGCCGGGATGCCGACGCGGAACACCCACTCGCCGGCGTAGTCGTACATGCCGCAGGTGGCCATCACCGACAGCACGTCCTGCATGCTCGCCATGTCGAACACGGTTTCCTTGGTCAGCGGATTGACGCCGAGATTCGCCAGCGTCGCCCCCATCACGGCGAGGTCGCGCGCATTCACGCGCACCGAGCACTGCAGGAAGTACAGGTCCAGCGTCTCCATGTTGGTCGCCGGATCCATGCGGTCGAAGTTGGTGACCAGCCAGGCCAGCGCGCGGTTGCGGTGACCGGTCTCGCGCTCCGACGCGTAGACGGTTTCATCGACTTCGAGTTCGCGGCCGGCCGCGGCGCTGAAACAGCGCAGCAGCGCGGCACGGCGCTCGGCGAAGTCGGCGCCTTCGATGAATCCGGCGGTGGTGATCGCGCCGGCATTGACCATCGGGTTGAACGCGCGGTTGCTGGCGTCGAGCGCGATGGAATTGAACGCGTCGCCGCTCGGCTCGATGCCGACCCGCTCGAGCACCTTGGTGCGCCCGTGGGTGGACAAGGCATGCGCGTAGACCAGCGCCTTCGAACAGGACTGGATCGTGAACTCGGTGCGGCTGTCACCGACTTCGAAGATGTCGCCTCGCGTCGAGACGACGCACACGCCGAACTGATCCGGGTTGGCCTGGGCCAGCGCCGGTATGTACGTGGCGACGTTGCCATCGTGAAGGCTGCTGTAGCGGGCATGGATCGACTGCAGCAGGTCGCTGATCATGGATCCATCGGTCTGGTTTTGCGGCATGGCCTGTTCTTGAAGCACGGTCTTTGAGGGACAGGAATCGTTTCAGCAAGACGTATGCCAAAAGCGCCATCTGCCCTCCACGAAGCGTCGCCGGCCTGCAAGAATGGGCGCGATGACAGACATGCTGATCAAGCTGTACGACCTGCCGCCCGGTGCGGCCGGTGAGTCGTCGGCCGGGTCGCCAGCGGCACTGGTGCGCAAGCCGATCGGCCCTGAACACGAGGCCGTCGTGGCGTGGATTCAGCAGGCGTTCGGTTCGCGCTGGGCCAGCGAGGCGCGCGTTGCCCTCCAGAACCGGCCGGTCAGCCTGTACATCGCGATGCAGGGCGCCCGGTTGATCGGCTTCGCCTGCTACGACGCCACGGCCAGGGGGTACGTCGGCCCGATCGGGGTTGACGAGGCAGCCAGGCGCTCGGGCACCGGGGCCGCGCTGTTGCGTGCGGCACTGGCCGACATGCGCGCAGCCGGTTACGGCTATGCGATCGTCGGAGCCGTCGGCGCGAAGGAATTCTTCACCCGGGTGGCCGGCGCCAGCGACATCGCGGATTCGACGCCCGGCCTGTACGCCGGCATGTACCGGGGCGGCGACTGACGCGCGAGCGGCCGCCCGCTTCGTCGCGATTCAACGCTGGCCGGCGTCGGCGCAGGCGGGGGACTCGACCGGCTCCATCGGGGTCGCCGCGCGCAAGGCCGCGAGCAGCCTGGCGCCGGCGCGCCCGGTCGGGTTGTTGCCCAGCCAGCGCTCCTCGGCCTCGATGGCACTGCGGGTGCGGGGCCCGTCATGGCCGTCGGCAGTCACTTCGCAATGGCCACGCTGCCTCAGCAGCATCTGCAGTTCGGCGAATTCGGCGCGGGACAGGGCGGCGTCATCGGTCGGCCACGCGGCACGCATCGGCGGATCGCCGCGCAGCCGATCGGCCAGCAGGCCGATCGCCAGCGCATAGGCATCCGCCCGGTTGTAGCGCCACGCAGCCTGGTAGTTGCGGGTGACGAGCCAGGCCGGCCCGTCGATTCCCCCCGGCATCAAAAGCGCGGCTGGCGTGTCCGGGCGCAGCGGCGATTCACTGCCGGGGCCCTCCGGAAGCAGCGCCCCGCCGTCGATGCGCCGAAACCCTGCGGCGGCCCACTGATCCAGGCCACGACACAGGCCTGCCGGCATCTCCGCCTCCAGGCAAGCATGGTCACGCTCCAGTGCATTCCAGGCCAGCGCCTGTTCCCGCGGCACGCTGACCTCGATGCCCCACGGCAGGCCGGCCGTCCAGCCCAGCCCCTTGAAATAGCGCGCAGTGGTGGCCAGCGCGTCGGGCACGCTGTCGACGATGTCGATGCTCCCGGAATCATCGCCGTCATCCATGTTCTGCAGGAAGGTGCCGGGCATGAACTGCGTCAGGCCGAACGCGCCGGCCCACGAGCCGCGGAAGGTCTCCGGGCGCACCAGCCCCTCCTGAAGCAACCAGAGCGCCGCATAGAAGTGCGCCTTTCGCTCGCGGCTGGCGAGATTCAAGCAGGCGCGGCTCAACGTGGCGTCGACCACAGGATAGCGCCCCGGCACCCGCCCATAGTCCGTCTCGACGCCGAACACGGCCACCGCGGTCGCTGCATCGACCGCGTGCCTGCGCTCGATGGCGGCCAGCGCGACGGCCTCTCGATCGAGGACCGCCCGGCCGTCCGCCTCGCGCTGCGCGTCGACCAGCCGGGCCAGGTAATCCCACACCGGCAACTTGAATTCGGGCTGTGTTGCCGTGGAGCGATCGATCAGCGGGCGCAGGTCTTCGGCGCCGCGCGTATAGCGATCGAAAGTCTCCGCGCTCACCGGCGGCTGCTTCGGCAACTGGGCCCGCAAGCTGCGGACGCACGAGTCGAAGCCGGCGGCGGCTTGAGCGTGTGCCGAGACACACGACAGCAGGCAGCTGGCGCCCAGCGCCAGACGCCACAGGGCTCGGAACAGGCTTTCCTGCCCCGCACTGCAGCGCGCAGCGGCGGGCGAACTGCCGGATGTGCTTGCAGGTGATTCGGCGCACCGTCGATAATCTGCGGCTTCCATAAGGCGACGGTAACCCAGCGGACCACCACCACCGCCACCCCATTCCATGCTTGCGATCCGTCTCATCCTGTTGTGCTCCACCGCCGTTCTGGTGACCTCATGCGGCACTCCCCCCGCCAAGGCTCCCGTCCCGGTCCCCGCAGTCACCGAACCGGCACCGGTCGAGACGCCTCCGGCCCCGCCACCGCCTCCTCCGCTGACGCTGCAGCAAGCCCAGAAGATGGCGCTCGCCAGCGCGGATCTGCTTGAAGCCGGCAACGAGGAGCAGGCCAAGGCCGATCTTCAGCGTGTGCTCGCCAGCGACCCGGGCAACAAGCTCGCGCAGAACCTGATGCGCCAGATTTCCGCGGATCCTGTCGCGGTACTCGGTCGGGAGTCGTTTTCGTACACGGTGCGCTCCAGCGACACGCTGTCGCGCATCGCGGGTCGCTTCCTCGGCGACATCTACTCCTTCTACATCCTGGCGCGCTACAACGACATCAAGATTCCACGTCAGGTCGCGGGCGGCCAGGTGATCCGCATTCCTGGCAAGGCGCCGCCGCCCGGGGTGCTGGAGAACGAAGCACGTCGTGACAAGGCCGTGGCTCCAACCAACCCCACGCCCCCTGTCACGACGGTCGCGCCGGCCGCCCCGGTCACCAACGAACCGAGTGCAGGCGAGAAGGCCCTGACAAGCGCTGAAGCCGCCGAACGCCGCGGAGACCTGGACCGTGCCTACAGCGATTACCGGACAGCCACAGGCGGTGAACTGAGCAACGACGCGCTTGCCAAGGCCGAACAGGTGCGCCGCCGCCTGGTCACGCGCTTCACGCTGGCAGCGCGCGGAGCGTTCGCCAAGCAGGATCTCGACGGATCGATTGCCCAGTGGGACCGCGTGCTGCAACTCGAACCCGGCAACGACACCGCCCGCCTCGAGCAGCAGAAGGCTCGGGCGCTCAAGGAAAAGATCAAGTCCCTGAAGTAGCCGCGGTGCGCAGCGCCGCTGCGCAGGCCAGGCTCAACGGCTCTTCGAATCGGCCGGTCGCGTCGCGGCAGAGGCGCGAAGTTGCTTGAGTCGCTCAGCAGCCCGTGTATCGGACGGATCGAGACGCACGCTCTTCTCCAGCAACACGATGGCCGCCGCGGAATCGCGAGCCGTCACTGCTTCTTCCGCCTTGCGTTCGTAGAGGTCAGCCAGCAGTTCACGCGCCGCGCGATCGTTGCGGCTGCCGGCAACGCGACGCTCCAGCAAGCCGATGGCGCTGTCGAGCTCCCCTTGGCGGGCGAGCATCGCCACATGCTCGAGTTCGTTGCGGTCGGCACCGCCGGCCACAGCCGCCTTGTCGGCCATGACCTCGGCGTCGGTGGCTGCACGGCGGGTCAGCATCGTCCGGGACGATCTCCCGAGCTGCTGACGCTTGACCCGCTCGCGTTCGACGGCGCGCAAGGCATCGGCAGCCGTCGCGTGTTCGGGCTGCAGGGCAAGAACGGACAGGTAGAGCTGGCTTGCGGCATCGAGGTCGCCGCGGCGTTGCGCCTGGGCCGCGCGGGGCAGGCGATCGGCCACCGCAGCGTCGATCTGGCGACGCGTGTCGGCGAGGGCCTCGCGGTACTCGGTGACATCGGGTCGCAGAACGGTGAGCACCTCCCACGCCAGCGCGGCCTCTGCCAACCTGCCCTGCCGCGCGGCGTTCGCTGCGCGTTCCCGGTATTCCCGCTCGAAGCCGGACCGCGAGGGAGCGGCCGTCGGCTGGGGAGATGCCACCGACCTGGCGGCGGGGGGCGGCGCCGTGCTGCTGCAACCGAGCAAGGTCGCCACACACCCGCCCAGGAGCAGCGCCGGCAGGCTCCTCATGGCGCGGGGGTGGCTCGGCTGATCTGCAGCTTGGCCTTGAATGCCTCGATGTCGATGTCGCCGAAGATCATCGTGCGGCGCAGCATGTACGGCGTCGCGAAGAAGGCATTGCCGCCCGGGTAGACCGTCACCGCCAACTGGTATTGCTGACGTAACAGCGCGTCCAGCACCGATTCATTGGCGTCCCCGTACGGGAACGCGAAATGGCGCACTTGATGCTGCGGCAAGCGGCGCTCGATCAACTCGCGAGGCACGCGAACTTCGGCGTCGATGCTTTGGCGATAACGCTCGTCCGTCTCGCCCGTGGTGCGCTCGATCAGGTTGCGGTGGCTCTTCGAATGCGCCTGGATGTCGACCAGCCCGGAAGCCTGCAGCTCCGCGAGCTGGTTCCAGCTCAGCCCGTCGCCGGCACCGATGAAATCGGTGTAGACGAAGAGGGTCGCCGGAAACCCGTGCTTGCGCAGTTGCGGAAGCGCATGCCGGTGCACCGATTCGTAGCCGTCGTCCATCGTGATGACCACCGAGCGCTTGGGCAGCGCCTCTCTCCCCTGAAGGAAGCCGAGCAGCTGCGACAACGGAATCACGCGGTAATCGTTGCGCGCCAGCCAGTCGAGCTGGGCAGCGAAATTTTCCGACGACACCGACATCTTGCTGCTGTTACCACCGAACCGGTGGTAACAGAGGATGGGCACCGTCTGGTAGCGGTCGCCTTGCACGCCAACCTGGTTGATCGGGGCAATAGGTATCACCAGAGGTTGGCCGGCGACTGGCCGGCTCAACCGGTTGAAGTCGCCGATGACCCAGTCGCGATCGGGCGAGCCGAGGAACTGCCCCGCAATCGAGCGCAAGGTGTCGTCGTTGTCCGGCTGGTAGATGACGAAACGATCGCTGCGTCCCAGCACATCGCCATTGCCGTTGCCGCTGCGGACCTCGGTGGCAGGCGCGGTCACGCTGGGCGGCGGAGCACTGGCGCAGCCGGCCAGCCAGACGACCACCCAGGCTGCCGCAACAAGCAACACTTGCCTCGCACTCATCACGATCTCATTCCTTGTTCGAAGCGGGACCCGGACCAGCCCGGGTCGGCAGCGGGGTCGGCGTAGGCGGCCCGACGACTGCACCCGATTGCCGGTCGGCCAGCGCCTGGGCCATCTGATCGAAGGTCGCATAGAGCTGCCCGAACTCGTCCTTGCGCTGCTCGGCAATGCGATGGTCGAACCGCCCCTTCCCGATCTCCTGCATGGATTCTCCGAGCAACTTGATCGGCTGTGCAAACCAGTTGGCAACAAAGAACATCGCCACCGCGACCGCAAGCACGGTGATCACGACCAGAGCGACCATCAGCCCGATGGACAGGCGCGCGACGGCGATCAGCGGCTTTTCGGGCAGGCCGAGGGAGACGCTGCCGACACGCTTGTCCTGAAAGGTGATCGGCGCCTCGAATCCGAGTACCGATTCCCCGTCGGCCGTGAAACGCGTCACCGTGACGCCGCCCTTTCGCTCCCCGAGCGCTTCACTGGCGGGGGCCCGATAGGCCAGGCCGGTGCTGCCCGCGCTGGTGGCCCGGACCATGCCTTCGCGGTCGATCACCGCGATGCTCTGGAAGTCCCGCGCCTTCATCACTTCCTGGATCGACACCTCGACCGCCACCCAGTCTTCAGAGAGAGCCGATACCGCGTTCTGCGCTGCGATGAACCGCGCCAGCGACGCACCGTAATCGGTGGCCTGGCTGAACATGGCAGCGTACTGGCGCTGCGTGATGACGGTGGCGGCCAACGCCATCACCACCGCCACGATGAGCGCCATCGTGGCGGCCCACTTGACGCGCAACGGAACGATGCGCTGGCGGCTCTTCTCGAGTTCGGCCGCGTCAATTTCGGCGAGCACCCTCGTCAGGGCTTCTGCGAGTTCCTTGCCGCTGGCCCAGCGCCGGTCCGGCAACTTGGCCAGCGACCGGGACACGACACGGCGCAGGGCAGCCGGGACTTCGGGACGCAATTGCTCGATCGGCTTCGGCTCCGCTGTCGCGATCTGCATCGCCAGCGACACCAGGCTGTCGCCCTGGAATGGGCGCTGCCCGGTCAGCATCTGGTAGAGCACGATGCCCGCGGAGAACAGGTCGGAGCGGCCATCGAGACGCTCCCCCTTGGCCTGCTCGGGCGACATGTACTGTGGCGTGCCGAGGATGTCGCCGAGGTGCGTCCGTTGTTCGGAACCCGACGATTCGACGTGGGCGATACCGAAATCGGTGACCTTGACCGTCTGGGTGCCCTTCACCTGCATGATGTTGCCGGGCTTGATGTCTCGATGGACGATCCCCCGCGAATGAGCGTAGTCGAGTGCCCGGGCCAGCTGGATGCCCATGACGACCACGTCGCGCACACGCAGCGGCGGATTGTTGGCCAGCAGATCGCTCAGTGTTTCGCCGTCCAGCAGTTCCATCGCCATGTAGGGCCGGCCGTCGATTTCACCAACATCGTGCACGGTGACGATGTTCGGATGCGACAAACCGCCGGCAGCGCGCGCCTCGCTGAGGAAGCGTGCACGGTATTCGGGCTCTTCGCACAGCGATGCGTGCAGGAACTTGATCGCGACATCACGTCCGATGCCTGGATCGTGGGCCTTGAACACCGTGGCCATGCCGCCCCGGCCCAGGCGTTCGTGTATCCGGTAGCGGCCGACCTGCTGCAGCACGCCGCCGTCAGCCAGCGAGGTGCCAGGCAAGGTGGCCGAGCTGTCCGCCTCTCGCGCACCAGCGGAGGGCATCACGACGGGCTGGGTCGTTGCGATCCGAGTTGGTGCATCGTCTTCGTCACGGGACACCGGCTGGGTCGCGGCACCACCATCCCCGGCAGAGGGTGCGGACATCGAAATGACTCCTGTTGTTGTTGTAATCGACCGAGCCTGCCCCGGCCAAGGCAGAAAAGCACCGCAAAGCAACGCACAACCGATGCCAACAATCTCTTACATTCGCGATTCTGGCATCGGTGTTGCAACACCCTGCCGAGATGCGAGAGCAGCCCGCATGCACATCTCGCAGCCTCCCGAGACGCAACCTTGAACAAGTCCCTCCCGTCAGAGAACGATTCGAATCAGGATTTGACGATCCTGACCATCACCCGATCCACGATCGCACCAAAGGTCGCAGCGGAGAAGCGCGAGCATTTCCTGGTGGCGATCCAGGGCAGCCAGACCGGGCGTCGCCTGCGTTTCGCGGCCGACCACCCGATCACGGTGGGACGCAAGATGGTGTGCGATTTCGTGCTGCCCGATGCCGAGGTTTCAGGAAAGCACTGCCAGATCAGCGCGGCCCCTGACGAAGCCGATGCCACCGTCACCGACCTGCAGTCGACCAACGGTACCTTTGTCGAAGGAAAGCGGCTGATCGGATCGATCCGTCTTCCCAACGGCGGGCTGCTGCAGCTCGGCGGCCACGTGTTGAAGCACGAGTACCGTCTCCCGAGCGAGCTCGAGCAGTCGCTCGAACTCGACCGCGATCTCGAAAAGGCCAGCAGCTATGTGAAGGCCTTGCTGCCCGCGCCGATACGCGAGGGTCCGGTACGAACCGACTGGTTCTTCCTGCCTTCCACGACGCTCGGCGGCGATGCCTTCGGCTACCAGCAACTCGACGAAGACACCTTTGCAGGCTACGTCGTGGATGTGTCCGGTCACGGTGCGGGCGCGGCGATGCACAGCGTGTCGGTCATGAACGTGCTGCGGCAACGCGCGTTGCCGAACACCGATTTCCGCGACCCGGCCCAGGTGCTCCACAGTCTGAACACGACGTTCCAGATGGAAAGCCATGGCGGGATGTATTTCTCGATCTGGTACGGCGTCTACGAGCCCAAGACCCGATTGCTGCGCTACTCGTCGGCCGGACACCATCCGTCGTACCTGGCGCAGCCGTCGATCCAGGAACTGATTCCGCTGCAGACACGCAACCTGATGATCGGCGCGATGCCCGAAGCCAAGTTCATCTCCAGCAGCGTGGAGGTGATGCCCGGCAGCGTGCTCTACGTGTTCAGCGACGGTGTGTTCGAAGTCGTGACCAAGGAAGGCACGCAGTGGGGTCTGCAGGATTTCCTGCCGCTGCTGCGGCGTCCCGAGTCGGCCGAGGTCGCCGAACCCGAGAGACTCTATCGCGCCGTGCAGGACGTCGCCCGCCCTGGCGCACTGGATGATGACTTTTCAATGCTGGTTGTCACGTTCGTGTAGCGCGACCGCCATATTCTCGTCACGCAAAGGCGGCGCGACAGCGATCGAGCCGCAGGCTGAACACGTATCTTTGAAGGGAACCCGTTATGGACACAGGCATGGATGTGACAGAGCTGGATGGAGGCGTGACCTGCATTCGGC
>Ga0209717_1002775_pt1 | contig 16234 bp, 18 predicted proteins | sample AD_UKC048_MetaG_FD_184418 | JGI IMG/M metagenome (GOLD analysis project Ga0209717, IMG submission 184418) | Active sludge microbial communities of municipal wastewater-treating anaerobic digesters from USA - AD_UKC048_MetaG (SPAdes) (version 2) | ecosystem: Engineered > Bioreactor > Anaerobic >... | reverse complement strand
GCTGCGATGGCAGGCCAGACCTACACTGCGCCGAGCGGCATCACGTCGAAGATGGACGAGAAGAATCACCACCTGCACAAGTCGGTGTTCATCGGCGAAGTCAAGGCCGACGGCCAGTTCAATGTGGTCTGGAAGACGCCTGGCCCGGTGAAGGCCAAGCCCTGGAGCCCGTACATCGAAGGCAACGACAAGAAGAAGGACGAACCTGAGAAGAAGTGATGGATTTCCGACGCACGATGCGACCGACCGAGCTCATCAGAGAGCCCATTGATCCCAGTTTCCTGTTGAGAGCGGTCGCGTTTTTCTTCGTGGCGTTCGGAATCCTGCTCGGCGCGTCGGCGGCTCATGCGCTGACGCCCGAGCAAGTCCTGGCGATGGCTGCGGGCGACAGTGATGCCCGTTCGCAGGCCATCGCGCAGACAGCCGCCAGCGGCGACCCGGCGGCGCAGGCCTTTTTCCAGGCCCTGCTCGACGACGCGGTGAGGGTCGCCGGCGACAAGGTCTATGTCGTGCGCGACGACAAGGTCAGCGAGGCCGCGTCAGGTGCGGCAGCCACGCTGCCCGAGGGTGCCGAGGAAGTCATCAACAGCAATCGGTTGCGTCGCGAACTGGATTCGGCGATGGCATCGCTGAAGCTGCTGTCAGCCGACCCGGCGGAAAGACGCCAGGCGGTGCGCGAACTGCGCGACGGCGCTGATGAATCGAAGCTTCCGCTGATCGAGAAGGCCCTTTCCACTGAAACCGATGTCGCGCTGAAGGGCGATATGGGCCTGCTGCGCGCGGCAGTGCTGGTGTCTTCTTCCGACAAGGCGCGGCGGCTCGAAGCAGCGAAGCTGCTGGCCGAGAGCCGAACGCCTGCGACGAAGGCCTTGCTGGTCGAGCGACTGAAGCCGGGCGTCGAGCCCGAAGCCGACGTGCGGGCGCAGCTCGTCTCCGCGCTGCTGGGCGTCGAGTCGCAACTGGCCTGGGGCGAGCGCCTCGGGGTGATCTTCACCGGAGTCAGCCTCGGTTCGATCCTGCTGCTGGTGGCGCTCGGGCTCGCCATCACCTACGGTCTGATGGGCGTCATCAACATGGCCCATGGCGAGCTGATGATGATCGGCGCCTACGCCACCTATGTCGTGCAGAACCTGTTCAAGGCACACATGCCGGATGCGTTCGGCTGGTACATGGTCGCCGCCATCCCGGCCTCCTTTTTCGCTGCGGCGCTCGTCGGTGCGGCGCTGGAGCGCAGCGTGATTCGCTGGTTGTACGGCCGGCCGCTCGAGACGCTGCTGGCCACCTGGGGCATCAGCCTGGTGCTGATGCAGGGCGTGCGCAGCCTGTTTGGCGCGCAGAACGTGCAGGTCGAGAACCCGGCCTGGTTGTCGGGCGGTGTCGACGTGCTCAGCAACCTGACGCTGCCGTACAACCGCCTGGCGATCATCGCCTTCGCGGTGCTGGTGCTCGTAGGCGTTTCGCTGCTGATCGCTCGCACGCGGCTCGGCCTGTTCGTGCGCGGCGTCACCCAGAACCGCAAGATGGCCGCATGCGTCGGCGTCAACACCGCGCGCGTCGACACCTATGCGTTCGCGCTCGGATCGGGCATCGCCGGGCTGGCCGGCTGTGCGCTGTCGCAGGTGGGCAATGTCGGCCCGGACCTGGGCCAGGGCTACATCGTCGACTCGTTCATGGTCGTGGTGCTCGGCGGCGTCGGCCAGCTGGCCGGCACCGTCTACGCAGCGATGGGGCTCGGCATCCTGAACAAGCTGCTCGAAGGCTGGCAGGGCGCCGTCCTCGCGAAGATCATGGTGCTGGTCTTCATCGTCATCTTCATCCAGAAGCGCCCGCAAGGCATCTTCGCGATGAAGGGCCGGAGTGCCGAGGCATGAGCGCCGTCATGCCCGGGACCTCATCCACGTCACCGCTGTCAGCTCCGGCCGGCGGACTTCTCACCGGCAGGATGTGGAGCCTGCTGCTGGCCTTCGTGCTGATCGTGTCGGTCGCCGTGCCGGTCATGAACCTGCTGATTCCGGCCGACAGCGTCTTTCACCTCTCCGATTACGCGGTATCGCTGATCGGCAAGATCATGTGCTACGCCATCTGCGCGCTGGCGATGGATCTGATCTGGGGCTACACCGGCATCCTCAGTCTCGGCCACGGCATGTTCTTCGCCCTCGGCGGCTACGGGATGGGCATGTACCTGATGCGCCAGATCGGGCGCGATGGCAACTACCAGAGTGACCTGCCGGACTTCATGGTGTTCCTCGACTGGAAGGAGCTGCCCTGGCACTGGGCGCTCAGCGACTCGTTCGTCGGTCAGTTGCTGCTGGTGGTGCTGGTGCCGGGCTTGCTGGCCTTCGTGTTCGGCTACTTCGCGTTCCGCTCGCGCATCAAGGGCGTGTACTTCTCGATCATCACGCAGGCGGTCACGTTCGCCGCGATGCTGCTGTTCTTCCGCAACGAGACCGGTTTCGGCGGCAACAACGGCTTCACCGACTTCAAGCGCATCCTCGGCATGCCGATCGCCACGCCTTCCATGCGAATGACGCTGTTCGTGCTGACTGGGCTGACGCTGATCGGATTCTTCCTGTTCGCGCGCTGGCTGGTCACGAGCAAGTTCGGGCGCGTGCTGCAGGCGATCCGGGATGCCGAGACACGCGTGATGTTCACCGGCTACGACCCGCTGAAATACAAGCTGACGATCTGGGTCATCTCGGCGGTGATGTGCGGCATCGCCGGCGCACTCTACGTGCCGCAGGTCGGCATCATCAACCCGAGCGAGATGTCGCCGGCAGCCGGCATCGAGATCGCGATCTGGGCCGCCGTCGGAGGACGAGGCACGCTGATCGGTCCGATCATCGGCGCCTTCTTCGTCAACGGTGCCAAGAGCTGGTTCACGCAGGCGTTCCCCGAGTTCTGGCTGTACTTCCTGGGCATGCTGTTCATCGCCGTCACGCTGTTCCTGCCCCACGGCATCGTCGGCCTGCTGCGTCGCCGAAAGGAGGAGCACTGATGACCCCGGATCTGATGAAGGCCGGAGCCCAGACCCGCATCGCCAGGGAAAGCAAGGCCACCGCAGTCCGCTCGGGCGGGGGCGAGGCGGCGTTCATGCGCAGGCACGAGCCCGGGTCGCTGGACCTGACGCACGGACAGATCCTCTACCTCGAAGACATCACGGTCAGTTTCGACGGGTTCAAGGCGCTCAACGCGTTGAACCTGACCATCAGCGTCGGCGAACTGCGCTGCATCATCGGGCCCAACGGGGCCGGCAAGACGACGATGATGGACGTCATCACCGGCAAGACGCGGCCGGATCTGGGCAGGGCTTCGTTCGGCGCCACCATCGATCTGCTCGGCCTTCGCGAGAACGAGATCGCCTCGATCGGCATCGGTCGCAAGTTCCAGAAGCCGACCGTGTTCGAGCAGCTCAGCGTGTTCGAGAACCTCGAACTGGCGCTGAAGGCCAATCGCGGCGTCCGCTCCTCGATGTTCTTCCGGCTCAACGGCGAGCAGCTGGACCGGATCGGCTCGATGCTGACCCTGATCCATCTGAAGGACAGCGCGCAGCGCAATGCCGGTCTGCTGTCGCACGGCCAGAAGCAGTGGCTCGAGATCGGCATGCTGCTGATGCAGGACCCGAAGCTGCTTCTGCTCGATGAGCCGGTCGCCGGCATGACGGACGAGGAAACCGAGCGCACGGCCGAACTGTTCCTGTCGCTCGAAGGCAATCATTCGCTGGTCGTCGTCGAGCACGACATGAAGTTCGTCGGCGAATTGATGCAGAACGGCCGCAACGGCAAGAAGGTCACGGTGCTGCACGAGGGCAGCGTGCTGGCCGAAGGCCTGCTCAGCGACGTGCAGGCGAATGACAAGGTGGTCGAGGTCTATCTCGGCCGCTGAATTGATGAACGATCACGGACCATGCTGAAAGTCGAAGGCGTCAACCAGTACTACGGCGGATCGCACATCCTGCGCAACGTCGGGTTCGAGGCGAAGCTCGGTGAAGTCACCGTGATCCTGGGTCGCAACGGCGTGGGCAAGACCACCCTGCTGAAGAGCCTGATGGGTGTGGTGGCGGTCAAGACCGGCAGCATCACCCTGGACGGCGGTGTGATCACCCGTGACACGCCGTACGAGCGGGTGCGCAAGGGCGTCGGCTATGTGCCGCAGGGCCGCGAGATCTTCGGGCGCCTGACGGTCGAAGAGAACCTGCGCATGGGCCTGGCCTACAAGAGCGGCAGCACGCCGATTCCTCCGGAGCTGTTCGAGCTGTTTCCGGTGCTCAAGCAGATGATCAACCGGCGCGGCGGCGACCTGTCGGGCGGACAGCAGCAGCAGCTCGCGATCGCCCGGGCGCTGGCGGCGGGGCCGAAGCTGCTGATCCTCGACGAGCCGACCGAGGGCATCCAGCCGAGCGTTATCAAGGACATCGGCCGGGTGATCCGCATGCTGGCCGATCGGGGCATGAACGTCGACGGCAGGCCTCAGCGCATGGCGATCGTTCTGGTCGAGCAGTACTACGACTTCGCCGCCGAACTGGCCGACCAGTACCTGGTGATGGAGCGCGGCGAGATCATCCAGCGCGGTCGCGGCAAGGACATGGAAGCCGAGGGCGTGCGCGCCCGCATGTCCATCTAGCGGGTTGCCACGATCAGGGCTGAAGCGCCGCAGGCGATCTCGCTGCAGCGCTTCGGGTGCAGGTTCTGCGGCCGCGCTGATGTGCCGGGACTAACCCTTCAACCCGGTACCCAGCACGAAGTCGAAGTCGGCCTTCATGTATCTGCCGTCCTGCTTCATGGCCAGCGCGAGTCCGGGCTTGTGGCCGCCCCACGGGTCGCCGGCGAGATGCTCGTCGCCCTTGAAGTAGAGCTGCGTGGTGAGTGCCGTGTGCAGGAACGGTTCGACCTTGATGTGAATGTGCCGCGCCCGGGTCAGGTTGCCGTACTTCTCCAGCCCCGGAACGCCGGGTGGAATCGGGTACGCACCGGGCACGATGGTCTCGATCTCGTAGCGGCCCTTCGCGTCGGTCAGGACCATGCCGCGCAGATGCGGCTTGACTGACTCCAGGAAATTGCCGGGCTGCTGCTTGTCGTACACGCCCTTGTCGTCCGCCTGCCAGATCTCGATCAGCGTGTGGGCCAGGGGCGTCCTGCAGTCCGCACTGAGCACGGAGCCGCGCAGCATCAGCTTCTGTCCGGGCTCGTCGTCGGCGGCCAGCTTGAGTTGAACCATCGGTGCGCCGAAGTTGTACATGGGCCCGAGAATTTCCTGCTCGGTGAGTCGGCATTCGGCTGCCGTGGCTTGGAGCGTTGGCAGGCCCGCGGCCGCGCCGCCGAGTGTTGCTCCGGCGTAGCGCAGGAAACGGCGACGTTGAATCGCGTGGATCTGCTCTTCCAGTTTTCCCATGTCTGCTCCGGTCGGTGCTGTTGAATTTTCGAGAGCAGGATTGTCCACCGCGCATGCACCCAGGTGCCCGCCTGGCCTGAATGCGAGCAACGGCTTGCGCCGATTCACCGAAAATTCGCTGCGGACCTACCGCTCGCGATCCCGCTCAGGTCCGCCAGACCCGCGGAACGCAGGGCTGCAGGCCCCAGCCGATTTCGCGCCAGCGCGCCCAGACGCCAGCCAGCAGTTGGATTGCCGGCTCGACACGTGGCGCCAGCACCCGCAGCACGACGACCTCCGCATGTGGCGAAGTGCACCCGGCCGTGCGTGCCAGGGCGTGGGCGCCAGCCAGTTCACGCGCCGCATCGAGCAGCGTGTCGCGACGATCGGGGGCCATCGGCGAGCCTGCCGCGAACCACAGCGTTGCGAGCACGCGATGGCCCGCGAAGCCCAGCGGCGAATCGAGCAGCCGCTTGTCGTCACCGCGGATCGTGCCGCGCTCGAGCCAGACGCCGGGCAACTCGATGCGCTGCATGTAGTGTCCCGAGTCGAAGCTGTCGTTGCTGGCCGGCAGACCCAGCGCGATGACGTCCCAGCCCATCATCTCGCCGCCGGGTGACAGCTCGAAACGCATGCTGTTCTCGGCCAGTGCGGCGCTGTGGCAGATGGTCTCCAGCGGCAGCCATTCGAGTCGCGCTCCGTCCTCGACGCGTGCGGTCACGGACTGCCGCGCCGCCTCGCCTGCACTGCGGTAGAAGCGCGTCGCGCCCGGAGTCGTGATCAGTGCGTGGGCATGCGGCGCCAGCGTGGCCTCGACGTGAAGCACGTCGCCGCCGACGATGCCGCCCGGTGGATGCACCAGCACGTGGTGGCAGATGCCCGGGCCTTCCGGATACAGGCTCTGCAGCACCCGCAGCGGGCCCGAGTGGCGGTCGTGCGCCAGCGTGCGATCTTCGGCGCGGCGATAGTTCAGTTCAAGACGGCCCGGCCAACCCATGGAGAGCGCAGTGTCGCTCAAGCCGACTTGACGCCGAGCTTGAACGCGATCATCGCGCGCAGCTTGTTCGGCACCACCGGCTTGATCAGCAGGTGGAAATCCTTCTGCTGCGCCTCGAGGTCGAGCGCCGACATGGTGCTGCCGGTGATGACGATGGCCGGCACGTGTTCGCCGAAGCGGGCGCGAAGCACCGCGATGGCGTCGACGCCGTTGGCCCCCTGCTCGAGCCGGTAGTCGACGATCAGCAAGTCGGGCTTCACGAGCTGGGTGTCTGCGCCGCGGGCCCATGCCGCACAGGCGGCGACGCTGGTGAAGGCCGCGATGCCGGCCCCCCAGCCGCTGAGCAGGGCCTCGAGTGCGGAGAGCACCGCGGGTTCGTCCTCGACCACAACGATCAGCCGACCGTCGAGCGTGATGCCGAGCGGGCCCTTGACCGACAGCATCGGCTGCGCTTGAGGCATCCGCTTGCCCGGCGGCAATTCGAGTGTGAAGACCGTGCCCTTGCCAGGTTGCGAACTGAGCGCGACCGGCGCGGCGATCAGGTCGGCCAGCCGCTTGACGATCGCAAGCCCCAGGCCCAGGCCCTTGCGCTGATGCGGGTCGGTGCGTGGACCGTTCGGTACCTGGTAGAACTCCTCGAACACCTTGGCCTGCTCGCCTTCGGCAATGCCGGGGCCGGTGTCCCACACCTGCAGCATCAGGCGATCACCGCGTCGCCTGCAGCTCACCAGCACGCTGCCGTCTACGGTGTAGCGGATCGCGTTCGAGACCAGGTTGCGCATGATGCGTTCGACCAGCAGCGGATCGGCGAGCGCCACGTGCTGCGAGCCGCGAAAGCGCAGGGCCAGGCCCTTCTCGAAGGCCAGCGGCTCGAAGTGCAGGCGCAGCTTGCGGTACAGGTCCTTGATGGCGAAGTGCTGCGGGTGGACCTCGACCCCGCCGCTGTCGATGCGCGTGATGTCCAGCAACTCCGAGAACAGGCCTTCCAGCGCGTCGACCGATTCGTTGATGCTGTTCACCAGATGCGCCACCTCGACATCGTGGTTCTTCTGGCGCAGCGCCTCGGCAAACAGGCCCATCGCATGCAGCGGCTGACGCAGATCGTGGCTCGCTGCGGTGAAGAACTGGGTCTTGGCCCGGTTGGCGATTTCCGCCTGCTGGCGCGAGGTGTCGGCGGCTGTCTTTTCCAAACGCAGTTGCGAAAGCAGGTGATCGGCCTGGAGCTTCAGCGCGAGCGCGCGTTGCAGCGCCTGGCGGTAGTTGCGTGCCAGCAGCGTGGTCAGCGAGAAGATCAGCAGCAGGATGCCTGCGAGTCGAAAGCTCTCTTCGCTGCCGTCGCTGGCGACGCGTGCCGCCATCGGAACGAAGCACAGCGCGGAGAACAGCAGGAACACCCGCGGCTGCGTCGCCAGCACCGGTACGACCGCGATGCAGAACGTGTAGATGGTGATGATCAGTGCGATCTGCTGCTCGTTGCCGCCGAGCAGGTAGAACACCCACGAGGTCGCGCCCCACAGGGCTCCCGAAGTCAGCGTGCCCAGGTTCCACCACAGCCGCCAGCGCGCCCAGTCCACCACGCCGAGGGCAGCCACTCGATTGAACCGCTGCAACAGCGACAGCCGCGCAAGCCACAGTACCGCGAACAGCCCCAGCCAAGGCAGCATCACCGACGCGGGTGTGACCGCCCAGAAGAGCAGCACGATGACGCCGATGCCGGCCAGGTTGCCGGCCAGCTGTGCCGGCATGTAGTCGAAGGCGCTGCGCACCTCCTCGGGCAGCGAGGCTTCGGGTGCCTCGCCAGCCGCAGCCATCGGCTCGGCGGTCATGGACCGCTCTTTCTCCAGCTGTGAAGGCCGCCTTGCTGGCGCGACATCTGCCCCACTGCGAGCACGGCCTGGGTGCGCGAACTCACGTTGAGCGTGCGCAGCACCGCGGCCACATGGTCCTTGACGGTTTCAACGGACAGCTTGAGATCGCGCGCGATCAGCTTGTTGGGCTTGCCCTGCAGCAGCAGGCCCAGCACCTCGGTCTGACGAGGCGTCAAGCCCAGCGATTCGAGCGGCGCATGTGACTGGTAGCCTTCGTCCGCCGCGCTCTGTCGCACCGAGCGCAGGGCGCCCGGGGTGCTGTCGGAGTAGAGGTCGGCACCTGCCGACTCGTCGCCCATGTTCATCGGCGGTACATAGATGCCGCCCGACATCACCATGCTGAGCGCCTCGAACAGCACGTCGTTCGACGAACGCTTCGGCACGAAGCCCATGGCGCCCAGGTCGATCGCGCGGATCACGTCGCTGGTGCGGTCGCTGGCCGACACCACGACCACTGGCATGGCCGGATAGGCCGCGCGGAATTCGGTCAGTACGTCGAAGCCATCGGCGTCGCCAAGTCGCAGGTCGAGCAGTGCCAGATCGAAGTCGCTGTTCTGCTTCAGCGTGTCGCGGGCGGCCTTCGCGCTGCCGGCCCCCACGACGCTGACGTTCTCGCCCAGGCCCTGGATGATGGTCTGCAGAGCAGACAGGATCAGCGGGTGGTCGTCGATCAGCAAGACCTTCATGGTGTCTCCTCGGGAGTCAGCGCCGCAGGAATGCTAAGGCCGCCCACGCGTGACGTGCCGGTTTGGAAGTCACCCCCAAACGGGGGTTTGCCTGCCTGCGCAGGGTGAGGATCAGGCGTTCAGCCACGCGGTCAGAGGCTGCCACTGCTCGAGGTCGCGCTCGACACGGCTCGGCGCGACGTCCCACAGCGTCAGCCCCTGCGCTGCAAGGTGGATGTAGTTCTGCGTGTCGCGCAGATGCGTCAGCACCGGGAACTCCTGCCCGCCGAGGAATGCCTTCAGCTGATCGGCAGAGATGGTGCCTTCGCGCGAACGCATGCCGACGATGCCGACCTCCAGCTTCTGGGCGCGCTTGTGCTCGGCGAGGCGGTGCAGGAAATCGTGTGTTGCGCGGATGTCGAAGATGCTGGGCTGCAGCGGTACCAGCACTTTCGTGGCGATCTTGAGGATCTCGTCGAGCCTTTTGCCATGCAGGCCGGCGGGCGTGTCCAGCACGACGTGGGTGGTGCCCTTGGGCGGTCGCACACGCAGATCCGCACCGGTGTCCCAGGCACGGATCGACGCGGCTGTCTCCGGCCGCTGTGCCAGCCAGGAGGCCGCCGACTGTTGTCGGTCGACGTCGCCGAGCATCACCGCTTTGCGCTGTGCCGCGAAGTATCCGGCCACGTTGGTGGACAGCGTGCTCTTGCCCACGCCGCCCTTCGGATTGGCCACCACGATCACCGGCATGCTCGACCCCTGACTCCCTGATGGGCTCAATATTAGCCGCGCGGTGGGCGCAGTCGCGGGGCAGCGCGCTCAGTGCGGCTGTGTCCTTCCTGCCGCTGGAGGGCGGCGCTGTGGCTCGACACGACGTGCCCGGATTCGTTCGGCTCGGCGGGTCTGCCGGCCTGGCCCTCGACGCAGTCGCTGCTTTGCGAACAGCGGGTGACCCTTTGCGCAGCACCTGGCGACGCGGAGACCCTGACCCGAGCGGGGCCGGACTCTAATGCCAATGCAATTGCATTAGCATCGCGGGATGGAACGTCACACCCGGCAACGTCAGGCCGTGCTCGATGCGCTGGTGCGCAGCGGTCAGGCGCTGAGCCCGCAGGACCTGCTGGGACAGGCGAAATCGGCCGTGCCCAGCCTGAACCTGTCGACCGTCTACCGCCAGATCAAGGGGTTGCAGGACGCCGGTCAGATCGTCCGCGTCGAGCTGCCGGGGCAGCCGCCGCGGTTCGAGATGGCCTCGCGCGGCGAGGCGACTGCGCCCCATCGGCATGCGGCCCATCTCGTTGCGGATCAGCGCCACGCGCCGGACGAGGCGTCCCGGCATCACCACCACTTCCACTGTGTCCAGTGCGACCGCGTGTATCCGATCCACGCCTGTCCGGGTCCGATGAACGATCTGGCCCCGCCCGGCTTCGAGGTCCAGCACCACGACCTGACCCTGAGCGGTCGCTGCGCGAGTTGCGTGGCGGGAGCGCCTGCATGAAGGCCGGAAACATGGATGCGGCTTTGCACGTGCACGCCGCGGGGCACGGCCATGGCCATGCGCATGGCCACGACCACTCGCACGATGACGGTCACGATCATGCGGCGCATGCCGCCGGCTCCTCCCTGCTGATACCGAAGCCCGCACCAGCGCCGGTTTCGAGTCTGCTGATGGCTTCGGCGCTGCTACGGTTCGCCGGAGCCATCGGGCTCATCGCGCTGCTGTGGATGGCGGTGGTCTGGGCAATGTCGGGAACGGCATGAACGGCATCGACGTCCCGGCTCTCCCGAACTCCACCCAGCTTCCGGTGGTGGCTCCACCCGCCATCGCCGTCGAGGACCTGACCGTCAGCTACCGCCACCACCCGGCAGTCCACCATGTGAGCTGTCGTTTCGAGCCCGGCTCGCTCACTGCGGTGATCGGACCCAACGGTGCCGGCAAGAGTTCGCTGCTCGACGCGCTGACGGGTCGGGTGCAACCGAGCACCGGCTGTGTGCGCACCGGTGGTCTGCCGCGCAACCGGCTGGCCTACATGCCGCAGCAATCGGGCATCGACCGCACGTTCCCGCTCGGCGTGCTCGATGTCGTGATGCTCGGTGCGTGGCCGCGCATCGGGTGGTTCACCGGCGCGACCACGGCACAGCGGGCGCAGGCGCTGCTGGCGCTGGCCTCGGTGGGCCTGGCCGGTTTCGAGCAGAGGCTGATCTCGGAGCTGTCGGTCGGACAGTTCCAGCGCGTGCTGTTCGCGCGGGTCCTGATGCAGGACGCGCCGGTGATCCTGCTCGACGAACCGTTCAATGCGATCGACACGCGCACCACGGCCGATCTGATGCGGCTGGTGCAGCACTGGCACGACGAGGGCCGCACCGTGATCGCGGTGCTGCACGATCTGGCGCAGGTGCGCGAGCATTTCCCGCTGACCCTGCTGCTGGCTCGCGAGTGCGTGGCGCACGGGCCGACCGAAGAGGTGCTCGTGCCCCGCCACCTGATGCGCGCACAGCAGATGGCCGAGCAGTGGGACGAGAACGCCGATTGGTGCGCAGCCCCTGTGCTGGTGTCGAGGGCGCCGTCATGACGCTGCTGATGTGGTTGCAGGGCATGCTGATACAGCCCTTCGTCGAATTCGGATTCATGCGCCGTGCGCTGGTCGCCTGCCTGGCACTGGGACTGAGCTGCGGGCCGATCGGCACCTTGCTGGTCTTGCGTCGCATGAGTCTGGTCGGCGACGCGATCGCGCATGCGCTGCTGCCCGGCGCCGCGCTGGCCTTCGTGCTTTTCGGCTTCTCGCTGTGGGCGATGAGCATCGGCGGATTCGTCGCGGCCGTCGCGGTCGCAGGCCTGGCGGGGCTGGTCGCACGTCTGACGCCCCAGCGCGAGGATGCCAGCTTCGCGGCGTTCTACCTGATCGCGCTGGCCGCGGGCGTGATGATCATCTCGATACGCGGCAACAGCGTCGACCTGATGCGCGTCCTGTTCGGCACCGTGCTGGCCGTCGACGACGCGTCGCTGCTGCTGATCGCCGGCATCGCGAGCCTGAGCCTGCTGGTGCTGGCGCTGGTGTACCGGCCACTGGTGGTCGAGTGCTTCGACCCCGGGTTCCTGCGCCACCTGGGCAATGCCGGGGCCTGGGTGCACGCGCTGTTCCTGATGCTGCTGGTGCTCAATCTCGTGGGCGGCTTCCAGGCGCTGGGTACGCTGATGGCGGTCGGTCTGATGATGCTGCCCGCCACCGCCGCGCGCTTCTGGGCCGCCGAGGTCTGGAGCCTGGCTGCGGTGGCCGCTCTGTTCGCCGTGCTCAGCGGCTGGGGCGGGTTGCTGCTGTCGTATCACGCCAACTTGCCGTCGGGCCCGTCCATCGTGCTGCTGGCTGGCAGTTTCTACGCGCTGTCTCTGCTGATCGGCCGGCGTGACAGCCTGCTTGCACGGCAGTTGTCGCGCCGCTCACACCGCAAGGCCTGATGATGCAATTTGATTCGACACCGCGCGCGCTGAGGCGTGCCTTCCTGACTTTGCTCGCATCCGCGGGAACGGCCCGCTGGTCGGTGGCACCGGCCGCGCAGACTCCACCCCCGGTGCTGAAGGTCGTCGCCACCTTTTCGGTGCTGGCCGACATCGCACGCGAGGTCGGTGGCACGGCCGTCGAGGTGACTGCGCTGGTCGGGCCGAATGCCGACGCCCATGTGTTCGAGCCGACGCCGTCCGATGTGCGCAGGGTGGCGAGCGCCGATGTGGTGGTAACCAACGGCCTGCGTTATGAAGGCTGGATCGACCGTCTGATCAAGGCGTCCGGTTTCCGGGGTCCGGTCGTTGTCGCCAGCCAGGGGGTAGTGACTCGCGGGGTGTCCGGCGGCGCTGATCCGCACGCCTGGCAGAGTCTCGCCAACGGTCAGCGTTATGCCGAGAACATTCGTGCGGTGCTGGTGGCGGCTTTGTCGGCCAGGGCACCCGCGCGCGTGGCGGAGGTCGAGGCGCGTGCTGCCGCCTACCAGCAGCGCCTGGCTGCGCTTGATCGCGATACCCGCGAGCGCTTCGCCGCGCTGCCCGCCGAGCGCCGGCGCGTGATCACCGCGCACGATGCGTTCGGCTATTTTTCCGACGCCTACGGGGTCGTGTTCATCGCTCCTCGTGGCTGGACCACCGGCAGCGAGCCGTCGGCAAAGGCGGTGGCGGCCATCGTCCGTCAGGCCCGTGCATCGAAGGCCAGTGCGCTGCTCGTCGAGAACATCAGCGACCCCAGGCTGATCGAGCGCATCGGCCGCGAATCCGGACTGAAGGTCGGCGGCGCGCTCTATTCCGACGCGCTGTCGCCGGTGGGTACCGAAGCCGATACCTATGTGCGCATGTTCGAGCACAACGTGAAGACACTGGTGGACGCCATGTCGCTGAACGTTCCTGGAGCGTCAGGCGATGCCGGCGCCGTGCCTCGCTAGTTCGCAGCGGATACGGTCGGCATGAATTCCCGCGCTTTCAACAGCACCTGGCTTCGCGAGGAACTGCTGCACCTGCTCTCCCTGTCGGGCACGCTGGCCGGTTTCTCCGTCACGGCCGTCACGCTGCTGCGTACGATCGGGCAGCCCTCGCTGATGCAGACCGTGGCCGATGACGTGCTGGCGATGTCGGCGCTGCTTTTCCTGGTCTGCACCTATGCGATCTTCATTGCACTCAGGACGCAGCGCCAGGCGCTCGCTCGCGCCCTGGAGAAGCTCATCGACGGCCTGTTCGTGCTCGCGCTCACCGGCATGGTTTCCGCCGGATTCATCATGGTGTACACGTTGTGGTGAACTGCAGGGAACAAGATCGAAAGTCCTTCCAGGCAAGGTCTTCGGCCCGGATTTTCTGCAAAACCTGTTTCGCTGGGGGCCTGACGATCAGTCTGAACACTAGGCCTTTCGCCATGCCGCTCTCGACCGCGGCATGATTTCGCTCATCTCCTGAAACCCCCGCTCACCGCCATGTCCGATTCCAACCCCGTCAGCACCGAATCCCTCTCAGTCCTCGGCATCAAGACCGGTCGCGCCGGGCCGCGGCTGCTGGTACTGGGCGCCGTGCATGGCAACGAAACCTGCGGCCCCCGCGCCATCGAGAAGGTGCTGGCCGACTTCGATGTCGAGAAGCTCAAGCTGCTGCGCGGCAATGTCACCTTCGTGCCGATCACCAACCCGCTGGCCTACCAGCGAGGCAGGCGAGAAGGCGATCGCAACCTGAATCGCAATCTTCGACCGACCGACACGCCGCAGGATTTCGAGGACCGCATCGCCAACGCGCTGTGCCCGCTGATCGCGCAGCACGACATGCTGCTCGACCTGCACTCGTTCCAGTCGCCGGGCGAGCCCTTCGCGATGCTCGGCCCGCTGAACAACGAGGACACGCTGCAGCCGTTCGAACTGGCTGCGCACGAGGAAGCGGTGGCGGTGCGCCTGGGCCCGAAGCGCTTCGTCGAAGGCTGGCTCGAGACGTATGCGGCCGGTGTCGCCAACCGCGTCAAGCGGGCCGATCAATCGGTCGATCCGAATGCGCGCGCCACCTTGCTCAACACCGATCCGAGCTACGGCATCGGCACCACCGAGTACATGCGCAGCGTCGGCGGTGTGGCGATCACGCTCGAGTGCGGCCAGCACGACGATCCGAATGCGCCGGAAGTCGGCTATCGCGCGATCCTCAACGCGATGGCACACCTGGCGATGATCGAAGCGCCTCGCCCGGAACCGCGCACCGATGTCGAAGTGTTGCGACTGACCGAGGTCACCGATCGCCTGCATGCGGACGATGCCTTCGTGAAGCCGTGGGCCAGCTTCGATCCGGTGTCGGCCGGCGAGCCCATCGGCCGCCGTCACGATGGAACGCTGGTCACCGCGCCGAGCGATGGGTTCATCGTCTTCCCGAACACCAAGGCCACGCCAGGCAACGAGTGGTTCTATTTCGCCCGGACCAGCGATCGGAAACTGAACGTCGAGTGAGGATTGGCGTCGCGTGCCGCGGCGTGGCTGGCGCGGGCCGACCTTTTCGCTGCCGAAAGAGAAACCATGAAACGTATCTCCGCCTGGGTCGCCGCACTTTTCCTGTCCACCGGCACGGTGGTGCTGGCGCAGGGCCAGCCGCATGTCCACGGCGTCGCCAGGCTCGATGTCGCAGTCGAGGCCGGGCAGGTCGTGCTGCAGTTCGAGACGCCGCTCGACAGCCTGCTGGGCTTCGAGCGGGCGCCGCGGGGCGCGGACGAAACGCGGCGGGCGGAGCTGGCCATCGCTGCACTGAAGGCGGCCGATGCGCTGTTCAGGTTCACGCCGGCCGCCGGCTGCACGCCGGCCCGTGTCGATCTCAGATCGGCGGCCCTGAAGCTGGGCTCGCCCGACCCGGCCGAGGCGCACGAAGGCCACGCCGACCTCGATGCCACCTACGTCTTCAAGTGTGTTGACTCGGCCAAGGCAGCGGAGGTCGATGTCGGGCTGTTCGAAGCGTTCAGTCGGCTGCAGGGCCTGAGGGTCGAGGTCGTGACGGCGCGCGGCCAGTTCAAGCGCGACTTGAAGCGGCCCGCGAAGCGCGTATCTCTGGCTCGCTGACCCATTGCCTCCCGTGCAAAGCCCACGTCCTTCCTGCGCCGCCGCGCGCTGCAACAGTGAGTGACGTCGCGTGATCGAGGTGCGTGATCTTCGCTTCGCCTGGCCGGGCGCCGCGAGCGACTGCGTGGTCATCGACGCGCTGAGCATCCCGGCCGGCCGCACGGTGTTCCTGCACGGCCCCAGCGGCGGAGGAAAGAGCACGCTGCTCGGCCTGCTGGCGGGCGTGCTGTTGCCGCGCGTCGGGTCGGTCAGCCTGCTCGGCACCCGCTGGGCTGATCTGTCGGGCGCGCGTCGCGATGCGTTCCGCGCCGATCATGTCGGCTATATCTTCCAGCAGTTCAACCTGCTGCCCTACCTGAGCGCAGTCGACAACGTGCTGCTGCCATGCCGCTTCTCGCGTCTGCGTCGCGAACGGGCCGCGCAGGACGGTGGATCTCCCGGCCACGCCGCACGCGAGTTGCTCGAGCGCGTCGGGCTTTCGCAGGCCTTGTGGACGCGAGCTGCCGCACAGCTGTCGGTCGGCCAGCAGCAGCGCGTCGCGGCGGCACGTGCCTTGATCGGTCGGCCCGAGGTGGTGATCGCCGACGAGCCGACCTCCGCACTCGATGCCTTGCTGCGCGACAGCTTCATGGATCTGCTGCTCGATGCCTGTCACGCATCGCGCGGCACGCTGGTCTTCGTGAGCCACGATGAGCGGCTGGCAGCGCGGTTCGACGAGCGACTCTCTCTCTCGGCGGTCAACCGGACAGCGTCGTCGATGCAGGCCGAGGATTCCCTGTGAG
>Ga0209717_1002774_pt1 | contig 16279 bp, 17 predicted proteins | sample AD_UKC048_MetaG_FD_184418 | JGI IMG/M metagenome (GOLD analysis project Ga0209717, IMG submission 184418) | Active sludge microbial communities of municipal wastewater-treating anaerobic digesters from USA - AD_UKC048_MetaG (SPAdes) (version 2) | ecosystem: Engineered > Bioreactor > Anaerobic >... | reverse complement strand
CGAGGGGACGCCTCGATGATGGCGTCGACCTCGGCTTTGGAGAATTTCATGAGGGACTCCTGATCGGTTGCATGGCAGGCCGGCGGCCCACCATGCAGTCAGGATCCCATTGAGCCCGTGCACTTCAAGGGTGGCGAGGAGCGCTCGCCGGTGGTCCGGTCAGGACGCCGGACCGCGCGTCGGCTCGCCTACGACTGCTCGCCCGACTTCAGGGCTGCCAAGCGCTCCACCACCTCGCGCTTGCCAACCCCGCGCAAGGCAGCGATGGCCGCGAGGTTCTTGCCTCTGGGGCGTGCCTTGCCCTGCTCCCAGGCATAAACGCTCTGCCCAGATGCGCCGACCAGCAACCCGAAATCCGCAGCCGACAAGCCCAGGCGCTTCCGATTGCTGGCCATGCCGGAGGCTCGGAACCGGAATCTGTCGGCGCCGTCCACTTCCTCGACCGCAGGTGGCGATGACGGCCGAGCGGGGGCGGCGCGCGCGGACTGCCGCACGGACCGCTCCAGTTCGCTGACTCTGCGCTTCAACGCGGCGCTTTCCGCGCGCGCCGCCGTGAGCGCCTTCCTGATCGAATCGACCTCGCTGCGCAACTCCTTGCGAGCCAGACGGACGATCTCGGCCTTGAGCACGGATGCAATGTTGGGCATCCGCCGATTGTGCCAAGGGCAGGAGGAAGGGCAGGGACAGTGCTGTACGGGTGGAAGCCGGCCGGAGCCATGTCGCACTTCAAAGAGCGACCGCTTTCTGGCGTTCAAGTCAGCGAGGCCGCTGTCCCTGGACGACCCACAGCAGCCGGCGGTTCAACAGAAGACCGGTCATTCCGGTGGCGAAAAGCGAGCCCAGCGGCTCCGGCGTCCTTGAGACCCGGGCGCATGCGCGCTTGCTGACGCGAAGGCGTCGGCCTCAGCGAACTACGGCCTCTCGGTGGTCACGCTCGGAGTGGCATTGGCCCTGGTGCAAAGGGCCAACCTTTGCAGGGTCGTCACCATGGATGCCAGCGGCGCCATGCCCAGCCCAAGCACCGTGCCCACGCCCGGCACGGGCAGCAGGCAGGGTCGGCAACAGCAGCAGCGTGCCGTGTGCATCGGGCTCGTGGGCCTGCCCCATGGCCCGCATCGACACCCGCTCCTCGCGGATCGCGGCGGCGGCGTCACGCGGCCTCACCGGTAGCCGGCTGCCCGCGCGTCTTCCACAGCGACACCAGCACACCGCCAGCGATCAGGCCGAAGGTCACACTGAGCGAGATCACTGCCGGGATCTTGCCGATGATGCCCACCAGGAAGATCTTGCTGCCGATGAACACGAGCACCAAGGCCAGCGCGTACTTGAGGTACTTGAAGCGGTGGATCATCGCGGCCAGCGCGAAGTACAGCGCGCGCAGGCCCAAGATGGCGAAGATGTTGCTGGTGTAGACGATGAACGGGTCGGTGGTGATGGCAAAGATCGCCGGCACCGAGTCGACCGCGAAGATCAGGTCCACGAACTCCACGAGCACCAGCGCCAGGAACAGCGGCGTTGCGAAGCGCTCCAGCTTGCCGGTCTTGGGATCGGTCTCGCGCACCCAGAAGGCGTTCCCGCGCAGGCCCTCGGTCACGCGCATGTGCCGCTTCAGGAACTTGAGCAGCGGGTTGTTCGCAATGTCGGGCATGTGGTCGGCGATGACCCACATCTTGATGCCGGTGAAGATCAGGAACGCGCCGAACACGTAGAGCACCCAGCTGAACTGGCTGACCAGCGTGGCGCCCAGACCGATCATGATGGCGCGAAGCACGATCACGCCCAGGATGCCCCAGAACAGCACCCGGTGCTGGTACTGACGCGGGATCGCGAAGAAGGTGAAGATCAGCGCGATGACGAAGACGTTGTCCATCGACAGCGACTTCTCGATCATGAAGCCGGTGTAGTAGTCCATGCCGCTCTGCGCGCCGAGATACCACCAGACCCAGGCGCCGAAGATCAGCGCCACGCTGATGTACCCTGCTGAGAGCAGCAGGCTCTCGCGCACGCCGATCTCCTTGTCGTCCTTGTGCAGGACGCCCAGATCGAAGGCCAGCAGTGCCACGACGATACCGACGAAGGTCAGCCAGACCCAGGCCGGCTTGCCCATGAAGTCGGAGGTGAGGAAGGGAAGCAGGAAGTCCATGTCTTGTTCTTCAGAGGATCGCAGCGGCCGCGGTGCCCACGCCGCACAGCCCGCTGAATACGCCCAGCAGCGCGACATCGCGCTTCTCGTTGCCCAGGCGCCAGGCGTGGAAGGTGACGCCGGCCAGGGTGGCGGTCAGTATTGCAAGAAGCAGTGTGCTGGTGTCCATGGTGATGGGGTGGTTCGGTCTTGAGTTGATGTCGGACAAACGAGTGGAGTGGCTGCGCGATCAGCGCGTCGCCAGCGAAGGGCCGGCGCTCGGGCCGGAGCCACCGCCGCCGCGGCGACGCCACAGCGCAATCAGCAGGTGCAGCACAGCACCCAGCACCAGGAGGAGAACGCCGCCGATGGCCCAGACCACCCAAGCCACGACGGTCAACCCGCCGGCCAGGAAGGGAACAGCCTGCAGCAGGCTGTCGACCAGCGGCCCGAGCCCCGCCACCATCTGGGTCACGGCCAGCACCAGCTCGGCTGACACCCAAGGTGCCAGCCAATCCGGCAAGGCGATGCTGCCGACGCCTGAGGTGGCGCCAGAGAGCGCCCCCACGTTGGAGATAGACCAGACCGCAACGGCATGCAGGGCCCAGGCGGCCAGCGACCACAGTGCAAGCAGCGAAGCGACGGTTATCCAGCTGAGAACGTAGAACATGGTGCGAGGAATGTGATGTGATCGGATGGTCAGAGTGTGGGGACGGAGAGTCGTCGAACAAACCAGAGTGAAGCGCATCTATAGTTCGGTTTTCCCGAACAGGAGCGCACATGCTGAACTATCGCCATCTGCACTACTTCTGGGTCGTTACCAAGGAAGGCGGCTTTGCCCGGGCCGCCGAGCGGCTGGACATGGCCGTGCAGACGATCAGCGCGCAGGTGCGCGAGCTGGAGAAGGCGCTCGGCCACCAGCTGCTCAAACCATCGGGACGCGGCGTGGCGCTCACCGAGGCGGGCCAGGCCGCCTTCGCCCGCGCCGAGGAGATCTTCCAGCTCGGCCAGGGCATCCCCGACGAGGTGCGCGAAGCGGCGAGCGGCAAGGTGGCCCGCCTCGCGGTCGGGTTCTCCGATGGCATCTCCAAGCTGGCGGCGCATGCGCTGCTGGAGCCGGTGTTGAGCACCCCGCATCTGCGTCTGGTGTGCCATGAAGGCGAGTTCGAACAGCTGCTGGGCGAGCTGGCGCTGCATCACCTGGACCTGGTTCTTGCAGGACAGGCCGCGCCGCGCAATCCGAACCTGCGCCTCACCAGCGAGCGGCTCGTCGATTCGCCGGTCGAGTGGTACGGACCGGCACGGATGGTCGGCAAGACCGAGCGCGACCGGTTTCCTCAGAGCCTGAACGAACTTCCCGTGCTGCTGCCCACCGGACACTCCGCACTGCGCACAACGCTGGACCACTGGTTCGAGGCGCAGGGGCTGCGGCCTCGCATCGTCGGCGAGTTCGAGGACAGCGCGCTTCTGGCCGTCTTCGCGGCGCGCGGCCTGGGCGTGTTCCCGGTCAGCCGCCTGGGAGCGGACGATGTCGGCCTGATGCGGGGCCTGCGCCTGCTCGGCAGCAGCGACGGCGTGAAGGAGGAGATCCACGCCATCCGCTCGCGCCGCGGGCAGCACCACCCCTTGGTGATGCGGGTGGTATCCGCGGCGATGCCCTAATCGCGGTGGTTGTGCCGGTCAGGCGTCGTGAAGGCGGGCGGTCTTCCTGGCGCTCGACGGCTCCTCGCCATCGACCAATTGCCAGTGGCGCCGCGCGGCGTCCACGACCAGGGTTTCGCCATCGGCCAGGTGCCCGTCGGCCCGCGCCGCGGCCAGCGATAGACGCAGCACCTTTCTCTGCAGCACCGGATCCGAGATTTCGGACATCACGGACGCCAGGGTGCTGTCGTCGACATTGCTCATGAGAGACCCTGTCTCGTATCCGCTGGCCATCAGTTCTTCGCACAGCGTGTGGACGATGTGCGGCAGCAGCTGGGGCTCCAGGCCGAGTTCACGCTCGGCGCCCAGGCACTTGAGGATGTCGAACTCGGAGCTGCAGACATGGCCGTCGGAGATGAGCACGAGGGAGACGATGCGTGCCGCGGCTTCGGGGCTGTTCAGGGGATAGCTGCGCATGGTGGACTTGCCTCTTCAATGGGTGGATGACCGTGTTGGACTGCACTCGGACTCTTGCTGGAGGGGCGGCGGCGTTGGCGCGCCGCTTGAGTTCCCTGCCGGACCGACTGGATGCATCGTCCTTCGCGTGGCTCAGTAGCGGCGACGGGATGGCCGATCGGTCACATCGCTCGTGCGACGGTCGACTCGGATCGGGATCGGCACCAGCCTCGGCGGGCGCATCGACGCACTGAGCAACGCGTGCACCGACCGCAAGGCCCGGTCGAGGCGCGCGACCGCCAGGGTGGAAAGGCTTGCGATGAGCTTCATGGCAGGTCGGTCGAGGAGTAGTGACGAGCTTGAATGTGCATCCGTCTGGACTTCGAAGGAAGCGCAGCATCTAGAACTCCAGTTCAGGAAAAACCGAACTGCGGCGGTCCTATAGTCCGACTGGTGAAGATCCCGTCCGTCCGCCTTGCTCCCGTCGAGTCCGCTTCCTCGCGGTCCGACCTGCGCACGCCAGCGGGCGCCCCAGCGGGAACTCGCACCGCCGTGCAGGCGATGCTCGTCACACTGCTGGCCTGGACAGCATTGCTCTGCGCCGGACTCGGCGGCACGGTCGGCGTGGTCTCGCAGACGCTGGCCGGCAAGCTGACCGCCAGCGTCCAGCACCTGCAGCGTCACGGCGGACCGTCCCCGTCCTCCCGCGCGGTGCGCCGCGAACTGCCGGCCGTCGCGGCCGAGCTGAAGGTTGCCGAAGCCTCAGCCGCCGTCGTCGAGGTGCACACCGACGGCGCAGTTCCGCCGAGCCGCATCGCGCTGCCGACGGTCGAGCGGGCATCCGATGCCCGAGCGCCCGCAGCGGCTGAGCCGCTTCCGGCTTCGAGGCACCGCATGCCCCCGAGCCGGGCACCTCCTCTCCTGGCCTGACGCTTCGCGCGCACCTGCTGCGCGCCCATCGCTTTCCCGAAGTCCGCGTGAGCGCGCCTGATGGTTGCGCACGCCCGTCAAGGTCATTCCATGAAGAACTCACCGTACCTGGTGGCCGTGTACCTCGCCATCATCGTCGCGGGTCTGCTGTTCGCGCTGCCGAACGTGCTGCCCGCCTCTGTGCTCGAGCGCTGGCCCAGCGCACTGCCCGACAAGCCCGTGGCCCTTGGCCTCGACCTGCGCGGAGGATCACACCTCGTGCTGGAAGTCGACGGCAGCGAACTGCGCCGCGAGCGCGTGCGCACCCTGGCGGAAGACGCCAGGCGCCTCCTGCGCGAAGACGACATCCCCTGGCGCAGCGTCGAGACCGGCGAGCGCGGCCTCACGATAACTCTGCGCTCGGCCGAGCAGCAGGACGCCGCGATCGATCAGCTCAGGACCTTGTCCAACCCGGTTGGCACGGCCCGGCAGGACCTGGCGGTCACACGTAGAGGCACTGACGGCATCGAACTCTCACTCACCGAGGAAGGCCAACTCCAGTCCATGGGCCGCGCCGTCGAACAGAGCCTGGAGGTGATCCGCCAGCGCGTGGACCAGGTGGGCGTGTCCGAACCGACGATCCAGCGCGTCGGGGCGGACCGCATCCTGGTGCAACTGCCCGGCCTGCAGGATCCGGCGCAGCTGCGCGCCTTGCTGGGCTCGACCGCCAAGATGAGCTTCCACCTGCTGGGCGATTCGTCCAGCCCTGATGGCATCCGCACGCTGCAGGACAGCCAGGGCAACAGCTACCCGGTGCGCAACAGCGTGGCCTTGAGCGGCGACCGCTTGTCGGACGCCAGCGCCGGATTCGACCCGCAGACGCGCGAGCCGGTCGTCAACTTCCGCTTCGACCGCACGGGAGCCCGTGAGTTCGCCGCCATCACCGAGGCCAACGTTGGCCGGCCGTTTGCCATCGTGCTCGACGGAAAGGTGCTGAGTGCGCCAGTGATCCGCGAACCGATCACCGGCGGCTCCGGCCAGATATCAGGCAGCGTCACGGTGCAGGAGGCCGGCACCCTGTCGGCGCTGCTGCGGGCCGGGGCGCTGCCCGCCAAGCTGACCGTCATCGAGGAGCGCAGTGTCGGTGCCGACCTGGGCAGTGACGTCATCCAGAAAGGTGTCTACGCCGGCATCGCGGCCTTCGTGCTGGTGTTTCTCTTCATGTTCGTGCTCTACGGCGGCTGGGGCCTGGTGGCCAACGTCGCCCTCGCACTCAATGTGATCCTCACCATCGCGGGCATGAGCATGCTGGGCGCCACCCTCACGCTGCCGGGTATCGCCGGCATCGTGCTGGGGATCGGGCTGGCGGTAGATGCGAACGTCCTGATCAACGAGCGCATTCGTGAGGAGACGCTCAAGGGCAAATCCGCGCTGCTGGCCATCGACGCTGGCTTCCGGCGCGCCTACGCCACCGTGATGGACAGCAACCTCACCGCGCTGATCGCCACGTTGCTGCTGTTCTGGTTCGGCTCGGGGCCGGTGCGCGGCTTCGCCATCACCATGGCACTCGGCATCGTGATCTCGATGTTCACCGCGGTGTCGGTGGTCAAGGTGATGATGCTGTCGATAGCGCGGCGCCGCCGGCTCAAGACCATCCAGATCAAGCCCCTCTTCGGCTTCAGGCCCGTGCCCGACGGCACGCAGTTCAAGTTCATGAGGGCTCGCCTGGCCGGGCTCGGTCTGACGGCGCTGCTGGTGATCGGCAGCGTGGCACTGCTGTTCAAGCCGGGCCTGAACTTCGGCATCGACTTCCGCGGCGGCATCCAGATGGAGGTGGCCACGAGCGCGCCCGAGGACCTGTCGCACCTGTCCCGGTATCGGGCGCAGCTCGACGGACTGGGCCTCGGGGAGGTGTCCCTGCAGACCATGGGCGACGAAGGTCGCCTGCTCGTGCGGGTGGAGCGGCAGCCGGGCGGCGAGGTGCAGCAGACGGCCGCCGTCGAGAAGCTCAAGGCGGCCATGCTGGCCGTCGATCCGAAGGCCAGCTTCGAGCGCACGGAGGTGGTCGGCCCGAAGGTGAGTGGCGAGCTGGCCCAGGCGGGGGTGATCGCAGTCATCCTGGCGACGCTCGCGATGCTGGTCTACATCTGGGTGCGTTTCGAATGGCCGTTCGCGGTGGGCGCCATCCTGACGCTGGCGCTCGATGTTGTGCTTACGCTGGGCGTCTTCGCGGTCACCGGCCTGGACTTCAGCCTGACGGCCATCGCCGCGCTGCTGACGCTGGTGGGCTACTCGGTGAACGACAAGGTGGTGGTCTACGACCGCATGCGCGAGAACTTGCGCAGCCTGCGCAAGCGGCCGCTGCGCGAAGTGATCGACCTGTCAATCAACCAGACGCTGACGCGCAGCCTCTACACGTCGGTCACGGCCTTCCTGGCAGTGCTGCCGTTGGCGGTGTGGGGCGGCCCGGCGTTGGCCAGCTTCGCGGTGCCGATGGCCTTTGGCATCGCCATCGCGGCGGCCTCGTCGGTCTTCATCGCGGCGCCCATCCTGCTGTTCCTGGGAGACTGGCGGGGGAGACGCGGCCACGCGATGTTCGCTCCGGATCCTGCGGAGGCCGCGGATCCGGCCGTGGCGCGGCCGGTTGGCGAAGGACGTGGATCGGTCAGCCCATAGCGATACAGCGGGGGCATCTCGGTCGGGGCGCGCGAGTTTGGTCACATCACAGCCAGCCTGCGCGCCTGAACCGCCAGAAGAGCACGCCGGCAGCACCCGTAATGGCAGCCAAAGCCATCACGTAGCCGTACTTCCACTTCAACTCGGGCATGTTCTCGAAGTTCATGCCCCAGATCCCCGCGAGTGCCGTCGACACCGCAAAGATGGCGGCATAGGCCGCCAGCCGCTTGGTGGTCTCGGACTCCTCGATCGTCACCATCGACAGGTTGACCTGGATCGCGGTGGCGATCGTGTCCCGGATGCCGTCGATGGCGCCATTGATGCGCGCCAGGTGGTCGTGCACGTCGCGGAAGTACTCCTGGCTGCGCGAGCACACCGCCGGGACACGCCCACCGTGCAGCTTGCCGGCCACCTCCAGCAGTGGCGCGACCACGTGGCGCAGCACGGTGGCCCGGCGCTTCAGGTCGTACAGCCGCTGGATGTTCCACTTGGCCGCGCCGCGTTCGAAGATCTGGCTCTCGATCTTCTCCAGGTCGGTTTCCAGGGAGTCCAGGACCGGGAAGTAGCGGTCGACCACGGCGTCCATCAGGGCGTAGAGCACGAAGCCGGCGCCTTGCTTCAGGTGGTCGGGCTCGCGCTCGCAGCGCTCGCGCACGCCGAGGAAGCCCTGCTGGCTGTTGTTGCGCACCGAAAGCACGAAGTTCTGGCCGACGAAGATCGCCACCTCGCCGCTGTCCAGCTCGCCGTCGCGCATCTCGGGCAGCTTCATCACGACGAAGAGCGTGTCCCCGTACTCCTCGATCTTGGGTCGCTGGTGCCCATGCCTCGCATCCTCGACCGCCAGTTCGTGCAGGTCGAACTCCTCCTGCATCTGGCGCAGCTCTTCATCGGTCGCGTCGCGCAGGGCCACCCAGACGAAGCAGTTCGGCTTGAGCAGCCATCCGTCGATGTCCTCGACGGGAATGTCGGCGAGCTTGCGGCCGTCCTGGTAGGCCACGCAGTTGATCAGCAACGGAACGTCCTCCTCGTGTTCATCGAGGAATCTTCCCATGCCGACGTGGGTGCACTTACCCGCCAACACTTGGCCATGGCGACCAGGCGGGCGATGTCCATGCTATCTCCGGCCCACACACAGGGGTGCCCCATCTGCGCAGGGCATCGAGTTCCGGGCGTGTTGCCGGCACTCAGTCTTCGACGCCTACCCTGGCTGGCAGGACCACGCTCACCGTGGTGAGGACGAATGCACCGGCTTCATCGGCATAGTCCCACTGTTCGATCTGGCAGAGGCCGGGTGTCGAGTCCTGGCCCCAGCGCAGCAGGTTCACCGAGTTGGGAACGCCGGGGCGGACGCGGGTTGAGACGGCCGTGCCGGCCTGCACCGCCCACATCGGCCGCGCCAGGTTCTTCAGTGCCATGACGTACGGCAGGTGGATATGGCCGCCCATGACGAGATCGGCGCCAGCCGTGGCCCAGCGCTGCAGCGAGGCGTCATGGCCGTGCAGACGGTTGGGCAGGTCGTCATCGCGCGTCACGGCAATCGGCTGGTGAACCACCACGACGCGAAGCTGAGTCGCCGTGGCGCCTTCGAGAAGCGCGGCCACGCGCTCGATCTGCGGCGGGGAGATCTCTCCATCCTTGTGGCGCCGGGCACGCGTGGTGTTCACGCCCACCACCAGCAGGTCCTGAGAACGGTGCACCGGTTCGAGGTCGGTGCCGAAGGCGGCCGCATAGCGGGTGTAGGGGCGGCGCAGGCGCGTCCACAGATCGAAGAGTGGGATGTCGTGATTGCCTGGCACCGCCAGCACGGGCACGCTCAGTCGGTCGGTGAAGGCACGGGCGGCGCGGAACTGCGCAGGTCGGGCCCGCTGCGTGATGTCGCCGGACAGCACGACCAGACCGGGCCGCTGCTGGCGTGCCAATTCGGTCAGCGCGTCGACGACGGTCGGCCGCTCGGTGCCGAAGTGCGGGTCGGAGACTTGCAGCAGGACGGTCATCCGCCGGTTTCCCTGCGCGGTGGCGCCAGCAGATACAGCGGCTCGGCGAGCACGCGGAAGTCCAGCGGTGCGCGCAGCGTCGTCACCTCGCCGTCGAAGGCCACCTTCACGCCCCGGCGCCCTTGCGACAGCGTCGGGTCGACCACCATGTGCTGGAACTCGAAGCGCTCCACCCCGGCGGCCTCGCCGAGACGGCCCATTGCCCCGTGCAGCATCAGCCCGAGCATCGGCAGCGTGCCGATGGGCCGCAGCATCAGGGCAGCCATGCTGCCGTCGCCGGGCGTGCCGGCCACCGTGTCCTCCGGCTCGGCACCGAGCTGCTGCAGTTGCAGCCGGTTGTTGCCGACGAAGAGCGTCAAGGTTTGCACGTCGCGCACCGTGCCACACATCTCGATGTGCACGCGCAGCTTGCGCTGCGCGCGCAGCAGCGTCGCGCACGCCGCCACGAAGGCCACCCAGCGGCTGCGCCCGAAGCGGGCCTTGTAGGCCTCACGGTCCTCCAGCAGCTCCGGGTACAGCCCGAGGCTGGCGTTGACGAGGAACAGGCGGTCGTTGACGCCCGCCACCTGCACGGGGACGGGCGTGGATCGCAGCAGCACCCGGACCGCCTCGGTCGGGTCGACAGGAATGCCGTGCGTGCGGGCAAAGTAGTTGAAGGTGCCCTGGGGCACCACGCCCATGGCGCAGCCCGTGGCGTGTGCGGCCTGCGCCACGGTGTTCAAGGTGCCGTCGCCACCGACGGCGACCACGGCGGTGTGGGCGGACAAGGCCCGTTGCGCCTTCTCGTGTGCCACCCGCGCCAGTTCCTGCGGCGCGCAGAAGTGCAGGTCGCCGCGGCGACCCTCGGCCCGCAGCGCCGCCTCGATGCTGTCGCGCGTCGTGTCCGCATCGCTGCTGCCGGAGGCCGCGTTGATGACGAACTGCAGCGGTGCCGAAGGATCGATGGTGTGAGCATCCCACATGGCAGGGACAGACAACACGCGAAAACGGCGCTCAGTCGCGGCGCAGCAGGTCACCGAACACGGCGTGTTCGCCGTCTCTGCGCTCGGCACCCGGTGCGTCGTACAGGACCAGCCAGCTCGTCTTGCCGCCCGAAAGCGCCGGCGGCAACTGGCAGATGGCCTCGGCCCGGTTGACGCCGCGCCCGTGCGGCAGGGGCACCGATTCGGTCAAGGCCTCCTCGAATCGCACTGGTTCGCGGTTGGCGGCGAGCGCCGGCCGCGCCGCAGGCCACTTGAAGACGCGGATGTCACCGTTCAGCACCATCGTCGGGCCGGCCAGGATGAACAGGTCGTCGCCGGAGAAGTGCAGATCCCGGATGCCCAGGCCGTCGAGCTGCAGGAAGTGCTTGCGGATCAGCGTGCCGCTGTCGTCCAGCGGCACCAGGCGCAAGTCGTCGGCGCGGGCCTCGACCTGGATCTCGAGCAGCGCCGACCAGCCCCGCAGCACCGGGCCGCGAAGGCCCAGCAGCAGCCGGCGGCCGTCCACGGCCAGGCCCTCGATGTCGAAGCCGTTGTCCTTGCCCGGGATAGCCATGTAGGGCCCGAAGTGGGGATCGTCGGCCAGGGCGCGGGTGAGCAGGTTGGACTGGGCGTCTCCCTTCAGGCGCAGCGCCTTGCGGCCATCCTGGGCACGGCGCACCAGACAAGGCGCGCCCTGGGCGTCCGGCTCGATCGGCAGGCAGGCCAGCAGGCGCCGGTTGCCGTCCAGCGCCACCTTGGCCAGCCGCCTGGCGTTGTCGGTGTGGCTGCGGTCGGGCTTGGCGTTCTTGCGCTTCAGGCCATGCGATCCCACCACCCAGAGAAAACCTTCGGCAACGGCCATGCCTTCGAGATCGGCCTCTTCGTCGGCCGCGCCCGGCAGATCCAGCAGGTCGGCCAGCGGAAAGTCACGCACCTCACCGAAGCGCAAGGCCTCGCGTCCCACGGGGTCGAGCCGGCGCAGGCGGTCCAGGCCACAGGCTTCGTCGCCGGCCACCCAGAGCCATTCGCCGGTGAAGGCGGCTCCCGAGAGGTTGGACCGGACCAGCGAGTCCGCCGCGAACTCCAGGCGGACGGCGTTCGCAGTACGTGCATTGGGCATGGCGTTTCTCCAGATGAGACAGGGCAGGACGGGGTGCGCGTTGCGACGGCTGCGCGCCACGGTCGCCGAACCCAGCAGTCTGGGGCAGAACCGATGCGCTGCGTTCAGGCTTTTCCGATGTTGGTGTTCTCTCAATTCTGCTTTTACAGAACCGGCCGCAGCCCCAGATTCGATGTGTCCAGCAACCGATGGAGATCCGTGATGCAAGTGCTCTTCAAGTCCCGCCACCCCCAGGCCACCGAACTGCGTGACCTGACCGAGCGCCGCGTTCGCTTCGTGCTGCGGCGACTGGGTTGGCTGGTGCCGCGCGCCGAAGTGCAGATGACCGACGTGAACGGCCCACGTGGTGGCATCGACAAGCGTTGCCAGGTGGAACTCCGGACGGACGGAGCCGGATCGGTGATCGTCGCCTCCGTGGCCAGTGACTGGCGGACCGCGCTGGACAACGCGCTGGCCCGCGCAGCACGGTTCCTCATGCGTCTGTGGCGGCGCGGGAGCGACTCGCGTCGCATGCGCCAGCGCCTCATCGGCGTCGAGCGCTGAAGAGCAACGACAGCAGGCTTGGTCACCGTCGGCCTGCATGGCTCTGTCCTCACCCGTTCACCGGCGTGACCAGCCTGTTTGGCTCCTGCCGTTCCGAATACTGACACTCACCAGGAATTCACCATGAAGTGCCCGACCTGCACCGACACCGCGCTCGTGATGAGCGACCGCCAGGGCGTCGAGATCGACTACTGCCCGCAATGCCGCGGCGTGTGGCTGGACCGGGGCGAACTCGACAAGCTGATCGAGCGCTCGGCAACGATGGCCCCGGCAACGACCTCGGCGGACAGCGCGGCCACCCGCTCTCAGCCCGGGTTCGTGGACTCAGATTACGAGCATGGTCGAGGTGCGCACGGCCACCGCAAGAAGTCCTGGCTGGGCAACTTCTTCGACTGAGCCGGGAACGAGCCACCCACGGAGCACCCATCATGCGCAGCTACCCCACCAACAGCCCGCAGGCCGCCGCCCGCATCCTCGCATTGACCGTGGTCGCCGATGGCGACATCGGTGACGCCGAGCTACAGTGGCTCGAGCGGCTGGCCGTGCATGAGCGGTTGGGCCTGGCCCGGCATGAGCTGCATGCGCTTCTCGACACCTTCTGCGAGGACCTGTTGTCGAGCGATCAGTTGAAGTGGGCCGACGCCTGCCCGGTCGATGAGCGCACGCTGGCGGATTTGATGGGCGAGATCCAGGACCCCGCGCTCCGGCTGAAGTTGCTGCGGCTGTGTGTCGAACTCGTCGAAGTTGATGCGCAAGTCGACGACGGTGAGTCGTTCGTGCTCGTCGCTGCGGTTGAGCACTGGGGACTTCACCATGAGATGCTTCGGTCGAGCCACCAAAACTGATCAAGTCTCATTGCAGGGGCACTCCTTGGCGCGCATCGATGTGGCCGTCTTCTGTATCAAGCGGATCTGATTGCCCCGGGACTAGTCTGGACGAGAGGGCGAGAGTGCATTGAACGTCCGCTGTGGGGACATGATTGCCATGTTCGCTCTTGGCCGGGGCCGGGTATTCGCCAAGGACCGGTGTACGACCAGTGCCACCTGTCACTGCACCGGGGAACTCAGACCACGCGACCCTTTCCGTTTGCCAGTCCACGAGCCATCGCCGGAAACAGCAGGGACAGGATGGGGTCGAATCGGGCCGGCCGCAGGTACTCGGGTGCCCCCTCCTCGATCTGCCGGACGACCTTAGCGCGCCACTCGCGGAAACGTTGAACCTGCTCTGGCCTGAAGTGCCGCTCGACATCGAAGGACTTGGCGGCAATGAGGTAGAGCGACAGCCACTGCGTGCTGTTGTCGCTGCGGGTGTTCATGATCGCGTTCACCACCTGGATCGCGCTCGACACGGCGTAGCCGACCCCGGTGTTCAACTGGATCGACAGGATGCGAGGCACGATCGTGCGGGCGAACAAGTGCTCGGCACCGCCTTCGAACCCGTGGGCTTCAAGGGCCTCTGCGGCCAGGGCGACCTCCGCCCATTCCTCGCTGTCCTCGTCCAGGTGTTCCAGGTATCGCGGTCCTTCCGTCTTTCGCAGTCGCTCGATCCTGACGTTCGCGTCACAGAACGCCATGAGCGCCAGCAGGTACCGCTCTGCCCAGAGCGAAGGAGGTGTTTCGAGCAGCAGCTCACGACGCTGTGCCCGGATGTAGGCCTGGTAGGCCAGTACCTCGCGATGCTCACGGAGCTTGTAGCGCAGCACGGCGCGGCGGGTTCTCAGCGCAGGGTGGTGCAGCCACTGTTTCCCCTCCGTTCCATCCACGACCAGCTTGCTCAGACCGTCCAGCGTCAGGCGTCCGCCCATCGAACCGAGGTCGATCTCGAGCGTCGGCAGATCGAGGTGCCGGACCTTCCGCAGCTTCTCCTCATCCACCTTGTGCGTGACCGCCACTTCGATCAGCACCGTCTCCGACCAGTGCGCCGGGAACTCATCGTGCTGCTCGTCCTCTTCTTCGTCATCGCCCCGTTGAACCCGGGTGGCGATGCCGCCAAGGACGCGCGGTCGAGGCTCCGCCAGATGCCCGACAACATCCGGCACGATGCGGCCGAGGCGCCTCTCCAGTTCCACGGCCTCGAACCTGAGTTCGGCCGGCGCGCTCCACCACAGGATCTCGACGCGATGGTCATCCCAGCCGTCGCCGTACCCATCAGGTGCGTCACGCTGCACGGCGACATGCAGGCCCGGTGCTCGGATGCGCCTCGCGCCCTCGAGGATCGACTTGACGGTTCGGTGCAGCAAGGTCTCGCGACGCATCGTCGCGGTCGCCTCCGGGTCCGTGCCCGGCGGCAGTTGCGCCTGGAACCGCGCCTCGTCCTCGTCGGTCCAGGCGTCAAGCGCCTGGCGCGCCTCATCCGCGGCCCGGGTCCGTGCCTGCGACGTCAACTCGCGATCACGCCAGTGGGAGCACCAACTCGCGGGAGGCAGCAACCGAAGTCGCGCTCGCAGCTCGTCCACGTCCATCTCCGCCAGCGCCGGGTCCGACAGGTTGATCGTGATGACCGCGCGGCCTGCCTCGCCTTCGACGCGCTCGCCGGTCAGGTCCACCAGGATGGTCCTGCCATCGCCCAGCGTCAGTTCCGCCGCGGCCGGATCGACCATCCGCACATCACTGATCCGAACACGCTGCGCCGGCTCCTCCACCCATCCCTCGTAGCCCTCCCCGCTGAAACCCGTCGAGACGGCGGTCACCCGCCGTCGCGGCAGGTCGATGTAGCCCAGCGACGCCAGGTGGTGCGAGGCGGCAAGACGCGCTGCGACGACAACACACGCGGTTCGCGGCGTGCCGGCCACGTGGCGGAAATGCGCCGTCGGTCGAACGCGCTGCGGCTCACCCGCCAGGACCGTCCACAACTTGCTGCCACAACCCGGACAGACGGCACTCGCGGCCTGCGAGACGATGTCCGGGTCATGGATGTACCGGGGAGCACCCGTCGCCGCGTCGCTGGCCCACTTGAGCGGCACGGGTCCCGGGGTCGCCGGGATCTGGCGATCTGAGCTCCCGGCCCGGACGTTCCACTCTGCCTTCGCCACGGTGCGCGCCTCAGCGAGGATGGATGTCGCCGGTCACCTGCGAATCGGCGACCAGGACGGAGATCGGCCCGACAGAGCCCGCGTGCAGCAGGCGTTCCCACTCGGCCAGGGTCAGATCGAGCTCGCGTCCCCCCAGGCGCACGCGGAACACCAGCGATCGCCGCTCGACGTGGTGAACGCCAGCAGGAATGCGCAGCGACACCCCTGCAGCCGTGGTGGCTTCGCAGTCATTGAAGGCATAGCGCTCGACGGTCATGGACAGGGCGGAACCGGTCTGCACGAGATGTTGATCCGCCCACTATACGAACCGTCAGCCGGCCCGCACGCCCTGCAACCGGGCAGCGCTCCGTTCCGGGCCAGCGACGTGGAGGACTCGGAACCGATTGCCCGCCCAAGCGTCGGCCGAGCCGGTCGCTTGGGCGGGCATTGCCGCGATGAGACCTCGGGTCCGTTGCCGACCGAGGGACCCCGTCCGATACTGACGCGGCTTCCTGCGGACATCGCGTCTGCTCAGCCTTCATCGGCGGCTCCGGTCGCCCTGAAGTCCAGCCCAGCTGGCGTCGCAGTCGTTACCTGCCTTGTGTCCCGTCCGGCACCTCCGTGTGCCGGGCCGATTCCGATCCATCCGGATCCGAAACCAGGAGCCGGCCATGACCCCGTGTCGTGGCCCCTCCTCGCATGCGCCGATCACGACCTCTGCGTCGTGACGCGCCCTGCGCTCACCAGCCCGGCCTGATCTCGATCAGTAGCCTGGCCTGACGCACGCATCTGCCCTGGTCCCGTCCTCTCGGATGCGGACCTCTGCAGCTCGCGCACGCATTGGTG
>Ga0209717_1002770_pt1 | contig 16291 bp, 9 predicted proteins | sample AD_UKC048_MetaG_FD_184418 | JGI IMG/M metagenome (GOLD analysis project Ga0209717, IMG submission 184418) | Active sludge microbial communities of municipal wastewater-treating anaerobic digesters from USA - AD_UKC048_MetaG (SPAdes) (version 2) | ecosystem: Engineered > Bioreactor > Anaerobic >... | reverse complement strand
GAGGCGCTGCATCAAGGGGCTGTGGCTGATCAGTTCACCGGCGCGGAATCGGCCGTCCAGCTCCTGGCGCAGCGTCTCCAGTTCGCTGAGATCCCGGAAGGTCTCCGCACCACCGATGATCTTTCCCCCTGCATCGCGGAGCACCGCTGTCGAAACGCTGATCGGGATGCGCTCTCCGCGGGCATTGATGATATAGCCGCTTTTGCCAATGACCGGCTTGCCGCTGCGGAGGGTCCGCCGCAGGGCGCACTCGCTTTCGCACATGCTGCAGCGAAAGACCTCCGAACAGAGCTGGCCGATGGCCTCCCGGCGGGGGGTGCCGGTGATCGCTTCCGCCGCCCGGTTGAAGGAGGTGATGCGCCATTCCCGGTCGACGGTGAAGACTCCGTCGGAGATGCTCTCGAGGATGGCTTCCGTTGAGGCGATTGGTAACAAAATAGTTTCGGTGGCCTGCTTTTTGGCCATGTTCCGCTTCTTTATTTTATTGATTATTATTGCGCCTGAGAAAGTATAGAAAAATTAGCCCAAAGTCAAGCGGCAACTGGGCCAGGGTACCCCGCGAAATCTGGTGCCCACCCTACACCGCGCACTGCATACCTCCCGAATCTGGTGTCCACCCGACACCGCGCACTGCATACCTCCCGAATCTGGTGTCCACCCGACACCGCGCACTGCATACCTCCCGAATCTGGTGCCCACCCGACACCTTGTGCCGAATGCCCCGATGCCTGTGTACCATTTCAAGCATACTCGCGGCCTGTGTCATCGTCACTAAGGCGATCTTTTACACGAAATGTTTCTGGCAGGTATAAAACTAATCTTTAGTCATTAAACTCTGGGTGGGACCGATATTTTTTGGGGGTCGCCAGGCAACTGGGCAGCGCAATTGGGCCTCCGCATCCTGCTTCCTTCACCGGCAGTTTTTTCTTGTCTTTTTACGCCAATATCTCTAAACTGGGGATGAGATAATTCGTAAGGAGAATCAAAAAAAAGGAGAGAGGCATGCCCAGCCTGATGCCGGGCAGACCCGGAACGAAAGAGGCCTTTGGCATCTCCCTCATCAGGGAGGACCTCAGGGTGTCCATCCCGCCCAGGGCCCTGGCCCATTACGGGCTCCAGGCCGATGGGGAGGTGGTGCTGACGACGACCCACCGCGGGGAGGGCGGCTTTGCTCTCCTCGTTCCCGATCGTGCTCGCGCGACCGTCTTCGCCGTTTATCTGGCCCAGCTGACTCAACTGGAAAAGATCTACTGGTTTTCGGAGAAGGCCTATACCCTGGTGGCGCAGAAGGAGGGAAGGCTCATCCTGACACCTGACATCCTGCAGGCCTTTCATCTTGGGATGGGGGCCAGGTTGATGGTAGTCAAGAGCACCACAGTGGCGATGAGTTTCACGCCGGTGGAGATCTGGCGCGCCAAGTTTGCGCAGCGCGGCTTGTGTGAGGCTATAGAAAACATGGCCTTGCTTGAAGAGTTCTGAACGGTCTGTTGTGTTTCCCGCAACAGAATTCCTTTGGCGACGGAGACCGAATGGCCAATCCGCAGCGCGGAATGACGCAGCCTTCTGCTGCTAGGCTCGGGCGCAGCAGTCCGCTTTCACTTCAAATGGCTGATGCGCAGCCGGGCGATCTCCTCGCCGGCTGTGATGATGCACAGATAAACCCCTGAGGCCACCGCTTCCCCGGTCATCCTGCTGCCGTCCCAATTCAGGTTGTGGCTTCCCGCCGGCTGGACCCCGTGCCAAAGCTCGCGTACCTTTTCACCCCGCAAATTGTAAATTGTCACCGTTACCTCCTCTGCCGCCGGAAGATCGTACCGTATGAATGTCCCGGCATTGAAGGGATTGGGATAATTGCCAAGGAGTGTCAACCGTGCAGAGAGCTTTTGCACCACTTTCATGGCCGGGAAGTACTCGCACTGGCCGTCGCGGTCGACCTGCTTGAGCCGGTAATAGAGCTTATCCCAGGAGGAAAGCGTGTCGAACCAGCTGTACTCCTTCTGCTGGGCGGTTGTGCCATTGCCGGGCACAAATCCCAGCAGCTCGTAGGAGTGGCCGTCAAAGGAGCGCTGCACCTCAAAACCGAGATTGTCGCTCTCGCTGGCGGTGCGCCAGGAGAGCAGCACGCCATCCGACTGCACCGCGGCTGTGAAGGAGACCAGCTCCACGTCCAGGATTCTGCTGTTGCCCTCGAAGAGGCGGAGGTAGCTGTCGGTGGAGGCTGCGGCCACATCGGTGATGCCGTTGAGATTAACGTCGCCGATAGCGGCGAGACTGCCGATACCCCCGGTAGCGATATAGCTCCACAGCATTTGCCCCTTGGTGGCGCCCCCGCCGCTGATGCAGAACACCTCATCGGCGTCGGAGCCAAAAACCGCCTCGGGATAGCCGTCGTTGTTGATGTCGCCGATCGCTGCTGCCGATAATACCGTCGAGCCGAATTTCACCCGCCAGATCTGCTGGCCGGTAGCGCCGGAGAGGGCGTAGCCATAGTCGTCGGCCGATCCTGCCAGTACATCGGACTTGCTGTCGCCGTTGAGGTCGCCGATTACGGCGACGCAGATGGCGTCAGCGCCGGTGGAAAAGCTCCAGATGTTTTTGCCCGTCGCTCCGGAGAGGCATTCGACGCGGTCCATATTGCTGCCCAGCAAAAGGTCGGCCTTGCCGTCTCCGTTCACATCCGCGATGGATGCTATCGACCAGACCCGCGCGCCCGCGTCGTAGGGGGCGGCCCAGATTGCTTTGGCGGCAGAGCCGCCCTGCTGACCCTGGGTGACGCCCGCACCCGAGAAGCAGTAGATAAAATTGTCGCAGGAGCCGGCGCACTCCTTCTTGCCGTCGCCATTGAGGTCGGGCATGGCGATGACGTTCCAGAAATCGGCATCGCTGCCGTACTGCCAGAGGATTTTGCCCTGCTGTGCAGCCGCGCCGGAGATGCAGATCATGTTGTTCATGGCGGTGCCCACCACCACATCGCCGATCTGGTCGCCGTTGACATCCCCCAGTGCGGCGACCGAATGGATCGTCGCAGAGTCCGCCCTCTGCCAGAGATCAAGTCCTTCGTCCGCCGGCTTGCCGGATATGCAGTAGACAATGTTGTCCCTGGATCCCGCCACGGCGTCAGGGTAGCCGTCCGCGTTGACATCCCCGATCAGCTCCACATCGGTGATGGCTCCCAGGGTCCGGCAGGACCAGATCTCCCGCGCATAGTCCGGACCGCCGCCGGAAAGGCAGTAGACCAGGTTGTCGGCGGACCCGGCCAGCACATCAGGCCGGCCGTCGCCGTTGACATCGGGAAAGGGGGCGACCGCGGTCACCGGGCCGCCCGTCGAATAGTCCCAGAGCAGCTGGGCCGGGATGGTCTGGGCAATCGCCATGCCGGCGACCAGGGCCGCCAGCAAAAAAAAGATGCTTATTCTTTCTTTCATCGTTCTTCTCCTTAATCTCCCCAGCCATACCAGAAAAAAAAGCCGATGCGCAGATCCTGATAATTTCGCTCATAGGGATTTTCGTAGCGGCCTGAACGTTGATAGTATGTCCCCCAAAGATATTCCACACGGAAATTGAGGTCGAGGTCGCTCCAGGGGGTGAAGCGAATACCCGGCGCTGCAGCGGCATGGTTATTCCAAAAGTCGGCGTTGCGGTCATAATAGGCGTAGACGACGCCATAGAGGTCAAGACGGGTTTTATGCAGGCGCAGCAGCTGCAGCCCCAGCTTGCTTTCAATGTAGCCGATAATGTTCTGATCATCCTTTTCAAGATAGTTGATGTCGGCGTAGGTTTCACTCCAGGCGGTGAAGGGGAGCGCACCCCCGGGCGCCCAGCCACCGGGATCCCAGCCGTGCCAGAAGATCAGGCCACCGCGCCAGTCTTCATATGAGGGGGCGTAGGGCATGGCCTCCTGGTCATAGGCAATGTACTCTCCGCGGACATACTCCCCGTACAGCGCGAGGTAGACCTTTTCAAAAAAGCGCAATCTGGTGCCGAGCATTACCTCGCCGCGGTTGTTCCAGAAATCCTTGTTGGCGTCACTGCCGTAGCGGATCTTGACATAGCTGTCCCAGATACCCACCCCGGGCACCGGCTTGCGCACTCCTTCGTAGAGCTGCGCCATGGTGACCGTGTTACGCCCCTCACGGCGCTGATAGATGGTTTCGTCGTAGGCCTCGGCGAAGAAACGCAGCCCGGTCTCCTGTGCGGCCGACTCTGTAAAAATGCCGGAGAGGATCGTCCACAGCAGGGCGACGCAGAAGGCGGTGCGCCCTGCTGCGCGAGCTGGATCATGAAGAAATGGCGCAATATCCCTTTTGCAAAGTCTCATCCGGCCGTCGCTCCCTCTTCCGCTGTCTCCTCCACCTTGAAACGCTCGGTCTTGTCCCATACCCCGACGCGGTGACGGCGGACATCGAGGATGATGGCCTTGAAGACGATGTAGAGCCAAAGCTGGCAGTAGGTGAAGTACATCGCGATCGTGAGCAGGATATTGGCGAGCGAATCCTCCCCCTCATAACTGAGAACAACAAAGATTTCCAGGGTGAAGAGGGCAAAGGCTGAGACCCAGACCGCAAAGTAAGGCCCAGGCACATTGAGGGCGACCAGGCCGGTGCTGCTGGCGAAGAAAAGAAGCAGCGAGACTACGGTCGCCGCCAGAAAGAGATAGTAGAGGGCAAAGAGGTAGATGAACTCGGTGACCAGGAAGCGGCTGCGAGTTTTGAGCATCGGGCCGGTGAATTTACGAATCACATAGTTATTGCCGCGCACCCAGCGGGTGCGCTGGCGGCTCCAGACCCGCAGGATTTCGGGCTCCTGCTCCCAGGTGACGCTGAGGGGCATGAATTTGATCTGCCAGCCCGCCTGATAGATGCGCATGCTCAGTTCAGAATCCTCGGTGATGGCGCGGTCATCCCAGCCGCCGACCGCCGTAATCACCGATTTCCTGATGATGTAGTTGGTGCCGGGCAGGATGGCCACACGTGAAAGATGGAAGCGACCCGCCTGCAGTATCCACTGGAAGGCGATGGTTTCGATATTGACGAAGCGGGTCAGCCAGGTGCGCTGGCGGTTGACGCAGCGGAACTTGCCGATCACGGCCGCCAGTCTGGCGTCCGCCTGGAGGTGAAGGGCGAGGTGGCGCAGGGCGGAGGGCTCCGGGGTATTGTCGGCGTCGTAGATGGCAATGAGATCGTGGGTGCAGTGCTTGAGCCCTTCATTGAGGGCATAGGCCTTGCCGTGCCCGGTCTCACCCGTCGGCAGACGGACCAGCTTGATACGGGGATCCATTTGGGCGCGCGCCGTGATGATCTCAGCGGTGCTGTCTGTGGAACCGTCGTCGATGATCACCAGCTCGAGTTTATCGGCCGGATAGTCGAGAGCGAGGATGGTGCGCATGGTCTTGGCGATGACCACCTCTTCGTTGCGCGCCGGGATCATGATCGAGACCGGCGCCGGCTCGCCGCCTTTTGCCAGCAGCTGCTGGTGTTCCTGCTGGATGCGGTGGCGATAGCGATAGCCCGCCAGGGTGAGCACCAGCTGGTAGACGATCATTCCCCAGATGATGACGACACTGCCGAGGAAGAGCAGATCGAGCGCAGGGTGCATGAGGGGCAGCACAGGATACCTCCAATTCAGAGCGAAGAGATTTGGTGCGACGGTCTGGTGTACGTTAACTGATGATGTGGACGGGGGCGGCCCCGTCCAGTGGTCTGGAGCCTTTTCAGGCGGTGCTCTTGCGGTGGCGCCTGGCGTTCTTGATATAGAGAAAACCGAGAACGATCCCGAAGAGGAGGCCGCCCCCGGCGATGAGGCCGGAGAGGGCCAGCGAGATCTGTTTCACCAGCTGCGTGGTCCGGCTGGTGGTATAAATTTCCGCCCGGTGCTCCCCGGCGGGCAGGGCAAAGGCATAGCCAAGTTCGCCGCGCATCATCTCCGGTGCTGATTTGATGCCATCGACCTCGATTGAATGCGGTTTTTCGCTCAGCACCATCCAGTTGGCTGTCTCCGAACGGTATCGCAGGCGGATGCCGCGCACGATCCGCTGTAGTTCGAGCAGTTCGCCGGAGAGGGCGATCAGTCGGCCTTCGGCCCAAAAGCCCTTGAAAAAGGAACTGGTGCGGTCGAGGGGCTCAATGGTATGATGGCCGGCGGGGAGAATCAGGTGGCCACGGTGGTAGGCCGGCCATACCGAACCATCCACCAGCACATCCGGGTGCTGTTTGGGATCGAGCAGCAGGCTGACGGAAGTGGCGGCGTCGATGCGCCACTGCGAAACAGAGAGGGACTCCCGTGTCGCCGCGGCCAGGGCCAGCGGCAGGTAGCCGCTGTCCACTTCGTAAAGGCTGGCCTCCGAGTTGAGCGGCAGGCGAGCGCCCCGCTCCTGCCCCTGCTGCAGGGTGCGGTAGAGCTCGAGCCCGGTGATCTGACGGGTCACCAGCCCGGGCTGCTGCGGGCGGTCGACGAGGTTGAGGGTGGCCGACGGAATTCGGCCGCGGCTGTAGGCTGCTCCGCGGTCGATCATGGCCGTGTATTCTTCCGGCTCTGATGGATTGGCCAGGGGCGGCTCCTCGAGCTGCAGGGTGAAGGGGAGCTCATCGGCGAGGGCGGCGATGGCAGCGGTGTTGACGCCCACGGCCGCCGCAGCCGCCGGCGCCATGGCGGCATCCAGGGTGGTCACGATGATCTCCCAGGAGGCCTTTTTCTCCTCCTCCACCTGCCGAAAGAGAGTGACAAAGCGGCGGATTTGCTCATTCACCAGCTCCTCGCGCAGGACGTACAATGCCTCGAGGGCCCGGGCGTCGCGCTGCCAATAACGGCTGGAGGATGGATCGAAGAGGAGCCTGGGATCGTAACCGTGGCGCTGCAAAAAATTCTCGCGAAAGCCCTGGTTCATCGGCGTGAACCAGCGCGGCTGCGCCGGGCCGGCCGCCGATTCATAATAGAGTTCGGCCAGGTTGACGCCATCCCACGGGTGCTCCAGCAGCAGGCTGCGCAGCTCGGCCATCACTGCCTCGCGGCAGGCGGCCAGGTTGAGCGCCATCGGACGCCGCCAGTGCGCCCCCGAGGTGTCGGCGTCCGCCCCGAGGGCGTTCTTCTCCCGCCATTCCGGATGATCGAGCCAGAACCGGTCCGAGACATGGGGCAGCTCGAGCCAGAGATAGACGCGCATGGCGTTCTGGTGCGCGAGTTCGATCAGACGGCCATAATCATAGGTATAGTCGCGGTAACTGTGCCAGCCGGCGGCATGAATGGTGCGCACCCCGTTCTTGCGCCACATCTTGATGAGGTCCTCGATGCTGATCTCTTCCCGCGAGCCGGGATCGAAAAAGATCTCGACGGCCTCGCGGCGGACCAGGGATTTGAGGCCGAACTGGTAGCGCAGCATCTCCGGCAGGAAGGGATAACGGCCGTAACCGCCCCGGGTCTCGGGATCGAAGAGGGTCCCCCAGTAGAGATAGCGGCCTTCGCCGTATTCGCCGCCGATCACCGCCGGCTGGCCGGAGGCCGGATCGGAGGCGTAGGTGATATAATCGAACTCGGTCTCAAAGTCACTCAGGGTGTCCGGCGCGGCCCAGCTGATGGGCACGGTGGGGTAGTATTCATCCGTCACCCCTTTCATCAGGCGGCTCTCCTCGAGCGGCAGGATGCCGATAGCAGCGCTGAGCTGCGAAGGACGCTCGATGATGATGTTGGCGCCGTTCTGGACGCTGCGCACCAGCAGGAGGATCTGCTGCTGGTTGAGGGCGAGAGCCGCTGCAGCCGGAACGACGATGAGGTTGATTCCCTCTGGGACAGTGAAAAACTGCCCCACATCCAGCCTCGTGCCGTCGATGCCCACGCTGCCCAGCGCCTGCTCCCAGTTATCCTGGTCGCGCAGCAGCCGCGCCGGGGCATCGCTGTGGCGCAGCAGCACCATGCGTGCGGGAGGTTCATCGGGCACGGCCAGGGGTTTGACAGCGCCGATATACTCGCCCAGCCTCGGCACATGCCGGGCGAAGCCGGCGGCCAGATTGGCCAGGGCGCCTTGAGGTCGAACCGGCGCCGCCGCGGCCACATAGATCCACCCCTCCGGCACAACCACGCTCTTGCGAAGGGTGTCGCTGCGCAGGGCATCGGAATAGCGCTCATCGCGGATGGAACCTTGCTCATCGATGTAAAATTCACGCAGCCAGGAGGAGTTGAGGGGCAGTTCGATCTGGCCGCTGCCGGTCACGACCCGGAAGCCGGGGCCTCGGACCTGCTGGCTGGTATGGCGGGGATCTGTGAAGCGATAGCCCATCTTTTTCAGGCCCGGGACGATCTCCTTGAGCACTGCGATGTCGCAGAAGGGATGAAAAAAGAAGCTGGCGACGCCATCGCGCAGGGCGAGATTGTTGCGCGCCGCCTCGAGCAGCGGTCCGGAGCGCTGGTCGCTCAGGGGAATGTAGCCGAGGTTCTCCGGGATGATTTTGGCCCCCGCCGTGTGCTCGTAAATGAGCCAGGGCAGGAGCTGATCGGAGCCGTGCAGATCGATGGTCTGACGGCGCTCATAGGCGGAGCTGAAATAGTTGTTGATTACCGAGTAGGCGAGCTGCGAGGCGCCATAGTGGGGAGTCTCCCAGGTGACCGGCCAAAGCCCGTTGCGGGCCATCTCCTGCAGGCCGGTTTCGATGCGCTCACGGACATACTCGCGGGAATCGGAAAAGAGCGGCTCATTGTGCATCATGTCCCAGAATTCATAGTCGGCCGTGGTCTCGCCGCGGTACTGATGGGTATTGCCGTGCATGACAATGACCCCACCCTTGCGCACCATATAGCGGATGGCCTTGACAAATTCGGGTTGGTCGGAGAGAGAGGCGGCGGTATTGCTGGCCGGGTCGAGATAAAAGGGGACCAGCGAGATGGCAAAGGGCACCTTTTCACCGTGGAGATAGTCGGCGATGCGGCGCAGGGAGGCGGCGTCGGAAAGGGGAGAGATGTCCTCGATGCGCACCATCGCCAGTCGGCGGGTCTGGTGCGGCTGCCGGAGGATATCGTGAAGCAGATCGGCAAAGACGATATAGCTGCCCCCCTCGCGCACAAAAGCGGTGGTGAGATCGGCGAAGTACCAGAGGTTTCGACTGTGGAGGGCATAGGGCAGACGTTCTGCGCCTTTTTCCATCCAGGCCAGCACCCGGACGTGCGCGCTGTCGGTGAGGACGGCCCGGTCCAAATCAGGATCCTGCCGCGGCAGCAGCGCTTGCTTGTAGCGCACCCGGTTCCATGCTGAATCAGCCATACTGCCTGAATAGCGGATGCCATGATCCGGCAGGCCGGGCTGCTCCAGATACTGCCCAAGGCCGAAGTGGATCCAGGCCAGGGTGCCTTTGAATCCTGCGGCCTCCTGGAGGAAGGCCTTGGGGAGGATGAAATGGGGGTCGACCCCGATATAAAAAAGCAGATCCCGGCCGGCCAGGCGGCCCGGCGTGTAGGGCTGGTCTGCATCGAGGAGGAGTATTTCGGTCTCCGTTTTGAAATGGCTGAGCAGGCTGGCCACCTGCCGCGCATCGTTTTCGCCGATGGGATCGCTCACGACCAGAACCTTGCGTGCCGGCTGCCAGGCAAAACCCGCCGCTACGTCGGGCCAGACTTTTTCGCGATCGATCTGGTGGGTGTCATAGAGATCGATGTCCAGGAGCTCCGCCCGCCTGGCGGCCCGCATGCTCTCCTGCAGTTTGCCGCCGTCTACGCCCTGCTGGCCGAAGGGGGTGAGTTCGAGGTGAACCAGCAAGCGGCTGCGCCCTGCCACCTGTTCCCGAACGGTTGCGGCGGCTCCCTCCACCCAGGCCGGATTGAAGCAGGCAGAATGTTTGTAGAGATCGGCCCACTGCTGCCACATCAGCTCCAGACTGACCCAGTCCGGTTTGCGAGGAGCTTCGAGCAGGGCCTCGAGATCAAAGCCGGTATAGCCGCGTTGTTCTGTCGTGGTGAAAAGGCTCCCGTCGGGTTTGGGGCTGACCACAGAGGTGATACAAGCCAGTTTGTGTGCCTCATGTATGGCCTCGATACTGGCGAGCAGGCTTTTGGTCAACCCCAAGGCGGAAGCGTCGCCAAAACCCGACGCCCTGATCTGCAGCTGACAGGAGGCGCAGCCGCAGTAGGCGCCCTGCCAGCGCACCACCGGCTCACCGATGTCGATTCCCGCCAGGCCGTCATAGTGTTCGAGCAGATCGCGGATCAGCCCCACCCACCAGGTGCGTACCTCAGGATTGGCCGCGCAAAGGGGGTAGCTCTGTTCGTTCAGGTGGTATTCGCTGCCGTCAGGATTCCGGAGCCGCCACTCGGGATGTTTCTCCCAGGCTTGCTTGTGCTGAAAGGCTGGCAGCCAGGCCATCACCTGGATTCCCCGCGTGCTGCATTCTTTGAGAATATATTTGAGCATATCCTGGCGGCCGTAGTCGGCCATCTCATTGAGGGCATATCGGGTCTTGTACTTGGCGCCGTGAACGGGATCGTAGGCCTTGTAAAAGACGACGTTGACGCCGTGCGCCTGCCATGCTTCTGCCAGCTGCTGTGCCAGCTTGTTGACGCGAACCGGGGCGTTGTAGTAATAGGATGGATCAAAACGCACCGCATGGATCGATTCCGGAACAGGATCGAGGCCCAAGGGTGAATTTTGTGCCAGGGCCGGGAATTTAGCTGGAGCGATAATATACAATAAAACAATGATTAAGAGCAGCGGCCGTTTCAATCCTGACCTCCTGTTTTCCGTCAATGTTAAATAAAAACAATCGTCTGCAAGATTCGTACCGTATGCGCAGGAAACCGCATTCACTTTCCTTGTGAAATGCGCCGTCTCTCACTTTCATTTCTGCTTGTTAATGGAGAAAATAATCATAGATTATATCTGTAGATGAATGGCTGCTGATCCCCCTGCTGCAGCCTTGTTTGAACACGCTGCAACCTTGGAAGGCAGGCTTGATGAAAAGGGAACATCTTTACACGACCAGGTGGATTGCAGCGCTGGCCCTCGTGCTGGCGGCGATGGTGCTGGTCTGGGCCCTGCTCGAGCTGCGCAGCACGCGGCTGGAGTTGACTGAAGCCCTCGAGGAGCAGGCACAGACGGTGATGGCCCTGGCCAGGCGCGGGCTCGACAACGCCGCCCTCTCCTGGGAATTTGTCGAATCGGGGCTCGAGGAACGGCTTTTGGATAATGCACGGCTGCTGGAAAGGCTTGACCGCGAGGGGAGACTCACGCCCGCGACCCTCGAGCAGATCGCCCGGGAGAACGATCTCCATCGCATCAACCTCTTCGACCGTGAGGGGCGGCGCCTTCTCTCCAGCCACTCCTTTGTCGGGGAGCCACCGGTGCAGGCGCCGCGCCGGCTGCTGCAGCCGGTGCTGGGTGACAGCAGCGACGAACTGGTGCTCGGCTTCCGGCAGCGCTTCTTCGGCGCCGGCCAGTTTTTCGCCGTGGCCAGGCACCGCCGCGGCGGCGGCGCCATCGTCGTCCACGCCGATGCGGAGGCGCTCCTCGCCTTCCGCCGCGATGTCGGTGCGGGCTCATTCATCAAGTTGATCGCGGATAACGAAACCATCCGCTACGCTGTGGTCCAGGATTCCGGCGGCGTCCTGCTCGCCTCGGATGGGGTGACTGAAATGAGCGCCCCGGCTGCGGACCCCTTTCTCGGTCGTGTACTGAGCGCGGACCCTCCGCAAATGCGCTTCACCCGCTATCGGGACGAGGAGATCCTTGAAATCGCCGCACCCGTGCATCTGGGCGAGAATGACGCGACCCTGCTCCGCATCGGCCTCTCTGCTGCATCGCTCCATCGGGCCGAGCGCACCGCCCTGTGGAGGATTGGGATTTCGACACTGCTGCTGCTCCTGACCGGTTTTCTCACCACCGGAGCGCTGCTCCGGGAGCTGCGGCTGCACCGCCGCGCTGAAGAACAACGCGAGCGCCAGGAGCAGATCGACGCCATGGGCCATCTCGCTTCGGGGGTCGCCCATGAGATCCGCAACCCCCTCAACGCCGTCAGCATTATCGCCCAGCGGCTCGATCGTGAATTCGAGCCCTCCCAGGAGAGTGAAGAGTACCACCAGCTCACCGGAACGCTGGCTGCTGAGAGCCGGCGCATCAACGACATCGTCAGCCAGTTTCTCCGGTTCGCCCGGCCCGCCCCCCTCAACCGCCAGCCGGTCCGTCTTGATGCCCTGGTCGCCCATGTCGCCGCCCTGCTGCAGGGGGAGGCGGCCGATTCCGGCGTCACCCTCATCAGCCAGTGCCGGGAGGTGAAGGAGGTGATGGCTGATGGCGACCAACTGACCCAGGCCCTGATCAATCTGGCCCGCAACAGCCTGGCGGCCTGTGCCAAAGGCGGGCGAATCGAACTCACATGTACACCCCACGGAGATCGCATCCTCCTCAGCGTCACTGACGACGGCGCCGGAATCGATCCGGAGAACCTCGGCAAGATTTTCAATCTTTACTTCACCACCCGCGAGGGGGGCAGCGGTCTCGGCCTCAGCATTGTCCAGCAGATCATTTCCCAGCATGATGGGACTATAGAAGTCGAGAGCGCGCCCGGACGCGGCACCCGCTTCACCATCACACTACCGGCGCGCTGAATCCTGGCCTGCCGGAGAGCGTACACTGAAGAGAGGAGAGCATGGCCATTTCCATTCTCGTCGTCGATGATGAACCCAGCCAGCGCAGCGCTCTGGCCGGCTTTTTGCGCAAAAAGGGCTATGTGACGGTGGAGGCCGAATCAGCGGCTGCGGCCTTGACGGTGGCGCGGCAGCAGGTGGTCGATCTGGTTCTGACCGACCTGCGCATGCCCGGCATGGACGGCGCCCGCCTCCTGCAGGAACTAAAGTCCCTCAACCCCCTGCTCGATGTCATCATCATGACCGCCTTTGGCACCATGTCCGAGGCGGTCGGGGCGATGAAGGAGGGCGCCCTCGATTTTATCACCAAGCCCATCGATCTGGAGCAGCTCGAGGTCGCCATCGCGCGGGCGGTGGAGCGCAAGCAGCTCATCAGCGAAAACCAGCGGCTGCAGCAGCTGGTGGAAGAGCGTTCGAGTTTCAGCGGCATCCTCACCCGCTCCGAATCCATGCAGAGGGCCCTGAGCGTCGCCGCCCGGGCGGCCGCCAGCCGGACCACGGTGTTGATCCTCGGCGAAAGCGGCACCGGCAAGGAACTGGTCGCCAAGGCAATCCATCTCGCCTCCGCGCGCGCAGCGAAACCCTTTGTCGCGATCAATCTGGCTGCCCTGCCCGAGACCCTGGCCGAGAGCGAGCTCTTCGGCCATGAGAAGGGGGCCTTTACCGGGGCAGACCGGATGCGCCCCGGCCGCTTCGAGGCGGCTGACGGCGGCACCCTCTTTATCGATGAGGTCGGCGACATGCCGCCAGCGATCCAGGCCAAGCTGCTGCGCGTTCTCCAGGAACGGGAGGTCGAGCGCCTCGGCTCCTCAAGGCCGGTGCAGGTGGATGTGCGCATCATCGCGGCCACCAACCGTTCCCTGGCTGAGATGGTCAAGGACAAAACCTTTCGCGAGGATCTCTATTACCGCCTCAATGTCGTGCGGGTGGAGCTGCCGCCCCTGCGTGAGCGCAAGGAAGACATCCCCCTGCTCGCTGACCATTTTATGCGCCGTTTCGCCGTCGAGAACAGCCGCGCCATGCAGGGCTGCACCCGTGAAGCGATGGACGCCCTGCTCAAACACCCCTTTCCGGGCAATGTGCGCGAACTGCAGCATCTGATCGAACAGGCGGTGGTTCTGAGCCGGGACGAGTGGATCGGATTGGAGGATCTCGGGCTTGCCGGGGCGCAGGCTCCATCCTCCGAAAGCGCTTCGACGGGTACCTTCACCGAAAGGGTGGAGGCCTTTGAAAAGCGGTTGATCCAGCAGGCCATGGCGGAGGGGCACGGAGTCCAGAGTCAGGCGGCGCGCCTGCTCGGCATCAGCGAGCGCCACCTGCGCTACAAACTGACAAAATATGGCATGAAATAGCTCAAAAGTCCCAGGAGAATCCCAGGCTCCACCAGCTGTTCCGGTAATCGTAATAGAGATCGTTGGAGGCGTTCTGCAGCCAGGCCCCGTTGAGGGCGATCAGCAGGGCGCTCCCTTCCTCGTCCAGCCTGACCTTTTTTTCAAAATCGATCGCCAGGGTCGATCGCCGGTCCTCGCGCAGACGACCGTCCGCAAAGGGCTCGCCGAGCAGATCCGCCGCCGGCCGGTCATCAAAGCTGCGCAGCTCGCGGCGGCCGCTGAGGGTCAGGCGCATCCCCCAGGGCAGTTCCTGCCGCAGTGACATCTGCACGGCAGTGCCGTGCCAGGCAAAAAAATCCTCGAATAACTCCTCATCCGAATAATAGAGACTGTCGGCACCGGCCAGATAGCGCGTACTGCTGGCAAGGTTGTGGCGCAGCTGGTATTCCAGACTTAGTCCGCTTTTCGCGCTCAGCGCCTGGGCGGCGCGCACCAGCATAAGTAGCTGGCTGCTGTTGCCCTCGCCGCTGGTCGCGACATCGCTGTAGGCGGCTTGAGCTTCATTTTCTGCGCTGGTATAGCTCTTGAAAAGCAGGTCGGCCTCGGCGATCAGGGTAGTGCCTGTCGGCAGGAACCAGCTGCTGCGGCCGTAGAGCTGGGTCCGCTGGTGGGAAAAGGGGGTCAGTTCGGGATAGCGGCGCAGATTCCAGGAGACTCCGGCATAGGTATACCACTGCGGTGCGGCGATAAATTTTAGCGAGGCATAGGCCTGGAGCTGTTCCTGTTCATACCATTGATAACTTTCGCTGTGAAAGCGCCCCCCGGCCTGCAGTCCGGCATCCAGGCGGTGTTCCGACTCACCCATGAGCAGATAGGCGGCCAGCCCCGCCTCATGGCTGTGGTGGTTTCTCTCGCTGTACTGCCGGAAGAGGGTGGCGCTGCCGTCGTAGTGAAGACGCAGGCCGCCGCGTTCACCTGTCCAGTCCTGGTTCAGGGCGCCGTCCAGGGCGGTATACCAATCGGGCAGGGCGGCATGGTTGGAGAAGGCGTTGCTGATATATCCGGTCTGGTTTTCGAGGGCGGCGGAGATTTGTCCACTGGCTGCCGTGACAAATAATAGGAGAATAAGGAGGGTATAGAGGTTGCGCATCATGGTCCGGTCTCTGCTGAAATAGGAGCGGCGGCGCAATTTGCGCCGCCGCTCCTGGTTATTTTGTTCTGGTTGAAGGCTGCAGGATCAGGCGGATCTATTTGCCCTTGCCGCCCTGATTGCCGGGGCCATTCCCGCCCGGGGTGGTGGAGCTGCTGCCGGCATTTCCTCTGCCGAAGCCGCGGCCGCCGCGAGCACCCTTGCCCGCCTTGGCGCCGGTGCCGTCCATCGGCCGCACCCAGTCCTTGTCCTGGCAGTTGGCGATTCCGTCGCCGTCGCCATCGCGGAGATTGTCATTGATGCCGTCGCCGTCCTCATCGACAAAGCCGTGGAAGCGGGCGCCCTTGCCTTTGCCCTGGGCCTTGCCCTTGCCTGCGCTCTGTCCTGTGCCATCGCCCGGCTTGACATAGTCGGGATCCTGACCGTTGGGGACGCCGTCGCCATCAGCATCAGGGGCGTTGTCATTGATGCCGTCGCCGTTTTCATCGATAAAGCCCTTGGCGCCGGTGCGGGCGCCCTGGCCCTGATTGGGCGACTGGCCCTTGCCCTGACCCTTGGCCTGTTTGGCACCGCTGCCGTCGGCCGGTTTGACATAGTCGGGATCCTGGCCATTGGGAATGCCATCGCCGTCGGCATCCGGGGCGTTGTCATTGTAGCCGTCGCCGTTCTCGTCGACGAAATTGCTGCCGTGCTGAACGGGGGGCGTGGTGGTCTGTGCCTGGGCGAAGGTGAAAAGCAGCAGCACGGCCGCTGCCAGTACGGTGGTGAAGAGTTTCGTTTTCATGATGACCTCCGTGATACGGTAATGAGCGATTATAATGAATTGTGTCGAACGTTAGTTGTTCATCACACTGGGCTTTTGCAATTGCTGTGCCAAAAATGAAGTAAAATTGTAAAATAAAATAAAACAAATATTAAAGATGCCATACCAGTACGACGCCTGCGGGAAAGGGCCTGTCATCTCGACGATTTGGTCGAACCCCACGACCATCCGGTCGTTCTTCCCCGGCGCAGGTCTGTGCAAAATCGCCCATCATTTCCCTTGATTATCACCCAAAAAATTGTTAATCTTGTTGAAACGTTTCCTTTAGCGTAGGAGAGCATGGAGCATATGAATCCGACCAAGAGCGCTATTTCGCGCCGCAGTTTTCTGATGGGAAGCGCGGCCGCCGCCACCGCCCTGACCATGACC
>Ga0209717_1002769_pt1 | contig 16300 bp, 9 predicted proteins | sample AD_UKC048_MetaG_FD_184418 | JGI IMG/M metagenome (GOLD analysis project Ga0209717, IMG submission 184418) | Active sludge microbial communities of municipal wastewater-treating anaerobic digesters from USA - AD_UKC048_MetaG (SPAdes) (version 2) | ecosystem: Engineered > Bioreactor > Anaerobic >... | reverse complement strand
CCAAATATCAACCTGGCCTGGAATGCTGCCACCGACGCTTATCCCACCGACGGCACCCAGGGCTATATGATCGTCAGAAGCACAACAAACGCTGTGACTGCGCCAAATGACGGATACACCTATTCAGTCGGTGAAGCCGTCGGCACCGGCTCGGTCATCGCACTCATCCCTTCATCGCAAACCCTTACCTACACCGATCCGTACACCCTCAACTGCGGCGATACGGTCTACTACCAGGTCTATGCCTACCGGTATGGAACCGATAACCTTAATGGAAATAACTACAACGTCGCCCGCGGCCGTGCCTACAACGAAACCAGCTTCGGCTCAACATCCATCGGATTTCCCGATGTGCCGGCCATCTCGGCTGTCGCCAAAACCGACGCCACCTGCGGACTGAACAACGGCACCATCACCATCACCGCTACCGGCGTGGGCGGTACGATGGAGTATTCGATCGACGGGGTCAACTGGCAAACCTCCAACGAATTCAACAACCTTTCCCCGGGCACCTACACGATCTTTGTCCGCTACCAGAACTTCACGGGTTGCCAGGCGGCCTGGAGCGGAAACCCGGTCGAGATACTTGACCTCGCCGGCCCCACCATCATCCTGGTCGACCATGAAGACGCCACCTGCAATGACAACAACGGGACCATCACCATCACCACCTCGGGCGGAACTGCCCCGCTGGAGTATTCCATCGACGGAGGTGCCACCTGGCAGCCGTCACCCTTATTTACAGGCCTCGCCCCCGGTAATTATTTTATCGAAGTCGAAGATGCCAACAACTGCGAAGAAGAATACGGCAGCAACCCGGTGGTCATCGATATGATCCCGCCCGCCGTGCCTCCCGACAACGTAACCGTCGACCGCAATAACCTCTGCGCCGACGACCCAGGCAATATCGTCCTCACCGCCAACGGCGGCAGCGGTGAATCGCTGCAGTGGTTCGAAGGTTCCTGCGGCGGTACCCTTATCGGCACGACCAATCCGCTTACCCTCCCGTCACCGACCGTCACAACAACCTATTACGCCTGGTGGACCAGCGTAGTGTGCGGCAATTCAGCCTGTGTCTCGGTCACAGTGAACGTCACCGACCCGCCCACACCCTCGGATGCCGGCACAGACCAGGCCTGGTGCGGCACCTACACCACAACGCTTAACGGTAATCAGCCAACGTCCGGCACGGGCCTCTGGACGCAAACCCTCGGCCCCGGCTCCTCCACCTTCACCGACCCTACACTTTACAACACCCAGGTGACAGTGGACGTTTACGGCATTTACGAGTTTACATGGACCATCACCACCGGCCCCGACTGCCCAGCCAGCACTAATGCCGTGGAGGTCAGCTTTGGCGACGCGATCACCGTGACGGCTTCCAGCAATTCGCCGGTCTGCACCGCCGACACTATCTTCCTCACCTCCAGCATCGACAATGCCACCTGGTCGTGGACCGGCCCCAACGGATGGACTTCGACGCTTCAAAACCCGTTCATCCCCAATGCCACCCTGGCGGAAGAGGGAACCTATTCGGTTACCGTAACTGGTATTCCCGGCGGATGCCCAGCCACGACCGACGATACCTTCGTCGATATGCTGGAAAGCCCTGTCGCGCCTTCGTCAGCCTCTGCTGATCCGCCGGAGATCTGCGAAGGAGCAGGCGGAACGATCGAACTTTCAGCTTCCGGCGGCAGCGGATCGGAGATCTTCTGGTTCGAAGAAGCCTGCGGAGGAATGCCCATTGGCAATGGTGCGGTGCTTATTGTGCCAGCACCTGCTGTCACAACAACTTATTACGCTTTCTGGACCAGTGACTTTTGCGGCAACTCCGATTGCGTCGCCGCTACGGTCGCCGTCGTTCCGGGCCCTACACCTTCGGAAGCAGGCGATAATCAGTCGCTTTGCGGAGTACTGAACACGGTCATGGACGGCAACCAGCCCACCGAAGGTACCGGCCTCTGGAGCACGGTTTCAGGCCCGGGGACAGTCACCATTACCGATCCGGCTGCCTGGAACAGCCCGGTTTCGGTTGATGCACAAGGTACTTATATACTCCGCTGGACCATCTCCGATGGCACTATCTGCGATCCCAGCGAAGACGAGGTGCAGCTCGACTTTGGCGACGCCATCCAGGTCGTGGCCGGCGCCAATTCACCCGTTTGTACGGGTAATGACATTCTGCTCACTTCGAGCATCGATAACGCCACCTACCTATGGACCGGCCCGAATGGATTTACCTCCGACCAGCCCGACCCGGTGATCCCGAATGCTGTGCTGGCCGATGCGGGGACCTACACGGTGCTGGTAACCAATATCCCCGGCGGATGTCCCGATACCCAGGACGATATTGAGATTGTCGTAAACCAGTCGGCTGCCGAGCCAACAACCGTCACGGCCAGCCAGACCACGATCTGCTCCGACTATGCGGGCGACATTGTGCTGACAGCCACCGGCGGTTCCGGGACAGGGATCGAGTGGTACAGCGAAAGCTGCGGCGGCCCATTGATCGGGACTACACCGGTAATTAACATCGCGGCGCCATCGGTTACGACAACCTACTTTGCCCGCTGGATATCAGCCGAATGCGGCAATTCACCCTGCAAATCGGTGACGGTTACCGTTGAACCGGCGCCGACACCCGCTTTCGCCGGCCCCGATCAGTCGGTTTGCAACCTCCTCTCCACTGCGCTGGCTGCCAATACCCCTTCGGTAGGCACAGGGCGGTGGTCGTTCGTTAGTGGGCCCGGATCAGCTTCATTTTCAGATGAATATAGTCCCGGAAGCTTTGTAAGCGTTGCACCGATGGGTATCTATACCTTCCGCTGGACGATCACCAGCGGCAGCGCCTGCACGCCCAGCTTCGACGAAGTAACTGTAGAATTCAGCGACCAGGTAACGGTGGTGGTCACCAGCAACTCGCCGGTGTGCGAAGGCGACACGCTGAGGCTCTACGCCAGCATCGCCAATGCTACCTATAGCTGGACCGGTCCCGGCGGGTTCATCTCCAGCCTCCCCGATCCGGTGATCCCAAATGTCACCATGGCCAGTGCCGGCGACTACAGCGTGATGGTCACCGATATCCCCGGCGGGTGCCCGACAACATCCGGGACAGGGAATGTTACGGTAAGCGCCGTTCCGGCAGCGCCGCAGGTTACATCGGAGAATATCTCAGGCACACAGCAGCAGGTTTGCGCCGGTTCCCTGATCAACTATGCTGTTTTATCCCCGCCTTCAGGGTCAAGCTTTGCCTGGAGCATCTCGGGCGGTGGTAATGTCCAGCAAGTCAGCCCGGGCGTGATCAACATCGACTGGTTTGCCACTTCCGGCACCTACGACCTGTCTGTTACCGAAACCAATTCCGCCGGTTGCACCGGAGATCCTTACGTATTGACTGTGAGCATTATGCCGGTTACCTCGCCCGATGTCACAATTTCAGCCGACAATAATGCCGTTTGTGAAGGCACACCGGTATTATTTACCGCCAGTGTCACAGATGGCGGCGTCACTCCAACCTACCGCTGGTTGCGCAACGGTATGCAGGAAGGGACGAATTCACCGGAATTTTTCCTGGGTACACCCGGAAACAATGACGAAGTGACCTGTGAAGTGACTTCAAATGACATTTGTGCGTCTCCGGCTACGGTGAACAGCGATATGATTGTGATTACCGTATTCCCGGCATTCGAGATCACCTGTTCGGCCGAAGACTCCATCTGCAGCGGATCACCTGTAATCTTAACGCCCGGAAGCGGATTTGCGGCTTATTTATGGAATGATGGCAGCAGTACAGAATCGGTCACGGTGGAAGAACCGGGTGTTTACTGGGTGATGGTGACCGATGGAAACGGCTGTACCGCAACCGATTCCGTTTTGCTATGGCCCTGTGAAGTGATGCCGGAGATCTATGCCCCGACAGCATTCACCCCGAACGGCGACGGCCGCAACGACCGGTTCTTGCTGTTCAGTACCTCTCCGGATGCCGTTTTCGACTTCGAGATCAGCATATACAGCCGATGGGGTCAATTGATCTTCCGTTCGAAAGACATCTCGGAAGGGTGGGATGGCACCCTGAATGGCGTTCCCTCTCCTTCGGAAGTCTTTACATATTTTGCCAGGTTCAGGACCGGGTCAGCCAATGGCAACACACAAACCATGGCCGGTTCGGTGACATTGATCAGATAAACCTTCATTATGGATAACAGAATTTTACTGGCAGACAATTTCAGCCTGTCGCGCATCATCCACGGCCAGATGCGGATGAACGACTGGAAAATGACCAAAATTGAATTACTGGACCTGTTTCACGAACTCCTTGACCTTGGTATCACCACGTTCGACCATGCCGACATTTACGGGAATTATACCTGTGAAGCGAAGATGGGGGAGGTGCTGGCAATGGAAAAGGGGCTCCGCGAAAAAATCGAAATTGTCACCAAATGCGGGATCAAGCTGGTTTCGGATAAATTCCCGGAACGGAAAGTCAAACACTACGATTACAGCTATGAGCATATCGTCACATCGGTCAGCAATTCGCTGAAAAACTTCGGCACCGACCGGATCGATCTGCTTTTGCTGCACCGTCCGGCGCCCTTCTTCGATCCTGATCCGGTAGCAAAAGCCTTCTCCGACCTGAAAAAGCAGGGGAAGGTGCTGCATTTCGGCGTTTCCAATTTCTTACCGGGTCAGTTTGAACTTTTGAATTCTTTTACGGATGAAAATCTCGTCACCAACCAGGTGGAGATCTCGCCCTATTGCCTCGAGCATTTTGAGAATGGTAACATCGATTTCTTTTTGAAAGAAAAGATTAAGCCGATGGCGTGGTCGCCCGTGGCCGGCGGTCGTCTCCTGAACCCTCACGACGGGAAAGGCCCGCGGATCATGCGGGTGATCAGGGAGATAGCGGATGAGCTGAATACATCATCGGTCGATAAGGTGATCTATGCCTGGCTGCTGAAACACCCGGTGCAGATGATGCCCGTTGTCGGAACCGGACGTATCGGGCGGATCAGGGAAGCCGTTGCCGCACTCCGGCTCGACATGACCCTGGAACAGTGGTACCGGATCTATATCGCCGCGATGGGGAAAGAACTGGCGTGATTTGGATAATTACCTATTTCAAATAAGTTTTCAGGTACGAATAATAATTCTCATGAGGTCCGAGCATGATCAACTCAAGTTGGTCCGCCGAAAAGGAATAGGCAAGCAGATAAAGGGTTTTGTCGATGTAGAACTTATGGATATATACTGATCCCAGATCTCCCTTTTTCCTTGTGCCCAATGATGGATTCTTAATAATATTCCTGATTGCCTCATCAAGTTGTAGTTTCTGACGAGTATTGAATCGTTTAACTTTACGCCTGAATGCGCCTGACTGGATAATTTTCATCAGGGTTCATTCATCTGATAATCAGAAAATTCTCCCGATTCTACTTCGTTCATTCCGGTGAGAATATCTTTGATCAACTTATAACTCAAATCGGGATTGGCTTCCGCAATACGCCCGATTTTTGCCCAGTATTCGATTTGCCCTGTCAGTGAACGGTTCTCAACCTTACTGATTTTTCTGGCAGAGTTTATCAAATCATCCGATATTCTGACTGCTGTTGGCATAATGAAACAATTTGGTACAAATATACTACAAAATGCAACTGTTTGCTATTTTTATGCCATAAAATCCCCAAATCCCCAAATCGTCAAATCGCCCAATCGTTAAATCCTCTACTTCATCCAGCTCACCAATTGCGAAGCCACCTCCCTTGAGTTCCCGCCGGCCATGATCTCGAACTCGCCCGGCTCCCAGTCGTAGACCAGGTCCGAATTATAGAACTTCAGGTCTTCCGGCGTAATTGTAAAGGTCACGGTCTTTGTTTCACCCGCTTTCAGGAATATCTTCTGAAATCCTTTCAGCTCCTTCACCGGCCGGGTGATGCTGCCGACCTTATCGCGGATATAAAGCTGTACTACTTCGGCGCCGTCTATGTTGCCGGTATTGGTCACGTCGATGCTGGCCGTTACCGTCTTCTTGGCAGAAAGCTCTGTCCGGTCAATCTTCAGATCACCGTAGGTAAATGTGGTGTAGCTGAGCCCGTAGCCGAACGGATACAGCGGATCGTTGGTCACGTCCATGTAATTCGAGCGGTATTTCTGGTACCACACGCTCTCGCCCAGCGGGCGGCCGGTATTCTTGTGATTGTAATAAAGCGGCACCTGGCCGACATTCTGCGGAAAGGTCACCGGCAGCTTCCCCGAAGGGTTCACATCGCCGAAAACCACGTCGGCAATGGCGTTGCCACTTTCCGTACCTCCAAACCAGACATTCAGGATGGCCGGGATGTTCTCCTGTTCCCAGTTGAGCCCCAGCGGACGGCCGGTGAACAGGACCATCACGACCGGCTTTCCCGTTTTCAGCAATGCTTTCAGCAGTTCCTGCTGGCTTCCCGGCAGGCCGATCTCTGTCCGGCACGAGCTCTCTCCGCTCATTTCCGCACCCTCGCCCATAACGGCCACCACCACATCGCAGCGGGCAGCCAGGGCAACGGCCTCCTGCCGCATCTGTTCCGGGGTGCGGGGATCAACGCCCGACTGGCCCCAGTTGAACCGCTTGTCATACTCCGGATCGTCGACGATATTGCTCCCTTTGGCATAAAGGACCTCGGCCTTGTCGCCCAGCACATTCCGGAAACCCTCCAGCACCGTCACCGATTGCTCATGGTCGCAGGCTACGGCCCACATCCCCGCCATATTGAAGCGGTTGTCGGCCAGCGGACCGATCAGTGCGATCTTTCCCTTTTTCTCCAGGGGCAGGGCCTGGCCGTCATTTTTAAGCAGAACGAACGTTTGGGTTGCGGCTTCCCGGGCAATCCGTTTGTGTTCCGGGGTGGAGATCTCATTCTTAGCCCGTTCGAAATCGCAGTACCGGTAGGGATCTTCGAATAATCCCAGCTTGTATTTGGCTTCCAGCATGCGTCGGCACGCCAGGTCGATCTCCGCCTTTGTCACTTTCCCTTCCTCCAGCGATTTCTCCAATGTCGTCAGGAACCCTTCGCCGACCATGTCGAAATCGACACCGGCTTTCAGTGCAAGCGCCGAAACATCCTGCAAATCTCCCATTCCGTGTGCTTCCATCTCATTAATTGCTGTGTAGTCGGTCACAACAAATCCGTCGAAGCCCCATTGGTCGCGCAATACTTCAGTCATGAGCCAGCGGTTGCCCGATGCCGGGATGCCGTCAACTTCGTTGAAAGATGTCATCACGCTGCCTGCGCCCGCCTCCACAGCGGCTTTATAAGGCGGGAAAAACTCGTTGTACATCCTGATCCGGCTCATATCGACCGTGTTGTAATCCCTTCCGGCTTCGGAGCCTCCGTAAAGCGCATAATGCTTCACGCACGACATGAGCGTATTGTTTTTCGCCAGGTCATCTCCCTGGTAACCTTTAACGTAGGCTTTTGCCGCCAGCGAACCCAGGTAAGGGTCTTCGCCCGCTCCTTCGGCGATGCGCCCCCAGCGGGGATCGCGCGTGATGTCAACCATCGGCGAGTAAGTCCAGCAGATACCGTCGGCACTGGCCTCAACGGCAGCCACCCGCGCACTCTGCTCGATAAGTGCCATATCGAAACCCGCCGCCAGCGCTAACGGGATAGGGAAGGTCGTCTCATAGCCATGGATCACATCCATCCCGAAAATGAGCGGAATGCCCAGCCGGCTCTCTTCCACCGCCACTTTCTGCACATCGCGGATCTTGGCCACCGACTTGATATTCAGCAATCCGCCGACTTTTCCTTCTTTTATCTTGAGACCAATATCGGAATTCGATGTCTGCCCAGTCACAATATCCCCGCTTCCCGGCAGGTTCAGCTGCCCGATCTTCTCCTGCAGCGTCATCTTCGACATCAGCTCATCGACAAAGGCATTCATCTTCCCGTCTCCCGGCGCTTTATCAACATTCTCCATACACCCCGCCAGGAAAACCATCCCCAGCAGCATAGCAAAAAATATAAGTCTTTGTTTCATGGTTCGATTGTTCTATTGTTCTATTGTTCTATTGTTCCAATGTTCCAATGTTCCAATGTTCCAGTGTTCTAAAGTTCAAAAAATTATAAACTCACAAGTTCACAAGTTCACAAGTTCACAAGTTCATAAAATCACAATATCATTAAATCACTCCGCCTTCATCACCTCGCTTCGGTTCCCCACTCCATTCTCATTCACAGCCTCAATCGCAAAATAATACGTTGCTTGCGCATCCATTGTCTTCAGCCAGTATTCGTTGGCGCTCATCACCATCAGGCAGTTATAAAGCTTGTCAGGCTCCACGCCCATGTAGATGTTGTACGCATAGGCATTATCCACCGGGCTCCATCGCAGCCACGCGCTGCGCTTGTCCTTCTTGGTCCGGAGCACCATGAAGTCCTTTACCGCTCCCGGCTTCTCTCCCGCGCCGAGGCCAAAAATACGAAATCCGCTGATTGCAAACTTGCCTGTCGGCATATGTATGTTGACGAGTTTCAGGTATCGGGTTTTGACAGGTGAGGGGAGCTCGGTGTAATCGTGCGGCACATCCGTTTTGTTTTTGCTTTTATCCACCAGCACGTTCCATTTCTTCCCATCAATGGATTCAAGGATCTTATACTGATGAAAAACGCCCGACGACTTGCCGAGGAATTCCGCATCCTGGTCGGCGTAATTGACCTGGATGGCATACACGGTCGACATTTCGCCAAGGTCGGTTTGGATCCATTCCCCTTCATCGGCCGTTTCAGCCGACCAGTAGGTCCTGATGTTCTCATCGACAGCAAAGTTGGGATAGTAAGAGCCTAAAGTGGAGGATACGGTGACCGGTTTCTGGTAATTCAGCACCATCCAGCCGGTGAAGCGCGACTGCAGGTGGTCGGCTGGACCGTCGGGCAGGTAGTGCGGGTAATCGCCGAAGGCTGTGTTGCAGTACATCACATCATCCTTGTCGAAGCCTGCGGGCCAGATGCCTATGCGCCGCTCGAAATTGTTCTTCACGCAAACGCCGATCGTGGAGACGTGCCAGTAGCTGCCCCAGTTGTCCTGGAAAGTGGCGCCATGGCCGGCGCCGTTGGCAAAACCACCCGCCTTGTAGCTGAATGGCATCGACTGCGGAATATTCTCATCCCTGAAAAGGGGATCTTTCCCTACCACCACGCCGTCGGCATAGCCCGTAAATTCGGTCCCCGGCGCCCCGTACTGGAAGTAGTATTTGCCGTTGTGCTTTGTCATCCAGGCCCCTTCGATGAACGGATCGAGGAAGGTGTTGTCCATATGCTCGCCGAATCGCTGCCAGCCGTAGCGCCAGTCTTCCAGGATATACATCTCCCGGCGCATCGACTTCGGCTCCATCGTTTTCCGGTCGAGCTCCACACCGTAGACCGGGTATTCGTTGCTGCTGCCGTTGTACATGTAGAACCGGCCGTCGTCGTCGGTGAAAAATGCCGGGTCCCAGCCGCCTATCGTGAACCGTTCCACCAGCGGCTTCCAGTCGTCCTCCTTCGGGTTGGTGCTCATCCAGATGGTGAACTCGCTGGTATACGTCGATCCGAAGACCAGCATCGTGTCGCCGATGATGCCGACGGCAGGTGCGCACAGCTCGTCGTAGCCCTCGTTCCAGGGGCGGAGGAACAGGCGCGGCACGAAATTCCAGTTCACCATGTCGCTGCTCCACCAGTAGCCCCACTGGTTGGTGGAGAACAGGAAATAGTCACCTTTGTAATTCACGATCACCGGGTCGGCCGTGGCGCGGTGCTTTCCCCATTGGCTGAAGTTCGGGATAGGGGTGTAGCCGTAATCGATATCGACCGGGTTGCAGTAGGTTTTCTGCTGGGCGGAAATGCCAGTTGGCAATATCATGAAAATTGCCAGTATTACTAGTAATTTTTTCATACTTTCATTAATTGATCTGCTGAGTCCCTTCCGACGACTGAAGCCGTCGGTTGCTATCTTTTTCTTCCGATGACTAAAGCCGTCGGTTGCTATCTTTTTCTTCCGACGACTAAAGCCGTCGGTTGCTATCTTTTTCTTCCGACGACTAAAGCCGTCGGTTCCAAGGGATTATTTACCTGAGCCTGAATAGAAATGAATCGTAATCTCGTTTTCAAAATTCGGGATTGTAATACTCTTCTGTTCCTGAATTATTTCCCTCTCTCTCAGACTCCTGTAATACCCCGGATCATAAATATCTTCCAAATACCTCAACCCATCTGACAATTTAACAGTTTGACAATTTAACAATATCGCTTCCCCGTTGACTTTCAATTCATTCATCTCCGAAAAACCATGAAAGACACATTGAATGTATGTAAAACGCGATTTATAATTTCCTTCCGGTGTGGAGATTGCCAGTTCACGGTTTGCAGGATCAAAGATGATTTTTCTTTTATAAAACAGGCCTTTCTGATAATCCATGGTGCTTCCGTCATCTTCATAATATTCAAAGATGTTTTTTTCATCGCCGTTGTAAATATGGATGATAAGCGTATCTCCCGGATGATCTTTGGTGGATTGCACCGGTTTTTGCATGGGGATGACAGAGGAACCCCTGACGAACAGAGGGATCTCATAGATTCCGCATTCCCTTGCCAGTTCCCGGTTTCCTTCAAATGTTTCATCCGAATAAAGGTCATACCATTTCCCTTGCGGGAGATAGAACTTTTTATTTTTTTCCGATGATGTCACCGGAACGACCAGGATGGCGTCGCCGAACAGGAACTGGTACTGGTAAAGATGATCATAAACCAGCGGGTCGAAAGGGTTATCGATACAGAGGCTGCGGGCAACGGGGATCCCGGTTTGTGTTGCCTGGAAGAATTTAGAATAGAGATAAGGCATCAGCCGGTAACGGAAGCCGATGTATTCCCTGGCGATCGCCTCGGCTTCTTCGCCGTAGCTCCAGGGCTCGTTGGCAAGGGCAAAGGCCTCCTTGTGGTTGCGCATAAAGGGTTCGAAAGCACCGACCTCGATCCACCGGATGAACAGCTCTTTTGACGTCGGCCCGATGTATCCGCCGATGTCGTCGCCCACAAATGGCAATCCCGACAGGCCGAGCTGGGTATTTAGCAGCATTCCGCCAAGGAGGTATTCGTCTTTCGCCGTGTTATCGCCTGTCCACACCGCAGCATAGCGCTGCACACCCGCAAAGCCCGAGCGGGTCAGGACGAACGGGCGCCGGTTCTCCCCGTATTTCAGGGCCGATTCGAAGCTGCTGCGGGCCATCAGCATCCCGTATAGGTTCTTGGCTTCCAGGGCATTGGCTTTGCGCCCGTCGAAATCGAAGAGCAGGTTATCGGGCAGGTAGCTGCCGCCGACGGCCGGTTCGTTCATATCGTTCCAGTAGCCGTGGATGCTGTTGTCGGGCAGGAATTTCATGTTGTCGGCCCACCATTGCCGGGCTTTGGGGTTGGTGAAGTCGACGAAGTTGTTGTTGCTCGGGGCGATATCGGCCGTGTAGAGGCTGCCGTCGGAGAACTTCACGAAGACATCCTTTTTCAGCCCGTCGTGGTGGGCGAAGTAAGTCGTGTCGCGTTTGATCCCCGGGTTGACCGAGGCGGTGACCTCGATATTCAGCGATTTCAGGTAACGTGTTAATCCCGGCAGATCGGGAAAGCGCTCTGTATTGATCCGGAACGGCTCGTATTCGTGCAGGTAGTCGGCGTCGAGCACGATGCAGTCGATGGGTATCTGCTTTGCGCGGAAGGTTTCTGCCAGGATCTTCACGTTGCTTTGCGGGTAGTAGCTGCACCGGCTCTGGTGGTAGCCGAGACTCCATCTTGTGGGCAGCGGCATCCGGCCGGTAAGCATGGTATAATGGCCAATGATCTTTGCAATGCTCTCGTCATGGATGAAGAAATAATCGACATCGCCGTCTTCGGCAGTGATGGAGGCGAAATCCGTAGAGATCCCGAAGTTAAAAAACGTTTTGTGGGTGTTATGGTAGAACAGCCCGTATGCCAGGCTGTCGTGGATGCCGATATAGAACGGGATGCTGACGTACATCGGCAGGCGCGGGTCGCCGTAGCGGTAGGTGTCGGTGTTGTTAAGCGTATAGGCGCTTCCGCGATGGTCGAGGTTGCCGGGGACTTCGCCCAGCCCGACGAAGCGCTCATCCGGGAATAGTTTCTTATAAAGCGTGGAGCGGTTGCCAATGAAGCTCGTCCCGAATCCCTGGCCTGCCACGTCTTCGTTGATGACTTCTCCTTCTTTATTCCTGAAAATGACCCGGAATGAGGGTGATTTCTCAATCTCCATTTCGATGTCCTTGGTAGAAAGTCTGATCAGGTTGTTTTCTTCCGTTAAAATGAAATCCATAGGAGCGTCGTTCTGATCGACAAGCACGTAAGAGAAATCATTCACAATTATATCAGGAGAGACCCTTACCCGGATGATATTTTCGTTTTCAACCATGATCCTGAAGAAGGCGGATGTAGTCTTTCCTTCCAGTCCTTGAGGTGTTTGGGCCCATGTTTCGACCGGGCCGATGCTGTAAACCTGGGCCTGCAGCAAACCATTTATCATGCAGGCAGCGATAAATAACAGACCCTGTATTTTACAGAATTTTCTCATCATCACATTTCCAAATTTCCAAATTATCTAATTTACAAATTTTCTAATTTACAAATTTTCTAATTTCCAAATTTCCAAATTTCCAAATTTACTCATTGTTCTCCATTGATAACCCGCGTCAGACGGTACGGTTCATTTTTTTTCCGTTCCGACCGGGTATTTTTTGCTGCTTTTCCGGATTAAGCTATGTAGTGCGTTGGCTTTTTCACCACATAGGCACATAGAACACATAGAAAACACATAGAAAACACATAGAAAAACACATAGAGAATGACACAGAAGTATCTGGATGGCCTGACTTATCAGGTCATTGGCGCAGCCATTGAAGTTCATAAGGAACTTGGGCCGGGATTGCTGGAGAGCGTTTATGAAAAATGCCTGGTCCAGGTTATAAAGGAAAAGGGGTTGAAAGTATCTTTTCAGCAAAAGGTTCCGGTGATCTTTCATGGTATTTATCTTGAATGTGAACTAAGATACGATATTATGGTTGAAGAAACCATCATAGTAGAGATAAAGGCAGTTGAAGTGTTGTTGCCAATTCATGAGGCTCAACTACTGACATATTTAAAATTAACCCAAAAACCGAAAGGCATACTACTGAATTTCAATTGTGTTAACATCTTCAAGGAAGGTCAAAAGACACTTGTGACCGAATTATTCTCAAAACTCCCTAAATCTTAATCCTATGTGAACCTATGTGTCCTACTGTGCCTATGTGGTGAAAAGATTACGAATTCAACCACATAGGCACATAGAACACATAGAGGCACATAGAAGATAAACCCATCTGGATAAAACTATGTGAACTATCCCGAGGTTTCGGGACAAGCTGTGCCTATGTAGTGAAAAATAAAAATGCAGATGAAAAAGATTAATATTAGTGAAGGTCCTATTGAAGGCAAAGAGCGACTGAAGCTCTATTTCGACTATGACAGGGAAGTCATCGAGTTGATCAAAACCATACCGGGCGCCAGGTGGCATCCGGGGGAGCGGTGCTGGCATGTGTCGGTGCTGGCTGGTCCTGTTGAAAAGCTAAATCGCTTGTTTGAAGGAAAGTTGCTTTTTGAATTGGACAAGGGGACTGGGAGACAAGGAGATGGGAAAGACGGGAGATGGAATGGTGGAAGACCGATCAGTCCCATCAGGGACGTCATTATGGTAGAAAAAGAGGGCGATTCCACCAAAGAGTCCTGTAGGGACGGCACGAACCATGGTAAACAATCGGGCGATAGAACGATCAGCCAAACAGGCGATTTATCATTTGAACGGAACGCCAGGATTGAACTTGTGCCTTCTGAATTCATCAAAACCCTGACCCTGAAAAACTACGCTCAGAACACCATCAGGACGTACAAGACGATGCTGCAGGAGTTCCTGGAGTATTACAAAGATTTGGATCCGGGAAAGATCACCGGGGAGCAAATCAGGGATTATCTTTTATATCTTCTGGATAAAAGAAAAATCTCCATCTCATACCAGAACCAGTCGATCAATGCCATTAAGTTTTACTATGAGCAGGTGCTTGGCAGACCGGTGCGGACGTATTACATCCAGCGGCCGAAGAAGCCGAAGGTATTGCCTAATGTTTTGAGCGAAGAAGAAGTTCAGATGATCCTTAATAAAATGGACAATCTCAAGCATAAATGCATCATTTCACTAGCATACTCGGCTGGACTGCGGTTAGGTGAGGTGATCAATCTTAAGCCCGGGGATATCGATTCAAAGCGTAATTATGTGATTGTCAGGCAGGGAAAAGGGATGAAAGACCGGTACAGTTTATTATCCGGAAGGATACTTGAACTGCTGAGGAAGTATTATGCAGAATATAAACCAAAGGAATGGTTGTTTGAGGGGCAGTTCGGCGGGCCGTACAGTGCGACCAGCATTCATGCCATACTTAAGAGCGCGGTAGAGAAAGCGGGCATAAAGAAACGTGTTACAGTGCATACCTTAAGGCATTCCTTTGCAACGCATTTGCTTGAAAGAGGGACGGATATCCGGTACATCCAGGAATTGTTAGGGCATCAAAGCAGCAGGACCACAGAGATATATACCCACATGACTCAGAAAGGATTAGGGAAGATCAAGAGTCCGCTGGACAATCTGGATATATGATTAAAAAATAATTGACATGAAGTAACTTTTAAGTTACCTTTGTAAACGATTTGTCATGGAAAAAATCAGGGAGATTGTTTCCTATAAGGGGTATTTTGAAGATTTTCTCCGGAAACAACCAGAAAAGGTTCAGAATAAGATATTTAAAATATTGGAGATTATTGAATTCCAGCAACATATTCCTTCAACCTTTCTCAGTCAAATTAAAGGAACAAAAGGGCTATATGAAACTAGATTTAGTTTAGGATCAGATATTTGGAGGGTGTTCTGTTTTTTTGATGAAGGCAGATTGGTCATATTGCTGAATGGATTTCAAAAGAAATCTCAGAAAACCCCAAAAGAGGAAATCAAGCTGGCTTTAAGATTAAGGGAAGATTATTATTTAGAAAAAAGAAAGAGATAAAATGAAAAAGAACAATTCGACGACAAAAACATGGTCAACCATAAAAGACGAGGTTTTCGGTATTAAAGGGACCGAGCGAAGGGATGGGCTGGAAAGGGAGATGGAAGCGATTCGGATCGGGTTAATGATCCGTGAAGCCAGATTAGCAAAGAATATGACCCAGCAAGAACTTGCAGACCTCATTTCCAAGAAGAGAAGCTATATTTCAAGGATTGAGAAAGACGGGAGTAATATGAATTTGAAGACTTTGTACGAGATAATTGAAAAAGGCCTGGGAGGAAAACTTGAAATATCTATCGAACTAAAATAAATTATTAAGGCTTGAGATTATTATCTAAGTTTAACTTATTTTTACTAAACCAAGCGATTGAGTTATAATAAGAAAGGCAGATGGCCAGGAAGTCCATTTATATTGCAGGTACCGATACAAAACTGTCAGCTAAACCCAATGTTGATACAACACCATTTTGGCATTGTATCAACGCAGTGTTTATCCATCGGTTTTTTTTAGCTATCAGCACTAAAACCTTTCAATAAATCGAATATAACATCAATGCGTTTGCACATACGTTAGCGCTAATATTTTGTATAATAATGAAACTGAATTTCTTTCCATTTTGCGTTGTTAAGAAATGTAATCTTCGGAATGAATATCTTAACAAACTTTCGGATAGTGAGATTCTTGCATTTATTTTTAAGGAACTCGAAAAAGAAGAATACAAAAAAATTCAACTAACGGAAACAACAATAGAATTACAAGGTGATCATTCAGAACTATTCTTTAGCTTTAGACCTATTTGGGTAGTTACTCAGGCAATTGATTTTGGAACAGTAACTATTAGCCACAAAAAAAATAAGAGAAAAGTGGTCTTTAAATACCAATCAACATTATATCACTTTCCAGGTCTGCTCTTTGGTCTAATTGTGCTGTTGATATCTAAAAGTTTATTTTACGGATTTCTCACCTTTCTGATTGTATTCATACTTAATTGGCTTTACTTGTATATAATCCAGAGTGCGACTATCAGTGTATGTATCGATAAATTGGAATACAAGGAACATAGAAAGGATTTATAAAATACTAGCGCTAACGAACGCGCAGCACCCAGGCCGGACGCTAAAAATTTTGCCCGGTCAGGCGGGCGGTATTGTCACGTTGATCTTTGATTTAGTAACTTTGAGCTATCGGGCGCCCGC
>Ga0209717_1002757_pt1 | contig 16356 bp, 16 predicted proteins | sample AD_UKC048_MetaG_FD_184418 | JGI IMG/M metagenome (GOLD analysis project Ga0209717, IMG submission 184418) | Active sludge microbial communities of municipal wastewater-treating anaerobic digesters from USA - AD_UKC048_MetaG (SPAdes) (version 2) | ecosystem: Engineered > Bioreactor > Anaerobic >... | reverse complement strand
TTTACGAATTATTCTTTCCCAGCCAACCCTTCCGATCCGGAAGGATGGAATATGTGCAATGCCGATTCTTTGTCCTGGCCCATTTACCGGCAATACGCCATTAATTCACACGGCCCTTTCTCATTTCCTGCCGGCGATACTTTCCAAATGACGGTACAACTCTCTATCCATCCCGATATTCCGCATCCCTGTCCCAATATTTTCGGTCTGGTACAACCCGACCTCATGCAGCTACAGCAGTGGTACGAGGAAGGCTCGCTCCATGCGACAGTGGACCTTGGCAACATAGCGCAACTGCCTGCCGGACAAAGCATTACGCTCGATGCCGGCGCCGGCGGCACGGCATACCAGTGGTCGACCGGCGCCGCCACGCCAACCATTCAGGTATCGGTGCCGGGCACATATTCGGTAAGCGTTACGCTGGCTACCGGTTGTGAGGTGACGGATCAGGTATCCGTTCAACTGGCATCCGGGACGAATACGCCGGCGCAAATACCAGACTGGACTGTTTATCCAAATCCCGCGCATGGTCTGGTGACGGTGAATTGCCCTGATTGCCGGAGTGGTATTTTGCAAATGACGCTTCGAAATGCGCAAGGGGGCATCGTTCACCGGTTGGAAAACCGGGAAAGCACTTTTGTTTTGGATACACGGAATCATCCCGCCGGATTTTACTGGCTGGAACTTCAGCGTGACGGGCAATTGATGGGAAGTAAAAAACTGGTGTTGAGCGGACAATGAAAAAAACCTCGTGAATGCTCTTAATAATCCGCGAATATCCGCTCTACATCCGCGCAATCCGCGTTGCACTACATCTTCTTCTTCATCTTTTTCGGAAACAACCCCGATTGGCCACTTTTTTTGCTGGATTTCAATTCCCCTTTTTTATTGGTTTTGGGTTTCAGGCTTTCCGTAGCCGGGCAGCCGCTTTTTTTGCTACAGGCAGGCGCAGTGAGGGAAACAGCGAAGAGGAAGAAGAGGAACAAAGAGAAATAGCGGGAAAACTTCATGTAGTGAATTGTGAATTGTCAGTTGTGAGTGTAAAGAACGTGGGTTCGGGCGATTTCTTTTAAAGGAAAAGTGAAGATTTTCATTCCCAAAATCAAACCAACATTCATATCGGTTATTTTATGAGCAAATGCTTGATTATCAACACTGATAACTGATAACTGATAACTTCATCACAAATCAGGCGACGGACAGTTTTCCCATTTGGACGGCCTGAGTTCGTACACCTTGCCGCGTTTGCGTTGCTTTTTAGGCTGCACCAGGCCTTTCCAGGGGAGTCCGCAGGCATTTTGCAAAACGGCGCCGTCGAGCCAGAGCCGGCCGCCCTTTTCCACGGTTATCAGTGCACCTTCGGGCAAGGATATCCGGCAAGACAGCCGCAAGGCGCCACCGGCCGCCACAGTAAGGTTACCCTCCAGGTCGCGCGCGCCGTTCCACGACACCGAATCGCGGATCACCACGCCTTTTCCTTCCTGCAAGGCACACCAGGCAGGCACCAGACAGCGCCGCACCACAGCCCTTTCGCCCGACAGCATCTGCTGCACGCGGCCGATCTGACAGGGTGTGAGTGCCATCTGGTAGGCGTTGTAATCCATCATATTATTGGAAGCCTGGTCGCGACAGGGCGGTTGTTCGCTCCATTCCCAGCATTTATTCGGGTGCTTGTCGGTATCCGGGCAATTGTCCTCGCCCCAGGCGTGGCTCAGTGAAAGCAGATGCCCGACTTCGTGGTTGAGCAAGGCTTCGTGACCGAACGCGTCCTTTCCCTGTTCGTACAGGCCGGCCATTTTCAGGGAAGTTCCCAGCGCAATGCCTTGTAAATTAGCCTTGTACGTCGGCGACCGGATGCTGTCGTCTGGATGCACCTGGATAAAAATATTCAGAATGGAATCTGTACCGATGCCGTATTTCTGAATAACCCGGCGGTCGTAGTTGTTCTGGTTTTTACCCACATACACGAGGTAATACAACGAATCGTCGAAATGGAAATAAATGCCGTCGTCGCCGGGTTGCGGCGCCAGCACGTACCGATAATTTTTCGGCAGCACTTCGGTGCCCTGCGGCGAGCGCCAGTTGCGAATATTGGTATCGAGTTGGCGGTTGGCGCCATCGAGCAGCCGTTTGCAGAAATCGCGGCCCGTTTCCGGGCGGAAATTGTGGCTGCTGTCGCGGCTGTTCATGACGTGAAAATTGACGCGCAGCAAGCGCACCGGCATGTACTCCGGATGCGCGGCATCGGGCAGGTAACTCCGCCAGTCGCCGCAGTTCATTTTTTGCGCGGTCGCTACAGGCTGCGCAACAAGCAACAGGCTATTGAAACTAACCAACAGCAAGACAATCGTTTTTAAAACGGAGTACACACTCATTTAAACTTTGGCATCCCCGTACGCTTCTCTCCACGCCAGCACGCCGCCAAGGGTGTTGCGCACATTAGAGAAACCCATCGATTCCAGCAACATTTTCGCCTGATTGGAGCGGGCGCCGGAACGGCAATGCACCACAATTTCTTCGTCTTTATGTTCGGAAAGATCATCGATATGCTGGCCGATGGTACCCAGCGGGATCAGTTGCGCGCCAAGGTTGAATTCTTCGTATTCGTATGGTTCGCGCACGTCGATGAAGATAAATTTTTCGCCCGATTCAAGTTTTTGGCGAAGTTCCTGTACAGTGATATCCATGGTGAGTGTGAATTGTGAGTGGTGAATGGTGAGCAGTCGTTACAAGTGCGAGGTCGTCAGTGCGAAGTGCGAAGTCCGCATTATCGAGCGGTAAAACATCTTCGCACTTCGCACTGAGGACTTCGCACTTGCTTTTACTGGCAGTCCTTCGGTTTTTCCTGGGTCAAATACAAATCCACCTGTTCGCCCTTGCGCATGATGCCATTGGGGTCGAATTTGGGAGTCTGCCGCCACACGTAGGCGCTTTCCTCATCGGTCACCGTTGCGTCTTTAAACGTGGTGCCCACGCTGAGTCCGCTGGCCTGGATCAGGAAACGGGCGGCGTCGAGTGTTTGACATACGCAGTCGGGAATATTAACAGTAGTCGTAACTTCTTCACTGACAACGAAATCGACCGTTGCGCCCATTTCCAGCGAATAACCATACCTGATTTTCTGAGTAATCGTATCGCCACGGTAAATTACCGCCACGATGGTATTCGGTTCCAGTTTCGGGTCGGCTGCGCGGGCCACAATACGCGGTTTGAGGCCCAGGCGGCTGAGTTTGCGGCTGTAAATTTCGTAGTCGTCGCTGTTGGCCATGTCGGGCATTTTGATAATGTCCGGGTTGTTTTTGGCCACGGTGAAATAAATCGTCCGGCCTTCTTTTACGCGGCTTTCCGCTTTCGGGTCCTGCGCGATGATTTCTCCGGGCGGTTTGCCGGGCACGTAAATGGAGTCGCTCACCGCTACGCCGAAATCGCGGGCGCGGGCCTTGCGGGCGGCCTCCCGGAAACCCATGCCCACATAACTGGGCACCTGCACACTTTCGCCGTGGTTGGTGTAGCATTTCAGCCACCAGAATGTAAACAGCAGAATGATCGTCACCAGCCCCAGCATGCTCAGGCAATTGCGAATCACGAAGGGCGCTGTAAAAAAAGCATATAATTCAACGCCAAAGCGTCGGAGTCTTTGCCACATGGTTAATTGTCGTTCGTCGAGGGTGAGGTTTTAATTGTTTGTCCCCGCAAAGATAGTCGTACTGCATTACATCAAAGAATGTCGGCCTGCCGGAATCAAAAAGTAAAAATACGGGGTAAATCGTGCAAAGGCTTCCGTTTCTTTGCAGCGGCTAACCGGAGGCCGGGAGTGTCTCACCTCTCACCTCTCACCTCTCACCTCTCACTTCTGTTTTGGCATGTACGAAAATCCGCGCCTCCTCCTCGACTCCTCCAATCCGCCCGAGCCGGGCCACATTACCTGGCGTTCGCCCAGCAACATTGCGCTGATCAAATACTGGGGAAAATACGGTGTGCAAATGCCCCGAAACCCGTCGATCAGCCTCACCCTGGCAGCCTCCTGCACGGATACGATGCTGGAATACGAATTTCTGGAAGCGGCAGACGATGGCGAGATCGACCTGAGTTTTTACTTTCATGGAGAGGAAAACGAGGCGTTTAAAACCAAAACGCTGGCTTTTCTGGAAAGCCTGTTGCCGGTATTCCCGTTTTTAAAACAACTCAAACTCACCATACAAACCGGCAATTCCTTCCCGCATTCGGCCGGTATCGCTTCCTCGGCTTCCGGCATGTCGGCGCTGGCGTTGTGCCTTTGTTCGCTGGAAGACGCCCTGTTCGGCACCTTGAAAGATCCGGCAGACTACGACCGCAAAGCTTCCTATATCGCCCGGCTGGGTAGCGGCTCTGCCTGCCGCTCCATTTTTTCGTATGCTGCGGTGTGGGGAGAAACGCCGGCGGTCCCGGGTTCTTCCAATGAATTTGCGGTGCCGTTCGGTGATGAACTACACGAAATTTTCAAAAATTTTCACGACGACATCCTCATCGTCAGCCAGGAAGAAAAAGCCGTCAGCAGCCGCGACGGACATGCATTGATGGATGGCAATCCGTACGCAGAAGCGCGTTACGCGCAGGCACGCCAGCGTTTCGACGTTTTGCTGGAAGCACTGCGCAGCGGCGACCTCGCAACATTCGGCAAAATTGTCGAGGACGAAGCCATGACCCTGCACGCCCTCATGATGTGCAGCAATCCTTCCTACACGTTGCTGCGCCCCAACACGCTCTCCATCATCGAAAAAGTTCGCGATTACCGCACTACAACCGGCCATCCTGTGTATTTCACCCTCGATGCCGGCCCGAACGTACACCTGCTGTACCCCGGTGACATCATTCATGAAGTGCGCGCTTTTATTGAAGACGAACTCAAGGAATACTGCGAAGATGGATATATACAGCAGGACTGGGTGGGAGAAGGCCCGGAGGAAATCTGAAACGCGGATTGCACGGATGTAAAGCGGATCACGCGGATTTGATTTGTGGTAAGCAATAGATGCTTGTTTACCACAAATCAAATCCGCGTGATCCGTAAAAAAATCCGCGCAAAATCTGCGTTGCAATTCAGTGAAATTCCGGGTACCTTTGCAACGTTTTTCATCGGCACTTGTTTTTGCTGTATAATGTCCGCACAAGTAAAAAAATCGTTCGCCTGGACCTGGATGGTCGCCCTGCTCATCGCTACGATGGGTGTGAGCGTGCATCAGATGTACTGCTATTGTGCGGGCATAGGTTCGGTGTCGTTGTTTGCCATGCAGGACAAGTGCGAAGGAGACCGACAAACGGAAGCCGCCAAGCCTTCGTGTTGCACGAAAAAAATGGCCGCCAAACCTTCCTGTTGTGAAAAAGGCGCCCAGGGCTCCAAAAAAGGCAAACACGGTTGCACGAAAAAATCCACCCGGGTTTTTCAACTGAAAACGGAATTTACACTAACGGAAAAAGCGGCCGAAAAAACGTTTCATCTCCCGCTCGATCTGCCGGTAATTCCCAATTTTCAATGGCTTCCTGAAAATGGCCTGATAGCCACGAATTCAGGTATCGAAGCCTTCCCCAACCCTCCCCCACCCCTTTCCGGGCGCATGATTTGTGTGCGCCACGGTATTGCACGTTGCTAGATCGTCACAGTTGGTAGCACAGTCTTCAGGCTGTCGGGACCAGGGACATTCATGTCCCTGATTGTACTTTTTTCGGCCCTGAAGGGCCTCTTCCCGACGGCTTAAAAGCCGTGCTACCGGTAAAAATCCGCCTGATTTTTATACTTTCAATACTGTGACAATGAAAAATCTATTTGTCCTCCTCGCAGGACTATTTCTATATACGCCTTCCCTTTTTTCCCAAACCGCCCTGACCGGCATGGTCACCAATGAAAAGGAAGAACTGCTCATCGGCGCTTCCGTTTATTGGAAAGACACGCGGCAGGGAACCTCGACGGATACATCCGGGCATTTTAGTTTGCCTTCCCGCACAGTCGAATCCACCCTCGTGGTCAATTACATCGGCTATACGCCTGCCGAAGTGCAGGTGTTGCCCGGCGAAAACAACCTCTGGGTGGAAGTCTCCGGCATTCAGGCCTTGCAACAGGTAACCGTCAGCGGCAAGCAGTTCGATTCGCACGTGTCTACACTCGAAACCCGCAACGTGGAGCATATTTCCAAAAAAGAACTCGGCAAGGCGCCGTGCTGCAACCTGTCGGAAAGTTTTGAAACCAACGGCGGCGTGGATGTCAACTACGCCAACGCGCTCACCGGGGTAAAGGAAATCCAGATGCTCGGCCTGCGCGGCGTGTACAGCCAGTTTATGGTGGAAAACCGCCCGACGATGAACGGCATCGCCACGCCATTTGCGTTCGAATACATTCCCGGCACCTGGCTCGACGGTATTCAGTTGGCCAAAGGCGCCAGTTCGGTGAAAAACGGGTATGCGGGCATTGCCGGCCAGATCAACGTCGAACTCGTAAAGCCGCACCTGGATAAACCATTGTTTGTCAATGCATTCGGCTCCAGTGAAGGCCGCGGCGAACTCAATGTGCACCTGAACAAAAAAGGCAAGGGACGTATTTCCAACGGCCTGCTCATGCACGGCAGTTTTGTAAAAAACCGCTGGGATATGAACGGCGACAACTTTTACGACTCTCCCAGCCGCCACCAGTTGAACGGGCTGTACCGGGTATTTTACGAAAGCCCCGGCGTATGCGCACAGTTCAATGTGCAGGCACTCACCGATCGCCGTCAGGGCGGACAAATCAGTATGTTGCCCGGCCAAAACCGCCTTTTCAGCATCGACCAGAACAATGACCGCGTGGAAGTGTGGGGCAAGATAGGCTACGAAGGCATCGGCGGCAAACCGTACAACCAGATCGGAAATATGTTTTCTGCTTCCTGGCACCGCAGCAGCGCTTTGTTCGGACCGAATAACTACGCCGCTACACAAAAGTCGTTTTACTGGCAAAGTCTGTATCAGACGATCATCGGAACTACCGATCATTCGCTGGTGCTGGCGCCTTCGCTGCAATACGACGACGTGCAGGAAACCGTCAATGAAGGCGACCTGAGCCGGAAAGAAGCCGTGCCCGGGGCCATGGTGGAATACACGTACAGCCGCCCCAACCTTGCCATGGAAATGCCTGATTTCGTGATCGTACTCGGTGCCCGGGCTGATTGGAACAGCCGTTTCGACCGGCTGCTGTTTACGCCGCGGATGAGTGCGAAGTACAATTTTTCGCCAAAAAGTATTGTTCGGGTGTCGGCAGGCCGCGGTTTTCGTTCGCCGAATCTGATGGCTGAAAATATCAGTCTGCTGGCCGGCAACCGGACGCTGCATTTCGCCAACGACCTTGCGCTGGAAGAAGCCTGGAATTACGGCGCGAACTTTACGCAGGGTTTCAAACTGGCGAAACGGGAGGCATCTTTCAGCCTGGACGTGTACCGCACCGATTTTGTGCAGCAGATCCTGGCGGATGTGGACCAGTCGCCGACGCAGGTTTTCTTTTACAACGTGAATGGTAAATCCTTCTCCAACAGCGTGTTAGCCACTCTTTCGTATAACCTGCTGCCCGGACTGGATGTGAAACTGGTGTACAAATGGAACGACGTGCGCGCCACCTATTCGGACGAGGTGCTGCGGAAAATTCCGCTTGTGGCAAAGCACCGCGGGCTGGTCAGCATCGACTATACCACGCCGGATAAAAAGTGGATGTTCAATACGCGCGTGCAGATTGTAGGCCCGCAGCGCCTGCCCGACAACTCGCAGGTGCCGCACGAATTTGTGCATGATTTCCCGGCTATTACACCCACTTTCGCCATCTGGAACGCTCAGGTGACCCGCCGTATCGGCAAAAAACTGGAGATCTACGCAGGTGGCGAAAACCTCAACGGTTACCAGCAGCACAACGCGATCATCGCGGCCAACGAACCCGACAGCCCGTATTTCAACGGTTCGCAGATCTGGGCGCCGATGATGCGACAGTTGGGATATGTGGGTTTGCGGTTCTCGCCGGCAGGTATCTGAAACCCGGATTCCGCGGATCTTTTTGCGGATCACGCGGATTTGGCGTACTGCGTTATGAATCATCACAACCTTTTTCTCCCCCCGAAAACCTGCCCGACCATTCTTTTCAAACAATCCGCGAAATCCGCATCACATCTGCGGAATCCGCGTTTCAAACATCCAATATCATGAAATTCGCATTTCTTTTCAGCATACTTTTCCTGTTCAACCTCGGAAACTCCACCCATTCCAACACGCTTGCAGGCAACAATTCTGCGGACGGAACGACCATGACCAGCAAATTCAAAGTGTTCGGCAACTGCGGCATGTGTGAAAAACGTATTGAAAAAGCCGCCAAAATCGACGGCGTCAGCGTTGCCGACTGGGACGTGGACACCAAGATCCTGACCATTACGTTCGATGAAAAAGCGGTAAAACCCCGCATGGTACACCAGGCCGTAGCCGCCGTCGGACACGACACGGAACTCGTGCGCGCCGACGATGCAGTGTATGCCCAACTGCATGCCTGCTGCCAGTACGAACGGGCCAATTAAGGGCCTGTTGAGATTTTTTTGCTTTCAAAAGCGGTCAAAACTTGTAAAATAGCACAGACCGTTTTACCTTTGCCGCCGCTTTTGAAAAGCATGGCGCGATAGCTCAGCTGGTTAGAGCGTGCGATTCATAATCGCAAGGTCGCGAGTTCAAGTCTCGCTCGCGCTACAAGTACTTTATTCCCGGATTTTCCTGTGTGGAGAATTCGGGATTTTTTTTGAATGTTGAGTGGTTGAGGATGTTGAGATTGTTGAGGCAGCTTCGCTCAACACCCTCAACCCCTCAACCCCTCAACATTCTCAACACCCTCAACCCCCATCCACCTTTATCAACCATATTCGCTACCTTTGCGCCCGCACATGAACCTGGTGATCGATATCGGTAATACGCGCAGCAAAATCGGCCTTTTTCAGGAAAATACGCTGGTCGAGCAAGCGATTTGGACAGACTGGACGTTAGCAGATCTGCTGCACTACGGCAACCAGGTTGGCGCACGCAACGTCTTGTTCAGTACAGTGGCAGCGCCCGACCCCGGGATGGCGGAAGCATTGGAGGATCATTTCAACGTACTGGAACTGACACACGAAACGAAACTGCCCTTCCGAAACCTGTACCAGACCCCGAAAACACTGGGGAAAGACAGGTTGGCAGGTGTAGCGGGCGCACAGGCGCTGTATCCGGGAAATAATTGTCTGGTTGTCGATTGCGGCACCTGCATCAAATACGACCTGATCACTGCCGAAGCGGAATACAGGGGTGGAAATATTGCGCCGGGTGTGCGCATGCGGATTCAGGCCATGCACCATTTTACGGCGCGGCTGCCGGAAGTTCCGATGGAAATGCCGGAACAAACGATCGGTACCAGCACCCAGACAGCGTTGCAAAACGGCGCCATACGTGGTTCCGTGCTGGAAATAGAGGGTTTCGTGCAGTTGTTCGAACAACAGGCGACACCTTTACAAACCATCCTTACCGGCGGCGATGCAGCATTTTTGCTGCCGTTTCTGACGGCTCATAATCCAGGTATACGCTACCAACCCGACCTGACGCTTTTTGGACTGAACCACATTTTACGACATCATTTTCAATAGAGAAAAACGATACAAGTTTTTCATTAGCAACAAATTATGCGCTTTTTAGCCTCTGCCCTTTTTTGCCTGACCGCGTTCGCTGCATGGGCGCAGCCGAAACAAAACTCCCCCTATTCGCGCTTCGGTATCGGCGATCCGCTGACACAGTCGTTCGTACACCAGACGGCCATGGGCAGCCAGTTCGCCGCCTTTCACGACCCGTACCACCTGAATCTTCAAAACCCGGCTTCTTACGCATTTCTGCGTTCTACAGCATTCGAAACGGGCCTTTTCGCGAAGTACAGCCACCTGAAATCGTCTACTGCCACCGAAAACAACTGGACCGGCAACCTGTCGTACCTGGCGCTCGGCTTTACCCTGAAAAGCCCGATCAACGAGGTGCTCGACAAGGACAAAACACCGTGGAAATACGGCATGGGTTTTTCGCTTACACCTTATTCCATCGTGGGGTATAACATCGAGTCCAGCGAAACCCTGCCCGAACTGGGCGAAGTCGCCACCAACTTCAAGGGCAACGGCGGCACGTACCGGCTGCAATGGTCGAACGCCGTGCGCTACAAAAACACGGCTTTCGGCGCCACGCTGGGCTGGATGTTTGGAAAATCCACGTACGAGAACACCACGTCTTTTACCGATTCGCTGTTGCCGACTTTCGAGGACAATATCCGCAAGGACATCGGCATCCACGGTTTCGTATGGAATGTCGGCGTGCAACACGATATTCCGCTGGCCTACGCCAACAACAACAAAGACGTCATGACGCGCTGGATCACCCTCGGACTGACCGCCGAAAGCAACCACAAACTCCGCACGGTGTCCGACGCTTATTTTATCCGGAGTGAAGGCAGACTGTCCAGCGGCGCGTATTCCAATGCGGACACCCTTTTGCAGGAAACGGACGTGCGCCGCAACCTGACCATACCTGCCGGCATCGCTTTCGGAATTCAGTATGTGAATGTAGACAAACTGAAACTCGGGGCTCAATTCGGCTTCGAATCCTGGTCGAATTACGAAAACGAAGCGCGTCCGGAAACATTCCGCAATACGGTCTCCGTATCCGCCGGACTGGAATATATTCCCGATTACGCCTCCTACAATAAATACTTCAAACGTGTCCGCTACCGTTTCGGCGGCTACTACCGCCAGGACCCGCGTGTCATCGACGGCGAAGGCATCAATGATGTAGGCGTTTCATTCGGTATGGGATTTCCGATCCTCCTGCCGCGCCAACAGACGTCTTTTGTGAATTCGGCTTTTGAGTTTGGCAAAATCGGCGGCGGCTCGCCCATCGAGGAAACGTATTTCCGCATTTCGCTCGGCTTTACCCTGAATGATAATTCATGGTTTTACAAGCGGAGATTTGAATAAAATTCAGAGGAGTGAGAGCAGTGAGAGGAGTGAGAGGAGTGAGAGGATGAGAGCAGTGAGAGGGTGAGAGCAGTGAGAGGGTGAGAGTTCGTAGAGTACGCCGCCCTGCCCTCGGCAAAGTTGACGACTGGAGCGAAGCGGCGTACTCTACGAACTCTCACCCTCTCACTCCTCTCACTTCTCTCACCCTCTCACTCCTCTGACAATTGGTTCCTATTCAACGACACGGCGATCTCATCCGGCAGGAAGCGCACCGGCTCGGTTTCGGGTTTGTGGGTTTTGCTAAAGCAGAGCGGCTCGACGACGAGGCCCGCCGGCTGGAGCAATGGCTGCACCGGGGCGCGCACGGACGGATGGGATATATGGAAAATTACTTCGACCTGCGCACCGACCCTACCCTGCTGGTGCCGGGCGCCAAAACGGTGATTTGCCTGACGTTCAATTATTTCAATCCGGAAAAACAGGACGATCCGGAGGCTCCGAAAATTGCCTCCTATGCCTACGGTGAAGATTACCACCATGTCGTAAAAGACAAACTGAAGGCGCTCCTGGCATTCATGCAAACGGAAATCGGGGAAGTGGACGGCCGCTGCTTCGTGGATTCGGCGCCGGTGATGGAACGCGAATGGGCACAGCGCGCCGGCCTGGGCTGGAATGGGCGTAATACGCTTACCATAAACCCGAAAAAGGGTTCTTTTTTCTTTCTGGCAGAGATCATCTGCGATCTGCCGCTGCTGTACGACGACCCGATCCGCGACCACTGCGGAACCTGCCGGCGCTGCATCGATGCCTGCCCTACGGAAGCCATCGCGCCGGAAGGCTATTTTCTGGATGCTTCCAAATGTATTTCCTACCTCACCATCGAACTGCGCGACCAAATCCCCGTTGAATTCAAAGATCAGATGGACAACTGGATGTTCGGCTGCGACGTGTGTCAGGACGTGTGCCCCTGGAACCGCTTTGCGGAGCGGCATCAGGAGCCCGCATTCGAGCCGCATCCCGACCTGCTGCACATGAACAGCCGCGACTGGCAGGAACTGACCGAAGAGGTTTTTGGCAGGGTTTTTAAAAAATCGGCGGTGAAAAGGGTGAAGTTTTTGGGATTGAAAAGGAATATAGGCGCGCTATCAGAAAAGTGAGAGGGTGAGAGAGTGAGAGATGTGAGAGCCGACTTCGATTACACCGCTCCGCCCATGTGGAGGGCATTTGTTTGCGTGTACGATCATGTTAAATTATTGACAATCAATACATTGCAAATGCAAAATAAAGAATAAATACTCTTCACATGGGCGGAGCGGTGTAATCGAAGTCGGCTCTCACATCTCTCACATCTCTAACCCTCTCACATCTCTCACCCTCTCACTTCTCTCACTTCTCACTTCTCTTATAGTGCATCACCGTAATCCCGCATTCAAACGGCCGCGCTTCCACCAGTTTCAGGCGGTGCACACTTTCCAGTCCCTGAAAAATGGGCATTCCCTTGCCGACTGCTGCGGGGTTTACGAATAAATGGTAATCGTCGATGAGGTCGTTTTTGATCAGGTTGGACACGAAATTGCCGCCGCCATAAGCGATGATATCACCTCCGGGTTGTTCTTTCACAGCGTTGACGGAAGCCACCAGATCGCCGTGTTCCAGCGAGGTGTTTTCCCATTCGTTGCTGTCGAGCGTTTTGGTGAAAACGATTTTCAACGACTCGTGCATTTTCCGGGAAAAGTCGTCGGTCGTATCCGGATTGGTAGCCAGCGTGGACCAGTGGTTGATGAATCCCTGCGCCAGCACCCGGCCAAGTAAAATAGTATCTACGCGTTCATGAAGAGCAGACACATAATTTTTAATGCCTTCGTCCCAGTCCCAGGTCATCCAGTCCATTTCTCCGTTGGGGCCGGCCACGAAACCGTCGACGGACATTTGTACCTGCAATTTTAACTTTCTCATGTTGATCTTAATTGAGACTTGATTGGTAATGGTTTGAGTTGAGTTTCACCAGGCACAATACATCATTCATGTTCGGATAATATTCCACACAAATACTGCTCTGACCGGCATCGGGGTGCGCCATAAGTTGATCGAATGCCTGACCGATGGCCGGGACATCTTTTCGGAAGTCAGTTATTAAAATACTCATATACAGGCCTTTAGGCAACAAAAAATTCTGGCAGCCGAGTTTTTCGCCCTCGTTTGGAAGCAGTTCTTCCACAGCCGCCCAGTACACGATTTCCTTTTGTTCGTTGTACCAGGAAAGTCCGAAAAAGCGCCGCTCGTCCATACTCGGCACCAGGCTGTGCAGGCGCTGATGCGTTTCCAGAACACCGTCGGGAAAAAATTCGGCCGGCGTGCAAATCAGTGGGACATCCGTCTCCAGCGTGTATTGTTTCATAGCAAAAGATGATCGGGTGAATAAATAGTCAGGGTTGCCTTTCGGGGATAAAACATCCGGCGGTCGGATGCACACAACAGTATCAGTAATCGGCGGATCAGGAATTTGAAGGATCTGCCGGAATAGCCGTTTCATCGATGTAAAACACTTCCCACTGGTGCCCGTCGAGGTCGGCAAAACTATGCTGGTACATCCAGCCCATATCCTGCACGGCAGCATAGGTTGAGCCGCCCGCTTCCACGGCTTTTTGAACAATTTCGTCCACTTTCGCGCGGTTTTCAAGACTGAGCGCCAGCAGTACCTCGGTCGTTTTGGTGGCGTCGGCAATTTCCTTTCTGGTAAAATCGCCGAATTTTGGATACGTCAGCAGCATCGCAAAAATCGTATCCGAAATGATCATGCAGGTAGCCGTTTCATCGGTAAACTGCGGATTGAAGCCAAAACCAAGGTGGGTGAAAAAGTCGATGGATTTCTGGAGGTCTTTTACGGGAAGATTGACGAAGATTTTGCTAACCATTGTTTTTGATTTTAATTGGTAAAGGTTGTGTGTGGATGCGTTTGCCGGATGATCAGGGAAATGGGCAGCCCTACGCAGAGCATGAGTATGCCGGCTCCGAGCCCCACGGCTTCGAGGTGTAGATTTGGGGTATTGTGGAATACAAGCGGTAGTATCAGCAGGTTCATCACTGCCCATATCAATGCTCCGTACAGCAGACCGGCCTCTATTTTCCGGCGTTTCAGAAAAGGAAAAAACGGAAATACCCAGTAGTAGAATGCAGCAAACGACAAGGCGATGAGGAAATGAAAGACCAGTCCGAACAAAGCCGTTTGCCAGCCGCCTGAAAATGCCGTTTGCCCGAAAACGCCGCTGGAAATGTATTGTAGCAACTGCATCGGTGTAGTGGCTTGTTTAATCAGGCAATAGACCAGAAAAGCAGCAAGGATATCGAGAGAACCGGCTACGAATCCGGCCAGTAAAATGGTTCTGGCGGGCGAAGTTGCAAAAGAGGTCATGGCTGGTGTTTTTGTTCCTGGTATGTTGGCAGGTAAATCTATGCAGGCGAAAGACAAAGATGCTTTCTTACATACGAAAACTTCAACACATAAAATCGTCGAAACACCAAAATTCTGCTTATGCCGTAGCCAGTCGGGACGGATCCGTTATCTGCGCCAGGGCCTTCATTTTGTGGTATTGCGTATAGGAAACGGCGAGGATTCCGAATAGTACAATCGGAAAGATCGTTTGCCCGCTGAATCCGTCCACAGCCCAGTGCGATACCACTGCGGAAATAAACGTGATGCCCAGACCGGCATAGGCCCATTCCTTGAAACGTCCGGGGACCATCGGCAGGATCAGCGCCACCGAACCGATTACTTTGAAAACGGTGAGCATCACCCGGAAATAATCGGGATAACCGAGGTGGCGGATGCCGTCGATGGCGATTTGTGAGTTGGAAGTCAGGGCCGGCATCACGCCTTCCCACAGGAAAATAAGTGTCGTTGTTGCCCAGTAAGCGATTTTTGTCTTTTTCATGGCGTTTTGTTGATGAAAGAGCGGTTTGTTCTGTCTTTTGATCCGTATTTTTCGATCCAATTGACATTACAAATGTACGGGCAGACGCAGGGCACAGGTGAGTAGCGAATCCGACAATAGAGCAGGGTTATTGCGACATATTTTGTTTAAATTTTTACCAGAAACAATATTTTTCGCCCCAAAAAGGGTAAATACGACAGCACAAGAGGGCGAATACGCCATTTTTTGTTTTGGACTGCTGATGTTGACTATGATTTTAAGGTGATTTATATGATTGCCATGATTTACATCGGTGGTAATCATGGCCATCATATAAATCATATTAGAATCATAGTCAACATCACAGTCCCCTCAAAGTCCCCAGTTCCAGTCCGCGTAGTTCCGCCAGGCCGCGCAGCCTCCCGATAGCCGTGTAGCCGGGATTGCTACCCGCTTTGCACAGGTCGTCGAGCATGCGGTGACCATGGTCGGGGCGCATGGGGAGTTGCACGTTGCGGCGCTGCTCTTCGAGCACGATTTCCCGCATGATGGCGTACACGTCGTGGCTTCCTTCCAGGTGGTTGGCTTCGTAAAAAGAACCGTCGGGCTCGAGTTGCACCTGCCGCAGGTGCAGGAAATGGGTGCGGTGGCCCAGTTGGCGAAACATGTCAGGCAGGTCGTTATCTGCCCGGGCGCCGAATGAGCCCGTGCAGAAACACAGCCCGTTGGCCGGCACGTCGGCGGCAGCGAACAGCGCTTCCACATCGGCAGCAGTGCTGACTACCCGCGGCAGTCCGAACATCGGGAATGGCGGATCGTCGGGGTGAATAGCGAGTTTCACACCCGCTTCTTCGGCCACCGGGGCTATTTCCTGCACAAATGCATGCAGGTGCGCGCGCAATACATCGGCTGTAATGCCGGCATACGTTTCCAGTGTGCGACGAAAATCTTCTACGGAATATGATTCTTCCGAGCCTGGCAGCCCGGCGATAATATTGCGGGTGAGCCGGTTTATTTCAGCCGGGTCAGCAGCGCGGAACCATTTTTCGGCGCTGGCAAGCATGGCGGCGCTATACCCCGAAGCCGCATTTTCCCTTTGTAAAACAAACAAATCGAAGGCCGCCACCTCCTTCATATCGAATCGCAGTGCTTCGGAACCGTCTTCCACCACATACGCCAGGTCGCTGCGGGTCCAGTCGAGTACCGGCATAAAATTGTAGCACACCGTCGGGATACCGCAGGCGCCCACGTTACGCAACGAGGTTTTATAATTTTCAATGTACTGCCGGAAATTGCCCGTCCGCTTTTTGATGTCTTCATGCACCGGAATACTTTCCACAACCGACCACTGCAAACCGGCGGCTTCTATCTCCGCTTTTCGTTTCAGGATTTCTTTCGCTTCCCACACCTGCCCGTTGGGAATGTGGTGCAAAGCGGACACAATGCCTGTG
>Ga0209717_1002755_pt1 | contig 16369 bp, 16 predicted proteins | sample AD_UKC048_MetaG_FD_184418 | JGI IMG/M metagenome (GOLD analysis project Ga0209717, IMG submission 184418) | Active sludge microbial communities of municipal wastewater-treating anaerobic digesters from USA - AD_UKC048_MetaG (SPAdes) (version 2) | ecosystem: Engineered > Bioreactor > Anaerobic >... | reverse complement strand
TTTTTCAGAAACCAGATGCTGCCACAGGTCTTTCCTGTGAAAAAGCCATACAAATACTGATACAAGAAAGTAAAGTATATAGAGAATGAAATCTTCAGGTTTCTTAAAATCACCGGTCATCACAAGAACAGTAAATGATGACAGTGCAAAAAAGAGGTAGTGTATCTGGTCGAGCCGGCTGACAATGTAAGGAAGTGCTATAAAAAGCAGAGCCATCAGAACGCTCGCCTTGCCGCCGGTCAGGACTATCGCAACTATTATGAGCGGGGGCAGTGGCGGCCTTATCTGTTCAATCAGTATAAAATACAGCACAAGAACAGCAAACACGCTCCATACTGCAATAACAAAGCTCAAGCTCTTTTCAACATGGATGGACACCAGTGAAAATATCAGCGTGAGAATGTAAAAAAACGGTCTTGAATTAATTAGTTTTGTCATTTATAAAGTACTGATCAGTTCTTAACATCTCAAATTTCTTTCTCAGAATCGCTTCAGCGGCTTTCGGATCTTTTTTAAACCTTTCCATTTTAAGGCGCATTTCAAGTATCTCTTCTTCTATCTTTTTTGAATCCTTTTCCAGCGCTTCTATAACCTCGCCGTTCCTTGATATTTCGGAATATGAAATTACCGTATCATATATCAGAAAAAGAACTACTGCCGAAAAAACAGCAGCAGCAGTAATAGAAAAAATCCTGTTTTTCATTTCTTCGACCTCGTTCCTACAGCGATATTTTCAAATCTCAATGACTTCAATATATCAAGGACTTCCGTCACCTTGCCATGAGGAGTAGCAGTATCCGCCTTAATTACCATAACATACCTTAACCGCATATCTGTGTCAAATTTTGAAAGGATCTCTTTCATTTCAACAGTCGAACTTACAGGAACACTGTTCAAACTGACCGCACCTTCCTGACTTATGGTGATCTCATATTTTTCAGGAGACATCAACGGGGCACCTGATGAGGCCTCAGGAAGGTCGACTTTTAAACCCGATTCTTTAACGAATGTACTCGTAAGCGAAAAAAAGATAAGGAGTGTAAAAAGAACATCAACAAGTGAGCTTATGTCTATGCTGAACTCTCTCTCTTTCTTTCTCCTCAAATTCATTTCTGCATCCCCTTCGGACCGGATTCATGGAAAAGAAGAAATATCGCGCCTGTGACAGCTGTCACCACAAAAGGAACAGGAAGAACAACAAGAATTAAATAAACCAGTGCAAAAAACGAAGGACTCATGTATTTTGCAGATATCTCTTCAGGAAGTTCAGGTACTTGTGTGCGGATAACGGCATCAAGACCTGTAACCTTTGACGAAACTGTTGCAACCATAAAAACAAGAATTATCAGACCGGCTATAAAATTTGTTCCAAGAACCACCGGTATCATTGATATCACCATGTTGACACCATATGAAAATAATGAAAACCCCGATTGTTCGTCCGCTGACGGTTTAACAGAATTTTTCAACCTGTTTAAATAATAAATCAGTGTCGAACCAATAACGGTGAAGATTGAAGGAAACGCGATCTCAAGCTTTATACTGATGAGGGAAATGATAATTGCTGAAATGAAAAACAGCGTATCGATTATTCTCCAGTCAAAGTGTTCCTTTTTGAAAAATCCGACTGCCGCTTCATGTGCCGCCTTATAGAAAAAATTATTCGAAAAAAAATCTGCACACGGCTCATTTCTGATGAAAGCATCTATCAGCCGCTCTTCAGCTTCATTCTTCATTGAAGGAGTGTCAACATCCTGCCAGAGATTGCCTGTCATGTCAACGGCACCGAATTTGTTTTCCTGCGCAAGAGCTTTCATACCCTCTGAAATTGAAACATCACCTGTTCTTTTATAAATATCATCAAGTTTATCAAATATCCTGTGGTTGCAAAGGAAAAGACCTGTATCTATAGCATTATATCCACCGAGATCTTTTGCTATTTTTGTAATTAAAGACCCTTCTGTAAAAACTTTTGTCGCATCATCAAGATCAAAAACCCCTTCTATGTCTCTATCTATCGAAAGAAGAACATCCGCTTTTTCAAGTTCCGGCTCCGCCTTTTCAATGAATTTAACAAAAAAATCATTCGAGAAAATATGGTCCGCCATTGAAAGCAGAAACGGTTCCTGCGAAAGCTTTTCTCTTGATCTTAAAAGAGATATTCCGTTCTTCTTGTTGTACTCGTCGTTAATAACTGTGTCTATTCCTGAAAACTTTCTTTTTTTAAAAAATTCTGTCATCTGATCGCTTCTGTAACCAAGAACGACAACTATATTTTCTATTCCCGAAGACTGCATGAGCGTAATAACTCTTTCAATAAGGGCCATGCCGCCTACAGGCATCAGAGGTTTGGGTTCATTCCTCCCTTCGCTGTTAAGACGGCTCCCAAGTCCGCTTGCAAGAATAACCCCCTGTTTTATCATTGTTTTCACCTCAAATGTTCCGGTTTCATATCACGCGCTATTTCCGCTTTTTTGTTTTTTACATATTCATCGTACCCGTCCATATCCCATGGATCAAATGCAAACGGAGTAAAAAAAGTGTATACCAGCATCTCAAAAAGAAGACAGTCCAGAAGCCACGGTTTTCCAGTCATACTCGTTGCCACTCCGGATAAAAAAAGAACAAGAACAGCCATCGACATAAAGAATTTAAGAGGTTTGTTGAACTTTCTGCCGTGATGAGCAAGAAACGGCCTGAATGACAGATTGTTGTATCCAATCCAGATTATTACCGGAATGGTTATCCATTTATAATAAGGAATAACTTCGGAAAGCTGTGTTCCGAGAACGCCTACTATATAAAAAGCTGAGACAGGCCTTGGAGTTCCGAGCCAGAAACGGGGAAAACTGATGTCATAAACCGTATTCCTTGCATGTCTGATGCATCCGAATATCAAAGGAACAAGTGCCATTACAAAAGCAAGTAACATATTAATTTCTTTGTAAAAAGCATATACTATAAACGCCGGACAAACAGAATATGTGACATGATCGGCAATGACATCAAGCTCCTTACCGAACTGGTTGCTCATTTTTGTCCACCTGGCTATTGCTCCATCGAGATGATCAAAAACAAATGCCGCAATTATGAGATAGCAGGCCGCCTGAATATTTCCTTCGATAGCTAAAATAGCTGAACTGAATCCGATGACAATGTTCCCGAGTGTCGCAACATCCTTAAGATGAATAAGACCCATTTCTGTCTCCTTTTTACGAAAAAAATCTAAAACCGCATAATAATAAAAAAAATTGCTGAAAAATCACTATTTCTTTATGTTTTTTGACCACGAAGGGTGTTTTCAAGAACTTCAAGTACTTTTACATCTATGATCCGGCCCATATCATCGTCTACTGCATTTACAACATGTGTCACAAGATTGTGCTCGTTTCTTCCCATTAATGTTCTGCTTTTAGGGCTCGGTTTTTCTATCAGAACCTTTACTGTCCTGTTCAGATATCTGTTTCTCACTTCCTTCATCCTGTTCTTTTGTGCATCCAGAAGGCGGTTAAGCCGTTCAGCTTTTACATCGGGAGAAATATTGTCCATCAATTTTGAAGCGGCAGTCATCGGCCTTGGAGAATATGCAAATGCATAGATAACATCATATCCGACCCGTTCTATCAGATCAAGCGTCTGCCGGAAATCATCTTCTGTTTCATCCGGAAATCCGACAATGAAGTCTCCACTTAACGCCACATCAGGAAGATACTTTCTTGCCATATCTAATTTTTTGAGATAATCAGCTATCGTATATTTTCTATTCATCATATTCAGTATCCTGTCAGATCCTGACTGTGCCGGAAGATGAAGATTGGGCATAAGTTGAGGAATCTCCGTAAACGCAGCAGCCAGCTTTTCATTGAAATCTTTCGGGTGGCTTGTCATGAACCGCAACCGCTGCAAACCATCCTTTTTCGCGACATCATAAAGCAGATCCGTAAAATCCTTTCCCGTCTGAGGATCATTATAACTGTTCACATTCTGCCCGAGCAGAGTTATTTCGAGAACACCTTTCTGAATGAGCATATCAACTTCCTGAAGTATGGATGATGACTTACGGCTGACTTCCTTTCCTCTTACGAAAGGAACAATACAGTAACTGCAGAAATTGTTACAACCGTGCATCACTGTTATCGAAGAAACATGCTTTTCGAAAAATGACCCCTTTGAGCTTTCGGGAAATATTTCCTCTCTTTCAAGAAGATCCTGATCGTTAGACACGAACGGATATTTCCCTTTTTCAACTACCTGCAAAATAAGATCTTCCGCTCCAGGACCGAACACACCATCAACAAAAGGAGCTTTTTCAATAATTTTACGGCCAAGCTGTTGAGCAACACACCCCATTATGAAAATCAGAGTCCCTTTTCTTCTTTTCAAAGGAAGATATCTGCCTGCACAACTGAACAGTTTTTTCAAGGGCTTGTCCCTTACACTGCAACTGTTTATGATTATAATATCAGAATCCGAGGCGTTTTCTGTATGTATCCATCCGCTGTTTGAGAGCATTACAGCAACTCTTTCACTGTCATACACATTCATCTGACAACCGAAAGTCTGTATGAAAAACTTTTTCACGGTATCTCCTCCAGAAAGATCTATTGAATATATCCGTCAAATACATCATGTCAACTCAAAAAAAAACGGGGAGAAAAATCCCCCCGTTATAAAAGTTGGAATGAGGCAGATCAGGGAAGAGCGTAGCTGCTTACCTGATAAACGAACTGTGTCCCGAAAATATAGGCCTGCCCAAGCTCATTAACTGCAACAGGTCCGTCTACTATTACACCGTTCTCACTGTCACTGTTGTTTTTAAACAGTGAATCTTTTATTGATGCACCAAAAACATTAACTCCCAGTTCCGGATCAAGACTTCTCTTAACCTGTACAACAAAAATGATCTGGTCAGATGCAACTTTATCGGTTCTTGCTGTCTGGCCGGCTCCGCAATTTACAGCGGCATATTTTGCGGGACTCTTTTCAGCGGAACCTATCGTTCCGACTGACGGCCTTGCACATCCATCTGAACTTGTGTTCACATCATATACCCAGCTGCCATCACTCTTTTCACTGAGAACATAAAGGTTTTTGCTCACAACAGGTGCTTTGTTGTCTTCCTCTCCATCCATAAGATATCCGCCGACAAGAGTTACAACGGTTTCCGGAATCTCGAGATCATCCATTACCAGACTTGTAGCTCCGGCAGAAACGAGACCCTTTTTAAGGAGTTCAACAGAATCGCCATCTGTTCTGTCTGTAAGGGTTATTGCCTTTGATGAAGCAGTCACTATTTCAGCAAAGGTATCTCCGGTCACCGGCTTTTCGCCATCTTCATCAGTTGAACCGCCGACTATAAGAATTCTCGGCACAAATGTTCCGTCTTCCTTTGTGTATGATACATCGGCAATACCATGGTTGCAACGACCCGTCTGCAGGGTTGCATATTCAGAAACAGTTTGCGTTTTATCAACTTTATATATCTTTTTGCTTACTTTATCACCGCTGCAGCCGCCTGTAATATAGACATCACCGTCAATAGTGATCGCCTTTGCCCTTGTTACAGAGTCGCCGTAACCTATGTTTCTGTATTTATCCTTATCCGGATCATACAGAAGTATCGCATTTGAATATGAATCATCTTCTGTTGTTCCGAAAGCGACAACAACCTTTCCGGATTCGGAACCGTCATCAAGAAAACTTGCTGTATGATCCATCAGTCCCGGTTTGAGGGCGGCAGCTTTTTTAGAGGAAACATTCTTAAGGTCGAATACCATTGTGTCGGATACGATCATCTCCCAGTCGAAGCTGTAACCGCCGGAAAGATAAAGCTTCCCGTTTTTAAGCGGAGCCGCAGCCGCACCTTTTGAACCGTATGATTCAAAATATGAAAGAAGGGATGAGTCATAATCATTTTTATCTTTTACAACTCTTACAAAATCACCTGTGGCACCTAGGAATATATCTACTTCAAAATTCTCGGCATCATCATAGAGTATGCTGTCAAGACCGCCGGTAAGTTTGAGCTTCTCGTTTGCATTTGTAACTTCAACAAAAAAGCGGTAATAGATTCCTTTCTTGAGTGATCTGATAAACTCTTCTTTGCCGCCGTTGCTGCTGGCGACTCTTATGAGCTTACGGTCGGCATATACATACTCACCTGAAGGAGTTGATGATGTGTATATTGAAAGAAGAACCTGATCGCTCTCCTGTATGCAGTAAGTGGTATCATCATTTTCGCCGGCACCATCCCCGCAAAAATTATTATTTTCTTCTATGGGGAGTCTTAATCGTATTTTGAAATTCCCTGTGTCACCGGCTTCGCATGAAACAAGCAGAAAAGCGGCAACCAAAGTCAACAGCAGAAAAAATGTGTTTTTCATAAAATCCTCCAAATTGTATTCGAACCGTTCTTTAGATTAATATTCAACAACATTGCCTTCCGGCTCTTCCGTTCTTGTGCCGTAATATATCCCGACGGCAGCACCTGCGATCACGACGACAGATACAACGGTAATGAACCATGTCGATTTGTAAAAAGGAGTCCTTTGAATTTCAGCCATTGACTCTTCCTTTTCATCGGCAGCTTTGTCTTTGATGCTGCCTTCAAAATAGAAACTTTCACCAACTTTCAAGTTGATCCCGGTCTGTTGTGCCTTTTCCTGAGCATAAGCAGGAACTGCAAAACTGACAATAAGAACTGCTGTGATTAACTTTGCAATTAACTTCATTTTTCTACCTATCCAAAAAATTGTCCATTTTACACCAAAAACCATCTTCGCTAACTGCTTATCAAATTTTGATGAAACAGTCAAACTTTTTTTAAATTTTTAAAAAGCAGCCCCTCGAAGGGATTACCGGCTCACTTTTCATCTTCCGGAATAATTAAAAGCTCTCTGAATATATCCTGAGCACCGAATACAGTTTTATTACGACATGAAAACATCCTGTCATTTCCATACATTCCGAGAAAATCAACAGAATCTTTATCTCTTGCTGATCTTTGGGGAGCGAGTTGATCGGAAATAAGGTCTCTGATAACTTTATTATGCTGTTTCCTTATCGTGGAAACTGCCGATTCGCGATTAAGTGCATCATCCCCGTTCAATTCGGATGAAACAGAGAAATATATCATTCCTGAAAGATATACAACGGTGTTTATCCTGCTTCTTTCCTCAGCCCTGTTAACCTCAGTCTGTATGTGGTATTTTTTATTGCGGTGATCAATATTTGAATTGAAACCCGGGAAGACGAACATTCATTAATCTTCGTCTTGATTTCTGAAATACTTTGTTATTCTGCGACGTTTGCGGAAGTTCTTCTTGAATTTACCTTCAGTGGTCTTAAGCAATATCTTGCCGGCACTCACCTCTCTTAAGGCAACGATCGGTTCTTTGTTTCCTCTGGTGTTTGAAATAAGAGGCTCCGCCCCTTCCAGAAGCTGTCTTGTCCTTTTTGCAGCCAGAATTATCAACTCAAGTCTATTCGGAACTTTTTCCAAACAATCTTCAACAGTTACTCTTGCCATTACAGGTTCCTCCTCAAAAAACAAAATCAGCAGGTATTATACAACTAAAAACCGGAAAATCAAATAATATCACAGACACAATTAAAAAGATCAGTATATCTTCTAATGTTTACAAAGTGTTATCTCTAAGTTGACTAAGCTGTTTAGCGATAGTAGAATGCCCCGTTGGTTTTTTAACGGAGGAAGATTGATGAGCTTGAAAGTCGGTATCATTTCTGCAGGCAGCTGGGGCACAGCCCTTGCAACACTTATGGCTGAAAAAGATTACAATGTCACTATCTGGGCAAAGGAACAGGAGATAGTTGATTCGATCAACACCGTTCACGAAAACAGTTTATTTTTAAAAGGTATAAAGCTTTCTGAAAAGATCAAAGCGGTGAGTGATATTCAGTCGGCCGTTGTTTCGATGGACATTGTAATTGTCGCATCTCCTTCACAGTACACAAGGGAACTCCTCAGCGGGATCTCCTTCATGATCTCTCCGGGAACATATATCGTTCTCGCTTCAAAAGGGATCGAGAACGGAACGCTCAAAATGATGTATCAGATCGCCGAAGATATTCTTCCGGCAACTCTTCACAAGAATATATTTGTTATCTCAGGACCCACTTTTGCGGCCGAACTTGCAATGAAAATGCCTACTTGCGCTGTTATTGCCGGGCATAATTCAGAGGACATGGGGTCGATCCAGGCGATATTCAGCTCTCCCTACATGAGGATTTACAGGTCAAATGACATAACGGGTGTCGAACTCGGCGGTGCTTTAAAAAACATTTTTGCAATAGCTGTCGGGATACTTGAAGGAATGGGTTTCGGCAAGAATACTCAGGCGGCACTCATCACAAGGTCGATCGCCGAGATTACCCGTCTTGTAATTGCGATGGGTGGAAATCCTCTTACAATTTCGGGACTTAGCGGAATCGGCGATCTTGTTCTGACATGTACTGGAGATCTCAGCAGGAACAGGCAGGTCGGGATCCGGCTCGGCAAAGGTGAAAAAATTGATGCCATTCTGAAAAGCATGCTAATGGTCGCTGAAGGTGTTACAACGACAAAAGCGGCATACGATCTTTCAAAAAAGGTAAATGTTGAAATGCCGATAACGGAAACGCTATACAGAGTTTTATATGAAAATGCAGATCTTTATAAAAGTTTTCAAGCACTTATGACACGAAGCTTAAAAGATGAACTTCTATCTTACGGAGGATTCAATGATTCGAGTGACACTTAACGGTGCATCCGGAAGAATGGGCAGAGCGATAACAAGGATCGCTGAAGAAACAGGCAAAATCGTTGTCGCACACAAAGTTGATGTTACAGAAGGGTTTGAAAAAATTGAAGAAATAACGCCAAACGATGTTGATGTTGTAATAGATATAAGTTCTCCCGAAGGTTTCAAAAAAGCTCTCATGTGGGCTGTCAGGAACAGGAAACCTTTCATTTCAGGGGCAACAGGTCTTCAGATCGCAGATCTCATATCACTTGACACAGCCGCTGAGTCAATACCTGTTCTCCATACATCTAATTTAAGTAAAGGAGTCAACATCCTTTTTGAAATAATGAAAAAGGCCGCCGCACTGACTGGTGACGCCGACATTGAGATCATCGAAACCCATCACAGCAAAAAAAAGGATGCACCATCGGGAACCGCACTTGAGATCGGCAAGATCATAACGAGCGGACAAAGCACCAGAAATCTTAAATCCGTTGAAGGAAGGTCAGGAATTACAGGCGAAAGGGCATCAAACGAGATCGGTTATCACAGCATCAGATGCGGCGATGTCCCCGGAGAACACACCGTTATTTTTGCATATGACGGTGAAAGGATCGAAATATCGCACAAAGCGCTCACAAGAGATATTTTCGCAAGAGGAGCAATTGAAGCCGCACTCTTCATCGCAGGGAAAAAACCGGGCAGATATTCAATGAAAGATGTCATCGGCAAAGGGTAAAAGTCAGCACAGAAAATAATTTTCAAACTCTTGACAAAATCATAAAATCGCTGTATTTTTGGAAGTAGATATTCCATTTCGGAAGGAGAAATGGAAAAAGCGATTCCATTTTGGAGGTGAATTCATGGCTTTAAAAAGAGAGTTTGTGTTTCCTGATAACAGTTTTTTTCTGTTCGGACCAAGGGGAACCGGAAAATCAACGATTCTTAAAGAATCTTTCAATGATGCTTTGTATATTGATCTTCTTGAAAATGAAAATTTCAGAACATACAGTGCTTATCCGGAACGGCTTGGCGGAACCGTGATGGCACACCCTGAAAAAAAGATTATTATCATTGATGAAATCCAGAAAGTCCCTGACCTTTTGAGTCAGATACATCTGTTAATGGAAACACATAAGGAAAAATTGTTCATAATGACCGGTTCAAGTGCAAGAAAGCTTAAAAAAGACGGGACGAATCTTCTCGGAGGACGAGCGTTCAAAAAAACAATGCATCCTTTTACCGCAAGTGAACTGGGAGATCTTTTTAAAATTGAAGAGGCACTTAATTTCGGACTGATCCCTGTTGTCTTTTTTTCAAATGACAGATACGAAGCACTTTCGGCTTATGTGGATCTTTATGTCCGTGAAGAAGTTATGATGGAAGGACTTACCAGAAACATTGGAAATTTCTCAAGATTTCTGGAGTCTATCAGTTTTTCGCATAGCTGCCAAATCAATTTGGCAAACATTTCAAGAGAATGCCAGATAGAAAGAAAAACCGTTGAATCGTATGTGAACATTCTGGAAGATCTTCTGATCGCCCAAAGAATTCCGGTCTTTACAAAGAAAGCCAAAAGAAATTTGTCAGTTCATCCCAAGTTTTATTTTTTTGACACAGGGCTTTACCGGACATTGAGACCATCAGGTCCGCTTGATAAAGATACCGAGATCGGAGGACCTGCGCTTGAAGGACTTGTTTTTCAACATTTGAGAGCTTTTTGCGACCTTCATAGAGCAGATTCAAAGATCTATTTCTGGCGGACAAAAAGCGGAAATGAAGTGGATTTTGTCCTTTACGGAGAAGATCTGTTTGCTGCTATAGAAGTGAAAAGCTCAGTAAACTTGAATCCTTATGATTTTAACGGACTTAAATCATTTGGTGAAGATTATGAAATAGCTAAAAGGATTCTTGTTTATCGGGGGAACGACAGATTTGTGAAAAACGGAGTTCTTGTTGTTCCGGCGACAGAATTTCTTTTTGACCCGGGAAAGTTTGTTCTGTGAAGTTCCAAAGTGTCAAACGGGTTTTATGGAAATGAGGGGTTTTTTTAAATATTTATGAGGTTTCCGATATTACTTTCTTTTTCATTGGAAGAAAATTTCCATGGAAATATGTAGAGATCCAAATCATTTTTTTCATACTTAAGGTGGCAACTTTTCTGAAATTTCTCATTTTCAGGATATATCTGAAATTTCTCATTTTCGGGATAAATAAGGAAAAGTGTTTTTGCTCCGTATTTTTTTCCATATGCGAACATCTGATAAAGGTCTGCCTGAGAAATGTTGTTTCTGCCTGATTCAGAAATACTTTCAATCACTTTCCACTTTGTATCAAGAATTATTTTCTCTTCACCTTTTGAAATCACGATGTCAGGTCGGAGAGCAAACTTTTCAAGATCAACAAAAAGATTGTGTGATTTATCCTGAGTTGAAACAATATAGCCGTCACCAATATTTTTCCTTATTTCATCAGCGACATAACTTTCAAAAACTTTTTCCATCGGGAAGAGCAGCGAAAAGACATCGTTTCTCCCTGTAACTGTTGAGAAACTTTCATTTTTAAGAAAAACTCTGCACCAGGGAAGAAGATTCAGATAGTCTTTCACCAATCGGTTGTTTTTGCAAAGGAGAAAGTCCTTTTCAATATTAAATGATGCCGGAATTTCATCAAAAATGAACTGATACTGCCTGATAAGCCGGCTCGTGTTATTTGAAAAACCCTTCCTTGCCAGAAATTCTATTGTTGTTTTAATAATCCTGTTTTCCGGTCTATTCACAGAATATTCATCGTATTCAACAAAAATCCTTTCTTTGTGGACAAGGTTATGCCTGATCTGCTCTGACCATTTGATTTTTCCTTTTACAACATTGAGATTTTCTTCATTCAGGACATATTGAGATTTGATTCCTGACCTCACAAGCTTTCCGAGTTCTTCAAGGAACATTCTCACAAAGATTTCAAAAAGGTGGAGTTTTTCACTTTCGAGCGATGCTGTGTTAAAATGTCTAAACGGCAGATTTCTCAATGATTTCAACATTTTAAGGAATATCTTTCGAGTGTTGTCATCATCGTTTTCATTCTTATAAATTTTGGGAAGAATTTCGATAATGTGATTTTTTGTTTCAATGATTCCGACATAGTTTTTTGCTGTCAGAATTTTATCGAGCCCTTTTTTAAAACCAAGACGGAGATATTCACAACCATATTCATCATCTTCACGAGCTTTAAGGACAAAATCTTCTAGTGATTTAAACTCTGTCTTGGGCAGATAAATGTTTCCTGTTTCATCTTTTTTTGCTTCTTTGTTTTCAGATTTGCCAATAAATCCGAACTCTTTTATTGTGAGCAACTGCTTTTTCATTGCTTTGTTTTGCTATCTTGTTCTTCAGCGGATTTCTTTGCTGGCTCTGATATTTTCCTAAAACTTTCTTCTGGCATATCATTTTCAATTAGTTTGGGATTAATTCTGTAAACAGTAGAATTCTCAAAATCATTATGATTAAAGCCGATTACATCTGTTTCAACTGAAATCTTGCTCTGAATAAATCTTGTTTTGTTTATTTCATCGTCCCATTCTTTGCACTCATCTTTTTCTTCTTTCTTATATTGCTTTATGTGATCTCCGAGAACAATTTGGATTTTTTCCCAGTCCTCATAGAAATATTCCTGAAGCAAGGGTATGATTTTATTAGCAAAAATTGAGCAAAGTTCTTTGTAATCTGGATTGTTTTTCAGTTTGATAAAATATGCGTGTCCAATTGTGTGGTCACGGTCATAAAGGAACTCAATTCTTTCATTAATCTTTTTAAGGAGTTCGCTTATTATGATTTCTTTTCCGTCTTTTTCTACTTTAATTCCTTCAAGAACATCATATCTTGGCATCATTTCCTGAAAACTGAACCTTCTTCTAAGTGCCATATCCATCAAAGCAATTGAGCGATCTGCGGTGTTCATTGTTCCAACAATATGAAGGTTTGTAGGAACACCGAAAGAATCTTTTGAATAGGGAAGAGTAACAGTCATCTCATTTTCTTCCCCCAACCGTTTATCATCTTCGATTAGAGTGATCAATTCTCCAAATATTTTTGAGATGTTACCGCGGTTGATTTCGTCGATTATGAGGACAAAGTTAGAAACGACATCTTTTTTTTCAAAGATTATTGGACTCAAAGAATTTCCAGGAACCGTTTTGTAAGAAAACAACTTTTTTACGCTTAAGTTTATATCCTTTTTTATCCATTTAACGGCCCTTTGATGTTCATAACCAATCATAATTTCATCAGGATTTTCTGAAAAAGAATAATTCCCGTTTATTTCACATATAGCGACAATATTCTGGCCTTCTGTCACAAAAACGATATCCCCATTTTTCATACCATTAACGAGATAATTTAACATTTTGTATCCAGTTGGATCTACATTAGCATTTTCTTTTATTTCTTTTTCATTTTTATAGTTGCTTAAATCCTTTTTATATCCGATGTATCCAAGTCCGATGAGATTTTTCTCATAACAGTATTTTAATCTTTCTGTTGGGTTTTCATTTTTTCTACCTAATGCAATGCGATAAAATTTCTTCCCAGAATAATCTTCAAGGAAATTTTCAATTATAGCTTCATCACAAATTCTTTTAAAAACTCCTGGTTGAGTTCTAAAAACCATTTCTTCAGACTGATTTTCATCTTCTTTTGGAGGAATCGGTTTTATTCCTTCAACAAAATCTTCGTAACTATATGATTGATGGAAGGTAATGAATTCAATCTGACCTTTTTCTTTAAAATGTTTAAAAACTTCTTGCAGTGTTTGTCTTCGTTTTTTTGAAGGACTATTTTCTTTTATAATTTCTTTTAAACCACTGATTTTTATTTTTTCTTCTTTTTCTTCAATTATCAACCTTAATTCCAATTCGTCTTTTTCTGTTTCTGTAATTATTTCCAGTGCTTTGTTAATGGTGTTATAAGTTTTTCCAGTTCCAGGAGGGCCGTAAAGGATGAGATTGAGGGGAAAACATTCCCTTCCATTTGCACTGTTTGCATTATTTGAATTTTCTTCGTCTTTTGTTTTATCAGTTAATGCTTTGCTTTTGTCTTTTACTTCTGCTTTTTCTGAAACTTTGTAATCACAGCAAAAAAGATCGTAAATATCAATTATTGACAACTCTTTCGGTAAAAAATGTTTGTTAGATGAATTAATAATATTTTTAATCGTTTTATCTTTATTTTTGCTACCTTTACCAACCATATTTGTGTTGTCCTTAAAGCTTTTAGCAATTTGTGCATTAATAAATTTTGACGATTTAATATTGTACCTTCCATCTTTTTTAAAAATATAAATATCATCCGTGTTTTCAGGAATTGTTTCACTTCCATTTAACACTACTATTTTTCTGTATGTGTCTGCATTTTCGTATGTTCTAGGATCTTTCAGCATTTCTTCGCTAAACCGCTCATCAAAGTCGATCCTAAAAAATGCTTTCCTGCTCCCACCTGTAGATCTTACTGAAAGCACAATTAAATTTGTATCAATAGAAAAGTATTTTATAGATGCGAAGTATTTAGTAACAGGCTTTTCAATAGGAATATTTTCTATAATAATTTCGAACCTTAAAACTGTTCTATCTCCTTGTTCTTCCCAGTTTTTAGCTTTCCAGAGCTGTATTTTGCTTCCACCGATTATATATGTGTAGTCTCCTATTTGAATGCCATTAAACCAACTCATCTCATCTTTCTTTACAGAATAAAATCCTTCTTCTAACTGTTTGTCATCAACCTTTTTCGTTATCTTTCCAAAAAATAGATTCATCTTCCCCTCCGAAAATTATTTCTTTTTCACCGATCGTCCATAAATAATAGCCCGATTCTTTTTCAGGTCTAATTTTATTTTACTCAACCAATGCGACACTGGTTGTCGTGAGTGAGAAAAGGAATAAATCTTAAAGTGTCAGTTGAATTTTTCCTTGAAGATACTGTCTTATTAACAGATTTATCAGTGTTTGATAAGGAACTCCTATTTCATGTGCCTTCTCTTGAATTGCTGAAAGATCTTTGACTTGAAGCCGAATACTTACGGGTTTTGTTCTTGAAATAGTTTTTTTTGCAGCTTCAACAAGTTCCTTTTTTCTGTTTTCCGAAATTTCAGGAATACCTTCAACAAGTAAATCCATCAATTTTTTCTGCTCGGATGTTTCCTCAGCAGTCATATTTTTCTTTCTACTCATCTTGACCTCCATATTATACAGCAAAAACAATTGATTGTAATTCACAGTATATACTTTGTCAATGCATCCAATCTCTTTTCTTTTAAAATCGTTCGCTTTGTTGTGATTTGGAATGCGGTTTTTCTGGTTTTACTCAACCAATGCGACACTGGTTGTCGGGTTGAATAGTTTTGATTCTTAAATTTTTTACAGAGCGAGAATTTCTTTACAAATAAACTCTAATTGCGTATAGTATAGAGTGTATTTGTTTGAGGCAAAGAATGGACAACACAAAAAAGATTTTAAATATTGCCATTGAAAACAACGGCATAATTACTTCTGCAAAGGTGACAGAGCTGGGAATTTCCAGAACTTATCTTTCTCAACTCGTAAGGTCGGGTAAACTGCAAAAAGTTGACAGAGGAATTTATGCACTTCCTGAAGCTTGGGAAGATGAATTCTATATTTTGCAAGCAAGATATCCTGCAGGAATATTTTCCCACGAATCAGCTTTGTTTTTGCTGTCGTTTACTGATAGAACCCCTTCTGTTATAACAATGACTTTTCCTTATGGTTATCACGCACAAACTTTAAAAGGAAAAGTAATTATAAAAAAGGCTAACCGAGAATTTTATGAGTTGGGTGTTGAAGAAATATTGTCTCCTAACGGGCACACAGTCAGGGTATATTCAATTGAGCGGACACTTTGTGATATTTTAAGAGGTAAAAACGCAATAGATATTGAGCAGAACTTACCTGCCATAAAAAAATACACAAACTCTTCAGAAAAAAATATTCCACTGTTGATTGAGTACGCCGAAAAACTCCGTGTATTAAATAAGTTGAGAAAATATCTGGAGGTTCTCCTTTGAAAACAAAAAATCCAATGCAACTTAAAGCAGTAATAAAAAAAAAAGCTTGCTCCTAAGACTTTAAAATCAGCTGTGATTGCCACCTTCACCAAAAGAAACTCTCTCGATATCCTCAAAAACTGCAAAAATATCATTTCCCGGATATCACAAGATAGTCGTATGATCAGTCAATGGGAATCTTATCGCAGGAAGTTCAACTATGCATCAGACATAAGTCTTAAAGAAACACTTGATGTTGTTGAGAAATTGGTGGAGTTTATAAATCTCCGACAGTGAAAATTCATTATAAAGCTCTGATATAAATAAACCAATGCGGCTCGGCCAGCAAATATTTGCAAAATCATTTGTTTTTATGTTTAATTTCATGGTGTTGATTTAACTGAAGGTGAAACGGGTGAATAAAAAGATATTTCTGCTCACAATTCTGATGCTGTTCGCATCTGATATAAGTGCTCTTGATCCTTCAAAAAAACTTCACCACTACATCCACAGATCATGGCAGGCGATCGACGGTCTTCCCCAGAACTCTGCAAACTCGATCGTCCAGACTGACGACG
>Ga0209717_1002753_pt1 | contig 16379 bp, 18 predicted proteins | sample AD_UKC048_MetaG_FD_184418 | JGI IMG/M metagenome (GOLD analysis project Ga0209717, IMG submission 184418) | Active sludge microbial communities of municipal wastewater-treating anaerobic digesters from USA - AD_UKC048_MetaG (SPAdes) (version 2) | ecosystem: Engineered > Bioreactor > Anaerobic >... | reverse complement strand
TCGTGCACCAGCATGGCGGGCGTGTCTACGTGGACGGGGCCAACATGAACGCGCTGGTCGGCATCGCGGCGCCGGGCGAGTTCGGCGGCGATGTCAGCCACCTGAATCTGCACAAGACCTTCTGCATCCCCCATGGCGGCGGTGGGCCGGGCGTCGGCCCGGTCTGCGTCGCCTCCGATCTGGTGCCCTTCCTGCCTGGCCACCGCACCGCAGGCCCGGGAGACGCGCGCCAGGTCGGCGCGATCAGCGCGGCACCGCTGGGCAATGCCGCGGTGCTTCCGATCAGCTGGATGTACATGCGGATGATGGGCGCCGCCGGACTGACTGCCGCGACCGAGACGGCCATCCTGAGCGCCAACTACATCGCCGCGCGGCTGGCCGATCACTACGACATCCGTTTCAGCGGCGGCGTTGCGGGCGTCCGGGGCGGCGGCATCGCGCACGAATGCATCCTGGATCTGCGGCCCCTCAAGGAGACCAGCGGCATCACCGCCGAGGACGTCGCGAAGCGGCTGATCGACTACGGCTTCCACGCGCCGACGCTCAGCTTTCCGGTGCCGGGCACGCTGATGGTGGAGCCGACCGAAAGCGAGCCGTTGCGCGAGCTCGACCGGTTCTGCGACGCGATGATCGCGATCCGGGCCGAGATCCGAAAGGTCGAGACCGGCGCGTGGCCGCAGCACGCAAACCCGTTGAAGTCTGCGCCGCACACCGCCGAAGCGTTGCTCGCGGCAGACTGGCCGCACCCTTACACGCGCGAGGAAGCTGCATTCCCCGTGGCCAGCCTGCGACACAGCAAGTACTGGGTGCCGGTGGGTCGCGTCGACAACGTGCATGGCGACAGAAACCTCGTGTGCAGCTGCCCGCCGCTGTCGGAGTACGCTGACGGCTGACCCTGGAAGGAGCGCCCCATGGCCGTGTCGGTTTTCGACCTTTTCAAGATCGGCATAGGCCCCAGCAGCTCGCACACCGTCGGGCCGATGCGCGCAGCGCGTCTGTTCGTTCACCGCCTGATCGCCGACGCTCAACTGGCCGGCACCCGACGTGTCAAGGCCGAGCTGTTCGGCTCACTCGGTGCCACCGGGCGTGGCCACGGCAGCGACAAGGCGGTGCTGCTGGGGCTGGCCGGACACGAGCCCGACACGGTCGATGTGGAAGCCATTCCGGCGCTGCTGGCCGCCATCCGCGACGGCCGCCGGCTGCCTCTGGGCAGCGACCACGCGGTGGCGTTCGACGAGAAGGCCGACCTGGTATTCCACCGCCGTCAGAGCCTGCCGCTGCATGCCAACGGCATGCGCTTCACAGCCTACGGCGACGATGGAAACGGAATCGTCGAGCGTGTCTACTACTCGGTCGGCGGCGGCTTCGTCATGAGCGACGAGGTGCTCGCCGATGGCACCCGGCAGAAACAGATCGCGCCCGACACCACCGTCCTGCCCTTCCCGTTCCATTCGGGTGCGGACCTGCTGGCGATCACAACCCGCGAGGGCTGCAGCATCGCCGAGGTGATGCGCCGCAACGAGCGGCACTGGCGCAGCGATGCCGAACTCGACGCCGGGCTGATGAAGATCTGGGACGTGATGCAGGCCTGCGTGGTGCGCGGCTGCGCCACCGAGGGCGTGCTGCCGGGCGGCTTCAAGGTGCGGCGCCGTGCGCCCGACCTGCACCGCCAGTTGGCGGCCGAGTCCGACCCCAGCCACCCGGGCCCGCTCAGCGCGTTGCGCTTCGATCCCGCCGACCCGCTGCAGGTGCTGGACTGGGTCAACCTGTACGCGCTGGCGGTCAACGAGGAAAACGCCGCTGGCGGCCGCGTGGTCACCGCACCGACCAACGGTGCCGCGGGCATCGTGCCGGCGGTGCTGCACTACTACCGCCGATTCATCCCCGGCGCCAGCGACCGGGGCGTGATCGACTTCCTGCTGACCGCTGCAGCGATCGGCCTGCTCTACAAGGAAAACGCATCGATCAGCGGCGCCGAGGTCGGCTGCCAGGGCGAAGTCGGCGTCGCCTGCTCGATGGCCGCCGGTGCGCTGTGCGCGGTGCTCGGCGGCACGCCCGAGCAGGTCGAGAACGCCGCCGAGATCGGCATGGAGCACCACCTCGGCCTGACCTGCGACCCCGTCGGCGGGCTGGTGCAGATCCCCTGCATCGAGCGCAACGCGATCGCGTCCGTCAAGGCCATCAACGCGGCCCGCATGGCGCTGCGCGGCGACGGCACACACCACGTGAGCCTGGACAAGGTCATCAAGACCATGCGCGACACCGGCGCCGACATGATGACCAAGTACAAGGAAACGGCGCGCGGCGGGCTGGCGGTGAACATCGTGGAGTGCTGATGCTGCCGAGCAGCGCAAGCAGCTTGGCCGCAGCGAATCGGGCTGCGAGTGCTATCGAACTGACTGGCGCTGATCGACCCATTGCGGTCGCATGTCTGCGGGCCACCACTGACCGTCTGGTCCAGCAAAGCTGCCGGACTCACTGCTGAAGCCAGTCGACCTCTCGTTGCAGCCAGACAGTTTTGACCGATTTCAGGTGTACTTCCGACTGGCATCATCTAGCCATCGTCGGGCCGGCCTCCTAGTGGCGAGAACTTGCAACTGCACGCCGCTTTTGCCGGAAATTTAAAGCCTGTTTCGCCCGTCAATTTTTCAAGAAAGTTCCAATGAGTCAAGCACTTGCGATGACCCAACAGGGATGTGTTGTAGCGCAACATGCCTGCCTAAGCAGCATCGGCTGTCTCCCCAGAACACGTTAGGCCTCGCAAGCACTACGCACGGCTCGCATACATGTATCTTGGTCAGTCGGTGGTTCTCGATTTCGCGGTGTGTGCCGGCCTGGGCGTGGCTGCCGTGTCGTGTGCGATTGCGGCAGCCGTTGCAGTCCGCGCGAGCACGACGGGTGCAACAACCAAGGCGACGTCCGCAGCGGTCGGCATCCTTGCCTTCGTCGTCTTTGGAGGAGCCTTGCTCGCAATCGCGGCGATTCTTGGCGAAACAAAGGCGTCTCGTGACCCGAACTCCACCCTTGGGTTCGTGGTGGGGGCCTCGGTCGTGTCGATTGCTTTCTACGCTGCGGTTCGCCGTCGAACCTGAGGCTGCGAGAAGCAAGCCAGTCCGACTCTCGCCAAGGACAGACTCCACCCCGAACACCGAGTGAATAGCCGGCACCCGACAGCAAGGCCTAACCCTTCGCTCGAGCCGACCCGCTCCGGCAAGGCGCCCTGGCCTCCAAGATCCCCGTACTATCTCGTTCTCGTCGGCCAGGGCGCCTTGCCTCCACGGTCGGCTCAGCTCAAACGTTAGCCCGCATGAGTACCCTCTCGCCATCGACACGAGCCGAAGTAGCAAGAGCTGGCTGGATCATGCTGCCGCTGCCATCTCTCCCGCTAATCTTGCTTCTCGTATTTTGGTGGCGCGTGTACTTCTCTACTGATGCGCAGGTTTACGGCGCTGTCGTATCCGCAGTCTTGTGCGTCCCTGCTACACGCCTATTGTTCCGTCGCGCGAGAAGGCTGGCATCGCTCGGAATTCATGCGTACTACCCGCGAGGTGAGGCTATACCGTTAAAGCAACAACTTCTCGCTGGCATTGGGCTTTTCGTGCTCTTGTACCTTTGGGCACTCACGCTAGTCGCACTCGCGTTGCCCGTTTCCGGCGCCGTCGCAACGGAGCGATCCTTCGTCGTCTCAGAGGCTTCCGTCTGCACGAGAAAGTGTCTCGGTTGCGTGCATCAGGTCGGCTTGGTTGAATGGCAAGGAAATAGCGCCACCAGGTTCTGCAGTGATGCTGTTCAGCCCCGGGTTCAAAGCGGCGAGCGGCTGGTCCTGCAAGGCTACTTCACTAAACTTGTCTGGTACGTCCGAGATGTTCAGCGTGCGAATGCAGGCTAACCCGTTGTTCCAGCCGACCACCTTCGGCGGCGGCTGAACGCCAACGTTAAAGGGCATCCATATGAACCCTCAGGTGGGCGTGAACATCTTGGTCATGTTGTCTGGCCTTGCCATAGTGGCAGTGCTTTTCTTCCTTGGCCGTCGCATGGTGTCTGAGCAACATCCTTGGAGAAGGTGGGCAACTGGTGTTTTCAAGCGCAATGGGCTGGTTCAAACGGCGCGCCTGGCTGGTCTGGTGTTGTTAGCGGTCGTCCTTAGTGCGCTTACCCTTCTGTACTCGTAGCCATGCGCAGATTCCCTTTAACAGGCCGCTCCATCCGACCGCCTTCGGCGCCGGCTGAGCGGCGGCGTTAGGCGTCGCAACCAAATCGCCTGCCACGTCAACGCAAGACTGATCCGATGCCGCACTCCTCTCGCACTGACTCCCCGACCGATGTGTGGGCCACCACGTTTGGCAGCGTTGTGGTGGGCTCGATTCTTGTCTTGCTCCTGTTCACTGCATTTGCAGGATGGCCCTGGGTAGCCAAGTTTCTCGAGTCAAGTGCACCGGCCTGGATTCAAGCCGTTGGCTCCGTCGCCGCAATAGTCGCCGCGCTGGCGGTGGTTCAGCGGCAGCACTCGTTGGAGTTGAATCGAAGGGAGAAGGAGGATCTCACCGCGCAGTTGCGCCGTGCGCGTTCACTCAGAGTTCTCTTCTACTCCGCCGCGCGGACCTGCGAGGATGTCGCCCGACGGATCGGCAGACCACATCAGACCTGGAAGTTCCTGGCCGAGGAACTCCGCGAAGTCCGCGGAAGACTGCTTGCTGTCGACCCGCTTCTTGTGCCAGAGGGCGGCCTCTTACTCATCATTGAAGAATGCGCGATGCGTCTCCAGAGTTGCGCTCTGATCGTTGCCGAACTCGAGAGACCGCGAAAGAAGGAAACAGAGGATGGGATCAGGTTTGCCGTAATGGCTACTGCTCGCGAGTGTTGGCTCGGACTGTACGAGGCCACTGGGCTGGAGGCCAAGCTCTGCCAGTCTGGCACCGCGGACGAACAGCCGTATCCGTTCGACGACTTCGATGCAAGCCGAAAGAAGCTAGATGAGATTCGCGCGAACTTCGTACGAGACCGTCAGGACCAAGCAGCGGACGAAGGGCCGCGTTAGCGGCGCAGCGACGCCTAACTCGAACGTTAGGCGACGTGACACGCGTCAAGAGACCTGCGAGGTAGGAGGAACAACGTGCCACCGTTCGACGGCTTCGATCTGGAGTCCTTCTGGGAAGAGTCGGAACACGCGACGAAGGAGTATGTCGCCGCAACGCCTAGCCCTGCTGGCTTGGCGAAGATCGAGGAGCAGTTGGGAGTCAAGCTTCCCGCTGCCTACGTAGCGCTTGCGCAGCGTCAGAACGGTGGAATCCCTCGCCGGACTGCGCATCGAACGACCGAGCGTACATCCTGGGCGGAAGATCACATTGCAATCAGTGGCATCTACTCGATCGGTAGTGCCAAGCCATGCTCTCTCTGCGGCCAGTTTGGAAGCTCGTTCTGGGTATCGGAGTGGGGCTACCCCGACATCGGCGTCTACTTCGCGGACTGCCCTTCTGCTGGCCACGACATGCTTTGCTTGGACTATCGCGCGTGCGGACCGCTTGGAGAACCTAGCGTGGTTCACGTTGACCAAGAGTTGGACTACAAGGTCACGCGGGTCGCCCCTACCTTCGAGGCTTTCGTTCGGGGCCTTGAACCGGACGAGTCTTTCAACGCCGCCCAACTCAAACGCTGAGTAGCAGCTTTGCGAACTGACCGGCCGTTGATTGAGCCCGGGCAAATTTCAGCTCTTGGCCAATAGCAGCCCATCCGTTCGAGCAGCCCGGTGATCCCAGGCATCACCAACGAAGTCATCCATCAGCAACACTCGACATCGAGTCGCCTGTCCGCGCCGAACGGCACGCTGGTGCACGCGATGCCCCGGACCGGGAACTCGGCGCAGATTCCGGTCGACCCGTTAGTCCACCACTGGTCGGTGACAACACACATCCGCGACGTGACGCCGCAGGAGATCAGCCAGGCGGTGGCGCAGATGGACTTCGGCGCGCCGAAGTGCGGCTGATGGATGCGTTGTCCACGGGTGCTGACCGACAATCCGCTCCATGGCCAAACCCGTCCCGCGACTGACCCCGGATGAAATCGAGCGGATCATCGCGACCGCATGGGACGACCGGCCGCCTTTCGCGGCCGTGCTCCGTCAGCACGGGCTCTCGCCGGGTCAGGTGGTGCAGTTGCTCAAGCGCGAGCTGACGCCGAACGCGTTCAAGATCTGGAAGGCGCGGACGCAGGGGCAGCCGATGGCTGCGGCGCGCCCCGCCCGCCGTTCACTGCCCCGATAGCTCAGGCGCGCAACACCGCTTCCAGCGTGATCTCGGGCACGCTGGCCAGCGCCTTCGACAGCGGGCACTCGCGCTTGGCTGCTGCCGCGATCTCCTGGAACCGGGCACTGTCGAGGCCCGGCACGGTGGCCTGCATCGTCAACGCAATGCGGTCGATCACGAAGCCCTCGCCCTGCTTCACCAGATTCACGCGGGCCGTCGTGTCGATCGAGGTGGTGGCGATGCCGGCTTTGGCGCAAGCGAAGGAAAACGCCATCGTGAAACAGGCGGCGTGCGCGGCCCCGAGCAGTTCTTCGGGGTTGGTGCCGAGTCGGTCGTCTTCGAAGCGGCTCGCAAAGCCGTAGGGGTGGCTCTTGAGAGCGCCGGTCTCGGTGCTGATCTGGCCCAGACCGTTCTGGCCCTGACCCTCCCAGTGCACGGTGGCGGTTTTTTCGGTCATGGTGAATCCTTGGTGGTTGGCAGGTCAGTCTTCCGGATCGACGACACGGTCGTGTTCCGGGTCGTCCGGGATCACCGGATGGATCGGACCCTGGTCGGGTTCGAGCGGGGGAATGGCGGGCTCGTAGGGATCGGGATCGTCGATGGGTTGGCGGGGGGATGGGGTCATGGTCCACTCCGATGAGCAGCGTTGCGATGAACCATCCTGCGACCGCCGTAGTGCCCGTGGGGTGGGACCGCACCGCGATGCGCTGTCGGCGAGCACCCACAAGATCGAAGGCCAGGCCGCGCTTTGGCAGAATCGAACGCCGCCGATCGGCCGAGGCCCGTCATGTCCGCGCATCCCCTGACGCACCACGAGATCCTGGGCCTGATCGGTCCGTTCACCCGGCGTGGGCGTCATCTGGACCTGCCTGCGAGCGACCGGTTGGCCCGGCGCCTGGTGTTCAAGCCGATCGAGCATGCCGACCCGGCGATCGCGTCGTCGACGCTCATCGAAGGCCTGCAGCTCGAGCAGCCCGAGGACGACACCTACCGGCTGACGCGCACGCTCGCCCTCCCCTGCGGCCTGCAGGCCACGCTGCAGACCGATGGCACCGATCCCGCCGAGCTGCTGGCGCGGATCGAGGCCATCCCGCTGCAGCGCCAGTTCCAGCGCGGCGCAGGCTATGCCGTCGCGCTGTGTCATCGACTGGATGCGACGAAAGGCGGTCCCGCTGCTGCGCTGATGGTGCTGACGCGCGCCACGGCGCGAATCGAAGGGCTGAGGCTGGCGATGAAGGTGCCTGCGGTCACCGGCATACCGGCCGACATCGAACTCGAGGCCGCCCACGGTGACAGCGTCGATCTGCCGCAGGACCTGCTGGCGGTGCTCGGCTGGAGCTGGGCGCGCCTGGTGCGCGTCGGCAAGGCCTGGACCTGCAGCCTGCGCCTGCGCGGCAGCGGGCCCCAGCGCAGCCGCGACGCCGAGGCCAAGCTGGAGCGCACCGCGCAGCACCTGGCGCAGACATTGTCCGAACCCCCGCCGCTCTTTCACGACCGGCGCGTCGCGGCACGCTGGGGCGTGGTGGTGCGGCGCTCGATCCCGCTGCTGGTGACCGTCTCGCTGATCGGCCTGGCCGCGGCGGTGCCGAGCATGGGGCTGTCGGAAAACTCGGTGCTGCGCATGGTGATCTTCCAGTCACCGCCCCTGCTGCTGGGCCTGGTGTTCTGCATGCGCGAGCTGCCGCAGATCGAGATTCCGCCGTGGCCGAGGCGCCCGTCGCAGAGTGCCTGGGGTCCGCAGCGCGCTCAGGCAAGCGTCCCCCGCTGAGCCGCGCCAGCAAGCCAACCTGCAAGGTGACCGATGTCCGGCAACCCGATGAACATTCCCCCGATCTCGATCGCCGCCGCGAAGGCCGCGCTGATCGAGCAGTACGCCGACGCGACGCTGCGCCGCCGCGCGACCATGCTGTGGGGCACGCGCGGCGTCGGCAAGTCGTCGGTGGTGCGTCAGGTGGCGGACCATTTCAAGGTGCCGCTGGTCGATCTGCGCCTCACGACGATCGAGCCGGTCGACATCCGCGGTGCGATCTACGCCGACGAGGTGCAGGGCAAGACGGTCTGGTTCCCGCCGGAGTTCCTGCCCACGCCCGACCAGCCGGCCGGCATCCTGTTCCTCGATGAACTGACCGCCGCCGACCAGCGGCTGCAGATCTCGGCGTACTCGCTGATCCTGGACCGGCGCGTCGGCAACTACCGGCTGCCCGACGGCTGGCAGGTGATCGCGGCCGGCAACGCCAGCTTCCACGGTGCGGTCAGCCACGACATGGGCACCGCGCTGGCCGACCGGATGTTCCACTTCAATGTGCAGACAGTCATCGACGCGTTCCTGGCGCACGCGCTGGCGTGCGGCTTCGCACCCGAGGTGATGGCCTACCTGAAGGTGCGGCCCGACCGGCTCGACGACACCCCCTCCCAGCTCGCCAACGACCACCTGGTCGGCGCCAGCCCGCGCGGCTGGGAAGACATCTCCAATGTGCTGAAGTCGGGGCTGTCCGATTCGGCGAAGCGGGTCTTCGTGCAGGGCCGCATCGGCGCCGCCAATGCGGCCGAGTTCTTCGGTGTGCTGCGCGAGATCCAGGCAGCGGTCGACGTGGTGCGGCTGCTCGCCAGTCGCCCCGGCGACGAGACGGCGGCGCTGCTGCCGAAGACGCTCGATGGGCTCTACGGCATGCTCTACGGGCTGCTGGCCGCCTGCGTCGACGAGAAGACCGTGGCCCGCGCGCTGGAGATCATCGAGCAGCTGCCCGACGCCCGCGCGTCGGTGCCGCTGCCGGTACGCGAGTCGCAGACGCTGGCGATGGAGCTGCTGATGCAGAAGGCGCTGGAGGGCGGGCTCGAAGCCGCCATCCTCGACAGCCCGGTCTACCGGCGCTATGCCGAGCAGCGCAGCCGCGATGGCTGAACCCGGCGAGCCGTACCAGCATCGGGGCACCCGCGCGATCCAGCGCATGGTCGAGTACGCGCCGGCCACCGGCGGGCTCGCGCTGTGGGTCCGGCACCAGGACGTGCGACCCGGTCCGGGTGACATCGATACAGCGCCGGTTGTCACGACCGACGGCCACACGCTGTTCTACGCCGCAGCCTTCGAGGCGTTGGCGCTCGCCGAACAGACCGGCTGGGTCGCGCACGAGGTGCTGCACATCGCGCTGCGCCATCCGCAGCGTTTCCTGGACCTGAAGCATCTGGTCGGCGATGTCGACCTGCAGCTGTTCAATCGCTGCGCGGACGCGATCGTCAACAGCACGCTCGGCCACCTGAGCTGGCTGCAGTTGCCGTCTACGGCCGTCACGCTGGAGTCACTGCTCGCGACCGCCCTGGGCCTCAAGCGGGTCGCCGAGGCGGCGCTGCTGGAATGGGATGTCGAAAGGCTCTACCGCGCGATCGACGACCGACGCAGCGACGGGCAGGACGGCCGGCGTGACGGCCCGCGAGCGAAGAACGCACGGGCGCTGGGAGCCGACAGCCACGCCGACCTCCAGCCCGGCGCGCAGGTGCAGTCCGCACCTGAAGACGAGGCCGAACAGGCGCGCGAATGGAGCGAGCGCATCGCGCGCGCCCACGCCAACGACGGCGAGTTCTCGATGTGACGCACGCTGATCGCCGATGTGCCGAGAACGCGCATACCCTGGGAGCAGGTACTGCGCACCCAGCTCGCCCGCCGGCTCGCACCGAAGCGCGACATCTCCTGGTCGCGGCCGTCGCGTTCGTACCTCGCCAACCAGGGGCGCGCTGGCGCGCATCGGCGGATGCCCTGGGAGCCGGGGTTCAGTTCTTCGAAGTCGGTATCGCGGCTGGTGGTGATCGTCGATGTGTCGGGTTCGATCGACCCCGCGCTGATGGAGCGCTTTGCGCGCGAGATCGAGGCGATTACCCGAAGGCTCGAAGCCGGGCTGGTGCTGGTGATCGGCGACGAGCGGGTGCAACGCGTGGAGCACTTCCAGCCCGGTCGCGCGAAGCTGAGCGACATCCCGTTCAAGGGCGGTGGCGGCACCGACTTCACGCCGCTGCTCGAAGAAGCCGACACGCACCGCCCGGACATCGCCGTCGTGCTGACCGACCTGGATGGCCCGGCCCGCTTCCGCCCGCGCTGGCCGGTGATCTGGGCCGTGCCTCAAGCGAACGCAGATGCGCTTGCGCCCTTCGGTCGCAAGCTGGTGCTGAACTGACAGCGGCTCAGGCCGGGACGTGGCGCCCTGACGTTGCGACCGTCACCCAGTCGCGCGCCCGCGGGTCGAGCGCCGTGCGACGCACCAGCACCGGTGCGTGGATCAGCGCGATGCTCAACCACACCGCGACACTGAAGTACAGCGACATCCAGACGACCTCGCTCTTCCAGTCAACCCAGCGGTGCGACACCACCCAGCGCTGGGAGACATCGGACAGACCCTGTGCCAGATCGAGGTAGTGGCGCCCACTGGCCTCGTCGGCCAGCCAGCGCGACCAGTACATGGGCACATCGACCAGGAACATGAACGCGACGTAGCCCACGCCCACCGCGCACCATGTGGCGAGCAGGCGCCGCACCGCCGCGTCGCAGACCGGCCAGATCGCGGCCAGACTGGCGACCATCAGGGCGGCGCTGACGCCCCAGATCGACTCCTCGACGACATGACCCAGGTTCGACGTGGTCAGCACCGAGTACCAGGAGCAGACCTCGGCCACCGCGATCAGCGGCACCACCACGCGGGACGTGGTCCGCCCCACGTTGCTGCCGGTGGCGCGCGAGATCTCGCGCAGCATCAAGGCCCACTGGGCGACGAAGCACAACTCGGCAATCGTCGCCACCGAGCGTCCGACCACGACGCTGGACAGCCAGGTGTCGAAGATGACCATGCGTTGCACGTCGTACACCGGCAAGGCCGAGCGAAAGGCGCACCCGGACACGTAGCCCGCCGACAGCAGCACCTGCAGCCGTCGCATCGCATAGACCTCGGCCGAGAACAGGCCCTTGCGCTGGCCGAGCTTCGTCGCGGACATCAACCAGGCCAATCCGTTCAGGACGCTGACCGCGCACAGGAAGAACCACCAGGAGAAAACTTCGTTTGTCATCACGCTGTCATTGGGCCATGCCAGCGCGCTGCGATCAATACGGAGGGACTTCTGGTTACTTCAGCAGCTTCAGGACCGGCTTGAAGCGCTGGTGCCCGCAGTGGCGCAGCCATTCGAAGGCGACCATCTCGACGCTGACGATCTCGCAGCCGGCCTGCCGCAGGCGCTGCATCGCGAGTTCGTGGTTCTCGGCAGTCCGCGAACCGCTGGCCTGCGCGATCACCGAGACCCTCAGGTCCGCGCACAGCAGGCCCAGCGCCGTCTGCAACAGGCACACATGGGCCTCGCAGCCTGCGATGACGATCTCGCGCGCAGCCTTCGACCCGTCGAGGGGCAACAGCTCGAGCAGGCCGTCGGCGCAGGCATCGAAATGCGTCTTGACCAGCGTCGAACTGCATCGCGAGCGAATGGCTTCGTCGTTGGGCCCGAGGCCTTGCGGATACTGCTCGGTGCCGTAGACCGGAACGCCGAGTTCGCGGGCGACATCGGCGATGCGCACCGCTTGCGCCAGAACCTCGGCGCCCCGATGAATGGCCGGCAGCAGGCGTTGCTGGTAATCGACCAGGACGAGCACGGATCGTTCAGGGTCCATCAGTCTCATGGGGAGATACCTCGAATGGGCTAGGCAGCGTGCCGCGCCAGCAGATCGTCCAGGTAACGGTCGAACAGCGCCTGCGACTCCTGGCGGAACATGCGGATGCGGCCGGTGTGGCTGAGCAGCAGCAGGCCGACGATGTGCGCGAACAGTGCCGTCACCTCGGCCTGCGCCGTGTCGGCATCGAGCCCGAGATCGAGCAGCGCCTGCTGCGCCGGGGCCAGCGCGTCACGCAGCCGCGCGTTGAGCTGCTCGTTGAGCACCGGCGTCAGCCCGCGTGGCTGCATGCCGTGGAACAGGTAGAAGCCCAGGTCGAGGTCGCGCGGGCTCTCGCGATAGAAGTCGAAGAACGCAGTGGACTTGGCCCTCAGCCTGCCCTGAGCCATCCGCGATCGCGCGGCGGCACCCCGCCCGGAGCTTGGCGCGGCCTCGGCTGCGCTGACCCGATCGTTCAGGCGCTCCAGCGATTCCTCGAGAAGCGCCCCATAGACCTCCTCCTTGCTCGCGAAATAGCTGTAGAGCGCGCCCGGCGTGTAACCGGCGCGCCTGGCGATCTCGCGCAGGCTGGCCCCCTCGAGACCGAGCTCGAAGAAGGTCGATCGCGCAGCCGCCAGCACCATCGAGCGCCGCACATCGGTGACGGCCTGACGGCGCTCGACGCGAGCCGCGGTGCGGGCCGCTTCGCGAATCTGTGTAGCCGTGCCGGGTACGGCCTCTTTGGGTCGGATCATGCAGAAATTGTAGGTTCGAACAAATTCCTGAACAGCGTTCAGGAAATTCGACTCATCAGCTAGAGTGGCGGGAACAGGCATGTCCCGGCGCCGCTGACCGCGCCATCATTCACCGGCACCCACCCATGTCCACAGCCCAACTGATGACCGCGGCCGACTACCGCGAGTCGCTGCGCCGCTATCGGCCCACCGTCTACGTCGACGGACAGCTGATCGAATCCGTCGCCGATGCGCCGAGCCTGCAGCCGGGCATCAACGCGCTCGGCGTCACCTACGACTTCGCGCACGACCCGAAGCTGGCTCCGCTGATGACGGCGATCCAGACCCGCAGTGGCAAGCGGGTGAACCGCATGTTGCACATCAACGAATCGGCCGGCGACCTGCTCAACAAGCTCGAGGCGGTGCGGCTGCTGTGCCAGGAAACCGGCTGCGCGCAGCGCTACCTGGCGCACGACGCGCTCAATGCGATCGGTCAGGTCAGCGCGCGCATCGACGACGCGCAGGGCAGCACCGAGCACCGCGCCCGCTTCTCCGCGTACCTGCAGCGCGTGCAGGACGAGGATCTGTCGCTGGGCATCGCGATGACCGACGCCAAGGGCGATCGCTCGCTGCGGCCGCACCAGCAGGCCAATCCGGACACCTATGTCCACGTCGTCGAGCGCAACGCCCGGGGCATCGTGATCTCCGGAACCAAAGCCATCGTCACCGGTGCGCCCTACATGCACGAGTTCCTCGTGATGCCGTGCCGAAACATGGGCGTGCAGGACGCCGACTTTGCCGTGTGCTGCGCGGTGCCGGTCGACGCCAGCGGCATCACCATCGTGGCGCGACCGGCAGGTCGCCCTGGCGACAAGGTCGAGCACGGAGCGCCGCTGTTCTCGCGCCGGTACGGGCAGTCCACCGGCGTCGTGATCTTCGACCGGGTGTTCGTGCCCTGGGAACGGGTGTTCTACGCCGGGGAGTGGGAACACTCCGGCGCCCTCACCCACCATTACGCCACCCACCACCGCCACAGTTGCATCGGCGCACGCGCCGGCTTCGGCGATTTGCTGATAGGCGCCGGTGCGCTGATGTGCGAGGCCAACGGTTTCGATCCCGGCGCCAAGGCCAGCCTGCGCGACCCGATGGTCGAGCTGATCAAGATCACCGAAGGCTTCTTCGCCTGCGGCGTGGCGGCCAGCGTCTATGGCACGCACGACGAGTTCAGCGGCAGCTTCATGCCCGAACCGGTCTTTTCCAACATCGGCAAGCTGCTGCTGTCCACGCAGATCTACGACATGCACCGGCTGGCGCACGAAGTGTCAGGCGGATTGATCGTCGCCCTGCCCGGCCCCGACGAGGACCACAACCCCGCCACGGCGGCCACGCTGGCCGAGGTGCTGCGCGCCAACCCGGCCGTGCCGTACGACAAGCGCATCGAGGTGGCGCGCTTCATCGAGGACCTGACGGCGTCGTACCAGGGCGGCTGGTATTCGGTGATCAGCCTGCACGGCGGCGGGTCGCCGGCCGCGATGAAGCAGGAGATCTGGCGCAACTACCCGGTGGGCAGCAAGGTCGAGCTGGTCGAGCGCCTGCTCGACCGGGGCGTGCTGCATGACGAGACCCGCGCCATCACCAGGAACCGCCAGCCGGGCCGCTGCTGCGACACCGGCTGCACGACCCCCGGGCAGCCCGTGATGGTGGCGCTGCCTCAACCCATCAGACCACGCGAGTCATGAGCCAACTGTTCACCCCCTGGCGCCTCGGATCGCTGGAGCTGGCCAACCGCATCGTCATTGCGCCGATGTGCCAGTACTCCGCCGCCGAAGGCTCGGCGACCGACTGGCACCTGATCCATCTCGGCCACCTCGCGCTGTCGGGCGCCGGTCTGCTGATCCTCGAGGCCACGGCAGTGTCGCCCGAAGGGCGCATCTCGCCGCAGGATCTCGGCCTGTACTCGGACGCCAACGAAGCTGCACTGGCACGCGTGCTGACTGCCGTGCGTGCCCATTCGCCGATCGCCATCGCGATGCAGATTGCCCACGCCGGACGCAAGGCATCGAGCAGCGAGCCATGGAACGGCGGTGCCCAGATCCGTCCCGACGAACCGCGCGGCTGGCTGACCGTCTCGTCGTCGACGCTGCCGCATGCGGCTTCGGAAGCGCCTCCGGTGGCGCTCGATCGCGCCGGGCTCGCCAAGGTGCGCGACGACTTCGTCGCCACCACCCGCCGCGCAGCGCGGCTGGGCATCGACGGCATCGAGATTCACGCGGCGCACGGCTACCTGCTGCATCAGTTCCTCTCGCCGATCGCCAACCAGCGGTCCGACGAATACGGCGGCAGCCTGGACAACCGCATGCGCTTTCCGCTGGAGGTGTTCGACGCCGTGCGGGCCGCCTTCCCGGCCGACAAGCCGGTGTGGGCACGCATCTCGGCCACCGACTGGGTGGCGGGCGGCTGGGACATCGAAGGCTCGGTGGCGCTCTCGCAGGCGCTGAAGGCACGCGGCTGCGCCGCGATCCACGTCAGCACCGGCGGCGTGTCGCCGGCCCAGGCCATCCCTCTGTCGCCGGGCTACCAGGTTCCGCACGCACAGCGCATCAAGGCCGAGGTCGGCCTGCCGACGATCGCGGTGGGCCTGATCACCGAGCCCGAGCACGCCGAGGCCATCGTCGCCGACGGTCAGGCGGACGCAGTCGGGCTGGCCCGCGCGATGCTGTACGACCCGCGCTGGCCCTGGCACGCTGCCGCCAGACTGGGTGCCCGGGTGCAGGCGCCGAAGCAGTACTGGCGCTCGCAGCCGCGCGAGTTCAAGGACCTGTTCCAGGACGCCGGCAACGGCCAGCGCTAGGGCAGCCCGAACGCGGTGTCGCTGTTCGTGAGGAACGAGCGCACGCGAGCCGCAAAGGTCGGCGCATCGATCGGCTTGGACAGGTATCCGTCGCAGCCGGCAGCGCGCATCCTGGCCTCGTCGCCCCGCATCGCATAGGCGGTGAAGGCCACGATCAGGATGCCTTTCCTTGCGGGATCGGCCTTCAGCAGGCGGGTCAGTTCCAGCCCGTCCATGCCGGGCATCTGGATGTCCATCAGGATCAGATCGGGCAGGAACTCGGGGATCCGCTCCAGGGCCTCGATCGCATCGACCGCCGACTCGACCTCGAACCCGTCGGTCTCCAGAACGAACTTCGCCAGCTCGACGTTCATCTCGTTGTCGTCGACAACCAGAACGCGGTGGGCGGTCATGTGCGGAGTCCTTCGGCCACCTCCAGCGCCGCCGCGTACTTGCGGCACATGCTTTCCAGCATGGCGGCCAGTGCACCGCCGCCCTTGCTGAGGATGGCCTGAGCCGACCCGGACAGGTCGGCGTATTCGGCCTCGGTGAGGATCATGCTGGTCCAGACGAACACCGGCACGTCGCGCCACTGCGGCATCTCGTGCAGGGCATGCAGCACCTCGAATCCGTTGAAGCCGGGCATCATCAGGTCGAGGATGATCGCGTCGGGCTGGTGGCGATGGATGTCGCGCAACGCCTCTCGCCCGTCGAGGAAGCAGACCGCCTCGATGTTGACGTGGTGCAGCGCCGCCTGCATCAGGTCCAGTGCCAGCGCGTCGTCATCGATGACGAGCACCCGGGCCCCGCCCGGCTTGCCCTGCCTGAACCGGGTCATGGCCGCCAGGATCTCGTCGCCGCGAATCGGCTTGCTCAGCACATCGGCGATGGAAAAGCTCGCGGCAGTCCCGCCCTGCGCCGGCATCGACATGCCCACCACCGGTGAGTAACGG
>Ga0209717_1002749_pt1 | contig 16392 bp, 16 predicted proteins | sample AD_UKC048_MetaG_FD_184418 | JGI IMG/M metagenome (GOLD analysis project Ga0209717, IMG submission 184418) | Active sludge microbial communities of municipal wastewater-treating anaerobic digesters from USA - AD_UKC048_MetaG (SPAdes) (version 2) | ecosystem: Engineered > Bioreactor > Anaerobic >... | reverse complement strand
GGGCGGAGACCGTCACTACCGAGGGTTTGACCTTGTCGACCAGCTTGCGCATGTCCTGTTCAAAGCGCATCAGGACGGAGCCATCCTGCGCCGAGAGCGGGAGGGGGAGGATACCCAGGGCGATGAGGGTGATGATTCTTCGCATCAAAATTGCACCGAGGCATTGACCGGGCGAATACCTGGCAGGTTGCGGCTGCGGCCGGTGGTTTCACGGACCTGCATGGTATCAAAGGCCAGTTGTTCGAGAGCGGCCTGGCGGTTGCCGACGGCCTTGCGGTTTTCACGGATCAGACTCTGCATGGAAAATTTCTGCATGACATAGCGCTTATGGGCCTGGGTGTAATCCCGCCGGGTGGAGGCCAAATCCTCGACCTCCGCTGCAGGCGACGCAGGCATGCTCGCAGCCAGGCGCTCACCGGCAATTCCTGCGGCCGGGGCCTTACTGACCGCCGGCGCCATGGTCGGATCGGCGGCAGCGCGGGCTGGAGTGGAGGACTCTTCCACGACCGCCATTTGCGCGGCGACCGGATGGTTGGGGCCGAGCTCGAACTGCCGATCGATGAAAATCCCCGCCCCGATCAGAATCAGGGCCGCAGCGCCGTAGGCCGGCGCCTGCCAGAGCCAGTCGGGCATCGTCAACGGCCAGAGGCTGCGGCGCTCGTAAGCGGTCTGGCGCATCCTGGCGTGCAGCACAACATCAAAGTTGGACGACGGGGTGTGCCGCGGCAGGGCGTGCAGCATCTGGCGCGACCGTCTGGCCCAGGCGAGGGATTCCGCACAGCGGGGGCAGTTCTGCAGATGGGCATCCATCTCCTGCTTCTCGCGCGGAGAGAGGGTTCCATCCAGATACCTGTGGGCGTTCCTTGTTATCCTGTCGCAACTGTTCATTGACACCTCTTGATTGGTTCCACTTCCCTCGAGCGCTTGCAGAAAAGGTGCTCACCGCTGTGCATCAAAAAGCTCCTGAAGCATGCCCTGCAGCTTTAACCTGGCCCGGTTGACGCGCGATTTGACCGTGCCGAGAGGGACGCGCATTATTTTACTGACTTCCTCATAGGAAAGTTCCTGGACATCCACCAGCAGAATGACTTTGCGGAAGCGCTCCGGAAGCTTGTCAATTGCCTCCTGGATATGCTTCTCGGTCAGCATGCTGTCCACCTCGCGTTCCGTATCGGCGTGGGTGTCCTCGATCTCGAATTCCTTGTCGTCGAACCCCATGTCCGAGGTGTAGACCTGCCGGCGCCGCTTGCGCTTGCGCAGCTCGGTCTTGGCCAGATTGCCGGCGATGGTATAGATCCAGGTTGAGAATTTGGCAATCTGCCGGTAGGCGAAGCGGTTGCGAAAGATGCGCAGGAAAGTCTCCTGAACCACATCCTCGGCTTCCTGGGAATTGCCCAGATAGCGATAGGTAAAATTGAACAGAGCATCCTTGTAGCGATGCACGATCAGATCAAAGGCGTATAGATCACCCTCCTGGAATCGCTTGATGAGCTCTTCATCGCTGTGTTGGGAGAGTTTGGGATTCTCTTTGTTCATCCGGTTCTAGTCTTGAAACCGCACGGGGCGGCAAAAGTTCCCGACCAAATCCCTGCGCTGGAGCCGGGATGTTTTCCCGGAGCGGAGGGCCGCCTCTATCAATCCGCGCAAGGCGGATTCGATCTCAGAGGGCATAGCGCAATTTGAACAGCAGCAGTTCGAGCACCAGGGCCGGCTTCTGGTAGCTGCTCTTGAGCTGGGCGTCGGCCTCGAGAAGATGTCCCAGGGCGGTGCTCAACTGGGCGCCGGTGAAGGCGCCGGCCTGGGCTGAATAGTTTCTCAGGAAAAAGGGCTGGATTTTCAGGGCTTTTGCAAGACTCTCCTCGGGGAGGCGCCGGCCGCGCATGCTGTGCAGCTTGGCCAGAATGAGGAAATGGCGCGCCAGCATGGCGAGGATGCCGGTGGGCTGTTCCCCCTGGGTGAGCATATGGTCCAGGATGGCCAGGCCGGCGCCGATCCTGTGCTGGCCGACCGCATCGCAGAGTTCAAAGACCGAGAACTGGCGCGAGGAGCCGACCACCCGCTCCACGTCTTCCACTCCGATTTCCTTTCGTTCCCCGAGATTGATTCTGATTTTTTCTATTTCGCTGTCGAGCTGGCGCAGGCTGCTGCCGGTCAAGCCCTGCAGCAGGCGGATTGCTTCTGTTGTGATGGTGAGCCCCGACTGGCTGATGCGCCGCTGCAGCCACTCCGGCACCTGATTGTCGTAGAGGGGTTTGAACTCCACAGCGCTGCAGCTTTGGATGAGCTGCTGCCAGACCGAACGGCGCGCATCGATTTTGGCGGCCGTGAGGATCAGGCAGGTGCTCGGCAGGGGATTTTTGGCGTACCTGGCCACCAGCTCAATCCCTGCAGCTGCGAGCTGATGGAGATTCTTCACCAGCAGCACCCGCCGTTCCGCCATCATCGGATAGGAGGCGGCGATGTTGACGATGGCCGCGCCGTCGCTCTCGCCGCCGTAGAGCTGGTCAAAGTTGAAATCCTCGCTACCGGGCTCGACGGCCTTGTCCACAAGCGCCGCGCAGGCGAGATCGATCTGATAATCGTCCTGGCCGTAAAAGAGGTAGAGCGGAGCAAAGCGGCCCGCGTTCCATTCCTTGTGCAGCTGTTCGATTGCAGTTTTCATCGTGCCGGGCTTCTCTCCAGGCAGTTGGCGAGAAAGGCCTCGAGCAGGGCGCGGCTGCTGCTCATCTCATCCATGGTTTCGGGGTGCCACTGCACACCGAGCACAAAATCCTCGCCGGGCAGCTCGATGCCCTCGATGATGCCGTCCTCCGCGCGGGCGGTGATCTGCAGGGGAGAGGCGAGTTTCCTGATCGCCTGGTGGTGGGAACTGTTGACCGTAAGGCTTTCCCGCCCGACGATGGCGTGGAGGCGGCTGCCCGCGGCAATGGCCGCCGGGTGATAGGTCAGGATGGGCGACTCGGGCGAGCGGTGCTGCCGCGCTCCCGGCGCCTGGGAGGCGATATCCTGCCAGAGCGAGCCCCCCAGGGCGACGTTGATCATCTGGCAGCCGCGGCAGATGCCGAAGAGGGGCTTGTGCTGATGCAGGGCCTCGCGGATGAGCTCGATTTCGAAAAAGGTGCGGGGCGGATCGATGCGCCACTGCCCGGGAATGACCTCTTCGCCGTAAGCCCCGGCGTAAACATCGTCGCCGCCGGTGAGGAGCAGCCCGTCGATCCCGGCGATGAGGGCCGGAATCCGGCTGTGGTCAAGCAGGGTCGGCAGGGCCATGGGCAGGCAGTCGGCGCCCTCGAGATAGCGGACATAGACCGCATTGATGAAATAGAGCTCCCGCCCGCGCGCGAAGGGGCGCACATCCGCGGCCGGGCTCTGGTCCATGGTGAAAGCGATGAGCGGGGGCTTCATGGCGGCCACCTAGAGAACGAAGAGCATAAGTATACCCACCAGCAGGCAGTAGGGGGCGAACCAGTAGAGCTTGCCCCGGCGCAGGATGCGCAGCATGGCCTCGATGGCGAGCCAGCCGGTGAAAAAGGAGACTATTGCCCCGATGATCATGAGCCCAAGCCTGCCCGAGCCGACCGGTGCGGAGGCCATCTCCCCGACCTTGAGGATGGTGGCGCCCAGCACCGCCGGAATGGAGAGCAGAAAGGAAAAGCGGGCCGCCTGTTCGCCGCGCACCCCGGAGAAGAGGCCGAAGCTGATCGTCGAGCCCGACCGGGAGACCCCCGGCAGAATGGCCAGGGCCTGGGCCAGCCCCATGACCAATGTGTTGACGAAATTGAGTTCTTTTTTTCCGCCAGAGCTGAGCCGTGTCAGCCCGAGCAGGAGGCCGGTGAAGATCAGGGCCCAGGCGACAAAGCGGGGATGGTCAAAGGCGGCCTCGATGGCATCCTTGAAAATCACTCCGATGACAACCGCGGGCAGGGTGGCGACGATGATATAGACGAGCAGACGAAGATCACTCTGCTCGCGATAGCGCTCGCTCAGGCTCTTGCCGCTGCGGAAGAGGCCGAAAAAGGTGGTGAGCAGCTGGCCGATATCCCTGCGGAAAGCGACCAGGACGGCCAGGATGGTGCCGAAATGGAGCAGGACCTCGAAGGTGATGCCGGCGTCCTCGACGCCGAGGAAATGGCTGAAGAGCACCAGATGGCCGGAGCTGGATACCGGCAGAAACTCGGTCAATCCTTGCACGATGCCGAGGAGAATCGAATTGAGCAGGGTCACTGCGCCTCCCATCATCCATAAGGTGTATTGTCCGGCCCGACCCGCGGCAAGTGTCTGGCCCCGCAAGGCCATCCAAACCGGATCCCCGGATCAATCAATTATATAGTTTAGCGAAAAAAAAGCTGAGATTCAAGGGATATATAGCGAAAAAGGCCCTCGGGGAGGGCCTTTTTCAGGGTAGAGGGGAAAACTAGAACTGGAGCAGATAGCTGGCCAGGATCTGGAAATCAGGCGCGCCGTCATCCAGGCCGAGGCCCAGAGCGCCGCGGTAGCGGACGTTGCCCATATTGTAATCCACGCCGCCGCTCAGCATCATAAAGTCCATCTCGGTCTTGAGGACCCATTCGCCGACGATCGCCAGGTTCTTGCTCGTCGGGTAGATGATTCCGGCGCCGAGGGTGAGATAGTTGTCGCGCTCGGTGCTCTCCTCCACCTCGAAGGTATCCATGTCGAATTCGTAATCAGTATACTCGTAAAAATTGATGCCAACGGTCCCGGTCAGGGTGAAGGCCTCGAGTTTGTGGCGGACAGCCCCAAAAGCGCCGAAATTCAGGTGCCCCTGGCCGATGTCCTCGCTGCCTACGGGAAGCGTGGCATAGCCGCCGACCGCGAAACGGGTCGGGCCGGGAGTCAGCTGGTAGCGCAGTCCAACGTAGGGATCGGCCAGGCCGCCCTGGGAATCGACATCGTCGTCGTCATAGCTCCAGTTGAGATAGTGGACGCCGACGTTGAGTTCGAGGTTCTTGCCGACCGGCAGACCACCCTGGACGCCGCCGGTGATCGTGCTGCCGCCATCATAAGTGGCGTAACCCAAACCGGCTTCGCCGTAGGGATTGCCGGCGATCACGGCATCATTGAAAAAATTCTGGAACAGATGCACACCATCCGTTTTCTGCGCGAAGGCCATGGTGAAAGGGACCAGCATGCAGAAGACCACCACCAATAGCTTTTTCATCGTACTGCCTCCTTGATACTGTTCATTTGTGCTTATACGGTAAGGGGCTACTCCTTGGGACCCATCTTTGCCTTCATCTCCTCCAGCTCTCTGGAAAGACCGGCCAGTTTTTCCTGGAGTTCGTCAAGCTGGGCCTGGGCCTTGGGTTTCATCTTCTCCCAAGTCTCCTCGACCTGTTTGGCGATCCAGTCCTTGGCTTCCGTGGCGCGGGCTTCGACCTTGTCCATGGTTTCCTGTACAACCTTGGCCTTGTCGCCCTGCTCCATTTCACCCTTCTGGATCATCTCCTCGACGAACTCTTCGATCTTTTCCTTGGTCGTCGAGAAAATTCCCAAACCGGCCATCATGGCTTTCTTCAAGACATCATCCATTTCAAAACCTCCTTTTGTCCTGTAAAAGTGGCCTGCAGCGGTTCCGGCTCAATAGAGCAGGCGGGAGATGTTGCCCTCTTTGTACTGGAGGATCATCACATCGCGGTTCACCCTGACACCGGGCGCGAAGGAATAGCCGTTGGCGATTCCGCTGCGCTTCTGCGTCCTGCTGAGCCAGTCGATCACTCCGGCCGCATTGCGGTTGCCCGCCTGGATGGCTGTGGTGATCAGGTGCGTGAGATCATAGCCGGCAATAGCCAGAGGGCCTGCAGTTGTCCCTGTCGTCATTCTAAAACGATTCTTGAACTGGATATATTCCATGCCGGTCTCATCCGCAAAGGCTCCGGCGCAGAAAACCGCACCGTCCAGATAGCGCCGCTGGCTCTTGAGGGCCGAGCCGTGGAGCCAGTCGTCCCCGCCGAGGGGCACGGCCTTGATATGGGCGAGGCTGAACTGCGGGGCGATGATGGAGATGTCCTCCGCATAGGCCGGCATAAAAAAACCGTCGATCGAGCGCAGTTGGGGGATGTCCTCCTCGTCTTCCGGTGTTGCAGCCGGCCGGCGGGTGGGACGGGTATAGCGGTATTCGGCTTTTTCGTTCTGCCCGGAGTCGACCGCTTCGGCTGCCATGGCGCCGGCATCCGGCGTAATGAACTGGCTGGCTGACTCGCGGATGGCGCCGAATTGGCGGGAGACATCCTGGGTCCCCGGAAAATACCACTGCTGGGCGATGATGGTGCCGCCCAGCTTGTCGATGGTGTTGGCAAAGGCGTCGCTCATCGCCTGGCCATAATCATCGGCGGGGGCGAGCGAGACAAAGGTGCGCAGGCCGAGGGTGTTGAAGGCATAGCGTGCCAGGGCGGCGCCGCGGGTTTCCAGGTCGCTGGTCATCTGATAGACGCCGGTGCCGAGGGCGGCGATGCCGTTGTCCGAGGAGACCGGCACCAGCATCGGGATGCGGCGTTCCGAGGCCAGCGCGGCCATGGCGGCGCTGCGGTCGCCGGCGAGTTCGCCAATGACCAGATCGACGTGGCTGTCGAGCAGCTCCTGCATCGCCCGGATGCCCTGCTGGATGCTGCTCTCCGAATCCTTGAGCACCAGTTCCACCCCCTGGGGCTGATCCTGCAGGGCCATGGCCACGCCGCGGAGAAAGTCCATCCCGTTCGCCGATTCGTAACCGCTCAGGGGCAGGATGACGCCGATGCGGAGGGCGTAAACGAGCTCTGCGGCGGGCCGGGTGCGCAGTTCCTGCGCCAGGCGCTGCAGCCGCGCTTCCGGGCCATTCATCAGCAGCCGCTGCAGCCAGAGCTCCCCCTCGCTGCGATCGCCGAGGCCGTACTCCCGCCTGGCCAGCCAGTAGAGGAGCCAGTTGCGGCTGCCGGCGCGCTGAAATTCGCCCAGATACCTCTCCAGGCCGCTTTCGTGCAGCCCCTGGGAGACGATGCGGCTGCCGGTCATCCTGGCGGTTTCAACCAGCCCGGGCTCCCGGTTCCGGTCGATGATGGTGAGGAGATGGGCCAGGGCGGGCACATATTCCTGGTCGCGGTAGCTGGCGCGCGCAAGGGCGAATTCGGCAGCGTCGCGGTACCGGCTCTCCGGAAAATGGCGGACCAGCTTGCGGGCGTAATAAGATGACTTTTCGGTATCGCCCAATTGGTCGTGGACGGCGCTGAGCATGAGGTAGATTCTGCTGAGGTGCGGAGCGCTCGCGGGCTTGTCCAGGGCCTCCATCAGCAAATTCCCGGCCTGGTCCCAGGAGCCATTCCGGTAGAGGATAAGGCTCTGGTCGAGCAGGCCCCTGACGCTGCCGCTCTGGGCGGCGGCCGGCGGAGTCAGCCACAGGGCCGCCGGAAGCAGGAGCAGAAAGATGAGCAAACGGAGGGATGTCAAGCCAGGGTGCGCACCAGCGGACCGGATCTTGAGGGGCAAGGTGTACTCCTTCGCGTAAATACTATTCAACGGTGACGCTTTTTGCAAGATTTCGCGGCTGATCCACATCGCAGTTGCGCAGGATAGCCATATAGTATGCGAACAGCTGCAAGGGGATGATTGTGAGCAAGGGTGAAAGCATTTCGATAGTCTGTGGTACATAAATAACATATTGAGCGTGTTTTTTTATTTCCTGGTCGCCCTCGGTGGCGATGGCGATGACCCGGCCGCTGCGCGCCCGCACCTCCTCGATGTTGCTGAGGATCTTTTCATAGATCGAGTCGCGGGTGGCGATGACCACCACGGGCATCTGGTTGTCGATCAGGGCGATGGGGCCGTGCTTGATCTCCGCGGCCGGATAACCCTCGGCATGGACGTAGGCGATCTCCTTGAGCTTGAGCGCCCCCTCAAGGGCGACCGGATAGTTGTACCCCCGCCCCAGGTAGAGGCAGTTGCGCACATACTGGTGGATCTCGGCGATCTGGCGGATCTCTTCGTGCTGCTCAAGGATGGTGCGGATCTTGCCTGGAATCGCCTGCAGCTCGCTGACCAGCTCGCGCCCGCGCGCCGATGAGATCGAGCGCATCCGCCCCAGCAGCAGGGTGATGAGGGCGAGGACCGTCACCTGCGAGGTGAAGGCCTTGGTGGAGGCCACCCCGATTTCGGGGCCGGCGTGAAGATAAACCCCCGCATCGGTCTCCCGGGCGATGCTCGAGCCCACCACATTGCAGATGCCGTAAACCTTGCTGCGCTTGCGTTTGGCCTCGCGGATCGCGGCCAGGGTGTCGGCCGTCTCCCCGGACTGGCTGATGGCGATGACCACGGAATCGTCGTTGACGATGGGATTGCGATAGCGGAATTCGGAAGCGTACTCCACCTCGACGGGGATCCCGAGCATCTCCTCGAACATGAACTCGCCGATCAGGGCCGAGTGCCAGGAGGTGCCGCAGGCGGTCAGGACGATGCGGCGGGCGTAGAGCAGGGATTCGAAATCATGCTCGATGCCCCCGAGCCGGGCAGTCCCCTCCTCCCACATCAGCCGCCCGCGCAGGGTGTCGGCGAGGGTGCTGGGCTGCTCCATGATCTCCTTGAGCATGAAATGGGCGTAACCCGACTTTTCGATCTGCTGAAGATCGAGATCGATGGGTTCGGAGTGCTTGTCGACCGGGCAGTTCTCGATGGTGCGTACCGTCATGCCGCTGCGCGTGAGCACCGCCAGCTCGCCGTCATCCAGATAGGTGACGCTCTTGATCACCCCCACCAGAGGGGCGGCATCGGAGGCGAGGAAAAACTCCTCCTCGCCGTGGCCGATCACCAGGGGCGAGCCGTTGCGTGCGGCCACCAGGGTATCGGGATGATCCCGGTCGATGATAGCCAGGCCGTAGGTGCCCTGTACGCACGCGAGCCCCTGACGGACCGCCTCGCCCAGCTCCATGCCCCGTTCGAGATACTCCTCGAAGAGATGGCAGAGCACCTCGCTGTCGGTCTGGGATTGGAAGGTATGGCCCTTGCGGATGAGCTCATCGCGCAGGAGGGGAAAATTCTCAATGATGCCGTTGTGCACCACCGCGATGCGACGGCCGCAGTCGCAGTGGGGATGGGCATTGACCGAATTGGGCTCGCCGTGGGTGGCCCAACGGGTATGGCCGATTCCCAGTGTACTCTGCGGCGGCTCCGCCGGCAATATCCGTTCCAGCTCGGCGATCTTGCCGGCCGCCTTTTGCATCCAGATCCCCTCATCGGTCCAGAGCGCAACCCCGGCGCTGTCATAGCCGCGGTACTCCAGCCGGTGCAGCCCGTTGAGCAGCAGGGGCAGCGCATTTTGACTGCCGATATAGCCCACTATCCCGCACATTAGCGGCCTCCTTATCCCCTTTATTATCTATATCTTCCCCCTGGCAGCATCCTCGCCAGACCGGTCGAACACGTAAGGGCAGCGCCCTCCGCTATTCCCATTCGATGGTGCTGGGCGGTTTCGAGCTGATATCGTAGACCACCCGGTTGACGCCCTTGACCTCGTTGATAATGCGGTTGGAAATCAGCGCCAGCAGGGAGCGCGGGATCTCCGCCCAGTCGGCAGTCATGCCGTCCATGCTGGTCACGGCGCGCAGGGCGATGACATTCTCATAGGTGCGCTCGTCGCCCATCACCCCCACGGTCTGGACCGGCAGCAGCACGGCGAAGGCCTGCCAGATCCGGTCATATTCCCCGCTCCGCCGCAGCTCCTCCATGAAGATGCGGTCGGCCGGTTTGAGGATGGCCAGGCGCTCAGGGGTGATCTCGCCGAGGATGCGCACAGCCAGACCGGGTCCAGGAAAGGGATGGCGGCCGAGAATGAAAGGGGGGACCTGTAGCTCGCGGCCCGCCCTGCGCACCTCATCCTTGAAGAGCTCGCGCAGGGGCTCGATGAGCCTGAGGCGCATCTTTTCCGGCAGCCCGCCGACGTTGTGGTGGCTCTTGATGGTGGCGGAGGGCCCCCTGGTCGAGACGCTCTCGATGACGTCGGGGTAGAGGGTGCCCTGCACCAGATAGCCCACTCCGCCCAGGCGCGCCGCCTCCTCCTCAAAGACAGCGATGAACTCCCTGCCGATGATCTTGCGCTTTTGCTCGGGATCGGTCACCCCCGCCAGGCAGGAGAGGAAGCGCTCGCCGGCATCGACGAACCTGAATTCAAAATCGGCGTTGCGGTAAAAACTGCAAACCTCCGCGGCCTCGTTTTCGCGCAGCAGGCCGGTGTCAACAAAGATGCAGGTGAGCTGGCGGCCGACGGCGCGGCCCACCAGCGCGGCGGCCACGGTTGAATCGACCCCGCCTGAGAGGGCGCAAAGCACCTGCTCCCCGCCGACCCGCTCGCGGATCTCCGCCACCGTCCTTTCGACAAAAGAGCTGGCGTTCCAGTCGCCCCGGCAGCCGCAGACCTTGAAGACGAAATTGGCGAGCAGTTCGCTGCCGCGCGGGGTGTGCACTACCTCGGGATGGAACTGGATGCCGTAGAGGGGGCGATGGCGATGGCGGATGGCGGCGATCGGGGCATTGGCGGTATGGGCGATGACGCTGAAATCGGGGGGGATGCGGGTGAGATGGTCGCCGTGGCTCATCCATACGGTGAGGAAATCCCCGAGCCCGTCGAAGAGCGTCGCCGTTTCATCGATCTGCAGCTCGGCGCGGCCGTATTCGCGCTGGGGCGCCCGGCCGACCTCGCCGCCGCAGAGCTGGCCGATCACCTGCAGGCCATAGCAAATGCCGAGAAGGGGGATGTCCTGGGCGAGGAGGGCGGGTTCGGGGAGTGGGGCCTCCGCGCCGTAGACCGAAGCCGGGCCGCCCGAGAGGATGATCCCCCGCGGCTGGATCTGCGCCAGCTCGGCCGGAGAGATAGAGTAGGGGCGGATTTCGGAAAAAACCCCGAGCTCGCGCACGCGCCGCGCAATGAGCTGGGTGTACTGTGAGCCAAAGTCGAGGATCAGGATCCGTTCGAGATGTTCCATGGGGCCGCTTTCACGGGTGCGTTCAGAGGCTGATCTGCCATTTCCGGAGCATATCCAGTCCGGGATAATAGGTCATGTCGCAGTGGACGGGCGTCACCGAAATCTCGTCATCGATGATGGCCCGGTCGTCGATCTCATCATCCGGCTCCACCTCCATCTTGTCGCCGGTCAGCCAGTAGTAATTGCGGCTGTGGGGGTCCTTGCGGATCTCGTACTCCTCCCGGTAGTTGGTCATGCCCTGGCGGGTGATGCGCACGCCGCGGATCTGCTCCAGTGGCTTCGCCGGCACATTGACATTGAGAAAAACCCCGGGCGGAAGGGGATGGGCGAGCAGCTGGCGCGCGATGATCGGCGCAAAGGCCGCCGCCCCGCTGAAATCGCCGCTGGTGTAGGAGGCCAGACTGATGGCGACCGCCGGGATCCCCGAGATCGCCCCCTCGGTCGCCGCCGACACCGTTCCCGAATAGATGGTGTTGATGCCGGTGTTGGAGCCCTGATTGATGCCCGAAAGGACGATGTCGGGCAGGCGGTCCTGGCGGCCGAGATCCCAGATCGCCACCTTGACGCAGTCAGCGGGAGTGCCGCGCACGGCGATGCCGAAGAACTCGCCGTTCTTCCGGCACTCGCTGAAGCGCAGGGGATCGCTGAGGGTGATGGCATGGCCGACCGCGCTCATCTCCGAGGCCGGGGCATAGACGATGATTTCACCGTGTTTGGCCATCTCCGCAGCCAGGGCGGCGAGCCCCTGGGCGTTGATGCCGTCATCGTTGGTCAGAAGAATTCTCACGCTTCGCTCGCTGGTTTGGTGGTGCTGTTCTTCCTGGTCTGTGGTTTGGCTGCGGATGACCCGGTGCGTTTCGCTGATTTTTCCCCGGCTGCTTTGCCACGCTTTGGAGCGAAGGTCACGGTTTCGGCAGCCTCCGGCGCGCTCTTTTTCTTCGGCGCCGCCCGCCGCGGCTTTTTCCTGGCCGGACCGACGAACCAGACCAGGATGCGCTCGATCTGCTCCTTGAGCTGGCGGCGGTCGACGATCATGTCGACAAATCCGTGCTCCTGCACGAACTCGGCGCGCTGGAACCCCTCCGGGAGGTCCTGGCCGATGGTCTGCTTGATGACGCGTGGACCGGCGAAGCCGATAAAGGCCCCGGGCTCGGCGATGATCACATCCCCGAGCATGGAAAAGCTGGCTGTGGTCCCGCCGGCGGTCGGGTCGGTGAGGATGGAGATGAAGGGAATGCGCGCTTCGGCGAGCAGGGCCAGCTTGGCGGCGGTCTTGGCCATCTGCATCAGTGATAGCGCCCCCTCCTGCATGCGCGCCCCGCCCGAGGCGGAGAGGATGATCAGGGGCCGGCGGGTCTCGACAGCCCGATCGATGGCCCGGCTCACCTTTTCCCCGACCACCGAGCCCATGCTGCCGCCGATGAAGCGGAAATCCATGATCGCCATCACAACCGGGAGGCCGGCAAGGGTGCACTCGCCGGTGCGCACCGCCTCCTTGAGGCCGGTTTTGGCCATCGCCTCCTCCAGCCGGTCGGTGTACTTTTTCGAGTCCTTGAAGTGGAGGGGATCGGCGGAGCTGAGGTTCTCGTTGAACTCCTCAAAGCTGCCTTCGTCGGCGAGCAGAGCGATGTACTGCCCGCTGTCCATGCGGAAGTGGAAGGCGCAGCCGGTGCAGACCATGCGGTTGCGCTCGAGCTCCTTTTTGTAAAGGATTTCGCCGCAGCGGTCGCACTTGATCCAGAGACCGTCAGGCAGCTCCTTTTTGGTCTGGGCCTCCAGACCGGGGGTGACGCGTTTGAACCACTCCATAGGTGCTCCTTGGCAAAACCGGCAGCCGCTTCGTTAATCGGCGGCGAGCAGGGGATTGCTCTGGAGGAGGCAGCTCATCAGCACAGCATCCTCGTGTTCGTTTTCGTAATAATTCTTGCGCAGCCCGACCTTTGCAAAACCGAGCCGCTCGTAAAGGGCGATCGCGCCAAGGTTGCTCTGGCGCACCTCGAGGTGGGCGAGAAAGTAGTGCATCCTGCGGCCGGCGGTGAGCAGCCGCCTGAGCACCTCAAAGGCGATGCCCCGCCGCTGGTAGGCCGGGGCGATGGCGACATTGGCGATGTGCATCTCGTCCAGGACCAGAAAGGTGATCATATAGCCCGCAATGGACTCCGCGTCCGTCAGCACCAGCGAGAGGGCGTACTCCTGATCCAGATCCTCGCGGAAGAGCTCCTCGCTCCAGGGCGAGCTGAAGAGCTGCCTTTCGATGACGGCGATCGCCGGCAGATCCGCTTCGCGCATGGCGCGGTAGTGCAGCGGCCTCGCCAGGGTCGGGAGTTCAAGCACCCCCGGCAGAAAATGGTCAGCGAACATGCCCCTCCACGGAAAAGACCGGCTGTTTGGGCTTGCCGACGATGAATTCCTGCAGATAGAGGGGCTCGAGCAGGTCCGGATTCTCGCGTCGGCCCTCCTGCAGCCGCTGCCAGCCCAGCCGGGCTACGGTCAAGGCGCCGGGCAGGGCGGAGGCGGCGGGCGCAGAGCGGTAGCCGGAGGGCAGGGGCTGCTCCGGTGCACCGCCGATCAGCATCGCCTCGGGTGGAACTGCCCGCGGGATCTCCCCCCAGGGAAGAATCTGCACCTCCTGCAGGGCGGCCAGACCGGCATCGCTGCGTTCGTAGAGGGCGACATAATACTCGTCCGCCCGGGAGCGCACCAGCGGGGCGATCAATCCCCTTTCGACCGGAGCCTGGGCCGCCAGCACCTCGAGGGTCGGCACCGCGGCGATGGGGATCTCCCGGGCCAGGGCGATCCCCTTGGCCAGGGCCAGTCCGATGCGCAGCCCGGTGAAAGAGCCCGGACCGATCGAAACCGCCAGGGCCTCGAGATCGCCCGGCTGCCAGCCGGCATCAGCGAGAAGCCGGTCGATGGCGCGGGTGAGCAGGCGGCCGTGGGCGTTGCGGATCGCCGCGCGGTACTCCACCACCAGCGTCTCCCCGCGGGTCAGAGCGGCGGCGCAGACCGGGGTGGCGCTCTCAATCGCGAGCAGGTTCATGGCGGTAGACCTCAATCAATCGGACGTCAGGGGTGATCGGCACCGGCTCAAGCTGCTGCTCCGCCTGCAGGGCGTTGATGCGCCCGGCGGCGTGAATGCCGTGCTCCAGATGCAGCCGGATGTGCCGGACCGGCAGCCACTCCGCGATCAGCTCCGGCCATTCGACCAGGCAGATCCCATCGCCGTAGAGATACTCCTCCAGGCCGAGATCGGTCAGCTCGACGGCCGAGTGCAGACGGTAGAAATCGAAATGATAGACCGGCAGCCGGCCGCGATACTCATTGATCAGGGTGAAAGTCGGACTGGTCACGGTCTCCTCGACCCCGAGCCCCCGGCAGATCCCCTGGATGAGGGTGGTCTTGCCGGAGCCCAGGTTGCCGGTGAAGACCAGCATCTCGCCGGGGGTGAGGCTTTCAGCGATGATAACCCCGCGCGCGAGGGTCTCGTCCGCATTCCGGGTGATCCAGCTCTCCAGGAGCTGATAGCGGGATTCCTGCACAAGCCTCCGGGGCTATTTCGGTTCCATGGTGATCACCGGCAGGACCATCTCCTCCATCGAGATGCCGCCGTGCTGAAAGCTGTCCGCGTAATAGTTCAGGTAATAATGATAGTTGGTCGGATAGACGAAATAGAAATCTTCCTTGGCGATGAGATAATTGGTGTTGACCCCGCGCACCGGCAGCCGGTACTGCCGCGGGTCCCTGATCACCATGGCGTTCTTGGCGTCGGCCTTGATGTTGCGGCCGTACTTGTAGCGCAGGCTGGTCGAGGTCTCCCGGTCGCCGATCACCTTGGCGCCGCGCAGGCCGCGGATGCTGCCATGGTCGGAGGTGATTATGACGGTGCTGCCGCTCTGGGCGAGCTGCTGCAGGGCCAGATACATGTGGGAGTGCTCGAACCAGCTTTTGGTCAGGGAGCGGAAGGCCGATTCGTTCGGGATCATCTCCTTGATCAGCTCGGAGGAGCTGCGTGAATGGGCGAGGATATCGACGAAATTGATCACAATCGAGGAGAGCGGGAGGTCGCCGAATTCCTGGATCTTGCGGGCGATAAGGCGGTGCTCCTGCATGTCGAGGACCTTGGCGTACTTGGGGCCGGGCTTGAGCTCCACGCCGGCTCGGCGCAGCTGCTCCTCGAGCAGTTGGCTCTCGAAGCGGTTGCAGCTGACGTCGTCGTTCTCGTCCCCCTGCGTCCAGAGCTCGGGCAGCTGTTTTTCAATCTCGCTCGGGAAGAGGCCGCTGAAGATGGCGTTGCGCGCATAGGGGGTGGCCGTAGGCAGGATCGAGAAATAGTACTCCCGCCGGATATTGAAGAATTCCCGCAGCAGGGGTTCGACCACCAGCCACTGGTCGAGGCGGAGATTGTCGAGGACCATGAGCAGGGTGCGCCTGCCGGCGCGCACGTGGGGCAGGACGTACCTGGGCACAATATCGACCGAGAGGGGAGGGGCTCCGGCGGCGCCGAGCCAGGCGAGATAGTTCTTTTCGACAAAGCGCCCGAATTCGGCGTTGCATTCGCGCTTCTGGTCGTAGAGGATCTGCTTGAGGCCGAGGTCCGGATGCTGGTCGAGTTCGATGTCATATTCGCAGAGGCGGAGGTGGACATCGATCCAGTCCTGCCACTCCATGCCGCCCATCAGGCGCATCGCGATCTGGTTGAATTCGGAGGTATAGTCGCGTGAAATGCGCTCGCCGGCGATCTTGCGTTTTTGCAGGATTTTTTTGCAGACCAGCAGGATCTGGCTGGGATTGACCGGCTTGGTGAGATAGTCGTCGATCTTGCCGCCGATGGCCTGTTCCATCAGCGACTCCTCCTCGTTTTTGGTCACCATAATGACCGGGAGGCCGGGACGGATGTTCTTGAACTCGTTGAGAGCGGAGAGGCCGTCCATGCCGTTGAGCATCTCGTCGAGGAGGATGAGATCAAAGTTGGCGCCGCGCACCAGCTCGAGGGCGTCCTCGGCATTGGTCACCGTGGTGACGCTATAGCCCTTCTCTTCGAGAAAGAGAACATGCGGCCGCAGCAGATCGATCTCGTCATCAACCCACAGAATCAGCCCTTTGTCATCCGGCACAACGCCTCCTTCAATTCATTTATAAATAGAAAAGTAATCAATTTCAAGCAGAGTGTCAATCCCTTTTTCTGCAGGGTACCCCCAAAAACCTGGTCCCCACCTGACCTCTGGCGCCGCGTGTCCCCTGAAACCTGGTCCCCACCTGACCCCTGGCGCCGCGTGCCCCTGAAACCTGGTCCCCACCTGATCCCTGGCGCCGCCTGCCCCCGAAATCTGGTCCCCACCTGATCCCTGACACCGCCTGCCCCCGAAACCTGGTCCCCACCTGATCCCTGACGCCGCCTGCCCCCGAAACCTGGTCCCCACCTGATCCC